>OHLN01000470.1_pt1 | contig 22634 bp, 17 predicted proteins | sample 1569071 | NCBI WGS metagenome assembly OHLN01 (sample SAMEA3879594, study PRJEB24766) | human gut metagenome | biome: human-associated habitat; feature: feces | place: USA | collected 1985/1987
AAGTCGGGGCTTTGTGCATAAAAAAAGAAGGTGCGCATTTTGACACACCTTCTTGCATATATAAGGTTGATGAACTATTATTTTTTTACAGAAGAGGGAGTATAACGTGCATTCAGTCCGTCAATGATTTCTTGTGTGATGTTGTATGCCGGATTAGCGTATAGCAAGTTGTCAAATCCTGTATTGCTGATAATCAGATCATATCCTTTGTTCTGATTATAAATTTTCAAGAATGAATTGATAGAATCACGTAACTGCAAACTGTTCTTTTGGTTTTCAGAAGCTAGCTCGTCGCTTAGTTTCTGTTGGAGTGCCTGCAGTTCTTGTTGTTGTTTCATCAGTCTCATCTGTTCTTGTTCAGCACGTTCACGTGTAGCAAAGCCATTATTTTCCAGTTTGCGTTGGAATTCTTTAGCATCAGCATCCAGTTTCTTTGCTTTTTCATTTAAAGTAGTGCGGATATTTTCTTCTTTCTGTATCATCACTTCATTTAAGTCATTCCAGAAATTGTACTTAGTCAACAGTGAATCGATTTCCACATAAGCTATTTTCATGTTTGAGGAACCTGCAACGCCGGCAGCCGGAGCAGCGGAAGAAGTTGCAGCGTTGTTGTTTTTGTCGCTACATTGTGCGAACACTAACACGATGGCTAGCGCTAGAAATCCATTCAGGATGAAATTTGTTCTTTTCATAATCTTTTTCACGTATTGTTTATTAATTATTATCCGTTTTGCTTTGTTTTTCAATTTCGGCTATGGCATTTTTATTAGGTTTGCGTGCTTCACGATCTTGTGATTGCACACAGCCTATTCCTTTTTTACGGAGTGCCTTATTACCGCTTACATGTGTATTTGGAAACTTTCCTTTTAGAAAGATTCCGATAGACAATAATGCTATACAGATAGCAACTATTAACACAGTTATAAGGATAGTATCAAGCATTTCTATTATTTTTGTGGTGCAAAGTTAGTGTAAGGCAAGGGAAATGCCAAATTTATTGAAGCATTTCGTGTCTGCGGACTAAATTTGCATAGCAAATATAGAATTTTGCAATGATTTAGCTTTCTCTTTTTTCATTAAAAAAGAGGAAGTGTCTTATTTAAGAGAATTATTTAACCATTTTTTGCAAATTTGTAAACTGAATTTTCCTAAACGACATGATTATGAATGAAAAGAATTTAAAGCCTGCATCTGTCTTTTATTATTTTGAAGAGATATGTAAGGTACCCCGTCCCTCTAAAAGAGAGGAGAAAATAATTGCTTATTTGAAAGCCTTCGGTAGAGAACATGGTTTGGAAACCAAGACAGATGAAGTAGGCAATGTATTAATTAAAAAGCCTGCCACTCCGGGTAAGGAGAATTTGAAAACTGTGATTTTGCAGTCTCATATAGATATGGTTTGTGAAAAAAACAGTGATGTGGAGCATGATTTTCTAATTGATCCTATTGAAACAGTGGTGGACGGTGAATGGTTGAAAGCCAAAGGTACTACATTGGGGGCGGATAATGGTATCGGTGTGGCGACAGAATTAGCTATATTGGCTGCTACTGATATAGAGCATGGTCCGCTAGAGTGTCTTTTCACGGTGGATGAAGAAACTGGATTGACAGGTGCTTTTGCATTGAAGCCAGGGTTTATGACTGGTGATATTCTGATTAATTTGGACTCGGAAGATGAAGGAGAATTATTTATCGGCTGTGCCGGTGGTGCAAATACTACAGCGGAATTTACTTATCAGCCTGTTTCTGCCCCACAGGATTATTTCTATTTCCGTGTGGCGGTCAAGGGATTGACTGGTGGGCACTCCGGTGATGATATTAATAAAGGTAGAGCGAATGCCAATAAGCTGCTGAATCGTTTTCTGACCCAGTTGGCTTCTAAATATATTTTATATTTATGTGAGATTGATGGTGGAAACCTGCATAATGCCATACCTCGTGAGGCACAGGCATTATGTGCGGTACCTATGAAGGATAAGGAATCGGTTCGTGTAGATTTGAATATCTATACAGCAGAACTGGAGAATGAATATGCTGCGACAGAACCGAACTTGAGAACCGAACTCTCTTCTGAATCCCCTTGTAAGGAAGCGATAGATATGACTACTGCCGGACACCTTCTGAGAGCTGTTTACGCTGTGCACAATGGAGTGTATGCCATGAGTCAGGATATTCCGGGATTAGTAGAAACTTCGTCTAATCTTGCTTCCATCAAACAGGTAGAGGGAAACAAGATTAAAATAGTGACTAGCCAGCGCAGCTCCATTCTTTCATCACGCAAGGATATGTCCGAGATGATCCGTTCTGCTTTTCTTTTGGGAGGTGCTGAAGTAACAACTGGTGAAGGCTATCCAGGGTGGAAACCGAATACGGATTCTCCTGTTTTGAAAGTTGCGGTAGATAGCTATAAAAAACTTTTTGGTGTGGAACCTAAAGTAAAGGCAATTCATGCCGGATTGGAGTGTGGTTTGTTCCTTGAGAAATATCCGTCACTGGATATGGTTTCTTTTGGACCTACTTTGCGTGGTGTTCATTCACCTGATGAGCGTATGCTGATACCTACTGTAGATAAATTCTGGCGTCATTTGCTGGATGTATTGGTTAATATACCGACAAAATAATTTATATGAAGAAAACAATTTTATTTCTTTGTTTGTGCTACCTGGTAGGGGTGACGTATGCACAGGAACCGTTTCGGGTAATGTTCTATAATGTAGAGAATTTGTTCGATTGTCAGCACGACACGTTGAAAAATGATTATGAATTTTTGCCAGATGCTCCGAAAGGATGGACACAAGCGCGCTATCATGATAAATTGGCTAAGATAGCTAAGGTTATTATTGCCACCGGTGAGGAAAATGTTCCCGATTTGGTGGGGCTTTGTGAAGTGGAAAATGATCATTGCTTGAAAGATCTGACAGAAAACTCGCCATTACGCGAGGCAGGTTATCGTTATGTCATGACTGATTCTCCTGATGAGCGTGGTATTGACGTGGCGTTGCTTTATCAGCGAGGAAGTTTTAAGTTGCTGGGCAAAAACAGCCTTTCTGTTCCTTATAAGGAGATGGAACGCCGCCCTACACGTGATATCCTTCATGTGATGGGGCAGGTAGCATCAGGTGATACTTTGGACGTGTTTGTGTGCCATATGCCGTCTCGTGCCGGTGGTGAGGAAAAAAGTGAGCCTTATCGTCTTTTCACTGCACAGATATTGAACATAGCGGCAGATTCCATCATGAACCTTCGCCAGCATCCCAATGTGATGATAATGGGTGATTTTAATGATTATCCCACTAATAATTCGATAGCTAAAGTATTGGGTGCCGTGGCTCCGAAAGGTGAAGTACAGGCTAAGAAACTGTATAATCTGATGGACGGGCGTAAGGAGGGAACCTATCGTTATCGAGGTGAGTGGGGCGTACTTGATCAGCTGATTGTTTCCGGTTTTTTGTTACAAGGGCATGATAGTATGCGCACTTCATATGATAAGGCACAGATTTTAAAATATCCGTTCCTATTGGAAGAGGATGAAAAATATGGTGGTGATATCCCATCACGTACCTACTGGGGAAAGAAATATCATGGTGGCTATAGCGACCATTTACCAGTGTGTGTGGACTTTGAAATTGGAAAATAGGGAGAGAATTAGTGGTTAGTGATGAATGGACTGCGCTATTATGCCGCAGGTGTTAATCACTAACCGCTATATATTTCTATTCATGATGATAAGGACCGTTATTCAATATAGTCATCGCCCGGTATAGCTGTTCTACGAAAATAAGGCGTATCATTTGATGTGAGAAGGTCATCTTGGATAATGAGATCTTTTCTTGGGCTGCATCATATATTTTGGGTGCAAATCCGTATGGTCCCCCAATGATGAATACTAACCGTTTGTTTACAGTGTGCATTTTGCGTTCTATCCAGTTGGCAAATTCTACGGAACGGAATTCTTTTCCATGTTCATCCAATAAAACCACTACATCGCCCGGCAACAAAGCTTTCAGAATTAGTTCTCCTTCCTTCTCTTTTTGTTGCTCCATACTCAGGTTTTTGGTGTTCTTGAGTTCGGGGATGACTTCCATATCGAAAGAAATGAAGTGCCTGGTACGTTCCACATAATCATTGATAGCGGTGATATAATGTTTTTCGACAGTGCGTCCTACTACTAATAATGTAAATTTCATACGTTCTTTTCTGGTTTACTTTGCAAAAATACGGAAAATCTCTACCTTTGCCTATCAATTCATAAAAAAACGATAACATTATGGACGAATTAGTAGTAAAAGACTTAATAGACAGACTGATAGACCTGTCTTTTGCTGAAGATATAGGTGATGGGGATCATACTACCTTGTCATGTATTCCCGCAGATGCAATGGGAAAATCAAAGTTGTTGATTAAGGAAGAAGGTATTTTAGCAGGCATTGAAGTGGCTAAAGAAGTATTTCGCCGTTTTGATCTCACAATGAAGGTGGAGGTGTTCATTCAAGATGGAACTCACGTGAAACCGGGTGATGTGGCTATGGTGGTGGAAGGTAAAGTTCAGTCACTTCTTCAGACAGAACGCTTGATGCTGAATATCATGCAACGCATGAGTGGCATTGCTACTATGACCAATAAATATGTGAAGAAACTGGAAGGTACGAAAACTCGTGTACTTGATACCCGTAAGACAACTCCGGGTATGCGTATCATGGAGAAGATGGCTGTAAAGATAGGAGGAGGATGTAATCACCGTATCGGTTTGTTTGATATGATTCTGCTGAAAGACAACCATGTAGATTTCGCAGGCGGCATACATAATGCGGTGTCCCGTGCCAAAGAATATTGTAAGGCAAAGGGTAAGAACTTGAAGATTGAATTGGAAGTGCGTAACTTTGACGAATTGAATCAGGCGTTGGCAGAAGGTGTGGATCGTATTATGTTTGATAACTTTACACCTGAAGATACTCGTAAGGCTGTAGAGATAGTAGGAGGTCGTTGCGAAACCGAGTCTTCCGGTGGTATTACTTACGATACTATGTTGCCTTATGCGCAGGCAGGAGTGGATTTCATTTCTTTCGGTGCGCTGACTCATTCTGTAAAAGGATTGGATATGAGTTTCAAGGCTTGTTAATATTGGTATCATTTTATGACCTGTTGAACGAAGTAAAGAATCTGAATGTCAGTTCTTTATTTCGTTCAAAATAATAAATGGCAGGCCTTATTTGCTCTAACAGTTTATATGTGTCCGCTATTTTTGTTTTTCTCCTTGAATTGTGAAGGTGTAACCCCTTTCATCTGTTTAAATGAAGTACTGAAATAGCGCGGATAAGAAAAACCTACTTCATAGGAAATCTCGCTAATGCTCAGATTGGTATTTGCTAAAAGGTATACAGAGCGTTCTATGCGTAGTCTGTTGATATATTCATTGACCCCTAATCCGGTAATTTGCTTTACTTTATTATATAAAGATGCACGGCTCATGGCCATGGTATCTGTCAGGTACTTGATAGATAGTTTTTCACTTGATAGATTCTCATTGATAATTTGATCCAGTTTTTTTATGAAATCTGCGTCAGCACTGCTGAGTGGAGTTGCTTCCATTGATTGAGGATATGAAGCATCTGTTATTTCTTCCAAGTCTTTCTCTTTTGTATTTTCTTCTTTATTTCCCAGTACATTATAGAGGACGGTTTGGACAAAATCGCCCATTTCATCTCTCATTTCCTTCTTTTTCTTATGAAATACCCAAAGAGCTATTTTAATGGTAAAAAGAATAAATAAAAGAGTACATATCGAGAAAAACCAACTACTTTTATACCAGGGTGGAGTGATGACAATGTTGATTATGGGTACAGGAGTAGTGTATTCACCATCTTTGGTGCTGCTTGATACCCAGATTTTATATTTACCTGGTGACAGGGAAGATAAAGAGAGTTCGGAGTCGAAACTTTCGACCGTTTGTTTTCCTCTGCCTGATATGGTATATCTGAGCAAGTTCTTTTGGAAGATATCTTCATTTTTTACACATATATGAATGGTCAATGAATTGTAGTTCCATGGAATATGAAGTGTCTGATTCTTCATTTGTTTCAGATAAGAACATCCGTTAAATTTAATATCTGCCAGACTTATCTGAGGTATTTGCGTTTCAGACTGAGGAATATTGGTATTGATTTTCACTAGCCCTTCCGCACCTCCCAAATAAACAAAATTGGGATTGGATAGTGTATAGTGGGCAGCTAGTATGTCGTTAGGCAGAAATCCATCAGAACTGTTCCACAATGTGAATTTCTTTTCTTTAATCAGATAAGAAAATAGTTTGTTGTGTGCACAAATCCATAATCTTCCTTTTTTGTCGCCAATGAGGAAAGATATTTTTTCAAAATAGTTGGTATGTATATGGTGGAATTTTTTGTGTATCATATCATAACATCCCAGACCTCGGTCCGTACCTATCCAAATAGTACTATCCTGATAGGCAAGAGCTGTAATTGTTTCCTCTGGGTCTATTTCACATAAAAGGCTGATACTGTCGTTTTCTTGAGGTACATAAAATATTTGATTGACACGTTTTAATAATGAGAAATGCTCATTGGAATAGACGAGACGCAATGCATCCGTATTTTTCAGATTGTTGGTGGGCATTAAAGAGAATTTTCCACTTAATGGATGGTATACCCATGGACGGTAACTGATAATGTAAATTTTATCATTGGCTACTTGATGGGCCAATGGAAGATAGCCATAGAAGCATTCTTTGTAATTTGTACCTTCATCAACAATGGTAAAGGGGCGGTAAGTGCCGGTTATTTTATTGAAAATAAATATACCTTTTGTGTAAAGAGATACCATCAACTCCTTTTCAGATATTTTGGCGATAGAGGCCACTTTGTCTCCGTAGGTCGAAGGAAAATGGGTAAACTGATCGGTGTGTGGATCATATAGATTAATACCTCCTCCATCTGTACCAATCCATAATTTGTCATCGTCATCTTCATATAAGGAAATGATAGACTTATCGCTTAAACCGTTGGAGTTGTTCAGGGCTACATCTTTATAAGTTCTTATATAGGTTTTCTTAATGTTAAAGATACCCCCTCGGACACTACCTGCCCATAAGTTCCCGTTTCTGTCCTCGTATAATAAGACAATAGAATTGACAGGCAAAGAGAAGTTGTCTCCAGCCACATGACACATTACTTTGATTTGGTCGGAGTTCATGTCAAGTACATTGATACCTCCTCCGTCTGTAGCAATCCATAATTGTCCTTTATGTTCGATGATGTCTAGCACATAGTTGTTGTTTAAAGAAGAAGTCTTTGATGTATAAGACTTTACTATCTTGCCATCTTGGTTGTAGCAATAAATCCCATTGCCGTAAAAAGAGGCATATACATACTTGTCTGATACCACATAGAGCGAAATCAGTAGATGATGGATATCTGATGTGAAACGGGTGAGCTGTTGCGTGCAACAATCATAGAGATAGATACCTTGTTCTTTGGTCCCTATCAGTATTTTATTTTTTTTCAACTGAACCATTTTTTGTATCCGATATTCGGATATATCCAAATTCTTCTTCTGGCAAATATAGATGCTGTCCATGGTCCGGCTTTTATAATTATAGCGGAAAATGATATTCTCACTTCCAAACAATATACCTCCTTCAATGCAGAGGGAAGAATAAATACAATTGTATCCAGTAGGCGTGAAATTATGATTATCGCTGTTATATAAAACCATCTCCTTGGAGGTGGCCACCCAAATGGTACCTAATGAATCTTCTACTATGTGATTGATGTAATTGTTAGGTAAGGATAGGGAATCACTTTCATGGTGAATGAAGGTTTTTAGTTGCTGCTGGAAATAATAGTTCAAGCCGCTCTGAGTACCTATCCATAGTCTTCCTTTCTGATCCATCGTAACGGAGGTAACAGAAGCTTGTGATAATCCTTGATTAGTGGAAAGTTGGGTGAAGGAGTAATTAAAGTCTTGTCCACTTGCAATTGACACCCCTCCCCATATAATATATAGTATAAGTAGAATTCGGTACATCTCTTTATGATTTTAGAACAAATTTAAACTTTTTTCCTGATAGAGAAAAGCTTCACAAATCTTTTTTTTAGATAAATAAGGAACTAATTTATATGATTTTTGATTTTTATCGTATTACTTTTTAAAATTTAGACTATAGTTGATTTGTTTTATACGCACACGGACCCCTCTTGAGGGGGGATATAGTTAATTTTGCTGCAAATCATCAAACTTAGTTTAACCTTAAATGATTTAAGAATTTTATGAGGAAAAAATTATTGCCATTAGGTAGGCTGTTCGAGTCTGCGTGGTACAATCCAATTTTGAAAGCTGTACCAATGAGTATGGGTATATTGATGTCGGGTAATGCCGGGTATGCAATTGCCGGAAATATGAGTGACAACGTAGTAATAGTACAGCAACAGACAATTAGTGTAACTGGTACAGTTATTGATGCGAGTGGAGAACCATTAGTCGGTGTAAACATTGTAGAGGCAGGAACCGTAAATGGGGTTATCTCCGATTTTGAAGGTAAGTTTACATTGAATGTGAAGCCCAATGCTACGTTGAAGATCTCTTATATCGGATATATTGCTCAAAATATATTGGTAAAAGGGCAAAAGAATTTGACTATAACCTTACAGGAAGATACTGAGACTTTGGATGAAGTGGTTGTGGTGGGTTATGGTACAGTACGTAAGGCTGACTTGGCAGGTTCGGTTTCCGTTTTGGATAGCAGGAATTTTAAGGACCAGCCCATTACTCAAGTAAGTGATGCGCTTCAAGGGCGTGTTGCAGGTGTGAATGTGGTCAGTGATGGTGTTCCGGGTGGTTCGGTAAAGATTCGCATTCGTGGTACCAATTCCATTAATAAAAGTAATGATCCCCTTTATGTCGTAGATGGTATGGTTCGTGAGTCGGGTCTTGAAGGTATAAATCCAGAAGATATTCAAAGTATGCAAATTCTGAAGGACGCTTCCTCCACTGCTATCTATGGTTCACGTGGCGCCAACGGTGTTGTTATCATTACAACCAAGAGTGGTGTGAAAGGGCAGACTAACATCACTTTTGACGCCTCGGTAGGAATCTCTCAGGCTACCAATCTTCCCAAGATGATGGATACCAAAACTTATGCCCAAGCACTTGTTGATTATGCGGGTATTAGTGCGAGTGAGGTTTCTGATTATTTGGATGGCAGTAATCCCGGTATTGATTGGACGGATCAGATGTTCCGTACAGGTGTGACTCAAAACTACAAGCTTGTCTTTTCAAAAGGCTCTGAAGGAACTCAAACGTATGTTTCCGCTAACTATATGGGTGATGAAGGTGTCATTGACAAAAATAGTTATGAACGTTATTCGGCTAAAGCCAACATTAAGATCTCTATGGCTAAATGGCTGGATGTTACTGTCGATTTAAACGCATCTCATGGTGTTGGTAAGGGTATTGGGGGATTGGAGATGTCAGGTTATAATCCCTTGTGGATAGCCTTTAATTCCTCTCCGACCATGACTATGACAGATAAAAATGGTTACTATAATTGGGACCCTTATGGTACGATTCAGGCTAATGCTTATGGTATAATCGCAGCCAGCGAAAGTGAGCGCCGTCGCGATGTGTTCAGCGGACATATTGATCTTAAATTCAATATTATCAAAGGCTTGACTTTTACAAGCAGCAATGGGGTTGATTATTATAATAATACTTCCTATAGCTTCACACCACAAGCTGTAAACGGTGCAGGAAAGAATAGCATGGGTAACAGTAATTTACAGCGGATGTTGCTTCAGTCCTCAAACAACATCACCTATAATCATACCTGGAATGACAAACATTATTTGACCGTAACAGGGGTTTGGGAAGCAACAAAAAGTACGATTCGTAATATGGGGATTTCCGGTTCTTCACTTCAAGCTGAATCAGTAGGCTGGTGGGATGTGAAGAATGCTGTCACACGTGATGCAACCAACGGCTATTCGGATTGGGCATTGCTTTCAGGGGTAGGACGTGTTATCTATAATTACGATAATCGCTATATGCTGACTGGTACGTTTCGAGCCGATGGTTCCAGCCGTTTCACCAATGATAAGTGGGGGTATTTCCCTTCTGTAGCTGTTGCATGGACTGCTTCCAATGAATCGTTTATGGAAAGTACCCGTGACCTTATCAGTAATTTGAAGATACGTGCCAGTTATGGTGTTATAGGTAATCAGGATATTGATCCTTATTCAACTCTTGCAATCCTTAATACGACTACCACTTATTTCGGTAATTCTTCAGGAGTAACCGGTTATTGGGCCAATACGCTTGCAACTCCTGATATAAAATGGGAAAAGACAAAGCAGTTTGATGTGGGTTTCGACTTGGGCCTTTTTAATAATCGTATTGACTTGAGTGTGGATTATTTCAATAAAAAGACATCTGATGCACTTCTTTCAACCAAGTTGGCTGATTATTTGGGTGGAACTTCTTATTTGATTAATGCCGGTGAGGTTTCCAACCAAGGTTTTGATATTGCTCTTACTGCAAATATCGTTCAAAGCAAGGATTGGAGTTGGTCAACCACACTGAATGGTACTTACTTGAAAAATAAGGTAACAAAACTGACTGCTCAGGAACCCATTATTTATGGTGGTTCTTTCCAGTCCATTATCACTGATTGTACTATTATTAAGGAAGGTGAAGCGATCGGTACTTTCTTTGGTTATCGTTGGGCAGGAATAGACAATGAAGGATATGACACTTTTTATACTGCCAATGATGAAATAACACGTAATCCGTCTACAGATGATCGTGTTGTGCTCGGTAAAGCAAGTCCCGACTTTACACTGGGATGGAACAATTCGCTGCGTTATAAAAACTGGAGCTTGAATGCATTTTTCAATTCATCTTTCGGTGCCAAACGTTTGAACGCCCTCCGTTTTGCCATGAACTCTATGATTGGTAATTCACGAATGTTTACTGATGCGGATTTTTTGAAGGAAATAGGTAAGACGATGCCCGATCCCCGTGTTGAAAACAATCAATATCTGGGCAATTCGACCAAATGGGTGGAGAATGCAGATTATTTCCGTTGCGAGAATGTGACTTTAGCTTACGATTTTCCGAAAAGCATGACCAAAATAGCCGACCTGCGGCTCAGTTTCAGTATTCAGAATCTCTTCACTATTTCCAGTTACAAGGGATCCAATCCTGCTGGTTACTCTTTTTCAAGTGACTATGGTGATCGTGCAAATGGTATTGATACGGGTACTTATCCTACTCCTAGAACTTTTACTTTTGGTGTACGTATGAACTTCTAAATGATTGACAATTATGAAAAATAAAATAGTATTAGGCTGCTTTATTGCAGCATCTATGTTGGCAATGCCTTCTTGCAGTGATTTTCTGACTGAAAACCCGAAAGGAAAATTAACCCCTGAAAATTTCTTTTCCAATCAAAACGAACTGGATATGAGTGTTTATGCCCTATATGCCAAAGTACAGGCATCCCAATGTAACTCTAATCCGATGATTGTGCAATGCCAGGGAGATGACGTAACCTCAACTACGGGATCAAACAAGGGTGCTTATCTTTCTGCAGATGCCTTTGAATCTCCTTCTGACACAAAAGGTCTTGAAGGAACTTGGAGTCGTTTTTATACGATCATCAAGGCAGCAAATTTAATTATTGATAATGCTGGAAAGGCTGTGACTTCTCAAGAGGAAATCAATATTGCTCTTGGTCAGGGTTACTACTGGCGTGCATTCGCTTATTTTAATTTGGTGCGTGTTTTTGGTCCGTTGCCTATGAATCTTCATAATTTGCCAGACAACAATTTGACACCTCTATCGACGGTTGCAGAAGTATATGAGCAAATCGTGTCAGACTTGAACGCTGCCGAAGCCTGTAACCTGCCGGCTAAATATACGGAAGCTAACCGTTCCATTGAAGGACAGAATATTTACGTTTCAGATCAGACAGTAAAGGCGACTTTGGCAGCTGTTTATATGGCGATGGCAGGTTACCCTTTGAATAAGACCGAGTATTATGCAAATGCGGCTGACAAGGCTAAGGAAGTAATGGATGGCGTGAATAAGGGTACCTATGACCACTCTTTGCTTTCTGAATGGAAGGATGTTTTCTCTTATGGTAAAAACCATCATAATGAGACGCTCCTTGGAATAGATTACAATTCTAATTTTGGCGGTTGGCAGGAATGGGATTCACAACTTTCATCTTGTCATCAATCAGGAAAACTTTGGAGTGGCTGGGGGGATTTTTTGGCAGAGCGCCGTTATTGGAAAAACTTTCCTGATGGTCCTCGTAAAGATGCTGTTTATTCAAAACAAATTCTATTAAACAATGGAGTGTTGGTTGACTGGTGGGCAACTACGGATGGAAAGCCCTATAATGGTACGAATGCAGTATTTGCCGATTATCGCCCGATGTTTGTGGCGTTTACCGTCAATAAAGACCCTGTGACAGGACTTCCTGCATCGGCTGCTTTCGATTACACCAAACCTATTTGGGGAGGTATGTGTATTAACAAACGACATCAACTAATCCGCTATTCAGAAGTTCTTCTTTGGTATGCCGAATCTGCGGCACGCGCAGGAAAGGATCTCAGCTTGGCTAAATCTGCTCTAAAGCAGGTACGTGCACGTGCTTGTTCCGATGAATCATTTGTAGCTGCTGTGGATGCTATGAGTGCTGAACAACTGGCAGAAGCAGCATATGAAGAACACGGTTATGAAGTGGCTGGTTATGTATTGGCTATGGTAACCCGTCGTTCTGATGAGTTCCGCATGAACCGTTTCAAAGAAAGTTATGACTACCGTAGTGGTTCTCAGGATGAAGTATTGGTTCCTGCCGGTACATTGACTTATAGCTACAACGAAGAAACTAAGACGACTTTTACCTATGCTCTTCAGGAAGATTTGAAAATGGAAGAGAATATGTCTGTAACTGTTCCTTGGAATGGTGAGGCTTCCATTTATCATAATTATCCTCCGAAGGAAGTTGAGAAGAATCCGAATCTGAAACGTTGATATAACGATTAGCTGTTGATTTTAAATTATACTTGAAAAGTTGGAATAAGTATTTGTTATACCTTGGTAAAGATTGTTTGAGGCGTACTGGAAAACTTTCGGTACGTCTCTTTTATTAGAAGGTAAAATAAGCCAATTGGTCGATTATTTGCTTTGGTTGTAATGTTTATTGTTTATCTTTGCAAACAATTAAAATCAATAAAACATGAATAGTAAAACTTTGTTGAAATGTTTATGTATGTGTTTGGCTATGTTTGCCATTTTGGTTAATGCCAATGCTCAAGATTTGAAATCTATATTGACTGGCGTAGCAAAAGCGGTAGTAGGTGATAAAGCAACAACTTCATCTTCTATTATAGGTACTTGGAAATATGTAGGTCCGCAATGCCAGTTCGAAAGTGAAAATTTACTGGCTAAAGCCGGTGGAGAAGTAGCTGCGAAAGAAGTGGAGGAGAAGATGCAGACTGTCTATGACAGAATAGGGATGAGTGGCTGTGAGTATACTTTTAATGAAGATGGAACTTATTCATACACATTGAAAAAACGTACAATGAGTGGCACTTACACGTTCGATGATAAGGAAAAGACCATTACTATGAAGGGAAAATTGGGAGTAAAAACTGTTGCTCATGTCACTGTGACCGGAAATGATATGAGTCTGGTCTTTAATGCGGATAAATTAATGTCAGTATTGAAAACGATTACAGGTACTGTTTCTAAAGTGAATTCTACTGCTGCCACCATTAATAGTGTAGCCGGATCTTATGACGGTTTGATGTTGGGATTCGATTTGAAGAAGTAATTATAGAATAGGAGCTAGGTTATAATAAAAGGAAGTCATTAAGATGGCTTCCTTTTTTTACAAAAAAAATCAAATTATTCTTGTTCTTTCAGTGCTGCGAAAATCAGACCTTCCAGTTCTTCCGCCAGTTCGGGGTTGTCCTGAATCACTTGTTTGGAGGCGTCACGTCCTTGTCCCAGTTTGGTTTCGTTGTAGCTGTACCATGAACCGCTTTTCTTGATAATGCCTAAATCAGCACCTAAATCAATGATTTCACCAGCTCTTGAGATCCCTTCACCAAACATGATATCGAATTCGGCTTTACGGAAAGGAGGTGCCACTTTGTTTTTCACCACTTTTACTTTAGTCTGGTTGCCGATTACTTCTTCACCATCTTTCAGTTGAGTGGAGCGACGGATATCCAAACGTACGGAAGCGTAGAATTTCAGAGCATTACCACCGGTAGTTGTTTCAGGGTTACCAAACATGATACCGATTTTTTCACGCAACTGGTTGATAAAAATACAAGTTGTATTGGTCTTGCTGATGGCTGACGTAAGCTTGCGCAAAGCCTGAGACATCAAACGTGCCTGTAAACCTACTTTGTTATCACCCATATCTCCTTCAATTTCAGCTTTCGGAGTCAATGCCGCGACAGAGTCGATAACAATGATATCAATGGCGGATGAGCGTATCAACTGCTCAGCAATTTCAAGTGCCTGTTCACCGTTATCGGGTTGTGATATCCATAAGTTATCTACATCCACTCCCAGTTTGGCCGCATAGAAACGATCGAAAGCATGCTCGGCATCAATGAAAGCGGCAATGCCGCCTGCCTTCTGAGCTTCAGCAATGGCATGGATAGCCAATGTAGTCTTACCGGATGATTCGGGACCATAAATTTCTATGATTCTACCTTTGGGATAGCCGCCTACCCCTAATGCGGCGTTCAAGGCGATAGACCCGGTAGGAATCACTTCCACTTCCTGTACGTTGTCATCACCCATTTTCATGATAGAGCCTTTACCAAAAGTTTTCTCTATCTTATCCATTGCAGCTTGCAGCGCTTTCAGTTTTTCACTATTTCCGGCACTCGGACTTGCTGAGAATGGAATTTCTTCGTTATCTTTTTTTGCCATAAATCTGTTGGTTTATAAAATTTGTTGTGCGTGCTCTTTTGTTTTCACCTCTTTGGGAGAGATGATACGTTCAATCACGCCTTCTTCGTTAATGATGAAAGTTGTACGGAATGTACCCATATATTTACGTCCGTACATACTTTTTTCTCCCCATACTCCGAATTGTTCTACCAACTTCTTGTCGGTATCGGCAATAAGAGTAAAGGGTAGCTCGTTCTTTTCTATAAATTTCTGATGCGATTTGGCATCATTCACACTGACACCGATTACTTCATAACCATGGGCGCGCAGTTCCGCATAATTATCACGCAAATTACATGCCTGGGCAGTACAACCAGATGTCATATCCTTAGGATAAAAATAGAGTACTATCTTTTTTCCTTTGTAATTACTTAAACGAATTTCTTCTCCTTTTTCGTTTAAGCCTAATATTTCCGGGGCTTTATCTCCTATGTTCATTTTTTAGTGGTTAATGATTAATGGTTAGTGTGGCCCAAGTATGAATTATGGGCCATTAATCACTATTTTAAAGTTCTAGATCACCATCGAATACTTCATGCCAAGGCAAACCTTGTTTGTTCAGTTGTTCCATAAATGGATCGGGATCAAACTCTTCTACATTCCATACTCCCGGACGTTTCCACAATCCTTGCAGGAACATCATGGCTCCAATCATGGCTGGAACTCCAGTTGTATAGCTTACTCCCTGCATTCCAGTTTCTTTGTAAGCTTCTTGATGGCTACAGTTGTTGTAAACATAGTAAGTACGTTCTTTGCCATCCTTTACGCCTCGGATGCGGCATCCGATAGAAGTTTCGCCTTCATAATTTTCTCCTAGATCCTGTGGATTGGGGAGTACGGCTTTTAGGAATTGTAACGGAACAATTTTCACTCCGTTATAATCTATTTCGTCAATGCGGGCCATACCGATATTCTGGATGACACGCAGATGAGTCAGGTATTCCTGACCGAAAGTCATCCAAAAGCGAGCACGTTTGATGGTCGGGAAATTCTTAACTAATGATTCCAGCTCTTCATGATACAGCAAGTAGGAATCACGAGGACCGATATTGGGATAAGTCAGATCCTTGTGGTATTCTAATGGCTTGGTGGTCACCCATTTGCCTTCTTCATAATAACGTCCGTTCTGAGTAATTTCGCGGATATTGATTTCAGGATTAAAATTGGTAGCGAACGCTTTGTGATGGTTGCCGGCATTACAGTCCACAATATCTAAGTAGTGCATCTCGTCAAAATGATGTTTTGCTGCGTAGGCTGTATAAATACCACTTACTCCCGGATCGAATCCACAACCCAGTATCGCTGTCAGTCCTGCGTCTTCAAAACGTTTTTTATAAGCCCACTGCCAGCTGTATTCGAAATGAGCTTCATCCTTTGGTTCATAGTTTGCTGTATCCAGATAATTCACCCCGGCTTTCAGACAAGCTTCCATGATGGTCAGATCTTGATAAGGCAGAGCTACATTGATGACGATTTCGGGTTTGAAACTATTAAACAGGGCTACCAGTTCGTCTACATTGTCCGCATCTACCTGTGCAGTCTTAATAGCTGGATTGCCGATAGCTTTTACGATTGCATCACATTTTGATTTTGTACGGCTGGCGATCATGATGTCAGTGAATACATCCGGATTCTGAGCCACTTTGTGTGCTACGACAGTACCTACACCGCCTGCACCGATAATTAATACTTTACCCATTTGCTGTTTTTTATTCTTGTTAAAATAAAATGCCCGGCAGACATTACCGTTCACAGGGCAAAGATAACAAAATATTTTGGGTATTAGTGGATACGGTCTAGTTTCTTATTGGTGAAATCTAAGGTTTTTCTTTCGTAGGACCATGTTTCATAGTCACCCGTGACTATATGGATGCGCATGGGATTACCCAATGCCAGACGACATTCGTCGGTTGTCATTCCTTTTCGTACCTTACCGCGGCTAATCATGTTCCAAACTTCTTCTGTGATATTCGGATACTTGGTTCGTAAGTTGCCTATGCCGAATAGATCCGTAAAATAATTGTCTGATTGTAAAATCACATCAACTACACTCGTATGGGTGAATGCAGCTTTTATCTTATAATTCTTTCCATCTATGTTTTCCAATTCTAAAAAGACGTAAGGAGAGTTGTTTTGTGAGATTATATTTTTGATGGTGAATTGTGTATATCGGGGAAGTCTCACCGGAGTGTCTGTTTCATCCAGACATTCCGTTTCCGCTTTCAGATAGACAGGTTTTTTTCCATATTTACTCATCAGATTCTTTGATTTTTTTGTATTTGCATCACTGAAGCTAAATGAATTTGGAAAATATTTATTTTTATTTTCCATAATAAAATCACTGTCTGCCATGCCACAATTAGTCTTTGATATAGCTACCGGCTGATAGTAGGTGTTTCCTTTCTTGTCTTGGAATACGATTTTTACAGGGTATGCGCGGCTGCCCACTCCGACAGCTGTTACTGTTACTTCTTCATTTATACCAATCGGGACCTCTTTATAGCCCGATATGCTGTTGGGATCATCTATACGTACTTTATTGGTACGCATATATAGGGTTTGTCCTTCCAGCAGTTCTTTGGCTATGTCCACATCACCCAGGTAGGCAAGGGTAGGAATACCGGCTTTGGGCTTCAGGCAATATTGTTCCAGAGTGGTGTTTTTAAGTTCGTGATAATATTGTTGCCCTTCACATTCAAAGTTAAAATGTACAAAGCCCCGTTCGGTAATTTCTGAACCCAGATATTCAAAAATCTTATGTTTTAACTCTCCTGTATCCACCTCCTTGTTGGTTTCCGCCGATTTAAAAGGAGGAATAATGATGTCTTTACGTTCCGGCATCACCATGAATTTCATGCCTGGTGTCCAGTCACACAGGTTGTAATACTTGAAATGATCGTTTATAAACTGTTTTTCCAAAGATTCTACGGAAATACTTGTTTGTTGTGAAGTAGTCGTGACTATATATCCGTTTTGTGCATAAGTGCATAGGCTACAGCTTGTTGCCCCAATTAAAATGGCTAAAAACCTTTTCATTGCTTTAAGTGTTAGTATATATAAATTGATACAAAGGTATAAAATTTTTGTGTATAATTGCTATAGTGAAAAATAAAATGGTTAGTTTTGCACACTAAACTAACAGATTTAACAAAAAAATAATATGAAAAAACTAGTATTGAAAATGATGGCTGTTTGTGCCGGAGCATTGATTGTATCTTGTGGTAGTGGAAAGAATATGTTGTCTGTTTCTTCTCTGGATGGGGAATGGAATATTACAGAGGTGGATGGACAGAAGATATCTACAGAGAGAATGCCTTTCATTGGTTTTGATGTAGCTCAGAAACGTATTTATGGCAATAGCGGATGTAACCGTATGATGGGAAGTTTTGAAGCCGACTCTCTGAAGCCAGGTACATTGAAGTTTGGACAGATAGGAAGTACCCGCATGATGTGCCCTGATATGAAGATAGAGCAGATGGTATTGGGTGCATTGGATAAAGTGACTTCTTTCCAGACGGTTTCTGACAAGCCCGACGTGATAACTCTATGTAATCAAGATGGTCAGCCGTTGATGACTTTGGAAAAGAAGGCGGCTCCGGAAGTGTCACTGTCTGATCTTTCAGGAGAATGGGTTATTGAATTGGTGAATGGAAAGAAGATTGTAGGTACGGCTGAGGTGACCCCTTTTATCGGTTTTAATTTGGATGAAAGCCGCATTTACGGTAATGTGGGCTGTAATACCATAAATGGTGCGTTAATGCAGGAAGATGGAAAACCCAATTCTTTGAGATTTGACAATGTTGCTACTACCATGATGATGTGTCCTGATATGGAAACTGAAACTATCGTGCTGAATGCTTTGAATGAAACAAAAAGTTTCAGCATGAAAGATGATAAAGTATATTTGTTAGGTGAAAATGGAAATGAATTGTTGGTGTTGAAGAAACAATAATCCATCTACATTCGAATTGATATGGGTCGGCCTGTTTTCTCATAAACGAGAAAACAGGCCGATTGCATTTATGGCATTATGCTAGGATGCTGACAGGTATTTTATTTGGTGGAGTTCTGACATTCTTGCCTTATATGAATCCATTTAAAAGTATCATATAGCAAATAAATCAGTCATTTTGTCAGCCTTTGTCACATTCTTATTTTTGGCATACCGTTTGTTTTATGAAGGGCGTGCGGTTGGTGCACCAAAGAAAAAAGAAGTCCTTCGTGAACCATTCGCCAAGAAATCAGTTTAATTGAAAACAAATAAATAAAGATATATAATTATGGGAAAGATTATTGGTATTGACTTAGGAACCACAAATTCATGTGTTTCAGTATTTGAAGGTAATGAACCGGTAGTAATCGCAAACAGCGAAGGTAAACGTACCACTCCGTCTATCGTTGCATTTGTTGACGGTGGTGAACGTAAAGTAGGTGATCCTGCAAAACGTCAGGCAATCACTAATCCGCAACGTACTATTTTCTCTATCAAGCGTTTCATGGGTGAAACTTGGGATCAGGTACAGAAGGAAACTGCTCGTGTTCCTTATAAAGTAGTGAAAGGTGACAATAATACTCCGCGTGTAGATATTGACGGACGTCTTTATACTCCGCAGGAAATTTCAGCTATGATTCTGCAGAAGATGAAGAAAACTGCTGAGGATTATCTGGGACAAGAAGTTACAGAAGCCGTTATCACCGTTCCGGCATACTTCTCGGACTCACAACGTCAGGCTACTAAAGAAGCTGGTCAGATTGCAGGTCTGGAAGTGAAACGTATTGTGAACGAACCGACAGCTGCTGCTTTGGCTTATGGTTTGGATAAGGCTCACAAAGATATGAAGATTGCTGTATTCGACCTTGGTGGTGGTACATTCGATATCTCTATCCTTGAGTTTGGTGGTGGTGTATTCGAAGTACTTTCTACTAACGGTGATACTCACTTGGGCGGTGATGACTTCGATCAGGTAATCATTGACTGGTTGGTACAGGAATTCAAGAATGACGAAGGTGCGGATTTGACAAAAGATCCGATGGCTATGCAACGTCTGAAAGAAGCTGCTGAAAAGGCAAAAATTGAATTGTCTTCTTCTACTTCAACAGAAATCAACCTGCCATACATCATGCCCGTAGACGGTATGCCTAAGCACTTGGTTAAGACTTTGACACGTGCTAAATTTGAAGCTTTAGCTCACAATTTGATTCAGGCTTGTCTTGAACCTTGCAAGAAGGCTATGAGCGATGCAGGCTTGAGCAACTCTGATATCGATGAGGTAATCCTTGTTGGTGGTTCTTCACGTATTCCGGCTGTTCAGGAATTGGTAGAAAAATTCTTCGGTAAGACTCCTTCCAAGGGTGTTAATCCTGACGAAGTGGTTGCTGTAGGTGCTGCCGTTCAGGGTGCTGTTTTGACAGATGAAATCAAAGGTGTGGTATTGCTGGATGTTACTCCGTTGTCAATGGGTATCGAAACATTGGGTGGTGTAATGACTAAGTTGATTGATGCAAACACTACTATCCCGGCCCGCAAGAGTGAGACCTTCTCTACAGCTGCCGATAACCAGACTGAAGTGACTATTCACGTACTTCAGGGTGAACGTCCGATGGCCGCACAAAACAAGTCAATCGGTCAGTTCAATTTGACTGGTATTGCTCCGGCTCGTCGTGGTGTTCCTCAGATTGAGGTTACATTCGATATCGATGCCAACGGTATTGTAAATGTATCTGCTAAGGATCTTGGAACAGGTAAAGAACAGCACATCACAATCACAGCTGGTTCTAACATGTCTGATTCCGATATCGACAAGGCAGTAAAAGAAGCTGCTGAGTTTGAAGCACAGGATAAGAAACGTAAAGAAGCAATCGATACAAGAAACAATGCTGATTCCATGGTATTCCAGGTTGAGAATGCACTGAAAGAAGCCGGAGACAAGATCGATGCTAATGATAAAGCTGCTGTAGAAGCAGACCTGAACGCACTGAAAGATTTACTGTCTCAGACTGCAAATGCAGAAGAGATGACAGATTCTCAGGTAGCAGATATCAAAGCTGCTCAGGAGAAGATGATGGAAAGTGCTCAGAAGCTTTTCGCTAAAATGTATGAGCAGACACAGCAGGCAGGCGGCCAGGCAGGACCGGACATGAATATGGGCGGCGGTGCAGCAGGCAGCACAGATGCAGGAAACAACGATGATGTTGTAGATGCTGATTACAAAGAAGTATAATGTGACATTTCTGCAAAAGCAGAGATTTGCAACGGAAATATCAATAATAACTGTTCAGTGGGAGAGTCTCTCTCACTGAATAGTTGTGTTATAAATAAAACGGGTATAGGATTAAAATCATGGCTGATAAGAGAGATTATTATGAAGTCTTAGGCGTGGACAAAAGCGCCGATGACGCAACACTTAAAAAAGCATATCGTAAGCTGGCCAAGAAGTATCACCCGGATGTAAATCCAGGAGATAAAGAGGCTGAGGCGAAATTTAAAGAGGCAACAGAGGCTTACACCATCTTAAGCGATCCGGAGAAGAGAAAACAGTATGACCAGTTTGGCCATGCGGCTTTTGAAAACGGTGGCGGAGGTGCCGGCGGCGGCTTCGGAGGTTTTGATTTTAACGGTGCTGATATGGGTGATATCTTCGGCGATATTTTCGGCGATTTATTTGGCGGCGGCAGCAGAAGCAGACGTGCCAATAATGGTCCGATGAAGGGAGCTAATCTCCGCGCACGCGTAAATATTACTTTTGAAGAAGCTGTATTTGGCTGTGACAAAGAACTGGAGATCGTGCTGAAGGATGAATGTACTACCTGCCATGGAACAGGTGCAAAGCCGGGGACAACGCCGGAGACCTGTCCGAAGTGTGGCGGTAAGGGAAAGGTTGTATTTACACAGCAGTCTATGTTTGGAACGGTGCAGAATGTTCAGACATGTCCAGATTGTCATGGAACAGGTTATGTAAGCAATCGTAAGACGATCGAAGTGACAGTACCAGCAGGTATTGACAACGGACAGAGTATCCGTATCCGTGGCAAAGGAGAGCCAGGTACAAATGGAGGCCCAAGAGGAGATCTGTTAGTAGAAGTGATCGTAGAAAGACATCCAAAATTCCAGCGTCAGGATACAACGATCTATTCAACAGAGCCAATTTCCTTTACACAGGCAGCACTTGGTGGTAAGATCCAGATTCCTACAGTCGATGGACCATACGAATACACGATCAAACCAGGAACACAGACAGACACCAGAATCCGCTTAAAAGGAAAAGGTGTGCCAATGGTACGTAATAAGAATGTACGAGGAGACCACTATGTAACACTTGTCGTTCAGGTACCAGAACACTTAAACGGAGAGCAAAGAGCAGCTCTTCAGAAATTCCAGGAAGCTATGGGTGAAGTTCCTAAGAAGGAAGAAGCTCATAAAGAACATAAAGGTTTCTTTGGGAAACATAAAAAGTAATTTGAATGATAATCGTTCAAATGTATATGATAAATAATAAGGATCTCTCGACCATTAGAATTCGACATGTCATTTTGACAGAATTCTAATGGTCGGGAGATCCTTATTATTATTTATCATATACATGGACGGCTATTCAAACCACCACAGGTGTGTATATTAAAGGTTATTGGCGTACAATTTA
>OHLN01000471.1_pt1 | contig 22633 bp, 13 predicted proteins | sample 1569071 | NCBI WGS metagenome assembly OHLN01 (sample SAMEA3879594, study PRJEB24766) | human gut metagenome | biome: human-associated habitat; feature: feces | place: USA | collected 1985/1987
GGGCTTCATCTGTATCATATGTATGTCTTAAGAAAAATGTTTCTTTAAGATTATAATTATTCTTAGTAAGATTATTGCGGACTTTTATTGCAGATGCAAGGACATCATCATCAAAGGTCATGCCTGAAAGCAGAATGTCGTAATGGTTATTCTGTGACTTTCTTATTATAGAGTCCAGCTCTTTGCTGTCGATAGAACAGTCAGCAATTATTGTTGGCGTGAAATCATAACCAGTCATCAGTTCTCTGATTGTATCAATATCATTGGCAGAAGCAGGAACGAATGCAAGAGTAGCACCTGCATTGGAGTTATCTGGGCTGCCAAGCTTCTGCTTTCTTGACTGAAGCTCGGCGTATATGTCGTTGATTTCATCCTGATATGGAGCAGCTTCTTTTTCAAGATTATTTAGCTCGTTCTGATTCTGTCTCTGGCTTCTGACTGCGAAAAACGAGCAGACACAGAGAGCACACACTGCTATAGTAATTATAATTCCATATATTTTTTTCATCGTTATATACTCCATTCATTATTTTATAGGAAAGTGTATCTTAAGGTGTTGATAATGTCAATGTATAGCACATAAGTACAGAAGAAGTAACAGTAAAAAGGGTCGAGCCAAGGCTTTATAATTTTTTAATAAATTCATTAGCACTCACCTCTTGACAGTGCTAACAATGAGATGTATAACATCAATTGTAAGAGGAAAACAATAGATAAACAGTGAAGTTAAGCATTCATTGTAATAGAAGGAGGTAATCGTATGAACATTAATAAGTTTACACAGAAGTCTATTGAGGCTGTTAACCAGTGCGAGAAGATTGCCTACGATTATGGTAATCAGGAGATTGATCAGGAACATTTTCTGTACAGTCTCTTAACTATAGAAGATAGTCTTATCGCGAGCCTGATAGAGAAGATGGGAATTGATAAGGACACATTTATTAAGAATATTGAGACTCTGCTTAGCCAGAAGAATAAGGTTTCAGGAAATGTACAGCTTTATGTAAGCAATGATCTTAATAAGGTTTTAGTAAATGCTGAAGATGAAGCAAAGAGAATGGGGGATGCATATGTTTCTGTTGAGCATCTTATGCTTGCGATGATTGCAGCACCTAACAAGGGCATAAAGCAGCTTTTTAAGACATATGGAATTAACAGGGAATCATTCCTGTCAGCCCTTGCTACAGTAAGAGGCAACCAGAGTGTTACTTCGGATAATCCGGAGGCAACTTATGATACTCTTAGCAAATATGCTACAGACCTTGTAGAAAGAGCCAAGGATGGAAAGCTTGATCCGGTTATCGGCAGAGATAATGAAATAAGAAATGTAATAAGAATCCTTTCCCGTAAGACTAAGAACAATCCCGTTCTTATTGGTGAGCCAGGTGTTGGTAAAACAGCAGTTGTTGAAGGACTTGCACAGAGAATCGTGAGAGGTGATGTTCCAGAAGGCTTAAAGGATAAGAAGCTTTTTGCACTGGATATGGGTGCGCTTGTTGCAGGTGCAAAATATCGTGGTGAATTCGAGGAAAGACTTAAGGCTGTACTTGATGAGGTTAAGAAATCTGAAGGTCAGATAATCCTGTTTATTGATGAAATTCACACTATTGTCGGTGCAGGTAAAACAGAAGGTGCTATGGATGCAGGTAATATGCTAAAACCAATGCTTGCCCGTGGTGAACTTCATTGTATAGGTGCTACAACTCTTGATGAGCACAGAGAGTATATTGAGAAAGACCCGGCACTTGAAAGACGATTCCAGCCGGTTATGGTTGATGAACCTACAGTTGAGGATACTATCTCAATCCTTAGAGGTCTTAAGGACAGATATGAAGTGTTCCATGGAGTTAAGATTACAGATGGCGCACTTGTAAGTGCAGCTACTTTGTCAGACAGATATATTTCAGACAGATTCCTGCCAGATAAGGCTATTGACCTTGTAGATGAGGCATGTGCAATGATTAAGACTGAACTTGATTCAATGCCTGCCGAACTTGATGAGAAGAGAAGAAAGATTATGCAGCTTGAGATTGAGGAGGCTGCTCTTAAGAAAGAGACAGATAACCTCAGTAAGGAAAGACTTGATGCATTACAGAAGGAATTATCTGAATTAAGGTCTGATTTCAATATTCAGAAAGCTAAATGGGACAGCGAGAAATCTTCTGTTGACCAGGTAAGCAAGTTAAAGGAAGAGATTGACCAGATTAATACACAGATAGCACAGGCTAAGAGAGAATATGATCTTAATAAGGCAGCAGAACTTCAGTATGGTAAACTTCCACAGGCACAGAAGGCTTTGGAAGAAGCTGAGAAGAAGTCAAGTAACAGAGATATGAGTCTTGTTCATGAAAGTGTTACTGAGGAAGAGATTGCCAAGATTATATCAAGATGGACTGGTATTCCTGTTAGCAAGTTAAGTGAGTCTGAAAGACAGAAAACTCTTAATCTTGATGAACAGCTCCACAAGAGAGTTATCGGTCAAGATGAAGGTGTTACTAAGGTAACAGAGGCAATCATAAGGTCTAAGGCTGGTATTAAAGACCCGACTAAGCCAATCGGTTCATTCCTGTTCTTAGGACCTACAGGTGTAGGTAAGACAGAGCTTGCAAAGGCACTGGCTGAGAGTCTGTTTGATGATGAATCTAATATAGTAAGACTTGATATGTCCGAGTATATGGAAAAGTATTCAGTATCCAGACTTATCGGAGCGCCTCCAGGATATGTAGGTTATGATGAAGGTGGACAGCTTACAGAAGCTGTAAGAAGAAAACCATATTCAGTTGTTCTTTTTGATGAAGTTGAGAAGGCACATCCAGATGTATTTAATGTCCTCTTACAGGTACTTGATGATGGCCGTATCACTGATTCACAGGGAAGAACTGTGGATTTTAAGAACACTATAATCATAATGACAAGTAACATTGGTTCTTCATATCTGCTTGAAGGCATCAATCCTGATGGCTCAATTAAGCCAGAGGCAGAGGAAGCTGTTATGGGTGATTTAAAGAATCATTTCAGACCTGAATTCCTTAACCGTCTTGATGAGATAATTATGTTCAAGCCTCTTACTAAGGATAATATCAGCAATATTATCAATCTTCTTGTTGCAGATGTTAACAAGAGACTTGCAGATAAAGAGCTTGAGATTGTTCTTACAGATGCAGCCAAGGATTTCATAGTTGAAAACGGATTTGACCCAATGTATGGTGCAAGACCGCTTAAGAGATATGTCCAGAAGACAGTTGAGACACTGGCAGCCAAGTTAATACTTGCAGGCAATATCAATACAGGGGATGATATTGTTATTGACCTTGTAGATGGAAAGCTGACAGCCAGAGCCGCTGCGAGGGCTGTTGAGGGATAAGGCCTGATATTGTAAGGACTTTATGATTCTTTTGGTGGCATTGGAATTTTTGACTTTTGCTAAATGACTATAAATACAGATGATACTTTTGAAATAAAAGCCTACCAGATTATGGTATATATGCGAATTAGTAGGTTTTTGAAATTGAAAGTTGTCATTGATGAAATTAAAAAGCCTACTAAACTATTGCGTAATGCAAGTTTAGTAGGCTTTTTGAAAGCAAAACAACAATTTATTCTTTGAATTTCTGACAGCATACTTTATAGGCAAACCGCAATTGCGGTATTGACAAAAACTTATATTAATTGTATATTAAAAATGATTTATGGTTAAAGATTCATGACAGACTGCTTGTATGTGAATGAAAGAGAAAGATATAACACAAAAGGTACTGGAAGATAATAATGATATATTTGCGGATATTGTTAATGTGTTGTTATTTGATGGAAAGTCGGAGGTTGAAGAGAATGAACTTGTTAATACGACAGTTTATTCACAGTATAAGGCTGAAGATGGAAAAGTTCATGAACAGGAACGCGATATTGCTAAGTATTGGAAAAGAGGATGTACAGACATAGTCCTGTATGGCATAGAGAATCAGACAAAGGTTGAGAAAAGAATGCCAGCAAGGATATCGGGATATGAAGGTGCTTCATACAGAGGACAATGTGATAAGAAAACAATAGTGCCGGTAATAACGATGGTGCTGTATTATGGTACAGACAGAAAATGGACGGCACCAAAGAATCTTAAGTCTATGATTAAAGTTCCGCATAATCTGGATAAGTATGTTAATGACACTAAGGCTAATGTGTTTGAGATAGCGTGGCTGACCGATGAACAGATAGCAAAGTTTACGAGTGATTATAAGATAGTTGCTAATTTCTTTGTGAACAAGAGAAAGAACAAAGATTACATACCAGATGATAAGACAACAATTAAGCATGTGGATGAGATACTAAAGTTTTTATCAGTTATGACAGGGGATAGCAGATATGAAGAGATATTGTCAGATAAGGAAGGAGTGAGCAATATGTGTGATGTAGCGCAGAGACTTGAAGACAGGGGAATTGAGAAAGGACTTCAGAAAGGAAGAGAAGAAGGCAACCAGATGATATATTCACTGGTCGAAGATGAGAGCATAAGTATGGAAAAGGGTGCACAAAAGCTAGGGGTAAGTGTAGAAAAGCTGCGAGCTAATATGATTAATGCGGGATACAAGTGTCCGGATATGGAGTGATAGCTGACAATATAATATATAAAGATAAAGCAATGCTGGGAAGAGTGGATACTGGCATTGCTTTTATTTTATGGAAAAGTCTGTTTCTGTTCAGGAACTTACTTCTGCGTGTTCCTATAAGAACAATAAATAATCAATCTATATAGGCAAATTTCAGGCAGAAATACATGAAATTGCAGGAATATACCTATCAGGCAGGCACGATGAAGTTTATCTATAGGCAGATTGGAAGAAAAAGTGAAGGTTGAATAAGGATTCTGCCTGGATATGTCCTATAAATCAAGTGATAATGCGACTACCTATAGGTATCATGAACAACGAATCAATAATCAGATTAAGACATATTTATACAGAACTAGATAAACTGGTTCTTTTCACTATTATATTCGTAATTAATTGTCTTTAACTTATCAGTTATCTCTTCCTCAGAAACCATATAAGATTTGCACAGTTCCTCTAATGTATTGTAATTGTCTCGAAGTTGTGTATTGACAAAGCTTAAAAGCATAACAGGGTCTTTAGGCATAGAAAAATCCTCCTTATATTGTGTTTTCAGTGATGGCTCTATTGTTGTACTATTTAGTACAGCATGAATATTTTCCCATATTAAGCATATTCTGTAAATGTAAGGCTTGTATATAAAATTGTATTAAAATAAATACATTTATGGTTGCACGAAAACGATTACTATGTTATAATTTTAACAAGCTAAGAAATATACTACTTAAATAACTGAATATTAAATTATGGAGGTTTTGTTATGGGAAAGAAATGGGTGTATTTGTTTACAGAGGGTAACGCAGATATGCGTGAGCTTCTCGGTGGTAAAGGTGCGAATCTGGCAGAGATGACTAATATCGGTCTACCTGTACCACAGGGATTCACAATTACAACAGAAGCTTGTACCCAGTATTACGAGGATGGTAGAGAAATCAATAATGAGATCATGGGACAGATTAACGAACATATTGAGAAGATGGAACAGATTACAGGCAAGAAGTTTGGAGATATGGAGAATCCACTTTTAGTTTCTGTTCGTTCTGGAGCAAGAGCTTCTATGCCGGGTATGATGGATACAATCCTTAATCTTGGACTTAACGAGAACGTTGTTAATGTAATTGCACAGAAATCTGGCAATCCAAGATGGGCATGGGATTGTTATAGAAGATTTATCCAGATGTATTCAGATGTAGTTATGGAAGTTGGCAAGAAATATTTCGAAGAGCTTATTGATAAGATGAAGGATGAGAGAGGGGTTAAGCTTGATGTAGAGCTTACAGCGGATGATCTTAAGGAGCTTGCAACACAGTTTAAGGCTGAATATAAGTCTAAGATTGGCAAGGATTTCCCAGATGATCCTAAGGAACAGTTATACGGAGCTATAAAAGCTGTATTCCGTTCATGGGACAACCCAAGAGCTAATGTATACAGAAGAGATAATGATATTCCTTATTCTTGGGGAACAGCAGTTAATGTACAGTCTATGGCATTTGGTAATATGGGGGATGACTGTGGAACTGGTGTTGCATTTACAAGAGATCCTGCAACTGGTGCTAAAGGACTTTTTGGAGAGTTCCTTACTAACGCACAGGGTGAAGATGTTGTTGCCGGAGTAAGAACTCCAATGCATATTCAGGAAATGAGTGAGAAGTTCCCGGAAGCATTTGAGCAGTTTAAGGATGTGTGTGCAACTCTGGAAGAACATTACAGAGATATGCAGGATATGGAATTTACAGTAGAGCATGGCAAGCTGTTCATGTTACAGACACGTAATGGTAAGAGAACAGCACAGGCAGCATTAAAGATTGCATGTGACCTTGTAGATGAGGGGATGAGAACAGAGAAGGAAGCAGTTGCAATGATTGATCCTCGTAATCTTGATACACTTCTTCATCCTCAGTTTGATGCAGCTGCACTTAAGGCTGCAACTCCAGCAGGAAGAGGTCTTGGAGCATCTCCTGGCGCTGCATGTGGTAAGATTGTTTTCTCAGCAGAAGACGCAGAAGAGTGGAATGCAAGAGGAGAGAAGGTTGTTCTTGTAAGACTTGAGACATCGCCAGAAGATATTACAGGTATGAAGGCTTCACAGGGTATTCTTACTGTAAGAGGAGGTATGACAAGCCATGCAGCGGTTGTTGCAAGAGGTATGGGAACCTGCTGTGTATCTGGCTGTGGTGATATTGCAATGGATGAAGCTAATAAGAAGTTCACACTTGCAGGCAAGGAATACCATGAAGGAGATTATATATCTATTGATGGTACAACAGGCAACATATATGATGGACAGATTCCTACGGTTGATGCCAAGATTGCAGGAGAGTTTGGAAGAGTTATGGAGTGGGCTGATAAGTACAGAAAGTTAAAGGTTCGTACTAATGCAGATACACCTAAGGATGCCAAGAAGGCAAGAGAACTTGGAGCAGAAGGTATCGGACTTTGCCGTACTGAGCATATGTTCTTTGAAGAGGACAGAATTGCAGCATTCAGAGAGATGATATGTTCTGATACTGTAGAAGAAAGAGAAGCAGCACTGGATAAGATTCTGCCATATCAGCAGGGAGATTTCGAAGCACTTTATGATGCACTTGAAGGAAATCCTGTAACTATCAGATTCCTTGATCCACCTCTTCATGAATTTGTTCCTACAGAGGAAGAAGATATTAAGAAGTTAGCTGAATCACAGGGCAAGTCAGTGGAGACTATTAAGAATATTATTGCAAGTCTTCATGAGTTTAATCCAATGATGGGACACAGAGGATGCCGTCTTGCAGTAACATATCCAGAGATTGCCAAGATGCAGACAAGAGCTGTTATAAGAGCTGCAATCAATGTTAAGAAGGCACATCCTGACTGGAATGTTAAGCCTGAGATTATGATTCCGCTTATCTGTGAGGTTAAGGAATTAAAGTATGTAAAGAAGACTGTTGTTGAGACAGCAGATGAAGAGATTAAGGCAGCAGGAATCAACCTTGAATACGAGGTTGGTACTATGATTGAGATTCCAAGAGCTGCACTTACTGCTGATGAGATTGCTAAGGAAGCTGATTTCTTCTGCTTTGGTACTAACGATCTTACACAGATGACATTCGGATTCTCAAGAGATGACGCTGGAAAGTTCCTTAATGCATACTATGAATCTAAGATATTTGAGAATGATCCATTTGCAAAGCTTGACCAGAATGGTGTAGGCAAGCTTATGGAGATGACAATAAAGCTTGGAAGACCGGTTAATCCGAATCTTCACATAGGTATCTGTGGAGAGCATGGTGGAGATCCTTCATCAGTTGCATTCTGCCATAAGATTGGTCTTGATTATGTGAGCTGCTCACCATTCAGAGTACCTATTGCAAGACTTGCAGCAGCACAGGCTGCGATTGCAGAAGAGAAATAATCCAATTTCTGACCATAACACGAGTTTCGGGGCATGGAAGGCGAAAGCTTTTCATGCCCCGAAATGTTTAAAATGAAATATTTTTTCATTGCCCCAAATCTTAATATGTTCTATAATAATATGAAAATATATATTGATTGGAGCGTATTATGGAACAAAAGAAAATCGAACCTATTCGTGATGCCAGAAAGCTTGGTAAAGCGAAGATGCTGATTCTTGGTATTCAGCATATGTTTGCCATGTTTGGCGCAACTATCCTTGTACCTATTTTGGTATCAGGATATTTTCAGGCTGCCTGCGGTGAGGAGCTTACCAGAGGTCTGTCTGTATCAGTAACACTTTTCTGTGCAGGCTTTGGTACATTGATATTCCACTTGTGTACTAAGTTCAAAGTACCTGCATTCTTAGGATCTTCCTTTGCATTTCTTGGTGGATTCTACACAGTAGCTAATCTTGACAGCGGTATGTATGCTGGAATGTCAGCTAATGATAAGGCTGCTTATGCATGTGGTGGTATATTTGTTGCCGGAATGCTTTACTTTGTACTTGCACTTATAATTAAGCTTGTTGGAGTCAACAGAGTTATGAAATTCCTTCCACCTGTAGTTACAGGACCTATCATTATATGTATTGGTCTTTCACTTGCAGGTTCAGCAATCACTAATGCATCAGCTAACTGGTTACTTGCATTTGTTGCACTTGCTGTAATTATTATATTCAATATATGGGGCAAGGGACTTTTCAAGATTATCCCTATTCTTATGGGTGTAGTAATTTCATATGTATTTGCACTTATTCTTAATGCATGCGGAGTACATAATCCTGATGGTTCAGCAATACTTAATTTCTCATCAATTGCATCTGCTTCATGGGTTGGAATTCCAAAGTTCCAGTTTATGAAGTTTGATGTAACAGCAATCCTTGTAATGGCACCTATTGCTATTGCAACAATGATGGAACATATCGGAGATATGTCAGCTATTTCGGCTACAGTTGAAGAAAACTATTTAGCAGATCCAGGTCTTCACAGAACACTTATTGGTGATGGTGTTGCAACAGCATTTGCAGGTGCAATTGGAGGTCCGGCTAATACTACATATGGTGAGAACACAGGAGTTCTTGAACTTTCTAAGGTATATGACCCAAGAGTAATCAGAATTGCAGCAGTATTTGCAATTATACTTTCATTCATACCTAAGTTTTCATCAGTTATATCAACTATGCCAACAGCAATTATCGGTGGTATATCATTCATGCTTTACGGTATGATTTCAGCTATCGGTGTAAGAAATGTTGTTGAGAACAAGGTTGACCTTACTAAGTCAAGAAACCTTATTATTGCAGGTGTTATATTTGTATGTGGTTTAGGCTTCGGTGATGGACTTACATTTACAATCGGTGGAACATCTATAACACTTACAGCACTCGCAATTGCTGCTATAGCAGGTATTCTTCTTAATGCTATATTACCTGGTAATGATTATGAATTCGGTAAGAATCCAGCAGGTGACAGCAGCCGTGGAGTTTATGTTATGAATACAGACTCTGATGAGGAAAAGCCAGAAGAGGCTGAGTAAATACATTGAGTAATTATATTATATAATTTGGAGGTACTTAATAATGATGGATTTTGAGAATGAGAAGAATATAACTATATTTACACATCCACTTATCCAGCATAAGATTTCAATTCTTAGAGATAAGAAAACAGGAACTAATGAATTTAGAAAGCTCGTTGAAGAAATAGCTATGCTTGAAGGTTTTGAGGCATTATCAGATCTTCCAACAGAAGATGTTGAGATTGAGACACCTATTGAGACTTGTATGACACCTATGATTTCAGGACGTAAGCTTGCAATTGTTCCTATTTTAAGGGCAGGTCTTGGCATGGTTCCTGGTGTACTTTCACTTGTACCAACAGCTAAGGTTGGACATATTGGAATGTATCGTAATGAAGAGACACATGAGCCTGTACCATATTACTGCAAGCTTCCACATCCAATAGAGGAAAGAACTATTGTTGTAACAGATCCAATGCTTGCAACAGGTGGCTCGGCAGTGGATGCAATTGACCAGATAAAGAAGGTTGGCGGAAAGCAGATTAAGTTCATGTGTATCATAGCTGCCCCAGAGGGAGTTGAAAAGCTTCATAAGGCGCATCCAGATGTTCAGATATACATTGGACATCTTGACAGAGAGCTTAACGCAGATGCTTATATCTGCCCAGGACTTGGGGATGCCGGAGACCGAATCTTCGGAACTAAGTAAATAATTATGGGCATGTAATTGCTTTGCGTTAAGAGATATGATAGTGTGTAAAATGCGGCTCCCAACGGGAGCCGTTTTTGTAACTTATATTAATTGGTTAAGGAGATTTCGATGAGCAAGGAGGAAAACAGAAAGAATTTTTCTAAATATGTATCGCAGAATATTCTCGGAATGATAGGGTTTTCATGCTACGTTCTTGCTGACTCGTATTTTATATCTATAGCAAAGGGAGCAGACGGACTTACAGCATTAAATCTTGTTATGCCATTATATAGTATAATATTCTCAATTGGTGAGATGATTGGTGTTGGTTCAGCTATAAGGTATGCGATTAGTAAGATTAAAAAAGATGCAGATGCAGATGATTATTTCTGGAATGCAATAATATGGTGCATAATGTCAAGTATGATATTCGTTTTTGCCGGAATATTCTTTTCGTCAGATATCATGCGTGTTCTGGGAGCTGATGAACATATTGTAGCAGTTGGGAATAATTACACTAAGATATTCATGTGTTTTGCACCGATGTTTATGTGTAACTATGTGACTAATGCATTTGTGAGAAATGACGGAGCCCCGGGAATTGCCATGAGTGCAACACTTTTCAGCAGTCTGTTTAATATAGTATTTGACTATATTCTTATGTTCCCGATGAATCTGGGAATGGAAGGTGCAGCACTGGCAACAGCTCTGTCTCCGATTATAGGTATGGGAATATGCAGTATACATTTCTTCTCTAAGAAAAGCAGTGTCAGGCTTGTTGTGTGTAAGCCTTCAGTAAGAAAACTTGTGGCAGGAAGCCAGCTTGGTGTATCGGCATTTGTAGGAGAGATGTCATCAGCGGTCATTACACTTGCTTTTAATTTCGTAATACTTAAGCTGGCTGGTAATGTTGGAGTAGCTGCATACGGAGTTGTGGCTAATATTGCAATTGTCACAACTGCGGTATTTAATGGTGTTGCACAGGGAAGCCAGCCTCTTATAAGCAGTTGCTTTGGCAGGGGAGACAGGGATGGATGTACTCAGTTAAAACGAATGGGATATATAACAGCATTTGTACTTGCGGCAGTTATGTATAGTATATTGTTTATATTTGCAGGACAGTTTGTCGCAGTGTTTAACAGTGAAGGTTCAGAAATGTTAAGGCTTTACGCAACAGAAGGCGTTAAGTTATATTTTATTGGAATATTCTTTGCGGGAATTAATATTGTAGGTGGCGGTGCATTCAGTGCAACAGAGGATGCGTTTAAAGCGGCAGTTGTTTCTGTGGCAAGAGGATTTGTGCTGATTTTAGGTGCAGTTTTTGTAATGTCAGCACTTTTTGGAATGACAGGAGTATGGCTTGCGTATGCTGTTGCTGAGGGAATAACAACATTTATAATGCTTGTAATGGTGCTGAGAGTGTGATAGAATATTTGCGGACAAAATTATCCCAGAGATTGGGAAAATATGAAAGGAGTCTATATAATTATGAGCAATATTGCAGACAAATTTGAAGAACTTGGAGTAATTCCAGTAGTAGTATTGAATGATGCTAAAGATGCACTTCCATTAGCTAAGGCTTTAGTTGATGGTGGTCTTCCTTGTGCAGAGGTTACATTCCGTACAGCAGCAGCTGAGGAATCTATCCGTCTTATGCATGAAGCATATCCAGATATGGTACTTGCAGCAGGTACAGTACTTACAACAGAGCAGGTTGACAGAGCTGTAGCAGCTGGTGCTTCAGTTATCGTAAGCCCAGGATTTGATCCAGAAATCGTTGATTACTGTATTTCTAAGAACATTCCTGTTATGCCAGGTATCGTTACACCTTCAGAGCTTGCTCAGGCTGTTAAGAGAGGCCTTACAAGAGTTAAATTCTTCCCAGCTACAGCTGCAGGTGGAATTAAGATGATCAAGGCTATGTGCGCAGCTTACACTAATGTAAGAATCATGCCTACAGGTGGTATCAACACAGCTAACCTTGAGGAATTCTTATCATGCGATAAGATCTTCTGCTGTGGTGGATCATGGATGGTTAAGGGTGATATGATTAAGGCAGGAGAATTTGACAAGATTAAGGATATGACAGCAGAGGCTGTTGCTCTTGTTAAGAAGATCCGTGGCTAATCACTAGTGATTGTTAATATCAAAGATACATATAAACCCCGTATTCTGTTTTGCAGGATACGGGGTTTTGTACGTATATTATGTTTTTTAGTGAATTACAGATTAGAAAAAATATTCTCAATTTCTTCATGGGGAAGTACAAGGGCAAATCTTACATGATCTTCTCCAAGGCTTCCGAAGCTGCTTCCAGGTGTACATAAAACGCCAGTCTTATTAAGAAGTTCCATAACATAATCAGCTGAACTGGTATAGCCGTCAGGAATGGCAGCCCATACAAACATTGTGCCTTTAACATCAGCAGGTTTAAGTCCAAGCTTCTTAATTCCGGCAACGAGAGCATTTCTTCTTAACTCATATTCAGCACGGTTGTCAGCGACATATCCTTGCGGACCGTTAAGTGCAGCAACAGCAGCTTTCTGATATATAAAACTTGTTCCATAGTCGAATTGTGAGCGGACAGTTTTGAATTTGCTTACGATTTCACGGTTTCCGATAAGAAATGAAAGGCGCAGACCAGTAAGATTATAAGTCTTAGAAAGAGAGTTGAATTCAACTCCGACTTCCATAGCACCTTCGTGGCTTAAGAAAGAGCCACCAATCTGTCCGTCATATATAATCTCAGAATATGCGTTGTCGTGAATAATAATGATGTTATATTTCTTGGCAAATGCGATGAGTTTATCGTAGAATTCATCAGGTGCAGTAGCGCATACAGGATTCAGAGGATAAGACACAACCATCATTTTGGCTTTTTTTGCAGTATCTTCATCGATAGAATCAAAATCTATAAGATAATCATTCTCTGGGAGAAGATTGTAATAAGCAATCTGTGCATCGCACAGGAATGGTCCAATCTCAAATATAGGATATCCCGGATTAGGAACTAAGCATAAATCTCCAGGATTGCACAAAGCAAGGGCAATATGAGCCATACCTTCCTGAGTTCCGAATACAGAGGTGACTTCATCAGGTGTGATAACAGTGTTGTAACGGCGTTTGTACCATTTGCATACAGCGTCAAGCAGCTCATCAGTATCACCAAGTGAGTACTTGTAATTTTCAGGGTCAAGTGCTGCCTCTGAAACAACCTTCATAACAGATTCATCAGGCTTGAAATCAGGAGTTCCTACAGTAAAGTTATATACCGGCTTTCCCTGTGCAAGTCTGTCATTTTTTTTCTGATTAAGTATATTAAAAATGTTGCTGCCAAAGCGGTCAGCTCTCTTAGAAAATTCAATATTCATATGTATACTCCATTTCTTTAAATGCGTATCTGCATGCATTTTATTCAGACCCGAAATATAGAAAAATTTCAAGCCTATCGAATAAGATACTAGCATAATTAATAAAAGTCAATTTTAAGGTGTATTTTTTGGTGAAAATGTGATAGTTTTATATATGTAAGTAGAAATAAATAAGATATGGCGGTCTGCAAATGTTACATACAGGAACATTAAACGGTAGAATGCAGACAGAAAGGAAAGGTAGAAGATATGTCAGTACAGGATTATCTTAGTGCAGTAAAGATTGGTAAAAAAGAATATCATGCGTGTGTAAATAAGGGTACGTACCCATATCTTCCGGTTTTGGAGGATATTATTGACGAAAACAGTATTGACAGAGAAGTTAGTCTTGGAAGTGACCAGATTCCGTTAAGACTTGTGGTTGGAACATGTACAGCAGGTAGGACTACTGCATTTGCAGACAACTTCATGCCTATACTTGACTGGGGAACAGAATTTTCAGCAAAGTGGGCTTCGCTTAGCGACAGTCAGGTAAATGAAGGAATAAGAGACGACATTAAAGTATATGAGTACATGAATAAGTTCTATGTGCTTGAAGGTAATAAAAGAGTCAGTGTACTTAAATATTTTAAGGCAGTGACAGTAAGTGCACAGGTTATAAGAAAGATACCTAAATACAGTGATGATCCTGATGTTAAGATATATTATGAATTCATGGATTTTTATAAATCTACCAAGTTAAATGATATATATTTCAGTAAAGAGGGCAGTTTTACAACTCTTATGGAGCTAGTTGGAATTACACCAGGAGAACCAATGGATGAGGATGATAAGAAAGACCTTGTTTCGTGCTATCTTAATTTCAGGCTTGCTTATGAATCAAGAGGAGGGGATAAGTTTGATTTCCCAACAGGAGATTCATTTTTACGCTTCATTCATATTCACGGATATGATGCTGTTAAGAAGATGACTAAGTATGAGATGGCAAAGAATGTCGCCAAAACATGGGCTGAATTCGAGCTTCTTGATGATAACAGTGAAGTGGAACTTAAGATGACACCGGCAGCAGCACCTAAGAAGAATATATTAAGCTATCTGCTTCCAATGGGTGGAGGAGTTAAGAAGCTTAAGGTTGGATTTGTGTATGAAAAAACACCGCAGGATTCAGAGTGGTGTTATACACATGAGCTTGGAAGACAGTATATTGATGATACATTTGGTGATCAGATAGAGACATATGTTGAGGAGAATGTGATACCGGAGCAGAGTGATGAGGCGGCAATTAACAGACTTATAGAGAAAGGATGTGACCTTATATTCGTGACATCTTCGGCGATGAATATGGCTGGACTTAAAGCTGCAATAGCACATCCGTCAGTAAAGATTCTTGATTGTTCTCTTAACATTTCACATAAATATATCAGGTCATATTATGCAAGAATGTTTGAAGCAAAATTTATAACAGGGATTATTGCAGGTTCACTGGCTGATGACGATAATGTTGGTTATATAGCTGATAATCCGGTTTATGGGGCATGTGCGAATATAAATGCATTTGCATTGGGAGTAAAGTTTGTTAATCCAAGAGCCAAGGTTTACCTTGAATGGAACAGTATTAAGGATAATGATTCAGAGGAAAATCTTGCTAAGAAGAATATAAGCATTATTTCTAATCAGGATATGATTACTCCGGGCAAGAGTAAGAGAAAGTTCGGGTTGTATAAAGCGAGTGATTCGGATAAGCACCTGGCTATGCCTGTATGGCACTGGGGAGTTTTTTATGAAAAGCTTATACAGAGCATTATGAGTGGTTCATGGAGTAAGGATGAGGACGGCGATAATGTAAAAGCACTTAATTACTGGTGGGGAATGTCGGCAGGAGTTGTTGATCTTATATATTCAGAGAGTCTGCCATCAGCAACTAAGAGACTTGTAAAGCTCTTTGAGAAAGAACTTAAGGAAGCAAGGTTCAGAGTGTTTGAGGGTGAATTAAAAGATCAGCAGGGTAATATAAGGGTTGAAGAAGGGAAGCTTATTGATCCGGAACATATAATTACTATGGACTGGCTGCTTGATAATGTGGTTGGCAGACTGCCTCGGTATGATGAACTTACAGATAATGCTAAATTAAAAATGGCACTTCAGGGTGTTGTCAAAGAAGAAGAATAGAAAGCATGCTGCCTGCAGTGGTGGCTGGGGAATTATTAATGAAAATACTTGTGTTAGCGGATGTTGAATCAAAGTACTTATGGGATTATTTCGAAAAGGAAAAATTGGAAGGTATAGATCTTATACTTTCAGCAGGGGATTTAAAACCCCAGTATCTGTCGTTTCTTGCATCATTTTCAAAAGTACCTATTCTTTATGTGCATGGCAATCATGATGACTGTTATGATACACAGCCACCGGATGGATGCATTGATATAGAGAATAAGATATATGTGTATAAAGGTGTCCGTATTATGGGACTTGGTGGTTCTATACGCTATAAGAAGGGAAAGAACCAGTATACACAGAAAGAGATGAACCACAGAATTAATAAAATGTGGCTTTCAATAAAGAAGAACAGGGGCTTTGATATACTGCTTACACATTCACCGGCAGCGGGAATAGGTGACGGACCTGACGAACCGCATAAGGGTTTTGAGGGCTTTAATTATCTGTTGGAAAAATATAAGCCTAAGTATTTCATCCATGGTCATATCCACAAGACCTACCAGATGAAGTTTAAGCAGGAATATGAATATAATGAGAATACTAAGATAATTAATGGTTATGAGAGATATATATTGGAATATCCGGATGCTTAATCTGCACCGTGGCATATTAGCTTAATAGCAAATGTGCTACGGTGTTTTACATATTTTTGACATATTTTCACATGAAATACATAAAAATTATGAATATGGTACCTATTTCCTACTTAACATACATGTACTTTTTGAGTAAAAGTTGCTAATATAACGACATAAACCCTTGCTGGTTAAAGCAAAATGCACAAAAAAATGTATTGAGGAGGAAAAGCAAAACATGAAAGCTATTATTAGCAAAGCAGCTCGTAGAAAATGGGCATGGGTACTTGCATTGGTTATGATTGTGAGTATCGTGATTCCTACATCACTTCTTACAGCGAAGGCGGATGTTGGAACAGTTAAATTTATTGATGGTGCGGCAGGATGGTTAGAGTCAGCATATGCTCAGTGGACCATTGATAATCAGGCAGAAGGATATACAGCATATATCAAGAAAGCCAGTCAGGCAGATTCTGCTTATGCAAGAATCGACAATGAACTTATCAGAAAGTATAAGAACTACTACAGGGTTGATGCAGTAGGACTTGCGGCAGGTGACTATGTTATTAAGGTAGTTCCTGTAAAGAACGGAAAGGAAGTTACTGACAAAGCACAGGTTACTAAGACACTCAATGTAAGTTCTTATGACAGATCCGGATTTGCATTTTCATCTGAATCAAAATATAAAACAGGTTCAGGTGCTTACAATGAGAATGGAACACTTAAGAAAGATGCAATTGTTCTTTATGTTACTAACGATAATGCAAAGACAATTAAGGCATCAGTAAAAGAGGCAAAGGGAGAGAAGGAATATACAGGTCTTCAGACAATAATTGATGCATATACAAAAAGTGCTAGCAAGGGGATAGAAACAAGAGCACTTGATGTTCGTGTAATCGGATGTGTTACAGATACTGCAATGGATAAGTTTTCAAGTTCATCTGAGGGAGTACAGATTAAAGGAGCTAGTGCTTATTCAAATCTTAATATGACAATAGAGGGTATCGGAGATGATGCAACAATCAATGGATTCGGTTTCCTCTTAAGAAATGCAGGAAATGTTGAGATGAGAAATTTCTCAATTATTAATTTCATGGATGATGGTATTTCTCTCGATACAGCAAACTGCAATGTATGGATTCACAATGTTGATCTGTACTATGGTAAAGCAGGTGGGGATGCTGACCAGGCAAAGGGTGACGGTTCAATTGACATTAAAGGTAATTCACAGTATATAACAGTTTCATATGTACATTTTTATGACTCAGGTAAGTGCTCATTATGTGGAATGAAGAGTGAGTCTGGTCCTAACTATATTACATATCATCATAACTGGTTTGATCATTCTGATTCAAGACATGCAAGAGTAAGAACAATGTCAGTGCATATGTATAACAACTACTATGATGGCAATGCAAAGTATGGTGCTGGTTCAACAATGGGTTCTTCATTATTCATACAGAATAACTATTTTAGGAACTGTAAGAATCCAATGCTTTCATCTAATCAGGGAACAGATGCACTTGGTGAGGGTACATTCTCAGGTGAGAACGGTGGTATCATTAAAGCATATGGAAATGTTATCGTAGGTGCACAGAAGATTATCTATGCAAATGCTGTTTCAGAAACAGGTGATTCTGCAAATGCGGCATCATTCGATGCATACCTTGCAAAGTCAGCAGATGAGAAAGTTCCATCTTCATATAAGACTGTAGCAGGTGCAACATCTTATGATAACTTTGATACAACTAAGGATCTCGGAGTTAAATCAGGAAGTCTTAATAATGCAGAAGATGTACCTTCAGTAGTAACATCTGCAAAGGGAGCAGGAAGCCTTGGCGGTGGAGTGATTTCATGGACATTCTCTGATAAAGATGATTCTGTATATGCCATAGATAAGGAATTAAAGGCAACAGTTACTAATTACAAGAATACAGACCTTGTTTCTGTAGGTGGTACTAATGCGAAGATTGTTTCACCAGATCCGACAACAGAAGAGACTAAGGCAACAGAGAGTACAACAAAAGCTACACAGGCAACAACTAAGGAGACACAGACAACAACAAAAGCAACACAGGCAACAACTAAATCAACAGAAAGCGCAACAAAGGCAACTGAAAAGGAAACAGCGGGTTCAGATGCAACAACATCATATGATAAGACAAGTCTTTCTTATTCAGGCGCTTATACAGATATCAGTAAGAAGAAGAATTCAGATTTTAAGAATGCAAAATATGTATCATCTTCAAATGAGATTCTTAATGCAATCAGTTCAGCTAAGGCGGGCGATGTAATTATTGTAAAAGAGGGAACATATAAGTTCTCAGATACAATTGTAATTAATAATGCCATGAATGGAAAATCAGGCTCTTATATTATTGTAAAGGCTGAAAGTGGCAAGGAAGTTAAGTTTGATTTCTCTGCACAGAAGCTTGACGGAGCTAACAGAGGTGTAGTTGTAGATGGAGATTACTGGTATTTCCAGGGAATTAATTTCTATGGTGCTGGAGATAACGGAGTATTACTTGCTGGTAATAACAACATTTTTGAAAAATGTGTATTTGAAGCAAACAGGGATTCAGGACTCCAGATTTCTAGATATGACACAACAGCAGCTACTAAAGATTTATGGCCATCAAATAACCTGATTATTAACTGTACATCACATGATAACTGTGATTTCCCTGAACAGGGTGGTACAGGTGAGAATGCAGATGGATTTGCTGCAAAGCTTACATGCGGTGAAGGTAATGTGTTTGACGGATGTATATCATATAGCAACTCAGATGATGGATGGGATTTATTTGCAAAGAGTGCAACAGGTCCTATCGGTGTAATTACAATTAGAAACTGTGTTGCATTTAATAATGGAACATTATCTAATGGTGTTCACTATGCTAACGGAGATATGAATGGATTCAAGCTTGGAGGTTCAGGTGTTGGAACTCCACATAATGTAATGAATTGTCTGTCATTTGACAATGGTGCAACAGGATTTACAGATAATAATAACCCAACAGGTCTTACAATTGTAAATGTTACAGCATGGGGCAATGGAAAGTATGCTAAGAAGGGTAACTTCTTATGTTACAGAACATCAAGTTCAGCAATATTTAAGGGGCTTGTATCAGCAGGTGCAATTGATTCAGATAAGTTTACTGGTAAAATGGCTGATTCAATATATTACAACTCAGGTAAGTATTATAATCTTTCAGGTTCTTTGTTTACTTCTTTAGTAAGTGGAGATAAGAAGGGAACTGTTGTGACTGACCCTGCTAAGACAGCTGGAATGTTTAAGAACACTGTTAATGCAATTGATATGAGCAAAAATATAGATAAACAGCTTAGAAATGCTGATGGAACTGTTAATATGAACAGCCTTTATGAGACAACAGGAAGCTATGCTTCAATGGGAGCAAGATTCAATGTTGCTAATCAGATGATTAGTGTATCTTCAAAGAATTCATCATCTGAGGTAACTAAGCCAGAAGAGACAACAAAGGCTCAGGAAACAACTAAGGCGACAGAGGCAGCAACAAAGGAGACGCAGGCTCCAACTAAGGCGACAGAGGCAACAACAAAGGAGACACAGGCTCCAACTAAGGCGACAGAGGCAACAACAAAGGCAACAGAAGCATCTTCAGTATCAACAAAGGGTGAAAAATTAATTCTTAATGCTAATGATGTTTCAACAGGAAAGATTAAGAGTTCAACTGTAGTTGATGGTCTTAAGATTGTTGCAACAAGCAAAAAGACTGTAACAGTTGATAAGAGTGATAAGGATTACAAGAATATCAGCTTTACAAAGAGAATCAAGCTTAGCGGTGCAGGAAGCGAATCTGCAAGAGCAATTGCATTTAAGACAGCAGGTGAATCTAAGGTAAAGATATATGCAACAAGCTCAGATACAGATACAAGCAGACTTATTAAGATTATTGATAAGAACGGTAATGATGTAACAAGTACAGCTAAGATACCTGGTTCTTCACTTAAATCAGTATCATTCAGATTGGATGAGGCAGGTGAATATTATATTGTATCAGAATCTGGTGGAGTTAATATTTATTATGTAGAAGTATCTAATGGTATAGCGTATTAATTTTTTGTGAATTTCCCCGCACATAGTGCGGGGATTTTTTTGTAAAAACATTTTATGGTAAAATATACACAAAGACTTGACCTTGACATAGGTTCATAGTTTACAATTTGAACAAATAAAAGAAAGGAATGGTCTTTGTTATGAAAAACAAAAATAGAAGACGAATCAGTTGTCTGCTTAGTGCAGTTCTTTTGCTTGTTATGAGTTTTGGTTTTGGCACATTTGCAGGAGCTGAGGAATCAGATTCATCAAAGCCTGTTGTCTGGATTGTGGGAGATTCGACAGTCAGTGCTTTCACAGACAATTATTATTATCCTAGATATGGATGGGGAACGCAGATTGATAAGTATCTGGATGGAACTTTTGAGGTAAAGAATATTGCTTTATCAGGAAGAAGTTCAACAAGCTATACAGCGGATAAGGAGTATGGTGAGCTTATAGCTGGAATGAAAAAGGGAGATTTTCTTCTTGTTGGTTTCGGCCACAATGATGAAAAAGCGGAGAGTGGAAGATATACTAACCCTAATGGAGATTATAAAACAGCAGGTTCATTTGCTAATTCTTTATATGAAAATTATATAAAGCCGGCACAGGCAGCAGGAACAACAGTTGTTTTATGTACACCGATTGTAAGAAGAACTGCTGATGGCAACTGGTCTGACAGTCAGCTTCATGTTACAGCTGCTTCAGGAGAGTTTGAAGGAGGAAGTTATCCACAGGCAATCATTAATCTTGGAAAAGATCTTAATGTTCCAGTGGTTGATATGACTTCTCTTACTAAGGAATTATATGATTCATTAGGAGCAGCCGAGACAGTTAATTTACATGCATGGACATCATCAAAGCCAGAAAGTGTAGACAATACGCATACTAATATCTGGGGCGGAACATATAATGCATATCTTGTTACTAAGACAATTAAGGAACTTAATGTAGCAGGACTTGCAGAGCATATTATTGATGCTAAAGCACCAACTAAGAGTGATGTTTTAAAGTCTAATCCTGATTATAAAGAGTCAGAATATTCAAATGATTTAAAAGACAGCGAATTATGGGCTAATGCAGGAATCTTTAAGGGAACTGTATTTGGAAATGTTGGCGGCAATGATAAGATAGCATCTAAATTTATGCTTGAGAGTCTTGACAATGGTAATATTAATATTGCTGTTAATGGAGCAGGAAAGATAGCAAGTACTGCTGATGGAATTGCTATGTATTATTACAGAGTTCCAGCAAACAGTAATTTTACAATTACAGCAAAGGCGACTGTAAACAGTTTTACATCTAATGATCAGGTATCATTCGGTCTTATGGCAAGAGATGATATGTATGTAGATCAGTATATTAACAGTACAATGGGTGACTATGTTGCAGCTGGTCCACTTAAGCTTACTAAGAAAGATTCTGTATGGAACTGTTTTGCAAGAAAGAGTGGTGCTCTTACACAGGGCGGAACATGTGCTAATGAAATTAAGGCTGGTGAGACATATAACCTTAAAATCGAAAGTAATACAGATGGTTATGCATGTACATTTGGTAATGAAGAAACTATTACAGGTGGTTTTGATTTTAAATTAACTTCTGTAGATTCAGAATATGTATATGTTGGAATGTATGTTGCAAGAAGTGCTGATGTGACATTTTCAGATGTTAAGCTTGTTGTTGATGGTAAGGAGATTACATCTGCAGGCGAACCAGAGAATCCAACACCGGGCGAACCAGAGAATCCAGCACCAGGCGAACCAGAGAATCCAGCACCAGGTGAACCAGAGAATCCAGCACCAGAGCAGCCTGCTAAACCAGAGACACCGGCAGAGCAGCCAGCTACAGATCCAGTGGTATCAGACAATAATGGTGTTGAGACAGGTGATTCATACCATATGGTATGGTATATTGCTGCAATGACATTAACAGCAGGAATTGCATGTGTTGAATTAAAGAGAAAGAAGACATTCGATAAATAAGTTTATAAGAATTTACTTCTCCTAATATTTCCAGAAAAAGCTTCCGGTTAACTGCCGGGGCTTTTTCATTTTTACATAAAAAAATATATTTTTCCGGCCTATGAACAACTTATTTCCGGCTTGTCCGAACTCCGCAGTTCCGGCAAAAACAATAACGGGCTG
>OHLN01000487.1_pt1 | contig 21807 bp, 19 predicted proteins | sample 1569071 | NCBI WGS metagenome assembly OHLN01 (sample SAMEA3879594, study PRJEB24766) | human gut metagenome | biome: human-associated habitat; feature: feces | place: USA | collected 1985/1987
CTGTTTGACTCGTTAAGACTGAACATCGGCTGATTAACGGTTAAGGTTTAAAAATATAAGGGTCTGTAAAATCTCTGATGACACGGGACCATTTAACCGCACAGTAACACCATTGGGATATACTATTTCACAGACACTTTGTGGCTGTCCGGAAGAAGGAAAATCAGGAGAAAAAAAAGATGCTGGAGCTGGAGTTTTGCCGGACAGGGCATGACCGCCAGCTCCCATTTTAACCGGTATAAACTTACCTTTGGCTGCGGCATTCGTTTTGGGACCTTTCAGTTTTGCTTTCCAAAAGCTGAAACGTTTACGCTTGATTCCTTCATTAGAGCAAAAATCCTTTATTGTTAAACCGCTTTCTTTATATCGGGCATAAATTTCTTTGAAATCGTCCATTGTCCATTGAACTCTTGTCACCATAATTGTATATTTTAAAATCATGGACAAAGGTATTCAATGAAAGGATTATTTATAGGGGGAGTTCACCGAACACTTACTTTGTAAAGATACGGAAAACAAGAAATTACTGTTATAGTAAAACAGAAGAACTTGTTTTTCAATACTAATATATATTGTTACCCGTAAAAGTTTGTAAACAAAAGGTAAGTAATGTAATAAGCACTAACTATTCATATATGAAATCAAAAACTTACTATGGAGAGTATTCGCTCATGCATTGGGTAAATATGATGCTGACTAACAACATCACATTGCCAGAATATCAGAGAAGTTTTGTGTGGGGTGAAAAAGATATAAAACGACTGTTGAAATCTATTGCAGAAGGTCAGTTTGTTCAGCCAGTGACAATAGCCTTATATCCTGATTATACAAGTAAGAAGAAAACAAATCTTATCCTTGATGGGCAACAGAGGTTAACTTCTATACTTTTGGCATATATAGGATACATACCAGACTTGTCAAAGTTCGCGAAAGATGATGTGTTGGCTACTGGCGATGATAGCGCAGATGAGGATAATGAAGTTTCTGCAAAAGCTATAAAGTGGACGTTTAAAGAAATATTAGATAAAGATCCTAATAAGAACCAAATAGAGCAAATACGTTCTAGACTTGCTGCAGATGAGAATTATAAGGCACTCGTTGTAAAAGGTGTTGATAATAATGAAAATAGGGAACAGGCTATTGTAGACTATCTTAAAAATAAATTTTTAGGATTCTCATATATTGTCCCTGATACAACAGATATGGATGAAATTCAACATGGATATACAAGTCTTTTTCGTAATATTAATTATTTTGGAAAAAAACTAACAAGCCTTGGCAGTCGCAGGTCGCTATATTATACTAATCAAGGCTTAAAGAACTATTTTGAAGGAACCGACGAGCATGGAAATAGTGTGTTGTGTGGAATAACAATAAAAGAAAATATGGATTATAATACCATTGACTTTGTTCGATATCTTTCCACTCTTTCACAGTACAAAGTGAATGGAAATACACGCAATATACTTAAATACTATTCAGCTTACTCTTCACGTGAGTCTTACTTTGCAGATTATGTTTCATATATTTTGCAGCTTGACCAAGAGGATAGGTATGATAAGTTTAACGGATTCAAATTCGACGAGGTCTTTATCAGTGGTTGCTGGATAGAAAGATACAAAAAGTTGAAGGATAGTGTAGAAAGAATGAAACACGAATGGAATCTTGAGACCAAAGACAATAAATCTGCTTTTATTTCTTGGATTGATGCCGACTATTGGTTGTATGGACTTATATATCATATAGTGTTTGAAGGAAAAGAATTGAATAATGAGATTAACCAGTTGTTTGCTAAGGTAAAGAATACCATTAAATCCAAGAAAAAAGATTCTGGTTATTCAAAGACCCCTAACGGGTTGACAAATCTAAGAAATAGAATTCAAGATTCTATAAAAATATATCGACCATATGTACACTGACATACATACTGAATTTATTCAAACGCCGATACAAACCATATTGGAACAAGGTATAAATGCCAGCCATTCTTTGACTATCGGAATCGAATCCTTTCCAATGTCAGAGTATTATTTGCAGTCTCTCTTTTTGCGAATGACAGGAGCAGCAGAGCAAAAGATGAAGTGCATCTTATGGCAAATGGCAACTGATGATTACCAGTATAGAAATAAGTATCTCAACTATCAAGGTCTTGGAGAATGTTCAACATATTCAAGTAAGAATACTGTATTCAAGGATCTTGTTGCCCAAATCACTAATATTAAACCTAATTTTGATATTCAAAGCATCTGGGATGATTATGTATATGATCCTGCTGTAGTAGCACAAGAAAGAAGTGAGTGGGAAAGCAAGGAAAGAAAAAGCCGACAAAAGCAGATTGATTCGATAATAAAAAAGCGTATTGGCAAAGGTAATCCAATGACACAAGATGAAATCAATAAGATGTCAATCGGCATTATGGGCAGACCATTAAATGAAGATAATTTCAATAATCATCTTTCGGCAAACAAGCGAAGATCAAGAGTTGCACAAATATTAGAAGAAGTACAGTCGTTGTCTGTCAATACCAGCTTTGAAGCATGGAGAAACATTGATTTATTGAATTATCAAAAGCGTTGTCAAAAAATGATTAAAGGTTCTGATGTAGCAACGAAAAACAAAGACGGAGTAAATCTGTTGAGTGGCAACTTGGTTAAGCTATATAATGATTTGGTTTATCTGCAGCGTAACCGAATAGCTCACAATACGGTATCTTATCAACAGAACCTACCAGCATTAGAATCACTTTCAAGTGAAGACTATTATTTGCATAATTATTTCTTTCGCTTTGCGATAATCCTTATTGTAGACGAGGTTTTCATGCGTCTATATAAGGCTTATTTGTTGGCTACAAAAGAAAGAATGTATAATTAAAGCCTGTCCTTCCTTACAACACTGGTACTTCAGAAGATGTTGTGCGTGTTTATGGCTCTGCCATTGAATGTTACTATGATGAGCAAGGCAATGAGATGGAAATGGTAGTGATGAAAAAAATAGTGTTTGTCGAGAAAGCACATAGATATAATGTAAGTATTCGGTGAAAGCCGTATTGTGCGCCTAGAAAAAGTTTCGCACCTTTGCACCGTGAGTTTAAAATGTTCAAATTATGGTACAAGGTAAGAAGCATTCAACAACAGCAAGCCAAAGTTCGCCGAGGTTGTGATCGGTGACAGTGAGGCGAAAGAGATGCGTGTTGCGGCGAATAGTCGCCCCTCCTGCAGTCCTTATCTAAAACTGGTCTATCCCAATGGCGTGACGCTCATCCTTCCTGCTGACATCAGCGTTGAGCAGCTTCGGGCTTATAGAGATGCCGATAGACAACACGGATACTGAAAGGTTGATCCGTGACATGGTGATGGGTAAGAAGTTTTATTTGTTCTGCCGAGACTTGGATGCCTGCAGGCGGGCTGCGATGATGTACTCATTGTTTGGTGCTTGCAAGGTACTGGGTAAAAATCTGGAGCGTTGGCTCTCTTATGTGCTGAAAAACATAAAGCCGACGTCCAAGGATAAACTTTATACTCTTCTTCCTGAGTTTTGGGAAGACGAGGGATGATAAACATGAATTAAAATTTTAGTCAAATGAAGGTGTACTCCCCATTGGCATGAGCTGGTGGAGGGCAAAGCCTCCTATGCTTGTCTCAAAAAAGGCAATGACAATGCCGCCGTGCAAAGTTACTGCTTTATTTGAGATCATGCATTACGGTGTTCACCGAATACTTACGTTATCTGTAGGATCGGGCTTTAATTTGAAAATATATAAACAAAAAATAGCTATGTTGTCAGTAATAGTACCAATATATAACGAAGAGAAGTACATTGCAACGTGTATAGATAGTATTTTAGAGCAAGATTATCCGAAGAATGATTTGGAGATAATCCTTGCAGATGGTATGAGTAAGGATCGTACACGAGAGATCGTTGCGGAATACACAGCCAAATATCCGTTTATTCGTCTGATAGACAATCCTAATCGAATTGCTCCATGGGCAATGAATTTAGGTATTAAGGAAGCCAAAGGAGATGTGGTTATGCGACTTGATGCGCATGCCACGTACGAGAAGAACTATTTCTCGTCTTTGGTGGCAGCGTTGGCGAAGTATGATGCTGACAATGTGGGTGCTGTGTGTCGTACTGATGTACTAAATAAGACGCCTAAGACACTTGCTATACGCGAAGTATTGAGTAATAAGTTTGGCGTGGGTAATTCAACCTTCCGTACAGGCATCACGGGAGCGCAAGAGGTAGAGACAGTTCCTTTCGGTTGTTGGAGGCGTAATGTGTTTGACAGGTATGGTATGTACGATGTGCGTTTGGTGCGCAATCAAGATATTGAACTGAACAAGCGCATTGTCCGTGGTGGTGGCAAAATAGTGATAGTGCCAGATACATACTGCACATATTTGGCAAGGGAAAACTATAAGGCTTTAGCTAAAAATAATTTTGGCAATGGCAAGTGGAATGTCTTGACTGTATATTACACAAAGGAGATGCGCTCCCTGTCGGTTCGTCATTTTGTTCCCTTGGTATTTGTGTTGTCACTTATCTTGCCTACGTTGGTGGGATTGGTGTGGTGGCCGGCACTGTGTGCAAGTGCATTGTCATTAGTGACTTATTTGCTTGCTTTAGGTAGTGTGAGTGTGAATTTGGCTATCTGTAAGAAACTGAATTTCTTTTATTTACTGACCAGTTTCATCGTGCTTCATGTGTCTTATGGATGGGGTTCGCTGGTAGGAATAGTAAAACTGCCGTTTACAAAGTGATATGTGCTTGCAATATAGCAGAGAATGAAAAATCTTGAAACGGTTCTTATTGATCTTATCTCTTTTGGATTGGGCGAAAGAGGTGGCTGCCATGTTCCTTTGGCTGTTGATTGGGAATGTCTGTGGAAAATGGCGATTCAACAGGGTGTGTCGTCTATTTGTTTGGATGGATTGCAAAGACTTGAAGAGCGTAAAGACGGTCAGACTGCGATTCCTAAGCCTTTTAAAATGCAATGGATAGCGTCTGTGATGAAACAGGAACGGGCGTATCATGGGCAATGGGAGGCTGCAAAGGCTTTGGCGGAACTATATGGCAAGCACGGGGTTGATACTTATGTGCTGAAAGGGTTTTCGTTGAGCAGGCTTTATCCTATGCCCGAGCATCGTCCTTGCACGGATATGGATTGCTATCTGAAGGGCGAGTATGAAGAGGGAAATAGGATCGCAAGGGAGAATGGGCTGACAGTGGATTGTAGCTATTATAAACATTCCAAGATATTGCTTAGGGGATTGACGGTGGAGAATCATCAGTTTCTGTTGCCCATCAAGGGGAGTGGCAAGGCTAAGAGATTTGAACGTGAGTTGCGGTCATGGATTGACAATGGACGGAATGATTATATTGGTGATTCGCAGCTGAAAGCTACTTCTCCATTCTTTGACGTAGTCTATGTGTTGGCTCATGCGCAGGAACATTTCTTGAACGAGGGTATCATTCTTCGCCATATCTGTGATTGGGCAATGGTGCTGAAGGCGCATAGGGACAAAGTGGATTGGAACGAATGGAAGCGTGTGTGCGAGGTATATGGCATGCTGGCGTTTGGTTATGCCATGAGTCGGTTGGCCTGTAGGATATGTGGCGTAAGTGTTCCTTTTGATTGTCCTAAGGATGATGTTGCTGACAGGCGTTTGCTCGATGATACGCTATATAGAAAAAATGAAGGCAACGGCAACCGATCGGATATGCAAGTGAGGATTGACTTGGTGAAGAATATGTTGCGCAATAATTGGAAATACCGTTTGTTCTCGGACACTAATCCGCTTATGTTTTGTGGGAGACGTGTGTGGGGGTATTTATTTGATAAAGACGTGGATTAACATGATGATTTTTAAAAGACTCTTTGATATTATAGCATCCTTCTGTGGGTTGCTTTTGATTTGGTGGATATTCCCCATTATCGCTTTCTTGATTCATAAGAAGATGCCAGGTGGTCCTGCATTCTTCTGCCAGAAGCGTGTGGGCAAGGATGGTAAGCTCTTCACTTGTCATAAGTTTCGCTCCATGACGGTGAAGCATAACGGTTCTACAGTCTCTGTGGCTGGAGATAGCCGTATCACGCCTTTTGGTGCAAAACTCCGTCATTACAAGTTGGATGAGTTGCCTGGTTTGTGGGACGTGCTGATCGGGAATATGTCGTTTGTTGGTCCACGCCCTGACGTGCCAGGGTATGCAGACAAGTTGCAAGGTGGCGACAGGGATGTGTTGAAGCTTCGGCCGGGCATCACGGGTCCTGCTACGCTGAAGTATCGGCTGGAGGACGAAATGATTTCGGAATATGTGGCAAAGAAACAGGCAGAGGGGGATGAACGCTCAATGCAAGAGATTGCGACCGAATACAACGACAACGTGATCTATCCAGACAAAGTGCGCCTGAACTGCTACTACTATCGCCATTACTCGTTTTGGAAGGATATCGAAATGATATTTGCCACGGTACTGGGATTCAAAGTGAAGTTTGCTGGAGAAGAGGTGTAGGACGCTTTGGTCTAGTTACAAGGGAGTAGCTGGTGAATAATTTGAGCTTGGTAGGTACATAGGGGGGAATCCGCAAGAAAGATGGGGATAAGTACTATCGGGCTATGCTTCCATGTTTCTATGTTGAGAAAACAAGTGAGGTGATGGGGTGCGCTTAGGTTCCCCTTCACCCTAAAAACGATAGTAATTCTTTTTTTTAATATATGCGTAACTGCATGAAAAATAGCGGGGACACTGTATTGGTGGTATATAGCTAATTGCTCCATGACCGAAAAAATCCTCCAAAAGGAGTAAGTATCTCGGAATTTATTTGTACCTTCGCCATGTCATTCGGACTTTTTACTATACTTGTTTTCGCAGCACTAAGGTAGGTGAAAAATCCGATATGGCAAAGTATTGAGCAATTTTTCGTTGCTCAGGTACTTATAAAGTGCTAACTTATAGTGCTGCGGAAATTAGGTAGTGAAGGAATATATGAGCTATATTTTTTTTCTAAATTAAAACCTTATTATAGTATTTCTATGTATTTATCAGAATTAAGACTTTGGAATTTTAGAAAATATACAAATAAGGGTGGTGTTATTAATGAAACCAAGCCCCATCTGACAGTTCCTTTTACAAAAGGACTCAATGTGCTTATAGGAGAAAATGACTCTGGAAAGACTGCAATCATAGACGCAATAAAGTTGGTTACAAAGACTCATTCTATGGAATGGATACATCTTGTCGAAACCGATTTCTCAGTAGGATGTGACAACTTGCGAATAGACATAATTTATACAGAATTATCTGATTCTGAGGCGGCACCGTTTGCAGACAAAGTGCAAATTAATCCAGACACAGCCATTGTCTCGCTACATCTTGTATTGGAGGCATCGAAAAATGCGGGCAAGATTCAGCCTTATGAAGTAAAGGCATATGATGGCACATTGAAGCCAATAAATGCGAATGAGAAAGAATTAATAAAGGCAACTTATCTTCGTGCACTTCGTGATGCAGATTATGATTTGACTGCCAAGAAGAATTCAAGACTGTCGCAGATTCTTATGGGGCATGAATTGTTTCAAGAGGGAGCTGTTGGCAAAAAAACTTTTGAGAATATCATTGCTGATGCAAATGACAGTATTACGAAATGGTTCAAGGACGAAACGGGGGGACCAAAAAGTAACAAAAGCCAAATAAAAGATGTAATAGATACGTTTATCAAGTCTTTCCTGTCTGATAGTTATGAGTCAGAATTGTCGATTTCTGATTCAAATATAAAAAGTATTCTTGAGAAAATCAGTATAGGTATTAAAGATACCACAAATATGGGATTAGGCTCAATGAATCGTCTTTTTATGGCTACAGAACTTCTTCATTTAAGGAGAGTGAATGAAGGAGTGAAGTTGTGCTTAATCGAAGAATTAGAGGCACACCTACATCCACAGGCACAGATGAAGGTCATAGAGGGAATACAGCAAGAAAACGAAGTGCAGTTTATCTTGACAACTCATAGTCCCAATCTCGCTTCAAAAGTAAAAATTAGCATGAATAATACGTCTGTTGTGTTGTGTAAAGATAATGATGTCTATCCTTTGACAAAAGGGAGAACAAAGTTGGAGGAAAACGATTACGTATACTTGGAGAATTTCCTTGATGTAACAAAATCCAATTTGTTTTTCGCAAAGGGTGTTATCATCGTTGAAGGTTGGGCGGAAGATATGATTATTCCTGTTCTTGCAAACAACTTGGACAAGAATCTTACTCGGCATGAGGTCTCTGTTGTTAATGTAGGTAGTACTGCTTATCTTCATTATGCAAGAATACTGATGCGCAAAGATGGAAAGGCCTTGAATTACCCCGTGTCAATTGTTACAGACTATGATGTAAGACCCAAGGATGATTGGACTTTTGATAAAGCAGATGAGGAAAGCAAACTTGATGCAATAAATGGAAAGTTAGACTGTGACGATAACCCAAACGTTAAGTTGTTTCTTGCAACCCATTGGACTCTCGAATGGTGCCTATTCATGTCTAACGCATTATCTACGATATTTAAAGAGGCTTGTATGAATGTTCATAGTAGGACAACTGAGTTCAAGAAAAAACCCAATGGGGATTTTGATGATGAAATATTCCGAAGCAAACTGTCTGAAAAACTGAAGGACAGAAGTCTTGATAAAGTCGCAATAGCTTCGGAAATATGTTTGTCAATAAAAAAACTGACCACGAAATTGGATATTACGGAGGATGATACTGCTTATTATCTAGTTAAAGCGATTGATCACGTATGCAAATAGACGATATACATATAGCTGAGTCTGAACGTTTGTTGATAGGAGATAATCATTTTGATCAAGAAAGATTGAATTTTATCCGATCACTAGACAGTAGTGATTTGCTTGCAGTGCCAGGTAGCGGTAAAACTACGGCGTTGCAAGCGAAATTGTATTGTTTGTCCAAGGTACGTCCTTGTTCTGCAACGGGGGGAATCCTTGTACTGTCTCATACCAATGCGGCCGTAGATGAAATAAAGAAACGGTTGTCGGAAGTTTGTCCTAGTCTTTTTGAACATCCAAATTTTGTGGGAACAATCCAGGATTTTGTGGACTCTTATTTGGCAATACCTTATTACAACATAAGCTTCTCAAAACCAATTACTCGTATTGATACCGCTATATGTAGGGAGGAATTCTTGAAGTCTTTTCAAAACAAATGGATTAGAAATGATAATGCTTGGTCCTGGTATAAGTATAATGGAATTGAGCAAGCAAAGAATTTTGGAATAAAAGTAACTGTTGATGGTCATTTCATTCCTTGGGATTATACAAGGCAAAAGGAATTTAAAGTTGCATCAACGAAAACACCTAAGACATGGAAAGGAAAAGAGGACAAGAATAGGAGGCATATCCTAAAAATCCTATTTGAGTTAAAAATGCACATGTTTGATAGGGGTGTCTTGAGTTATGACGATTGTTACGTTCTTGCACAAATATATATCAATCGTTGTCCTCGTGTCAAGTCAATTCTTAGAAAGCGTTTCAAATATGTGTTCATTGATGAGACACAGGATTTGCAAGAACATCAATTGGAAATAATGGATCAACTATTTTGTGATGATAGTGTATGTTTCCAACGTATTGGTGACGTTAACCAATCTATTTTCCATGTCGGTTCAGACTCGACGGATTGTGCATGGAAACCAAGAAAAGTACAGACATTTAACAACTCTATGCGACTAACTTCACCTGTTGCATCTGTCGTGGATGCTTTTATGTTTAGGCGTGAATCGGGGCAAGCCGTGAAAGGTACACGAAATACCGATCCAGAGATTAAACCTTATCTTTTGGTATATGATTATGAACATAGAGATTTGTTGATTGAAAAATTCGAAGAACTAATAGAAACATATAATTTGAATAATATTCCAGAAAAGAAATATGGTTTTCATATTATAGGTTGGAATTCGAGATGGCCCGATAAACATACTTTTAATTCTCAAGAGTTGCGATTATTAGATTTGTACCCTGGCATTATCTCAAAAGAATCATCCTCTAATTATAAAGATAGTGTTGCTGGTTATGTTTGTAAAACGCGAACCCTTTGCGACAATAAAGAGCGGATGTCAATTATAAATGAGGTGATGTGTGAAAGCTTGCGGAAGTGTAACAAAAACGATGACAGTAATAGACCTTTTACGCCTTCATCATTATTGAAACACCTTAAAGGCAAAGATTGTGATTTGTATGAGGACTATAGACTGAGGGCGTTTATTATCATTAAGCAAATGGTGATGTCACAATACAAAAAAGTATATGAAAATATTCAGTCTTTGGCGGATTGGTTGTTAGAAAATATGGGGGTCGCTAAAAATAACGAGTTCTTGACATTTATGAGCGGATCATATATCCCCAATCCAGAATTGCCTCAGCAAGAAAAAACTCAAATTCAGACTGGGACTGTACATCAAGCCAAAGGGCAAACCCATTGTGCAACGCTCTACGTTGAAACTATGTATCAAGGGAAGTATGAATCTATACATGTAAGTAAAGAAAAGAAGAAAGCAACCAAGACTAAAGCAGCAACGTATTATCCCAATCCCTTCTATAAAGAAATAGGAAAGCAACAGAAAGGAGCGCATATACAGAGTGCGATGAAAATGACATATGTCGGTTTGTCACGTCCTACGCATCTGCTCTGTTATGCGATGCATAAGTCTTCCTATGAATTATACAATGCGGAGAAACTCAAAGAGTGCGGTTGGCAGATAATAGATCTTACATAAGCGAATTGTGCGCCTAGAAAAAGTGGCTCTGACTCTCTGAAGAAAATGAGGGGGGCGTATAGGAGAGAATAAGATGATGATGTCTTCGAGTTCCTTGTCTAAATATGTCGTTTTGTGGATGGAAAGGCAAGTTTTTACGAGGAAATTTGTAAGGCTTGGGAAAAAGTGCTAAATTTGCAAAGATAAACTTTGCGTAAGTTTGATATGCTCTATATTGTGAATTTTGACATAAAGGATTCTGCAAGGGTGGAACAGTTTGCTCAGCAGCTCAACGAAGTTGGTGAGACGTTGTTGTTTATGCCCAGATGCTATTTCTTGAAGACGAACGAAAGCGTTTCGGGAATGAGTATTTACAATAAGCTGAAATCTGTCTTGAAAGATGAGGATTTGTTCGTTCTTGCTCCCGTGAAAGTGGCGGATATGAACGGATGGCTTGCCACTAGTACTGTGACGTGGCTAAGCAATCAAGAATAATATAAACGTTTTATCTGAGAGGGTATGTTTACGAGTGTTTCTTTGAAAAACTTCAAGTGTTTTGCTTCTGAGCAGAAATTCAAAGTTCTCATCCAAGATTTCGTCATTATACAATAGCTTGATTTTACCACTGAGCATACAGTTAATAACCCTTCTTGTTGATGAAGAAAGGGATCCTGGTTATAAACGAGGACACGATAATGTTTGTGTCAATCACCGCATATACCATTGTTGCGCTCCTTTCTTAATCGTCTGACTTCGTTTATCTCTGCGTTAATCTCATCTAAAGTCATTTCAGGCTCATTGCTGTTTTCCGCATCAGCACGTAGTTTGTTGAATACATTCAATGCTTTTTCTCTAATGTCATCCTCAGAGTCCGCAGAAATAATGAAAGGAATTCTTCGGCAACGTATCACAGTCTTTACAAAGATGTTGATAGCCGTGTTTGCGCTCATGCCAAACTGGGCGCAGAGTTCGTCGAATATTGCTTTCTGCTTGTTGTCCAAACGGACAGTCATAGATGTCTGTGCCATATTATTCGGATAATTTGGTGAATTATAAATGTGATTACGGTGCAAATTTACGGCATTATGGCGTAAGTACAAAATAATTTAACGATATTTTTTTGTGTTGGAAGAAAGAAAAACTATTTACTTGTGTCTTGCCCACATGAGTGAGGCGGGTGTGGAACAGAAGTAAGAATTCGATGAAAGCCGTTTGGCTCGACAGAAAAAAGCTTGTGTCTTTGTGCCGAATTTCAAATAATTCTTCTAAAGGAGTTTTTTCTCTGATTTTATTTGTATCTTTGCAATCGTCAAGTTTTTAATATGTTTTCTAATGGCAACGCTTGGATAGGTGAGATTTCTGATATGGAGCGGACATGATCTTGGTGCTCGGCTGCAGGGAAAATCGCTATGTTGTGGTGTTGTGGAAGATAGGTGTAAAGATGTATATATCAAGAGTAAAGCTATATAACTGGAAGAATTTTCGGGAGTGTGATGTTCGGCTTTCCGAGCGTTGCTTCGTTGTCGGGGCGAATGCAACGGGTAAATCGAACTTCTTGGATGTTTTCCGTTTCTTGCGTGATATCGTAAAGGAGGGGGGAGGACTTCAGGCTGCCGTGAATGTTCGTGGCGGATTGAAGAAAATAAGATGTTTGGCTGCGAGACAGAAAACGGAGGTATGCATCGAGGTGGATATTTCTGAGAATGGCAAGAAAGAACCTAAGTGGAGATATTCATTGGAGATGGTCAATACGGGTGGTGGTATCCAGACTTTGGCGGCTTTGGTGAACCGTGAGGAGGTGTACAACTATGAATCCAAGGATATGGTCTTGTTGCGAGACAGTTCATACCAAGGTGATGATTCGGAAACAAAAAAATATACTCATCTGGAGCAACCGACGGTCAATGCAAAGTTTAGGGAGGTCAAGGAGGTCTTTCAAACAACGGAATACTTGAATGTGATTCCTCAGTTTGTCAGGGACGCAGACTCGTTTATGTTGACTACGGGAAAGGAGGATTATTACGGACGTAACTTCATGAGGCGTTTGGCTTTGCTGAATGGTAAAACTCGTGATAAGTATTTTAAAATCATCAACGAGGTGCTGCTTATTGCTGTTCCGCAGCTGGAGAACTTGTCGTTCGTAAAGGATGAAAAGGGTGTGCCTCATATTGAGGCTAAGTATCAGCATTGGCGGGCAAAAGGAAGTAAGCAAAACGAGCAAATGTTCTCTGACGGTACAATCCGCCTCATTGGCTTTTTGTTCGCAATGCTTGATGGTACTGGGATCATTCTTTTGGAAGAGCCGGAAACGAATCTGCATGCAGCGATCGTCTCTGCTATACCAGAATTTGTGGCCAAGATTCAGCGCAACAAAAAAAGACAGGTGATCATAACTACGCACAGTTATGAGATATTGTCCAATCCGGGTATTAGGGCTGAAGAACTCGTAACGCTAAGACCTTCTGCCGAGGGTACTGTCGTGGAAAACGGATGCGAGGACAATGTTGTCACGGCAATGCTTGACGCTGGCCTTAGTGCAGCCGACGCGGCTATGGCAGAAACAAAAGTTGCGAATGTTGACGACCTGGGTAATGTGGAACTTTAAACTGGCATAGACTATGAAAGAGGTTTATGTTGTTGGCGAGGATCCTGTTACCAAGGAGATCGTTTCTCGAATTATTAGGGATTATGCGCCAAATTTGTACATAAAGGGATATTTGCCAGCGCGAGGCGGTGAAATTAAAAAGAAAATGGAGAATTTTAATGCCTTTTCGTTGTCTTATCCAGTTGTTCTCTTGTCGGACATGGATGCGGATGATTGCGCTCCGATGGCAAAAGATAATCTTACGAAAGGGATGTCTTCACAAAACAGTGGCTTCATAATCAACATAGCTGTGGATGAGGCGGAAGCTTGGTTGTTTGCTGACATCAAGGGATTCGCAAGGTATTTAGGAGTTGCGGAAGAGCACATGCCTCACCCCTCTGAACAGAAATTTGGTGGACCTAAAAAGCGTATGGAAATGGAAATCCCTTTGAAAGCATCTTATTTTTTGACGCATAAGGTCATTGTGGAGTCAAATAAGAAGGACTTGAGGGAACAAATACATGCTCCTGGAAAAGCGTGTAAGGGTCCTGAATATAATCCTGCATTATTGCCTTTTATTAAAAATGATTGGAATATAGAGGAAGCGCGTAAAAACTCGTATAGTCTTGATGGTATGATCAAGCGGGTGAGCGCACTTTGACCTCAATGATCTTTATCCCCATCCGAGTGGCGGCGTAGCGCAGAGCGATACTGCGATGGGGAACTATTCAATTCTTTTTTTATTTTTTTGATCCTTGGTGTTTTCCGCCAAGTCGGTATGTCATCCTTGCAGCATGTGGGGGTGGCTATTGTGGCGTGATGGTATGGGGCTGAGGACGCATTGTATTGAATCATCATTTGTACTAAAAATATTATTTCAACTATGGAAAGAAAAACGATTTATCTTTGTCTTGCCCACATGAGTGAGGCGGGTTTGGAACAGAAATATGTGAAGGAGGCGTTTGACACCAACTGGGTGGTGCCGATGGGCCCGAACGTGAATGCCTTCGAGGCGGACCTGGAGGCGTTTGTCAACAGCGGGAAGGATGGCGCCGCGGATCTGGACAGAAAGGTGGTGTGTCTCTCGGCTGGCACGGCTGCTGTCCACCTGGCGCTGATAGGCTGTGGTGTGAAGGCTGGCGACGAGGTGCTGGTGCAGAGTTTCACGTTCTGTGCTTCTTCCCATCCGATCACGTATCTCGGGGCCAAGCCGGTCTTTGTGGGTTCGGAGCAGGAGACGTGGAACATGGATCCAGCCTTGCTGGAGCAGGCGATCCTTGACCGCAAGGAGAAGACGGGCCGCCTGCCGAAGGCGATTGTGCCCGTGGCACTCTATGGCATGCCTTACCGTATCGACGAGATTATGGCGATAGCGGAGAAGTATGGCATTCCCGTGGTGGAGGATGCTGCCGAGGGTATGGGATCGCGCTTTGACGGCCGGGTGCTGGGCACGTTTGGCCGCTATGGTGTGCTCTCGTTCAACGGCAACAAGATGATTACTACCTCGGGTGGTGGTGCGCTGGTCTGTCGCAATGCGGAGGAGGCCAACGAGGTGATGTGGTATGCTACGCAGGCGCGGGATGCTTATCCTTACTACCAGCATACAGCGATCGGCTACAACTATCGCATGTCGAACGTCTGTGCGGGAATAGGCCGTGGACAGATGACGGTGCTGGACGACCACATTGATCACCACAAGCATGTGCAGGGACTCTACGAGGAGTTGCTTGCGGAGGTGCCGGGCGTGCATATCCATCGGCAGCCGACGGATCCTCGCTATGACGCCAACTTCTGGCTTTGTGCTGCGACGCTGGACGAGGACGTGAGGATCCAGGGGCAGGAGAATGCTTACAAGGAGGTGGTGAAGACGGCCGTGGGTGGTGCCGCGGGTGTGATCCATGCCGTGGACACGGCCGTGACGGACTGCCAGCCCAATGACAATATCGAGGCGCTGCGCGTGTTTATGCTCTCGAAGCGGGTGGAGTGTCGTCCGCTGTGGAAGCCAATGCATAAGCAGCCGGTCTATGTGGGTGCGCCGGTCTATACCAACGGTATCGAGGAGCTACTCTTCAAGGTGGGTTTCTGTCTGCCTGCGGGCCCCTGTGTGACGGACGATGACGTCCGCTATATCGTGGACTGCATCAAAGAGGCGATCGTATGAATGGCGTGAGTTGATGAATTGTTGTGGAAGGTTGAATCAAGCAACCTCAGATTATTTTGTTCAGATGGCTGATGCTGAATGGGGTAAAATGTGGAATGCGAGAACCTTGAACGAAGAACGAATCGAGAGTTTTTGTTGCTGAATAATTTGCATGTGTCGGGAAAATGCCGTAATTTTGCGAGCACTTAGATCCTCTAATGGAGCGTGTGGATAGGATATGACGAAAATGTATAGCAAGCAACGACTTGAAAAGGTGGTTATCAAAGGTTATAAATCAATAAGCTTTGATAACCCTGTGACCCTTTCTCTTGGTTCTGTTAATCTATTGCTTGGGGCTAACGGTGCTGGGAAGAGTAATATAGTCAGCTTCTTCAAGATGCTGAATTATATGATGAGCAAATCGTTTGCGCGCTATGTAGAGACGGTCGGTACTGCAAACTCTTTGTTGCACTACGGTTCAAAGCGGACGCCTGGCCTGGAGGGAACTTTGACTTTTTCAGATGGGAAGTCAGAAGATGTATATCACTTCAGGCTCTCTAATGCTGCCCCTGATCGCTTGATCGTAACCGAGGAGACCATACGTTGGCACAGACAAGGCGAAGATAAACCTTATGAGGTGATATTGGAACCTGTGTTTAAGGAGTCTGCATTGGTTGACTGTCCAGATTCTGTGGCTAAGTCTATTTATGGGATGTTGTCAAACTGCAAGGTCTATCAGTTTCATGACTCTTCTGCTGCAGGCCCTTTGCGTCAGGCTTGCCCTGTAGTGACTTCTAACTACTTGCAGGCTCATGGAAACAATTTGCCCAGCTTCCTCTATTTCTTGCGCGAGAATCATAAGGAATCGTACGATCGTATCGTCAGTTATGTGAAAGATGTTGTGCCGCAGTTTGAGGACTTCTATTTGGAGCCAGTGGGCAGCACCATCTCGCTCAGGTGGATTGATAATTCTGCCACCGATTATGTGTTTAATGCTCATCAGTTCTCTGACGGTTCTATTCGTTTTATAGCTTTAGCAACTCTCTTGTTGCAATCGAAAGAAACGAAGCCCAATGTCATTATTTTGGACGAACCAGAGTTGGGCCTTCATCCTTATGCCGTGGCACAATTGGCTCAAATGGTAAAGGATGCGGCGGTCCATTCTCAGATAATTATAGCGTCGCAGAGTAAGGACTTGGTGGATTGCTTTGATATAGGCAATGTGTCGGTTGTTGAAATGGATGAGGAAGGACTGTGTACAACAGTGAAAACTTTGGACGAGGGGGATTATAAGCTATGGCTCGAACGTTATGCCATCAGCGAGTTGTGGGACAAGAACATCATTGGAGGACGACCAGTATGAGGGCTGTAATAATTCATGTGCTTTGTGAGGGACAAACGGAGCAAGGGTTTGTGGAGGAAGTGCTCAAGCCGTATTTGATAGAGCAAGGTGTTAGCTCCGTGAAGAGCGTCCTTGTGACTACTAATAAGAAGAAAAATGCCCGTGGAGGATTGGTGGCCTACCAGCATGCATTCGATGACTTGTCTATCTTGATGAAGTCTAATCGTGATGGTGAGTATGAGAAGCATGTCTTTACGACCATGTTCGACTTGTATGCGTTGCCAAATGATTTTTCAGGATATTCGGAGGCGAATTCCATAGGCGATAGATACGAAAGGGTCTTGTCATTTGAGAAGGCGTTTTCCAAGGCTGTTGCGTCTGAACGGTTTATCCCGTACATTCAGTTGCATGAGTACGAGGCTCTTGTCTTTTGTGGTTTGGATTATTTGCTGCAGATGTACAAGGGGTGTGAGAAAAGTATTGAAAAACTTAAGTTGGATTTGACAAAAGTAGATAATCCAGAGTTGATCAATGACAATCCGGCAACGGCTCCGAGCAAGCGAATCATCAAGGCCATCGAGGGCGAAAAGAAAAAGCGCTATAACTATGACAAACCAAAAGCTGGAAAGTTTGTAGCTCAAAAAGTCGGTATGGAAACGCTTCGTTCCCAATGTCCGCATTTCAACGAATGGGTAGAGAAGCTGATGTCCACATGTGACTGCGCGTGACCGTAGCAGTGTATGGATAGACCCTTGCTCTGAGAGTGGAATGGCATGAGTACATGGATTTTATGCTGAAGGATAATTGTACAGCATAAAATCCATGGGCGTGGTTTACACTCGATCTGAGGTCGTGATTTTTATTATTTGCGAAACGGCATAGAGGGGGATGACGCTGACATGGCGGGCGGTATCTCTGTCTTCTTTGTCGGTGTGGCTGAACAATCCGAAATTTTCTAATGAGCAGCGAATGGCTTCCGTGAGGTGCTTTTCGCGCATGAACGACCATAGGCTTTTCATGCCGCCTTGGCTTCCTGCCTTGACTTCGATGGGTAGGATCTGAAGGTGGGATGGTAGCAGATAGTCGATCTCTGCTAATGAGTTTTTGGACAGGCGCACCCAATAGTATAATTCATGGCGCAGGTTGGGGGTCATATAGTGAAGCATTTCCAACCCTACGACAAGCTCTGCTATGGTGCCCTTGTTGACAAGGTCGGCTGCCGTGGAGGTAAGGATCTGAGTGGCAAGCGTGGTCGTGTCTCCTGTCGTAATGCCCAAGAGGCGCAACATAAGGCCACAGTCGAAAAATAGGATCTTGCGATAGGAATGGTCTGCCTCGCTACCTAATGGAAGTCCGTTGGCGCTGGTATGGGTGACGGGAATGAGCAGTCCTGCGAGAATGAGAAGGTCGAGGGCGTTCTTGACCTCGATGTTCTTATAGTCGCCGACCTTGCTATAGACAAACTTTTTTGTGGCTTGTATGGCTGCGCTACGCAAGATGTTGCGAAGTAGATTGACGTCGGCTTTTTTCTTGTATTTTGGAAAGTCGTCCTCATAGCTCACAAGGATATCGTCTTGTACTTCCTGGCAAAGAAGGTAGTTGTGGGTCTCAACCCATTTGGCAACACACTCGGGCATTCCTCCTACAAGCATGTATGTGCGAAGCAGATTGACCAACCTCTCGTGCAAGGGGTCTGGAAGAGGGGATAGGGCAGAGGCTCCATTGCGGGCTTCGAGTAGCAGGTCTTCTTTGTTGGCAAGCAGAAACTCGTCGAAGGTCATTGGGTACATGAACATAGAATGGATTCTGCCTACCCCAAATGTCGGCAGTTCGGCAAGAGCGAACTCCAAGAGGGAGCCTGCTGCAATCACATGAAGTTTGGGCAGGTTCTCTTTGAAAAAGCGCAAGGACATGATAGCCTCGGGACACTCCTGTATCTCATCCATAAAGAGGAGCGTCTCGCCTTCTTCTATCCTTGACCCCGACAGGGCAGCAATCTGCATGACGATACGACTGACGTTGAGGTCGGGCTTGAAGATGGCTTTGTATTGTGGCTCCATCTCAAAATTGATCTCTACGTAGTTTTTGAATTGCTGGCCCAAATGGCGCACAGCAGAGGACTTGCCCACCTGTCGTGCTCCTCGAAGTAGAATAGGTTTGCGCGTGTCGCGAGAAGCCCATTCTGATAAATAGTGGTCTATGATTCTCTTGTAGTACATGGTGATGCGTAATTACTTGTATTTCAGGTGCAAAGGTAGTAAAAAGAAATTATCCAAACAAATAATTCGCTGAAAATCGCAATTTTCCAAACAAATAATTGGTCGAAAATCGCAATTTTCCAAAGAAATAAATCGTAGGGGATGTTTGTGCTAAAGCAGAATGGTATGAAGGAGAGGCAGCTTTACGATTATCAGCTTGATATGAAACGGCGTGTGGGTGAGGCCTTTGGGTCGCACCGGTCCGTGATGGTGCAGATGCCGACGGGAACGGGAAAGACGTGCGTGCTGGTGGCGTGTGTGCGTGCGTGGTTGTCGCAGAACGAGGGGACGGTATGGGTCGTCGTCCACCGCAGGGAACTGGTGGAACAGATCGTCGGGACGCTGCAGGAGGAGGATCTCGTGGGCGACCGGGTACGGGTCTTTTCCATCCAGTGGTTGTCTCGGCACGAGGGGGAACTGGCGGAGAGACCGGGCCTGCTGGTGATCGATGAGGCCCACCATGCCGTGGCGAAGACATACAAGGCGGTGGTGGAGGCTTGTCCCGGGGCGAAGGTGCTGGGACTGACGGCCACGCCCTGCCGGTTGACGCGTCGGGGATTCACGGACCTCTTCGAGGTGCTGCTGCAGTCGTGGCCGTACAATCGCTTTATCGCCGAGGGCCGCTTGTCGCTCTACGACTATATGTCGGTGAGGGCGGACAACGAGGACTGGCGGGTGGTGCGGTCGTTGGAGCGACGTGGGGCCGATGGCGACTTCTCGCTGCGGGAGATGAGCGAGCGGCTGGACGTGAGGCCGAGTATCGGGCGGCTCTGCGACACGGTGTTGCGTTATGCGCGGGAGAAGAAGGGCATCGTCTATGCGATTGACATTCGGCATGCGGAGCATATCGCTGCGTACTATCGGGAACACGGTATTGATGCGGTGGCGATCAGTGCAAAGACACCAGGGGAGGAACGTTGTCGTTTGATAGAACAGTTTAAGGCGGGAGATACGCAGGTGCTGGTGAACGTGGACCTCTTCGGCGAGGGTTTCGACTGTCCCGACGTGGAGTTTATCCAGTTGGCGCGGCCTACGCTCTCGTTGGCGAAATACTTGCAGCAGGTGGGGCGGGGCATGCGTGTCTTTGATGGGAAGCGCTACTGTCTGATCCTGGACAACGTGGGGCTGTACCGCCTGTTTGGCCTGCCCTCGGAGGATCGGGACTGGCAGGCGATGTTTGAAGGGACGCTGGCTGGCAAGGCCCACCTCGAGCAGGCGGAGGAGCGGAGCGTGTATGCTGCCTTCTCGGTCTTGGGGGACACGGGACGGACGGTGACGGCTGATGCCCGGACGGAACTGGTGACGGTGATGACGCACGACGGACAGCGCAACGAACTGGAGGCGGCTTACGCCTACCGAGTGGTGCGGAATGAGGCTGGAAGGATGGGCGTCGCCACGCTGGAGGGCGAGGAGGTGCTGCCGCCACGGTACGAGAAGGTGGAACTGCTGCCTTATGGTTTTGCCTGCCTGACGTCGCGGCGGAAGGTGGACCGGGATCGTCCGTGGATGGACTTGCGCAATGGGCTGCGGTTTGCCGTGATGCCAACGGTGAGGCGGTGTGGCTTCCTGTCGTTTAGTACGGCGGACGGCCTGCGCCTGTACCCGCGGGTGGAGACGCGGCGGCTGCGGGAGTCGGACTTCGTGACGCCGGGGGCTTTGCGCCATGGGCTGGCCGACGGTCTGCGCTTTCGTGACTACTATATCCCGCCGACGGAGGGGGAACCAAGGATCTATGTGGTGAAGGACCAGATGGACAATCGGGTGCTGCTGGAGGCTGAGGACGGGACGTTCTATCTGCGGACAGGCTGGGGCGTGCGGTTGGAGGCCATCACGCTGGCAGCGTGGAAGGAAGAGAAGGAGCGGTGGCGACGCACGTTGCGATCCTTTGACAGGCAGGCGAAGCAGTGTGCGGACCGCAGGGTGTTTCCCTATACGGTGCGGGCGGAGGTCACGTCTGGTTATCACTTGTCTGACTATAAGGAGTGTTCTGACGTGCGTATCACGCGGAGCGGGAAGGAAGGTTATAATGCTTTCGTCTATGACGTGATGGCGCAGCGGTGGAAACCCGTGGGATCTTATCGGGAGATATTTCCTCCGGCCTATGGGTTGCGGGTGGTGCGCAACTGGGAGGGGAGGTATCTCCTGCGGACGCAGTATTTTGAGAAGATCGGTGTGGGTGAGGACCTGCTGTTTGACCATGCGGAACTGCTGGACGACGCCTATCTATATGTCAAGGAGAAGGGGCGTGCGTATTATGTGGATATCGAGAGTGGGGTCTGCTTTGCCAGCAAGCCGCAACTGGTGCGGATCGGTTTTATGCAGTTTCAGAAAGATGGCGACCTCTATTTCCCGTTTGACCCTCGGTTGAGTGGACGCACACCTTATAGGCGGGGAGAGATCGTGGGGGGCGAGGAGATCTGCTTCGTGGGGGATAGTCTGGTGCTACTGAAGGATCATGTGGCGGTCTATTATATCCGCCAGCGGTATAGCGATGGTTGTCGTTTCATCGTCAGCGAGCGGCGGCAGGAGCGTGCCTTCGATGCCACCTACGACTTGTACTATGATGGTAGAGGGCCGGTGGTGTTGCAGCGGCGGGAGGCGAAATAACAACAATACTTCCTCATTATAGCCTGCTTATAGGGAAAACAACTTGAACAACTTTTACAACTAGTAACAACTCTTTCGGTAAGCCATGAGCAGAACTGAGCTTGCTCAAGTTATGCC
>OHLN01000493.1_pt1 | contig 21469 bp, 15 predicted proteins | sample 1569071 | NCBI WGS metagenome assembly OHLN01 (sample SAMEA3879594, study PRJEB24766) | human gut metagenome | biome: human-associated habitat; feature: feces | place: USA | collected 1985/1987
AGAACTTCAATCCGCCTACAAACATTAAGGATCTCTTCATATTCGAGAACTCATCAGAGGAGGAATATGAGGATTCGATCAAGAAGGTTGTCAAGGCTGTAAGAGGTTAATTGGCACATACAATAAAATATTTATGACAGGAGTAGAGAATATGGCAACAATCAGAAGTTTTAGAGCCTATAGACCGAGACCAGATGTTGCAGGCAGAGTAGCTGCCTTGCCATACGATGTGTATAACCGTCAGGAAGCAGAGATAGAGGTCAAGCGCGAACCATTATCATTTTTGAAAGTGGACAGAGCAGAGACATCCTTTGGACCAGATGTGGATACATATGCTCCATGTGTATATGATAAGGCTGGTCAGCTGCTTCAGGGCATGATAGATGATGGAACATATATCATGGAGCGCAGACCAGTCTATTATATTTATGAGCTTATCATGGATGGCAGGCATCAGACAGGACTCGTGGCATGTTCTTCTATAGATGACTATATGAATGGAGTCATCAAGAAGCATGAGAATACCAGAGAGGACAAGGAGATAGACAGAATAAAGCATGTCGAGGCATGCGGAGCGCAGACGGGACCTATATTCCTTGCGTACAGAGCGATAGATAAGGTTGACGAGATCATCGATAGAGTGAAGAAGGGTGATAAGTTGTACGGCTTCACATCACCTGACGGGATCACTCACAACGTATGGATAATAGATGGCCAGGAAGATATAGACACCATCAGAGCTGCATTTGAAGGAGTGGACGATATCTATATAGCGGATGGACACCACAGGGCGGCATCGGCCGTCAAGGCGGGAATCCATATGAGAGAGAAGAATCCGGGATATACCGGGGATGAGGAATTCAATTATTTCCTCTCTGTACTTTTCCCTCATGACCAGCTTATGATCATGCCGTACAACAGAGTGGTAAAGGATCTCAACGGACATGACAAGCAGGAATTCATGGATGAGGTTTCAAAGATATTTGATGTGACAGCCAGTGATGTTCCGGTGGAACCACAGGTCAAAGGACAGGTGGGAATGTACATGGATGGAAGCTGGTACAGACTGGATGTCAGAGAAGGTATTGTTCCGGATGATGTCGTGGGCAGACTTGACGTATCGGTACTTCAGGACAATGTGCTTGCACCGATACTTGGAATACATGATCCGAGAACTGATCAGAGGATCATGTTCGTAGGTGGAATCAGAGGACTTGCAGAGCTTGAGCGTCTGGTGGATGGAGGAATGGCGGTTGCATTCTCGATGTATCCGACATCCATCACTGAACTGTTCGACATTGCAGATGCGGGACTTCTCATGCCTCCAAAGTCAACGTGGTTTGAGCCAAAGCTCAGAAGCGGAATATTTATACACAAGATAGACTAACATTAGGAGAAGGGGTTTTATGGAGATATTTGTATTGAAATCAGATGAGGTTGCAGCGATAACAAGGGGTACGCATGGCAACCCTCATCATATTCTTGGTATGCACCAGTGTCTTAATGACTGCTATGTAAATGCATACCTTCCGAGGGCTACGGCTGCGTTTGTTCTCAGGATAAATGAAGAAACGGGCGAGCCGATATTTAAATATCCTATGACCGAGATAGGTTCACAGGGATTTTTTACAGTGAAGATCGAGGATAGCGGGGCATTTGCATATAAGCTCATAACAGAAGGCGAGCAGGCGGCTGAATTCTATGATCCGTATTCATTCGGATACAGCGTGGATCCGGTCAATGTCATGAAGGTGGTAAATGGAGACGATGGAATATTGTCGGATTTCCATGTAAAGGATCTGTTTGGAGCAAGACAGATCACGCTCGATGGTGTACAGGGTGTATCGTTCTGCATGAATATGCCGGGGGCAACCAGGGTCAGTGTGGTCGGAGATTTCAACGGATGGGATGGACGCGTGAATCCTATGAGAAGGATTGACTACACTGATATGTTTGAGCTGTTCATTCCGGGCGATCTCATGAATACCAGATACAAATTCGAGGCATTATACAGAGATGGAAATACAGATATATTTGCAGACCCTTACGCTGAGGTTTATGAGGTGGCACCGGGAAATGCGTCGGTACTTGCAAAGCTTGAGTATAGCTGGTCAGACTCTTCATATATGAAGAAGAGAGGCAGTGTATCTGCCCCGGTAAATATATATGAGGTCCACATGCCGACATGGAAGAGAAACTCAGATGGATATCCTCTTAACTATCTCGAATTTGGCAAAGAGGCTGCCATGTACGTGAAGAATATGGGATACAACTACATACAGTTTATGCCACTTATGGAATATAGAGATGACAATGGCTGGGGTTATGATACCGTGGGAATGTTCGCTCCGACATCGAGATTTGGATCACCTACGGAGTTCATGGCCATGGTCGATCATTTCCACAGCAAGGGAATAGGCGTTATCATGGATATGGTATCTGTGAGGGATGTAGATTGTATCTCATATTGGATAGATACATATCATCTGGACGGAGTAAGGCTGGAGGATGAGGAGCTTATCAGAGCGCTGAGAACAAACCTCGGTACTGCAGGTGATGATGTTATGACAGATCTCAGGTGGAATAATGAGGCTGTGTCCAGAGTGACAGATTTCATGATGATACCTCCTGTGAACAGAGGAAGCTTTACGGATTATACATGTGGTATACCATTTGATGAGAAGGATGATACCGTATGGGCGCTCAGCCATGATGAGGTTGCATATGAGCGTGGAAGTTACGCATCCAAGATGTCGGGTGGCTATGAGGACAAGTATGCTGATCTCAGACTTCTGTTTGGTCTCACCATGTCACTACCGGGAAGAAAGCTGACGTTTATGGGACAGGAATTAGGCGGATTTGCCGGGTTTGACGGAAGAACCCAGATCGACTGGTCGATTCTTGAGTTCGATGCAAACAGCTATTTTCAGAAATATATAAAGGAACTCAACAAATTATACGATACAAAGAATGCTCTGTGCGGTGATGGCAGGGACCTTGCCGGCAGTGCACTTGATATACAGGAGAAGGGACAGGTAATATCATTTGTAAGACATGGTTTGGATGTCGCAGATGATGTGTATATTGTCTGCAACTTCGGACTTAAAAATGTGACAGGATATAAGCTTCCGGTTGAGACGGATGGAAAGTACAGAGAGATCTTCTCAAGTGATAACCTGAAATACGGAGGCGAGGGCAACAATAACAAAGGATATGAGACTGCTGCGGATGGCGTGATAGAAGTGAGTGCTCCTGCACTGTCATTTGCAGTGTTTGCCCATGTAAAATAGGAGGAATAGACATTTATGCTATTGATTGGTGATCTGTATAACATGGCGGCTGATACTGCGACCACAGAGAGTGTGGTCGGGGATGCGGTGAAGGAGGCCACGGATCAGGTAAGTATCGTAGGGCAGTATATCCAGAAGCTTACAGACTGGTGTATGTCCAAGCTTGGCAGTATAGTTGTGGCTGTCATATTCATGGTCGTCTGCTTCAAGCTGGTGAAGTTGCTGCTCAGGATACTCAGGAAGAGTTTTGAGAGGTCAAAGCTGGATCCAAGCGTTGCTGGTTTTTTCATATCTGCGGTCAAGATTGTTCTGAATGTGTTGATCGTGCTCACTGCGGCGAGCATTGTGGGATTTCAGATCACTTCATTTATAACTATACTAGGCACAGCGGGGGTTACCCTCGGACTTGCACTTCAGGGAAGTCTGTCGAATCTTGCGGGCGGCTTGTTGATTCTCATATTAAAACCATTCAGGGTCGGTGACTATATTGTGGAGAACAATACCCACTGCGAAGGAACAGTCGTGTCCATAGACATATTCTATACAAGGCTGATAACTTTCGACAACAAATCAGTCGTCATACCGAATGGCAACATATCCAACACATCCCTTGTGAATGTGACAGAGCATGATATGAGGAGGGTGGATATACCATTTTCTGTTGCGTATGATTCTGATATGGAGAAGGTCAAGAGGGTTACCATTGAGACCATTAAGGATGTGGATGGTTATCTTCCGGATGAGCAGATTCTGTTCTATATAGATGAATTTGCAGACAGTGGGATCAATATGTATGTGAAGTTCTATGCGACGATAGAGAAGTTCTTTGATGCCAAGTGGGATGCCATGTGGAAGCTGAAAAAGGCATTTGACGAGAATGACATAGAGATTCCATTTAATCAGATGGATGTACACATGAAATAAATACTCAATAATCCACATATGATGTTTGATTTCTTGCAAAAATAAAAGCAATCGAGTATAATCATGTGGATGTAGATATCAAAGACCGTGTATTTAGTATACATGGTCTTAATATAAATTTGTTTAAGGAGTGATTGATATGACAAAGATTGATATTATCTCAGGCTTCCTTGGAGCTGGCAAGACAACGTTGATCAAGAAACTTATTGAGCAGGCATTTAAGGGAGAGAAGCTGGTTCTTATAGAGAACGAGTTTGGTGAGATAGGAATCGATGGCGGTTTCCTGAAGGATGCCGGCGTTCAGATCACAGAGATGAACTCAGGTTGTATCTGTTGTTCACTGGTCGGAGATTTCGGTACTGCACTTAAGCAGGTTATCACAGATTACACACCTGACAGGATCATCATTGAGCCATCAGGAGTTGGCAAGCTGTCTGACGTTATCAAGGCAGTAAAGGATGTATCAGGAGATCTTGATGTAGAGCTCGACAGCTACACAACAGTTGCCGATGTGTCAAAGGTTAAGATTTATATGAAGAACTTTGGCGAGTTCTTCAACAACCAGATCGAGAGTGCTAACACTATCATCCTGAGCAGAACACAGACTACTACACAGGACAAGATAGAGAAGGCTGTAGCCATGATCAGAGAGAAGAACGATCATGCAACCATCATTACAACTCCATGGGATGAGATCGATGGAGCAGCCATCAGAGAGGCTATGCAGAACTACAAGTCTCTTGAGGAGACAATGATGGATGAGGCTAAGAAGGGACATGATCATGACCACGACCACGGCGATGAGTGCACATGTGGCTGTCACGACCATGACCATCATCACGACCATGATGACGACCATGAGCATGATGACGACCATGAGCATCATCACGACCACGATGAGCACGAGCATCACCACGATCACGACGAGCACGAGCATCACCACGACCACGATGACCACGATCATCATCATGATCACGACCATGGCGATGAGTGTACATGTGGCTGCCATGACCATGATCACCACCATCATCATGCAGATGAGGTATTTACAAGCTGGGGCAAGGAGACACCACACAAGTACAATGAGGACAAACTCAGAGAGATCCTTGACACTCTGGCTGACACAGAGAAGTACGGTGTTATCCTCAGAGCAAAGGGTATCGTACCTAGCGATGCAGGTGAGTGGCTGTACTTTGATCTTGTACCAGGCGAGTTTGAGGTCAGAAAGGGCAAGGCTGACATCACTGGTAAGCTTTGCGTAATAGGAAGCAAGCTTAAGGAGGACGACCTTGCAGAACTGTTCGAGGTTTAAGAAGGTTGTTCTATGATAAGGAGTTAATATGATGGGACGTCAGAATAAAGAGATACCTGTATATGTGTTCATGGGATTCCTTGAGAGCGGTAAGACAACATTTGCCAAGGAGACCCTGATGGACAGAGGCTTTACAGGTGGAGCCAAGACACTTCTTCTCGTCTGTGAGGACGGAGAGGAGGAGTATGATCTTGAGGCTCTGAAGAAGGCTAATATATATACAGAGTTCATAGAGGAAGATCAGCTCACCACAGACCATCTCCTTGACCTTCAGGACAAATACAATCCGGAACAGGTCATGATCGAGTACAATGGTATGTGGAAGCTCGATAAGATATTTGAGATAAGGGTTCCAAAGGGATGGACGGTTGTCCAGGTTATCTCATTTGTGAATGCGGAGACATACGATGTGTACTCACAGAACATGAAGGCAACCATGGTTGAGCAGTTCAACAGTGCGGACATGGTCATCTTCAACAGATGTGATGAGAATTCCAAGATTCCTGAGTGGAGAAGATCCATCAAGGCGGTGAACAGAAGAGCACAGATCATCTTTGAGATGAAAGATGGTTCCATTGCACCTGAGACAAATGAACCTGAGGATCTGCCATACGATGTGAGCGCAGATGTGATAGAACTGCCGGATGACGATTTCGGTATCTGGTATGTGGATGCATCTGACATGAAAGAGAGATACGACGGCAAGAAGATCCACTTCAAGGCCATGGTATTTAGACCAAAGCAGTACGGCAGCAATGCATTTGTTCCTGGAAGATTCGCCATGACATGCTGTGTTGAGGATATCCAGTTTGTCGGATTCAAGTGCTATTATCAGGGTGCTAAGAATCTTGTGGACAGACAGTGGGTTGATGTCACAGCCAAGATAGGCTACGAGTATTACCCAGATTTTGAAGGTGAAGGACCTGTTCTCACAGCAGAGAAGGTCACACTCACAAGTGCACCTGATGAAGAGGTAGTATATTTCAGTTAAGAGTTGAGCAGCTCCCTGAATACATGATATTTGATGTATCCGGGGAGCTTTTTTTTTGCGCGGACGGGGAATGCCGGAAGAGCTTTGACGTGTCCTTACGAAAGTGTAAGTTGCGTTATTTACCGGCAGAATTTATTATAAGTTTAGTGTAAAAAATAAAGTCAAATTGGAAGGAAAGACTTATGATCAGATCGGCGAAACTTGCGTGTGGCGGTGCGGTTGCACTTATGCTGCTTGGAGGTATGATCTGTCCAGCTATGGCGGAAACGAACACAGATAGTGCATATGGACGGGTTGAACAGAGGATAATTGAAAATAACCCTGATTTTGATATACAGCTAAAGTATGGACTCAATGGATATGCGGTAAATGACAGAGGCAGTGTTATCAGGCTGGATATTGTGTGCGACACAGATTTTGCGGGAAATGTGTCTGTACAGACGAGCTATTCCGAAGGCTTTGGCACGAAGAATATGACATATGCCAGAGATGTGGAATTAAAGGCAGGAGAAAATACAGAGCTGGAATTCTGTGTCGATAATATGGGCTCTGGTATAGCAAAGGTTGAGATCAAGGACAGTGACGGAGAGCTGGTGTACTCAGAGCGGGATTCACTGAGTATAGAGGGCAATGATATGGTAGTTGCGGTGGGCGTGATGAGTGACAGACAGGATGCCATGTCTTATATAGAGGATGTCTCCATGGACAATGTGTATGATAATGCAAAGGTAGAGACTGTTGCATTATCACCCTCAGACATTCCTGAGTCCGAGGAGGGACTGGAGGCTATAGAGTACCTGTTGGTGGATGATTATGATCTGTCGGGATTGTCAGAGAAGCAGAGTGCTGCCATAAAACAATGGGTGTACAGTGGTGGAGCTATGATACTGGCCAAGTCGTCAGATGAAAATGAACTCAGCAGCTTTGACGGCGATTTTGTCTCCGCTGTGAATGACACACAGAAGGTACATGAGCTGGACGGCTCAGATGGGTACTATCTGAATATGGGATATGGCAGGATCGTGGTGCTCCCGTATTCGCTTGCACAGACGGATGAGAAGGATAAGACTGCCCAGGCGCAGGCTGCTCTGGAGGCAGGCTTTACGGATATGACACAGAACTGGATCGATGGAGGCTGGTATTATGGTGGCACATATTATGGATATGATGTGGCAAATGCAGCCAACAAGAGAAGCACCCCGTCACCTGTTGTCATTATGCTCGTGCTGATCATATATATCATTGTGTGTGGTCCTGTGGCGTACATCGTCCTCAGCAGGCTCAAAAAGAAGGAGCTCATATGGGGAGTTATCCCGGTATGTGCAATTATCGGTACAGGTGCCATATATATGGTAAGCCTCAAGTACAGAGTTACAAAGCCTATCGGACTTACATTTGTGGCTGCGGATATAAGCGGTGATACCAAGCGGGAGGATGCATATTCATATATAATAGGCGGCAGATCAGGCCAATACAAGATAGACATCAACAGCAAATATTCCAACATCGAGATGGATGATTCCATGGAATCCAGCTTTTATGACAATCTCAATGCGGTAAAAAATGATGGAAAAGATGGCGTTACACTGAATTATTACAGCAATCGTTCATTTGGCACTATATCAGCTAATGCAAGCTTTGCTGGAAGCAACGATATTGGAAGAATTCGGAAGAATTTGACATTATATACAGATGGCTTTGAGGGAACATTGACAAATGACACCTCGTACGATGTGGAGAATCTTGTGGTCATGTCCGAGGGATATTATTACGTTGCTGATGTCCTGAGAGCGGGAGATACCATACGGATAAGCAGGAAGAATACCCACAAATTTGACGGCGGCTCCATACTTGACGGAATGAGATCATATTACACGAAGAAGTATGGTGAGGATTATTTCGGAGATGATGAATCGTCGGCGGAATGGTCCAGAAATTATTACATGCAGCTCCGGCTTGCCCAGTACAGTAGACTCGCTGCAGATGACGGCGTTGTGGCTGTGTGGGGAACCATACAGCGGGATCCGGATATGATGAGTGATGCCAATACGGAAAATTATGGCAGTTATATGGTATACGACATAGATACCCTAAAATATGAGGATGTGGATGGAGTTTATTATTACAGCATTTATGACAGGGATGAGAATGGAATCGGCGGATCAGATTATGGTGATGACGATCTGTTGATGTATTCTGAAACCGTGGACGTTAACATCAGATTTGGCAAGAATGATGATATAACGGAACTGATATACGATAAGACTCAGACGGGAAGCGGCAAGAACAAGGTCGTAGTGCAGATGCTCAACAGAGAGACCGGCGAATATGACACGGTATTTGCCGATGGACAGACGATCATAAAGGGGCAGGAACTTGACAAATATATGTCGGACGGATGCCTGGCTATGAGATTTATATCTCCTCAGCAGGGAGATTATTATGTGGACAGTTATCTTCCACATATCAGTGCGAGGGGAGGTGTCCGGTAATGGTTGATATAGAAGAACTCACCAAGAGATATGGAAAGTTTGTTGCGCTCGATCATATGAACCTTCATATTGATAAGGGCGAGATATTCGGATTTGTCGGACCAAATGGTGCCGGTAAGACGACAACCATGAGGATCATGTGCGGACTCCTTAAAGCCACATCGGGAAAGGTCACCATAGACGGTGTAGACGCACTTGGCAGACCTGCGGATGTGAAACGGAAGATAGGATATGTTCCTGACTTTTTCGGTGTGTACGACAATCTGAAGGTCATGGAGTACATGGATTTTTATGGCTCCATGTACGGCATGAGCAAGCGGGAAGTGGAGAATGTCGCAGATAAATATCTGGAGCTTGTCGCCCTTCAGGATAAAAAGGACGAGTTCGTCGACAGCCTTTCAAGAGGTATGAAGCAGAGACTCTGTGTAGCAAGAGCGCTCATACATGATCCCGAGCTTCTGGTGCTCGATGAGCCGAGTTCGGGTCTGGATCCAAGGTCAAGACATGATATGAAGAATATACTGCGTGATCTGAAGGAGATGGGCAAGACCATTGTGATAAGCTCGCATATTCTGCCGGAGCTTTCAGAGATGTGTACGAGTATAGGTGTCATAGACCACGGAAAGATAGTGGCCAGCGGAAGCGTGGATGAGATTGTAAATGGTGATAAGAACATGCCTCCTGTAAGGATAAAGGGATATATGTTGGGACTTGATGCGGAGGCCTCAGCCAACAGGATATCTGTCATTGTGAAGGAAAGATTCAATGTGGATCGCATAAGTATACAAGATGGAGAAATTCTTGTCTATTATTCAGGCACGAGGGAGTCTGACGCCGAGCTTCTCAGAAGTCTTGTGGACAACGGTGTGCACGTTCATCAGTTTTTCAGGGAGAAGGAAGATCTGGAATCCCTGTTCCTTAAGATTACGGGAGGTGAGAATCGTGGCGCGAAGAACAATTATTAATCCCATATTGAAGAAGGATATTCTGGTAAATGCGAGAAGTGCCAGAATGGTCGTGACGATAACACTCATCAACTGCCTGTTTGCGCTGGTTGTCGGAATGCTCTTCATGACGAGCAGAGGCTCAGCATATCAGGTATATTATTCAAATATTGCACAGATGTTTCCTGTGCTTGCGGTGTGTGAGCTGTGCATAATAGGACTCATAGTTCCGATAATCACATCCACCTCGATATCCGGTGAGAGGGAGAGACAGACGCTTGAGATCATGCTGACGACTCCGGTAAGACCTATATCGATAGTTGCCGGAAAGCTCCTGTCGGCAGTTGCCACCACGGCAATGTATGTCATAGCAACTCTTCCGTTTATGGCGGTTGCATTCATAGTTGGAGGAATGGGCTGGGACGAACTGTTCAAATACCTTGGAATGGTTCTCTTTATAGATATATACGTTGGTAGTATCGGAATATTTTACTCCTGCGTGAAGAGAACTTCTGTGTCGGCAGCCATATCAACCATAGTGACTATAGCCACTGTTGTGTTTTTATCATGTGCGATAGGAAAAGTTTTTGAATCCATGATGTATATGTCGGACGGTTCAAGAAGCAGTTATGCTGCTTATATGATGGGAAAGGCAGTTTGCTATGCAGTCAATCCTGCCATATGGATAGCAGAAAATTTCGTCAGATTGCTCGAGAATGAATCTGTGGTGGAAACCATGACGGGATACGGTAAATACACGAATTTCGTGGTGGATCATATGGCCGTGATCTCAGTGTGTGTGAATCTCGCAGCATCATTTGTGCTGCTTAAGGTGGCTTCGGTGAAGCTGGTTAAGGGCAGCAGAAAAAGGAAAAAGTCAAGGATATGATATTCCAAACAGGTATACAAAATGGAGTTTGACTTGTGTTTGATTATGGGATATCCTTTTTAGTGTAATATGTGCTCCGATGGAGAGGCTGCTCGGCAGAGCGGGAAGGAGCACTTGCTTATGTATAGTAAAGTATTAAGTGGACTTGTACAGGGAATCGACGGGACGCTCATATCAGTGGAGACGGATATACACGATGGGCTTCCCGTTATGAATATGGTCGGATACCTGTCCTCCTGCGTGAAGGAAGCAGGAGAACGGGTCCGGACTGCACTGCGCAATTCTGGTTTCAACATTCCTCCGAAGAGAATAACGATCAATCTCTTTCCGGCGGATATCAGAAAGGAAGGCACTGCCTTCGATCTGCCCATCGCAGCGGGTATGCTGGCGTCCATGGGCGTTATTCCAACAGACAATATAAAGAACATACTTATCCTTGGAGAGCTGGGGCTTGATGGACATGTGAATACGGTGAGCGGTGTGCTGTCCATAGTTCACTCTGCGTACAGCGAAGGTGTGAGGAGCTGTATAGTGCCGGCGGGGAATTCCAGGGAGGCCGCCATTATACGTGGGATGACTGTTATACCGGTCACAAGTATAGGAGAGCTGGTCGATCACTTGAGTGGTATACAGACCATAGAGCCTGAATATGTTGATGTAGAAGCCATGCTGGATACGTCAGGGGATGAAGCTGAAGTGGATTTCTCTGAGGTAATGGGGCATGAATCCCTTAAACGTGGAGTGGAGATAGCCGCGGCGGGAATGCACAACATACTCATGACAGGCCCCGCCGGGGCAGGCAAATCCATGATAGCCAGACGTATCCCGACGATACTTCCGAGACTCAGCCTTGAGGAGAGTATAGAGATAACGAAGGTGTACAGTGTGGCGGGGCTTCTGGATGAATCCTGTCATATAATAAACCGCCGTCCATTCCGGGCACCTCATCATACGATATCCCTGCATGCCCTGTCCGGCGGCGGGCATAATCCGAGACCAGGAGAGATAAGTCTTGCACACGGTGGTGTGCTGTTTCTCGATGAGCTGCCGGAGTTTAACCGGAACGTGCTCGAGGTCATGAGACAGCCCCTTGAGGACGGTGAGGTCAGTATATCAAGGCTTGGTGGAATATACAGATTTCCTGCGGACTTCATGCTGGTTGCGGCGAGAAATCCATGCCCCTGCGGACAGTACCCGGATATGAACAGGTGTACATGCACGGTCAGGCAGATCAGGAATTATAATGCCAGGATAAGCAAGCCTCTGCTTGACAGGATAGATATAAATGTGGATGTTAGGAAGGTGGACTGCAGACAGTTATTTGGTGGCCGGACAGGGAAGAATTCAGCAGAAATGAGGGAGAGTGTGCTGAGGACCCAGAGGATACAGAGTGAAAGGTTCAGCGGTGAAAATATACGGTTCAATTCCCAGATGGATTCGGCATTATGCAGTAAATATGTAGTACTTGACGGCGAGGCAAAGAATTTCATGGAGAACTGTTTTGCCGATATGGATATGACTGCGAGAGGAGCATACAGGGTACTCAAGATAGCCAGGACTATTGCGGATCTCGATGGAGATCCTGAGGTCGGGATAAAACACATGAGAGAAGCGGTGTTCTTCAGAAATGCGGACATTCAGGGAGGTGTGTGACATGACGGAGGAATTACTTTATCTCTGGTTTGGGATGATAAGCAGGATGACTCACACTGTGAAGATGAACGTTGCCATGAAATACGGAGGTATAAGAGGACTGTGGAACACTTCTGAGGAACAGCTTCGGGATGAACTCACACAGGCTCAGGCTGACGGATTCCTTGAATACAGGGATGCCGGGAAAGTTGTGGCATATGCAGAGGAGCTTCGAAGAAATGATATTTCATATATTTATCCGGGACATAAGCTGTATCCCGGGAAGCTGTATGATATACCGGATCCCCCAATGCTTCTGTTTGCAGCAGGGGATGTGGATGTGCTGGCGGATCTGGACCCTGCGGTTGCGGTGGTAGGGGCAAGAAAGGCCTCTGTGTACGGAAGGGAAGCTGCCAACAGGCTGTCGGGGGAGCTTGCAGCATCAGGGGTTACTATAGTCAGTGGAATGGCACTGGGAATAGATGGCGCTGCGCACAGAGCTGCCATGAAGGCCGGAGGAAAGACTGTGGCTGTGCTCGGAAGTGGTATAAATGTTCCGTATCCGAGGGAGAACTATGATATATATCACGACATAAGAAATGGCGGCGGAGTAGTGCTGTCGGAATGTGGGCTTGACATAAGACCGGATGCTTTCAGATTCCCGTACAGGAACAGGATAATCAGTGGACTTTCGTCCGGTGTGCTCATCGTTGAGGCGAGGGAAAAAAGCGGTTCTCTGATCACTGCGGACCAGGCGCTGGAGCAGGGGCGGGAAGTGTATGCTGTTCCCGGGAGGATCACGGATTCGGGCAGCAGAGGCTGTAACGGACTTATCAGAATGGGGGCGGTGTGTGTCACACAGGTGGAGGATATACTTGATGAAATGGGCATAAACCGAGCTGAATCAAAGGCGTTTAACAAAAATTTACTTGCGCCTGCAGAGAAAAAAGTGTATAGTTGTGTACGTTTGGAATCAAGGCATATAGATGATATATGCTTCGAGACTGGAATTTCAGTGTCTGAGGTGACTCAGATATTGTATGAATTAGAACAGAAAAGATTGATAAAACAGTTGGTAAGAAATTATTATGTCAGAGCCTGACCATGAAAATGAACACTGCCGGAAGATGCTCTGGGATGATAAGAATTACAGGAAACCTACAGAAAGGACAGATAGCTATGGCAAAAAATCTTGTTATTGTTGAGTCTCCAGCTAAAGCTAAGACAATAAAAAAGTTTCTTGGATCAAACTATGAGGTGATTGCTTCGAATGGCCATGTGAGAGATCTGCCAAAGAGTCAGATGGGAATAGACGTTGATAATGATTTCGAGCCCAAATATATCACTATAAGGGGTAAAGGTGATATTCTTGCCGCTCTGAGAAAAGCGGTTAAGAAGGCCGACAAGATCTATCTCGCAACTGACCCGGACCGTGAGGGAGAGGCTATATCCTATCATTTGATGAAAGCACTTAAGCTGGAGAATAAGGATTACAAGAGAATTACGTTCAATGAGATTACAAAGAATGCGGTAAAGAATTCTATAAAGCAGGCAAGGGACATAGACATGAACCTTGTGGATGCCCAGCAGGCGAGACGAGTGCTCGACAGACTTGTTGGTTACAAGATCAGCCCGGTTCTCTGGGCAAAGATCAAGAGAGGTCTTTCTGCCGGACGTGTACAGTCTGTTGCGCTCAAGCTCGTGTGTGACAGGGAGAAGGAGATAAATGATTTTATCCCGCAGGAATACTGGACACTGGACGCGAATCTGACCGGCGGCAAGCTCAAGAAGCCTATCACGTTCAAGTTTACCGGAGATGGTAAGAATAAGGAAGAGATATCAGGCAGAGCGGCACTCGATGAGATACTCAGCGGTCTTCAAGATGGAGAGTACGTTGTAAAGTCCATAAAAGAGAGTGAGAGAAACAAGAAGGCACCGCTGCCATTTACAACAAGTACGCTGCAGCAGGAGGCTTCATCGAAGCTCAATTTTGCGACATCCAAGACGATGAGGATCGCACAGCAGCTCTATGAGGGAGTTGATATCAAGGGCCGTGGAACGATAGGTCTCATAACATACCTGAGAACAGATTCCACTAGAATATCAGAGGAAGCAGTTGCTGCTGCTGACAAATATATAACGGACAATTTCGGTGATATATATATTGGCGATTCAAATGGACGCGCCAAGACAGACAAGAAGATACAGGATGCTCATGAGGCTATCAGACCTACAGATGTGACTCTGTCACCGGTCATGGTAAAGGAACAGCTCTCAAGGGATCAGTTCAGACTGTATCAGCTCATATATAATCGTTTCCTTGCAAGCCAGATGGCGGGGGCGGTATATTCTGTCAAGAGTGTAAAGGTAAGCAGCGGCGATGCGACATTCCAGACATCCGCATCAAAGATAGCATTTGACGGATTCCTTGCTGTATACAATCTGGACAATGACAGAGGAGAGACAGTTGCGGGAATCAACAATCTTGCTGAGGGCGATGTGCTGGAGCTTGACGGCTTTGAGGAGAAACAGCATTTTACACAGCCGCCTGCAAGATATACAGAGGCATTGCTTGTCAAGACATTGGAGGAGCTTGGAATTGGAAGACCAAGTACCTATGCTCCAACCATATCGACCATACTTGCGAGAAGATATATAACGAAGGAACAGAAGAAGTTATATGTGACAGCCATAGGTGATGCGGTTAACCAGAGCATGGAGCAGGCGTTCCCGGTTATCATAGATGTGAATTTCACGGCTAACATGGAGTCCCTTCTCGATAAGATAGGAGAGGGAACCGTGGACTGGAAAGTGGTTGTCCGCAATTTCTATCCGGATCTCGACGAGGCGGTGAAGAAGGCGGAGGCAGAACTTGAGTCCATCAAGATAGAGGATGAGGTGTCCGAGGAAGTGTGTGACGTGTGCGGACGAAACATGGTCATCAAGTATGGTCCTCACGGCAAATTCCTGGCGTGTCCTGGATTCCCTGAGTGCAGATTTACAAAGCCGTTCTACGAGAAGATAGGTGTTACCTGTCCTAAGTGTGGCGGAGACGTGGTCATCAAGACGACGAGAAAGGGTAGAAGATACTATGGATGTATCAATGCACCTGAGTGTGATTTCATGTCATGGGCAATGCCAAGCAATGAGAAATGTCCTGAATGTGGAAAGTACATGATAGTAAAGGGCAATAAGCTGGTATGCTCAGATCAGGAGTGTGGTTATACCTGCAACAACAAGGCGGCGGAGACTGCTGATAAATAATTAAGATATAAGATATGTGACAGACAGATTCCTAATTGGAGACAATTAGTGAATTTGTCTGTTTTTTTGTTGAATTGTAGAAAAATTAAAAGAAGTGTATGGTTGTCATAATTATTAAAATTGTGTCGAAAAAAAGACTGACCACTATATGTTGTGGCTGAAAAATCCAGTAAAATCAACACTTTCTTAAATCTTTGTTTTTAGGACAACTTTACATAAAATATGGTTGTTATGTTAATCTTGTTGTGGTAGAATCACAAATAGTCATAATATTTCGAGCAAAAGATACTTTTTGTTACATAAAAAAATGGAGGATAACTTATGAGTGTACAATTGTTAGATAAAACACGAAAAATCAACAAGTTATTGCACAATAACAATTCACATAAGGTTGTTTTTAATGACATTTGTGATGTGCTCAGCGACATTCTTGCTTCAAACGTGATGGTAATAAGCAAGAAGGGCAAGATACTCGGACTCAAGAACAGAGAGGATATTCCGGAGATCCATGAGCTCATTGAGGGTAAGGTAGGAAGTCTCATAGACAACATGCTCAACGAGCGTCTTCTTCTCGTCCTGTCCACTAAGGAGAATGTTAATCTGACGACACTTGGATTTGATGGAAAGGATATAGACAAGTATCATGGTCTGCTCCTTCCTATTGATATAGCAGGAGAGAGACTTGGAACTCTGTTTCTGTACAGACTTCAGACTGAGTACGATATAGATGACATCATTCTTGGCGAATATGGAACCACCGTTGTGGGACTTGAGATGATGCGGGCGCTCAATGAGGAGAATGCTGAGGAGAACCGCAAGCTGGCCATAGTGAGATCAGCAATCAACACTCTGTCGTTTTCAGAGCTGCAGGCGATCAAACACATTTTTTCCGAGCTTGACGGCGAAGAGGGAATACTGGTGGCAAGCAAGGTCGCAGACAGGGTAGGCATAACAAGATCGGTTATAGTGAACGCACTCAGAAAGTTTGAGAGCGCAGGTGTTATCGAGGCGAGATCATCGGGAATGAAGGGCACGTACATAAAAGTGCTGAATGATGTGGTGTTTGATGAACTGAAGAATGCCTGAGAACAGAATTATAAATACATCGAAAAGGAGAGAAATATATGATACCGGCAATAGTGACATTGATAGTAGGTGTAGCGATAGTGATAGTAAGCTTTTTCCTCACTGACGGTCCAAAAGAGAATACAGAGAATTCTGTGATGGATGAGAGCAGGGAGAATCTGGAGAAGAAGCTTGATGAGTATTGTGACAGCCTTGTAGAGAAGAAGAAGAATGAGCTGAAGAAACAGGGCGAAGCTGTGAAATCAGACATGAAAAAGGGCCTTGATGAAGTCAGGGAGTCATCGAAAAAAGAGCTTGCTGAGATGAGAGAGAGTTCAAAGAAGGAAATGAGTGAGCTCATGGACAGCACAAGGAATGAGCTGGATGAGTTCAGAGCCGGCACAGTCAAGGCAAATGAGACAGCCCAGGCTGATACCCAGAAGAAGATAGATGATGCAGTCAAGGCATACGAGGAGGGTATAGAGGCTGCAAAGAAGAAGATGCAGACAGAGCTTGAGGCTTGTGAGAAACAGTTGTCAGAGAAGGCCAAGAAGCAGATGATAGATTACATCAACCAGAGCCTTAAGGATGCATACGAGGCATATGATCCGGATGACACCAGCGAGAAAGAGCCTGTGACATACGATGAGCCTGAGACTGTAGAGACTTCCGAGTCAGAGCCTGCGGAGGCAGATAACGGATCAGAGAAGACTGAGCCGGATGCAGAGAAAGCTCAGTCAGAAAATGATTCTCAGGCAGCAGATAAGACAGAGGCAGCAGATAAGACAGAGGCAGCAGATAAGACAGAGACAGCAGATGGAGCTGAGACTAAAGCTGATGCTGGAGCAGAAGATGACGTAAAGATAGATGGTATCGCTGACAATGATAAGTCGGAGACATCCGAGGGTGAAGCGCAGAAAGAGAATACCGAGTCAGAGAGCAGCACTGAGGCTGCTGCAGATGCAGAGGCTGCCGAGAAAGCAGTCAGTGTGGAGGATGCACCGGTAACAGACAGTGCATTTACAGTGGTAGAGGCTGAAAATCCTGAGAAGGCAGCCGCAGCGATCGCTGAGAATAACAATGCTGCCAGATCTAGAAACAATCGTTCAAAGAAGAGAAAAAAGAAGAAAGCCGCTCAGAACAAGGTTGTTGATATATGGGATGAAGGCACAGATGTAGAGTCACAGGTTGCAGATCTGCACAAGAAGGGACTCAGCATCATGGAGATCGCAAACAAACTTGGAATAGGAGTTGGAGAGGCTAAGGTTATGATAGACAAGATCAATGAGGCTGACAAACAGTAATCAGTCCGGGAGGTAAGCTATGTATAAAAAAAGTTATTTCAGAGGCCTTGGTACAGGGCTGGTGATAGGAGCACTTACCATGACTGTTGCGTTTAATTTTGGAAATGCCGGAAAAACTGATTCAGGTCAGGGCAAGACGGCGGTCGTAAGTCAGCAGCAGGATAAGAGCACAGAGGATTCTTCCACAGAGACAACAACAGAGAAGAAGACCGAGGATAAGACGACAGAAAAGACAACGACAGAGAAAGTAACCACGGAAAAGAGTGCCAATGCCGATAAGACTACAACAGAGACAGGCAAGTCAGAAAATGGCAAGAGCGATGCAGAGAGCGGCAGCGGAAGCAACAGTGGTACTACCGGAAGTTCCGACAAGTCAAATGAAACCGGCACAACAGATAACAACGGAGGCCTTTCTGATAAGACAGAGAGAGTTCCATCTGCCAAGGACAACGGCTATACAGAGGATAAGAATTCGCAGACCGGTTCAGGAAGCAGCACAAATAAGACTACCGAGGCGGCGACAGAGGCTGTGAAAGCGAGTGCCATCAAGTATGACAATGGCGGCGGAGAGATCACATTTGGAGCCGGCACATCAGCATACGAGATATGCCAGTTGCTTGGACAGATAGGCATCAGGGATGCAGATGAGTATTATGACTGGCTGCTCAGGTCAGGATATTCAGGCAGTCTTGTGCCTGGAACATATACATTCACCGGCAATGAGACAAATGGCGGAATAGTATGGATACTATTAGGTAATCAGTAAAGATACGAGAAAAGGGAGGAGTAATCAATTATGGGAGACAATATGAATAATGAGGAGATGGGATATCCGGGACAGCGTTTCAGTGCGGGTAGTGGTAGTAGTAGTATGGATCCGTTTGCGCCAAATCCGGCAGCCTTGCAGTATGTACCGAATGAATTTGGAATAACTCACAGTGAGACCAGTCCTATGTACCGGTATAACAATCCGGCTGAACCGGATAGTGGAGCTGCCTCACAGACGGACAACTATTATCCGGGACAGCAGTACGGTCAGAATCATCAGTATGGCCAGAACCAGATGTATGGACAGAATCCACAGTATGGACAGAACCAGATGTATGGACAGAGTCAGCCATATGGCCAGGGCTACGATCAGGAGACTATGAATCCACAGGGGAAAAAAGCAAAGAGTTCCGGATCAAATGTTCTGGCAGGACTGGTAGGAGCGTTTTTTGGATCACTGGTCGGAGTTGTGCTCTGGCTTGTTGTGTATAAGCTTGGTTATATCGCAGGCATATCAGGAGCGGTTATGGTCATATGTGCCATGATGGGGTACAACAAGTTTGGAAAGAAACTTGACCTGAAGGGCATAATAATCTGCGTAGTGTTGTGTATAGGAATGATATACATTTCAGAGAGACTGAGTGTCAGCATGGAATTATATCAGGAATTTAGTGATTATGGATATGATGTGAGCTTCTTTGACTGTTATAAGAGTATGTATGATGTGCTGGATGCTGCAGATACTATGAGTTCATTCTGGGGTGAGCTTGCGGTCGGTTATCTTCTGTTTGTTGTAGCCAGTGTTTCATATATAATAAACAGCATCAGGACAAGAGCAAAATAGAACACGGACCGGCAGACAGAATACTTCTTATAAAACATATATTTTCAGAAAAAAGTGCTTGAATGCACTTTTTTTTTGTGTTACAATGTCGATTGCGTGAGTGCGCATAACAAATATACATGCTGGTTGATAGTTGGCGTGGTGCCTGTGCTCGGGTGGTCCAAAGAGTTGATGCCGGCAGAAGATTTTAACCATGGAGGTAGAAAAAATGAGCGTTATTTCAATGAAGCAGTTATTAGAGGCAGGTGTACATTTCGGACACCAGACAAGAAGATGGAACCCTAAGATGAAGCCATACATCTACACAGAGCGTAATGGTATCTACATCATCGATCTTCAGAAGTCAGTAGGAATGGTTGACGATGCTTACAATGCAATCGGTGATTGTGTTGCAAACGGTGGAACAATCCTTTTCGTTGGTACAAAGAAGCAGGCTCAGGACTCAATCAAGAGCGAGGCAGAGCGTTGCGGTATGTACTATGTAAATGAGAGATGGCTTGGAGGTATGCTTACAAACTTCAAGACAATCCAGACAAGAATCGCTACTCTTAAGAAGTACGAGGAGATGGAGCAGGACGGTACATTTGACGTTCTTCCTAAGAAGGAAGTTATCCAGATCAAGAAGGAGATGGAGAAGCTCGAGAAGAATCTTGGCGGTATCAAGAACATGAAGAGAATCCCAGACATGATCTTCGTTGTTGATCCTAAGAAGGAGAGAATATGTATCCAGGAGGCTCAGTCACTTGGAATTAAGCTTGTTGGTATCGCTGATACAAACTGTGATCCAGAGGAGCTTGATTATGTAATCCCTGGTAACGACGACGCTATCAGAGCTGTAAAGCTTATCGTTTCAAAGATGGCAGACGCTGTTATCGAGGCTCAGCAGGGTGTTGATGCTGATTCAGTAGATGAGGCAGAGGCTGAGGAGGCTGCAGAGGAGTAATCTGTAGTTGATATTGATCATCATTGATTATAATTAATAAATGATTATAAAAGGTAACGGGGTAATATAAAAAGTATTATCCCGTGACTTTTAAAGAGACATATACAGGCTGAAAAAGCTTTAATAAAACGACATAACCATTATTATGATATGTCAATATTCAAATTTGGAGGTAAAATAAGATGGCAATCACAGCAGCTCAGGTTAAAGAGTTAAGAGAGCTCACAGGTGCCGGTATGATGGATTGCAAGAAGGCACTTGCAGAGACTGATGGTAATATGGAAGCAGCAGTAGATGTACTTCGTAAGAGCGGTGCAGTTAAGGCTGAGAAGAAGGCAAGCAGAATCGCAGCAGAGGGTATCTGCCGTGCAGCAGTTAATGGTACAACAGGTGTTGTTGTAGAGGTTAACTCAGAGACAGACTTCGTTGCTAAGAACGAGATATTCCAGACATTTGTTCAGCAGATCGCTGATCAGGCACTTGCTTCATCACTTGTTGGTGGCAAGGATGGCGAGGATGTTGAGGCACTTCTCGGAGAGAATGGTCTTAAGGAAGCCCTTGTTGACAAGACAGCAACAATCGGAGAGAAGTTATCATTCCGTAGATTCCAGAAGCTTTCAGGCGATGTAGTAGTTGACTACTTACACGGCAATGGAAGAATCGGTGTTATCGTAGCTGGTAACGGCGCAAGCGATGACGCTGCTAAGGAAGCACTCAAGAACGTAGCAATGCAGATTGCAGCTCTTCACCCACAGTATGTATGCGATTCAGAGGTTCCTGAGGAGTTCAAGGAGCATGAGATAGAGA
>OHLN01000533.1_pt1 | contig 19954 bp, 13 predicted proteins | sample 1569071 | NCBI WGS metagenome assembly OHLN01 (sample SAMEA3879594, study PRJEB24766) | human gut metagenome | biome: human-associated habitat; feature: feces | place: USA | collected 1985/1987
TGTTATCGCCGCTGTAGGGCACGACCTCGATGTTCACTTCCGGGTAAACGCTGTGCACCTGCTCAATAAAGGCTTCTATCTCCTTATAAGGTGCCATAAAGGTGACGGCTTCGTGCGCATCTGCTGTTTTGCTTTCAGCCTTGCCGCCGCCGCAGGCGGTCAGCGCTGCCGTGGCAGCTGCAACGCTGCAAGCCTGCAAAAAGGAGCGGCGGGAGATCTTTTTTATCATATAAATATACTTTCCTCACATTTTCGGAAGGCAGTACTGCACAGAACCAATGGGGTGCAGTGCTGCCATAGCTATTTTTACACACCCCACAGGAACTCCCACGCTCGCGGCCTGTCCGCACTGGGCATACGCCGATTTTCCCATAAAATGACAATCTTATTGTATCATTGTAACAAAAGTGTTTCAAGCTGTTTTTTGAAGGATTTTGCATGGAAAAGGGCGAACAACCGCGTGCTTTGCAGCTGCACGGCATAAAAATACCCCTGACACCGGGGAAGGATATCAGGGGGTATGGTATTCCGGGCACGCTGTTTTATTGCAGGGGCTCTTTTGCGCGCAGACGCCGAAAGGTGTCCTCTTTTACAAGCTCGATGACCACCGCTGTCAGGGGGATAAAGAAGATAATGCCGATGATGCCAAAAAGCTTTCCGCCGATCATGGCGGCAATAAGGGTGTATAGCGGCGAAAGCCCCACGGATTTTCCCACCACACGGGGATAAATGAACTGGTTTTCAACAAACTGCACGGCAAGGTACACGATCAGGCAGCGCACCGCCAGCACAGGGTCTACCAACAGCACAAGGAACACACTGACCACGCAGGAGATCAGCGCACCCACATAGGGGATGATGGCGCAGATGGCGGTGAGCACGCCCACCAGACTGCCGTAGGGGATCTTGAAAACGGAAAATGCAAGAGCCATCAGAACGCCAAGGATCACTGCCTCGCTGCATTGTCCCGTTAAAAAGTTTGCAAAGGACTGCCGGAACAGCTTCATAATCCAGTTTACGGAAATAATCTGCGATCAGAACACCCGTATTTTTCTCATATGCCTCTTCAATCTCTTCTTTTGTCAGATTACGTACGCACGGAACTTCACCATAAATATAATCTGCATGTGTGGTTCCATAACATGGGATTGCTCTTCCGGCCTGTGCCCAGCTTGTTGCCCATGAAGAATGTGTATGTACAACTCCTCCGATATTCGGGAATGCTTTGTACAGTTCTACATGAGTTGCTGTATCAGAAGATGGATTGTATTTTCCTTCTACCTTATTTCCATCCAGGTCTACAACAACCATATCATCCGGTGTCAGCAGATCATAATCAACTCCACTTGGTTTGATGACAAAAAGTCCTGATTCTCTGTCGATTCCGCTTACATTTCCCCATGTAAATGTAACAAGTCCGTATTTCGGAAGATCCATGTTTGCTTTGTAAACTTCCTCTTTTAATTTTTCCAGCATGATTCGTACCTCTCCTTTTGCTTTTCAGATATTCTTTTACAACAGCTTTCAGATGTTCCGGCTTTTTTCTGCATATCCCACCCGGAAAATCTCTTAATATCTGTATTATAGCACTTGTACGGTACATGTACCAACTTGTATGTTGATTATTTTACTGTTTCTCATACAGAAACTCTTCAGGCAGATTTACCTTGAAATCTTTTGCAAGTGAACGGAAATTGTCCGGTGTAATAGTCTGAAGTTTATTTGGAGTCATAGAAAGAATCTTCACCAGGATCTCTGCAGATTTTTCTACCGTATGGAGCAGACCAAATGTCAGGTCAAAATCTTCACCTGAGCAGAACATTCCATGATGTGCCCAGATAACAACATCATATTTCTTCATTAATTCTGCTGTTCTTATGGCAATTTCTCTTCCACCCGGTACCATCCAGCCGACAACACCTACGCCGTCCGGGAATACAACCGGACACTCTGTAGCAGATTCCCATAACTCTCTTGTAAAGATCTTATCATCCAGTGGCAGAACAAATGTCAGAGCAATTGTATTTGTCGTATGTGCATGATAAATAACACGATGTTTTCCGTTTGTCAGTTTCTTCTTCACTTCATGATTCATCAGATGAGTCGGAAGCTCACTGGTAGGTCTGCCGCCCTCAACCAGGCCCCAGCGGATTCTGTAATTCATTCCTGTCTCATCCAATTCAATGATCGCAAGACATACTTCCGGATCCACGATAATATTTCTGAAATATTTACCGCTTCCCGTTACAAGGAAAAACTCTCCTGCTAATCCCGGAACCTCTACCCCGATCGGTATCCATTCTCCAGGTGCATTCAGACGGGGACGAATCATCTCTACTTCCTCCGGTTTCAGACGATAGCTTAAGTTTCCGCCGTTTCTCTCATGCCATCCCTGAAGATAACCGTCATTTGCCATTTTGATAAATCCCTGTACAAATTTAGATTCCAGAATTTTCATAATATATATCTCCTCCGCTTTTTGTGGTTTTATGTTGTTTGTTTTTAACAATATATTGTTTCTTGTTGTTTATGAATGTATTATATATTGTTTCTTGTTGTTTGTAAATAATTTATTCAAAAAATCTCTCACAAAACCACACATCAATTCCGAAATATCTTTGTCAATTCTGTCCTGCTATTCATCCTGTTCAGAAGATTTTTACCATTATTTTTGCTGAAATTCTATAATTGCGTATGCTTTTCCGTCTGTATCATCAAGCGATACAGTCACCTTTCCTGTTTCTGCTTTTGCTTTCGGGCAGATTATATCTCCAAGTTTTGCCTGCATCTTATACTCTGCACGCATCTGGTATACTTTGAAATCTTCCGGCAGGAAATCTTCTGCCATACAGATATACTGACAGTTGTTTACATGATGATTAGTGTCAAGATGATGCTTCTGCACTGTGAATGATTCCTGTGAAGTCATGTCATCCGGAAGTTTGATTTTCCTCGGTGCATAATCCATTTCCAGCTTTTCGCCGAGTATGTAATTGTCTATATCTGCAGGTGTCAGTCTCGCCGGAATCCCTGTACTGATGGCCAGATGTGTCCAGTTGGAGTTCGCCCAGGCAAGCTTCTTCCCATCCATTGTTTCTATGGTGAAATTACGCATACCCATGAATCCTTTGAAATCATAAGGTGCTGTCGTGATCCTGATTTCCGTTCCCATAGCAGGATATTCATCCACAATTACCTGCCAGGAAGAAAGAACCCACGCTCTGTCTCTTGCCTTCAGCACGTCTCCTCCAAGCCCGACCGACTCCGCATGAAATGTACAGCAATCCTGAAAATAATTCAAAACACCCGGTAATGTCAGTTTGCCGTTCTCACCTGTCTCACTGTATCTGACTCTGCTGTTAAAACTGTAATTCATTTTTTATGTCCTCTTTTCTTATGTCGCTATGATTTTTTAATATACTTCTTTTCTATTATTATAACAAGCCAAAAGTATAAGGCATAAAACAGTTTTTTATAAACTGCCCTATGCCTTATCTTTGTTCTACGTTATATTATTTACTGTAATTCTTTGCTACAAATGTGATCATTACCTTAAACAGATCCCCATCCAGGTATAGCTTAAACTCACCTCCCTGCAGCTCTGTCAGGCTCTTTGCAATAGATAATCCCAGTCCGCTTCCTTCTGTATTTCTCGCCACATCTCCTCTGATAAATCGTTCTGTCAGTTCATCCGCAGAGATATTCAAGGGCTGTGCTGAAATATTTTTCAGAGAAAAAGTTACTTTTTTATTTCTGTTGCTGATTTCTGCATAAACTCTGGTGCCTTCCATTGCATACTTCACAACATTACCGAATACATTTTCCAGAACACGCCACATTCTCTGGCCGTCTGCGTAGATAATGGACGGTTCGTCTGTGAAATGTACCATCATAGTCAGGTTCTTCTCCTTGAATTTCTCTTCAAATTCTCCGATCACCTGCTGCACCATTTCCACAAAATCAATATCATTCATCTCCAGCTTGATGTTTCCGGTGCTTGCCTTGGATGCCTCTACCACATCCTCTGTGAGCACCTTCAGTCTCTGAGATTTCTCATCCAGGATGCGTAAATATTCCTGTATTTTCGGATCTGTCGGATTTTCCCGTTTCATCAGATCTACATAATTGATAATGGAAGTCAGAGGTGTTTTCAGGTCATGGGAAACATTTGTGATCAGCTCTGTCTGCATTCTTTCTTTTTTCAGGCTGTTCTCCACAGCAGCATCCAGACCACTGCCAATATTGTTGATATATTCTGCCATCACCTTCTGTTTTCCGGTAAGTGTATCTGTTTTGATCTTATACTGCAGTTCTCCATCGCTTATTTTCTTCAGACCATCCATAATAAGATCCAGTCCGTCCGCTTTTCTGATGGCGAAAATCATAACAGCCACATCTACAGCCATCAATGCCAGCAGAAATACTCCTGCACCACTGAATACGCAGCCGATGATCAGGAACTGCAAAAATAAAAATGCACCTCCCACAAGCAGAACTTTTATTTTTTCTGCTGTATTTCTGGAAAAAGCTCTGGCAAAATCAGCAAGCTTCCCACTGCATTTTCCAATCCATTTCAGAACTTTTCTAATCAGACTGTTTTTCCATAAGGTTCCTGCCTTTATTCTTCTTACCAGGCTGAGATATCCGATCAGAAACCATGCCATTGTATAAGTCCCACATATGAGACAGATAACAATCACTGTCACTACTACATGACTGTAACCCAATGATGAGTTGGCGATCAAGGTTCCCGATATGATCGTTCCTGCCAGCCATATACCGATTACTGTTCCTGCCGCAATTTCTGTATACCATCTGTCAAATCCATTCAGATGTATTTCTTCATCCTCTGGTCTCCTTCCTGCTGTCACAGTCAGCCACACCATACCGATCAGCCAGAGCACACTTCCGAAGATTGCTCCTGCCAGCATCGGAAACATAAGCTTTGAATATGTCTCATAGTTCTCTGCCTCATCAGCCATGGAATCTGCCACAGAAAATTTCGTATCAACCGAAACTGCAAATACAAAATCCTTTGTGTCAAAGCTCTGATCAATGGTATGATTCCACACCTGCAGATCTGCACCCGGAATATTTGTAACACACTCACTTAATTCCGGGTAAACAACTGCATATGCTTTTTCCTTAAATATTTTCTCAAGGTTCTGCTCCAGCTGTGCGTAACTGCTGTACGCTTTTTTATTTGTATAGATTGTCTGTGTTTCTTTATCTGCGAAAAGATATGTGAGGTTGGTACTCCCTTCGGTATAGTCTCCCACGCTGTGAAAGACGGATGCCAGTGATGTTTCATAATCATTGAACTGTTCATCTGACTGTATGGCACGGATGCAGTCCAGAAGTGTGAATAACTCCTTATATGCATCCTCCAGTCTCCCATTCCATTCCGTGCTTTTGTTTACCGCATCCAGGATATTCTCAGCTCCCTGTGGTGCAAATTTCTCGTCCAGCTGACTCAGTTCTACGAAAAAACATCCCGGATATTCTGTGTTTGTTCTGGTATCCGTAACGTTGCCGATATTCTCTGATTGTGAGGTATATCTGTAATAAAGTTCATCTGCTACGGTATCCAGTTTCTCGGACTCGGTCTTTGATTCGAAATCATCTTCTTCAAGAAAATCTGTATTGTAATTAATTTTCAGTGTTCCATCTGCCACCATCTTTTTAAAGTCAGTCCGATAAAAATAGTGGCTGGTTCCGTCAGAAGATTCACATCTTATGACCTGTGAATCTTCGTCATAAACACCTTCATAATAGTTTGCCTCCCAGTCTTTTCCCCACTCCAGAAGATCACTTACAGAGTACGCAAGCCCGGAAGTATTTTTCAGAGAAAGGTCTCTGATGGAATCACGGGTGTTTCCTTTTTCCTCAAATTCTGCCAGATCAATCACTGCCGATGAACCAGCATTTTTCAGATAGTTAATGTCATCCTGCGCTGCCAGACTGACCAGAATATCTGATCCTCTGTTGCTGACCTGTTTCTCAAATGCTTCTGATTCTGTGTAACTTTTGCCTCTGTCATCCAGGCGGATTCCAGTCTGATAGATCATCACAAACATAGCTGCACAGACTGCTGCTGCAACTGCTGCCAGATGCGCGATCACGATCCAGATTGCCTTGACAGAACTGCTTCTGTATCCTTTTCCCTTCATAATGTTTGTCCCTTTCCTTTTTTATTTAATTTATTACTTTGTCAAGCGGATATTCGCAATCCGCTTTGCTACTTGCTCATAACCAAATAACTGCTTCGCAGTTTATCAGAATGCGCTTGCACGCCTCCTGATACAAGCAAGTCCCCACCCACTGCTTATTGCTTTTCGCAATTGAAGCAGGGGACTTACTTGATTTGGTTAAATTTTTTCCACCTTATATCCAAGTCCCCACACAACCTTCAGGTATCTTGGCTCCCTTGGATTAATCTCAATTTTTTCTCTGATATGCCGGATATGCACTGCCACTGTATTATCTGCTGCAACTGCTTCCTCATTCCAGATGTTTTCGTAGATCTGATTAATGGAAAATACCCTTCCCTGATTCTTCATCAGAAGAAACAGGATATTGTACTCAATAGGTGTCAGCTTCACCACATCACCGTCCACCCTGACTTCCTTCAGGTCATCGTTTATGCTCAGACCTCCTGTCTCGTAGATATGAGCATTCTCCACAGGTATTGCTGCTCCCAGCCTTGTATATCTTCGAAGCTGTGATTTCACCCTTGCCACCAGTTCCAGGGGATTAAAGGGCTTGGTTACATAATCATCTGCCCCTACATTTAATCCAAGGATCTTATCTGCATCCTCTGATTTCGCAGAAAGAATAATGATCGGAAGAGGATTCTCTTCCCTTATCTTCAAAGTAGCCCGGATGCCATCCAGCTTCGGCATCATAATATCTATGATCAGCAGATCCACCGGCTGACTGCGCAGTATATTGATTGCTTCCAAACCATCATATGCTTTAAAAATCACATACCCTTCCTGCTCCAGATAAATACTGATTGCCTCTACAATGTCTTTATCATCATCACAGACCAGAATATTAGCCACTTTACACACCTCCCTCATCATCCGAAATGCCTGTCTGAAATCTCTCATGTACAGACATCCCGGCTTCTTATTTTGTATTTCTGATATTAGAATAATCGAAGCTTCTTAATATGAAAGGGACAAATTCTTAAGATTTTCTTATGATTATTCACTTTTCGCAGTCAAAATATCAGGCTGTTAATCTGTCACTTTTATCAGGCTCCTATTTTCATCCAATTCTTCTATTCGTTCTGCTGTATACATTTTTTATCTCATCTTTTCTCTTTTTCTGACAGTCAATAATAGACTGAAAATCATTATATCATTTCACATATATTACTTCTATAGAATATTCTCTTCTGTTTCCCATTTCCACACCCATCACTGTTTATTCCATTCTCCATAACTCACAACCAATCTATAGCAACCCTCGTAAATAATACTTCCATCAACGCACCAGGGGATCATCGTTATATGTTTTTTGGTATTTTATTAACAATCTTCATACATATCGCATATTTTTTTATTGATTTTGTACAATATTATTTATTTTTCGGCAAAACAATGCTACAATGTTTTATAAGATTAGTGTACTGATTTATAACTGTTCAATGGTCTGCTAACCGCAAAGCTACTGAACAGTTACACGTTTTTTTTCAACGAGGGAGGTATTCTTATGAATCTGGAAAACATGACAAAAATCTACGCCCGTGGTGACAGCCGCATTCAGCTGAAGGTAATTCCCGGACATTTCGTCACATCTCAGTCACATATCACTCACTATCTGGATCTTACAACTATGAAATCCAGAACTGCCGAAGCACAGAATATTGCTCACGAACTGGCTGCTAATTATGAAGTATCTACTCCTGTTGATACCATTATCTGTATGGACGGACTGGAAGTAATTGGCGCATATCTTTCTGAAGAACTTACCAAAGCCGGCATTTTTTCCCTGAATGCTCATCAGACGATCTACGTGATTACTCCTGAATCCAGCAATTCCGGACAGATTATCTTCCGTGATAATTTTCAGCCAATGATCAAGGGCAAAAATGTACTGATCCTCAATGGTTCGATTACCACAGGCTCTACTTTGTCCAAAGCAATCGAGAGCATTCTGTATTACGGAGGCACTATCAGAGGTATCGCAGCCATATTCAGCAGAGTAGACAGCGTGGCTTCTCTCCCTGTATATTCTATTTTTAACACCAAAGATATACCGGACTATCATTCCTATTCATCTACAAAATGTCCAATGTGTCAGAGGCAGCAAAAAATCGATGCCATTGTCAGCAGCTACGGATATTCAGCTCTGTAAATCTTCGAAGTATTTTATAAAGAAATTGTTACCAGAATTGATGACTTTGTCTGGGGACCGGTGATGCTGATCCTGTTGGTCGGAACCGGTATCTTCCTGACTGTGCGCACCAGATTTCTTACATGGCGTAACCTTGGCTATGCACTGAAAAGCACACTCAGCAAGGAAGCCCGCACCAAGAGCCGCGGACAGGGAGATGTATCTCCTTTTTCCGCACTGACAACCGCACTGGCAGCCACCATCGGTACCGGAAATATCGTCGGTGTTGCCACAGCCATGGTTTCCGGTGGTCCCGGAGCTCTGGTATGGAACTTCTCCGATATCGCCAACGCACTGATGGCTATCCCGAACCTGATCTGCATGCTCCTGTTAAGCGGCGAGATTGCCAAAGATGTAAAAGAATTCCAGCCGGAGATTAAAAAATAGTTACCCACATCATTCTTTTTATCATCCTGAAGTAAAATGCAGCCAGAACCTTGTTCCGTCAGGTTCTGGCTGCATTTTACAGAAATCTTGTACGCCGGGTACAAATAAACACTTACTTTATTGATGGCATACTTCCATATACTGTTTTACATCTGAAGCAATTGATATATATGGTGTTCCATATGGGATCCAGGTTGACTGAAAAGCATGATATACATCTGATTTTCCCGGCCATACGGTTCCTATCACATTATTATTTTCATCTAACTGATGAAACCAGGAACCATTTTTATGATCCAATACCTTATCATCCAGGTATCTCATAAACTCTTCATAATCTTTTGCATATTTCTGCTTATGAGTTATATGCCATAAGACTGCTGATGTATTGATTGCCTCTGCCAATGTCCAATGCATTCTGTCATGAACAACAGGTTTTCCATCCCAGTCAGTCGTATACACAATTCCAGGATTTCCATCCACATTCCAGGAATCTTCAACTGCTCTGTTGTAGAGTTTCTCTGCAGCTTTTAAATATACTTCTGCAGAATCAGGGGTATCTTTATAAGAAGAATATGCCCACTGCACGATCAATCTGGCCCACTCAATTCCATGGCCCGGTGTTGCTCCATAAGGTTTAAAACGATCAGCAGGACGTTCTTTATTGCAATCAAGATCAGCTTTCCATTCCTTTGTAAAATGTTCAGGTATTCTCCAGTCATTTGCGCTTGCCCATCCAATAACATGATCTATAATTCTTCCTGCACGTATTCTGTACTTTTCTTCTTTTATTGCATCTGCTACTGCCAGAAACGCTTCTACTGTATGCATATTTGCGTTAAGACCGCGATAATCATCAAGAACTGTAAATTCTGTATTCCAGGTATCATAAGTAAGTCCCTGTTTCTCATCCCAGAACCGTTTATCAAATAATTCCAATGCATCTTTAAGCAGAGTTTCTGCATCTTTTTCTCCTGCCAGCAAAGCAGAAGAAGCAGCCAGAAGAACAAATGCATGAGCATAACACTGTTTATCTGGCAGGAATTTATTATCCGGTGTAATTCCCGGATACCATCCTCCATTTTCACGATCTTTCAGTTCTTCCAGTAATCCATGTACAGCACCATGGACCAGTGCCGGACTTTCTTTATCCCCAAGCATGATTCCCATACTATATACATGGACCATACGGCATGTGATCCATGTTTCTCTGTTTCTGTCTTTCCATGGTGTTCCATCATCCCCAAGGAAATAAGCACTTCCTCCCGGTGATAAAAATCCTTTTCCAAAATTTAAAAGATTTTTCTGCAATTCACCTAAGAACATTTTATTTTCTTCTGTATCTATCTGATATTTTTTACCCGAATTTTCCATCTTAATCTTACCTTTCACTTCCAAAAAATTTCAGTTTCTCTTATAGCACAAAAAAGCACCTCATACCGAGGTGCCTCATGTAGCAGGGCTACAAGGATTCGAACCTTGAACTGACGGAGTCAGAGTCCGTTGCCTTACCGTTTGGCGATAGCCCTTTATGTTTTGTTTTCGCTACTTCGTTCGCGACAATTGGTATTATATAATAGTCTTCCGGAAAATGCAACCCCTTTTTTGAAATTTTTTTAATTTTTTTTATTTTTCTTCAAAAACATGAAAATACCGCCTATTTCCGGGACTTTTTTTATGTACTCAGAGTGAAATTATGCTATAATCAATAAAAACTTATTGCTGTTTATAATAATGTCTTTCGCAGAACTCTAAAACAGCAGGAAATATTTTTACGAGGAAATTTTAATAATAATTTTGTTCTCATAATGAGATATTATTATTAACCAAAAAGGAGAGCTATATATGAGAGCTAATAATCTTACTCTGCTCACAGACCTTTATGAACTTACTATGATGCAGGGCTATTTTAAGAACCCAACAAACCAGACTGTTATCTTCGATATGTTTTACCGTACCAATCCATGCGGAGGTGCATTTGCCATCACTGCCGGACTGGAACAGATGATTGAATATATTGAGAATCTTAAATTCACAGATGAAGATATCGAATATCTCAGAAGTCTGAATACTTTTGAAGAGGACTTCCTTGAATATTTAAGCAACTTCCGTTTCACAGGTGATATCTATGCAATTCCTGAGGGAACAGTTGTCTTCCCAAGAGAACCGCTTGTCAAAGTTGTAGCACCTATCATGGAAGCTCAGCTTGTAGAGACAGCAATCCTGAATATCATCAATCACCAGAGCCTCATTGCTACCAAAGCAGCCCGTGTTTGCTATGCTGCAAAAGGTGATGCGATCATGGAATTTGGTCTGCGTCGTGCCCAGGGACCGGATGCAGGTATCTTTGGCGCACGTGCCGCAGTCATCGGTGGATGTGCCGGTACTTCCTGTGTTCTCACAGGCAAAATGTTCGACGTACCGGTCCTTGGAACTCACGCACACAGCTGGATCATGAGCTTCCCGGATGAATATACCGCATTCAAAACCTATGCCAAACTTTATCCCAATGCCTGCACCTTACTGGTAGATACCTATGATGTCCTGAAATCCGGTGTTCCAAATGCAATTCGTGTATTTGAGGAAATGCGCGAAGAAGGTATTCCGCTTACCAAATACGGTATCCGTATCGACAGTGGTGATCTTGCCTACCTTTCCAAAGAAGCATATAAGATGCTTGCTGCTGCCGGATTTGACGATGCAGTTATTTCCGCTTCCAGCGATCTGGACGAATATCTCATTGAGAGCCTGAAGGCTCAGGATGCCAAGATTAATTCCTGGGGTGTCGGAACACGGCTGATCACCGCCAACGATAATCCTGCATTCGGCGGTGTATACAAACTTGCTGCTGTCAAAGATGCAGACAGTACCGAATTTACACCTAAGATCAAGCTTTCCGAAAACACAGAGAAAGTAACCAACCCTGGAAATAAAACCGTATATCGTCTCTATAATAAGAAAACCGGAAAAATCAGGGCAGATCTTATCTGCCTTGCTGATGAAAAGCTTGATGCAGACCAGAACATGGTTCTCTTTGATCCAATCGATACCTGGAAAAAGACAAAAGTTCTCGGCGGAACCTATGAAGTACGCGAACTTCTCGTTCCTGTCATCAGAGAAGGTAAACGGGTCTATGAATCTCCATCTGTTATGGAACTTCGCGAATACTGCCAGAAAGAGCAGAATACTCTCTGGGATGAATCCAGACGTTTCGTAAATCCTCAGAAAGTATATGTAGACCTTTCTCAGAAACTCTGGGATCTGAAAAAAGATCTTCTGGAAGAAATGAGTGAGAAAGCTCTCGACTGAGCATAAACTCAGATTAAGAGTAACAAAACAGACAAGTCCCCGGCTCCAACCGCAAAAATCAACAGGCAGTTGAAGCCGGGGACTTACTTGATTCAGTTAAAACATATGCTGACATCACAAATTTCGCTTTTAGTCCCAACTCTCATATTCGGTCCAAAAAGCCCTACACCGGATGTAACGATATTATGCATATTTCCTTTTTTCAGATAACCACAGGGATTTTCCCAGAAGAATCTGATCACAATATTTCCCGGAAATACCTGTCCGTCATGGGTATGTCCGCAGAGATCTACGTCCACACCTGTATCCGCCAGTTCCTGAAGTTCTCTCGGCTCATGATCGATAACCAACACTGGCAGTGACACATCCATACCCTCTGTGATTTCCTGCGGAGTCTTTCGTTTATCAATCCCCCGTCCCGGACGCTCATAATCCGGTCTTCCATACAAATAAAAAGAATCATCAATGAGCACATACTCATCTCTCAGAAGCGTAATCCCCGCTTTCTCCAGAAACTCATCCATCTCCGGGGTACTCTCTTTCTTTTCCTTACTGCCAAAGGTGAAGCCTGCCAGGATCTTTTCCTGAATATCATGATTTCCGTAACATGCATACACACCATACTTCGACCGAATTCCTCTCAATATCTCTGCCAGTTTTTCCGGATCATCCAGTGCCTCATATTCATTGTCAAAAATATCTCCTGCCACTACCACCAAATCCGGATTCTGCTCATTGATCTTCTCTGTCATCTGCTCCATCTGCTTGCATCCAATATTATATCCCAGATGAAGATCTGCGATCAGAACCACATTTAATTCCTTCATATTTCCTGCCTTTTTATCAACAGAAATATTGTACTTCGTTGTATGTATATTTCCGGCACTGAGCACTCCGTAAATACTGACTGTTGAAATGATCACCGCACAGACAGCTCCCACAACAGCAGTTCCCATATTACTGAAAAGCAATTCTCTCCCCGGAAAGGCAAAATTTCTAAGAGGATATTTCAGTAACAGTCTCAATCCATCCGCGATTCCCAGAGTCATAAGTGTATACATCAAAACACCGAGCCAGTAATTACTCAGAAGCTTCATAAATCTCCTGAATCCTGATGCAGGTGCCATAAATGCGATCAGTATACTAAATACTACAAATAAATATACAAGTCCAATCCCCCTGCACACCCACACATTCCGAAAAACCGTATGCAGTACCTGAAACCAGTGCAGGCTGCGAAGCAGGATATACACGCATACCAACAGATAAAACGGTGCCAGATATATTGCAGCCATATAATATGTCTCCTTTCCAACTCTCATTGCCATAACAATTTTATTACTATAACAATTCCAGAAAATCATAACTGCTTCTTATTATACAAAAAAGAATCCTCAGCCGCCACTATAAGCTGCTGAAGATTCTATTAATTTTACTGTTCCATCTGTCTTCCCAGAAATCCGCTTGCTGTTCTGATGAGCATCTTCTCTGATTCACCCATCACATCTCTTTCATTCTTTCCCAGTAAAAGAACCGAACCTACTGTATCTCCTGCACTGATAATAGGCTGCATGATCTGGGAATACAAAGGTTCTCTCTGTTCCTGAGTCACAGGTATCCTGCCTCTGTCATTTCCGTTGGCAAACACAGAGCTTCTCTCCGTAATTGCATCTTCCAGAGCTTTGCTGATAGGTTTTCCCATATATTCCCTGCTTCCCTGTCCCGCAGCAGCCACTACCTGATCGTGATCTGTGATACACGCTACCATCCCGCTTGACTGCGCCAGCGCCTCTGCATATTCCTTTGCAAAAACATTCAGTTCTCCGATAGGGGAATACTTTTTCAGAATAATCTCCCCCTCCCGGTCAGTAAAAATCTCCAGTGGTGTCCCCTCTTTTATCCGCAGCGTTTTTCTGATCTCCTTAGGAATGACCACACGCCCCAGATCATCTATGCGCCGAACAATTCCTGTCGCTTTCATGCACTTTTCTTCCTCCTGTTTTTCCTTTTATCGAAGTTTACTGTCTTTGTACCCTTCAGTTTCCATATCATGTGTTGTATGGTTATTATGTGGAAAAACAGGGAGAATATACATTTCTGTATTTACAAAAAATGCCATTTAACTGCAATCAAGCGGTTATTTCCCGGAAAGTAATTCCATCAGTTCCTCTTTTGTGAAGCTGCCTCCGTTAAGCCCTTCGCCCTCCAGGATCTGATCTGCCAGTTCACGTTTCTTTTCCTGCAGTTTCAAAATATTTTCTTCAATCGTATCCTTCACGATCAGCTTGTATACATTCACTACATTCTTCTGACCAATTCTGTGTGCTCTGTCCGTTGCCTGATTCTGCACTGCCAGATTCCACCATGGGTCAAAATGGATTACAATATCTGCTGCCGTCAGATTCAGACCGGTTCCTCCTGCCTTCAGAGAAATACAGAATACCTGTGTGTTATCTGTGTTAAAGTTCTCTACCATCTGTGCACGCTTCTCCTTACTTGTAGAACCAGTCAGCATATAGTAACTGATCTTCTCCTCTTCAAGGCGCTTCGCAAGATGGTCAAGCATTGTCGTAAACTGCGAAAACAACAGAATCTTATGTCCGCTCTCCACTGCATTACTGATCATATTCAGGCACATATCCACTTTTGCAGAATCAGATTTATAATCTGCAAAAATAAGAGACGGATCACAACAGATCTGGCGCAATTTTGTCAGCTCTGCCAGAATTGTAATCTTTGAGGTCTTAAATTCTTCTTCGGACTGCTTATCCAGCATCAGCATCATCCGTTTCACATGTGCATCATAAAGCTTCTGCTGCTCTCCTGTTAGCTGTACAAACATATTCTCTTCCAGCTTATCCGGCAGATCTGTAAGCACTTCCTTCTTCAATCTTCGGAGTACAAACGGCCGGATCATTTTCTGCAGACGTTTCATTGCATCTTCATCTGAATTCTGAACTGCCGGAATTTCAACTTCTTCCCTGAACTTCTTATAACTGTAAAGGAAACCGGGCATCAGATAATCAAATATACTCCACAATTCACTCAGGCGGTTTTCCACCGGAGTTCCTGTAAGAGCCAGCCTGAAGTCTGCCTGAACCTCTTTTACTGCTTTCGCAGCCTGAGTGTTTGCATTCTTGATATACTGAGCTTCATCAATAATCTCACATCTGAACTTATATCCTTCATATTCGCTGATATCCCTTTTCAGCAAATCATAGGAAGTCAGAAGAATATCCTCAGAATCTGCTTCTGCCAGGATCTGTCTTCTCTCTGCTGCAGTCCCTGTCACCATCTTTGCTGTAAGCTCCGGTGCAAAACGTTGAATTTCACTGCTCCAGTTATATACCAATGATGCAGGAGCTATAATTAATGTATTTCTTTGCAGCTTTCCAGTTTGTCCATCTGCCTTCTTTCCATCAGCTTTCTGCGCCTCTGCTGCCTTGCACGCCTGTTCCACTGTCTCAATTTCACTCTGCATATTTAACATTGCAGTTTCTTTTACTGCTATATTTTCAACAACAGTATTCCTTCTTTCCAGAAATTCTGACAGTAGAAATGCAATCACCTGCAACGTTTTTCCAAGTCCCATATCATCTGCAAGTATTCCGCCGAATCCATTATAATTCAATGTCTTAATCCACAGAAATCCCCGTTTCTGATACTCCCGCAGAACTTTATCCAGGCTCTCCGGCACCTCAAAATCATTATCCTCAATGGTCTTCATATTTCTTACCAGCGACTTAAAAGATTTATCCTTTACTGCCGAAACAACCAGATTCTCTTTCAACTGTGCATCCAAATACAACGCACGGTACTTCTGTACTTCAATCTTATCCTGCTTCATCTGCTTATCCGTCAGCTGAAGCCCTGCCCTGAGTTCTTCCACTGTATCCAGACCCGAGTCTGCTGCATTTACAAAAGCTCCGTTTTTCAGACGATAGAACTTTTTCTTCTTATTATATCTGGAAAGAATGTCAATCAGTTCTTCCTTTGAAATATCTCCTGCTGTCATACTCAGCTCCAGCAGATTTCCACTCAGGGAAACACCTACTGTAACCTTTGGCGAATTCCGGACTTCAATCCGTCTCAGCGCATCAGAAATAAATACTTCTCCCACTGCCTGCAGTGCCTGAATTCCTTCTGTCAGAAATTCATATTCCATCTCTTCATCATCCGCAATTACCGCACACTGTTCAAATGGATTAAAAGCATTCGAATATTTATGAATCACATTTCTGACAACTGTTTCTCTATTCATATCCCTTGCTGCAATATCGTCCGTTGTATATAAAGAAAATTCCCTGTCTCCATACTTAACAGTCGCCTTACATGTAACCATATTTTCCTGCGGTGCATCCAGATAAAATCGAAACTCCGGTTTAACCATTCCATAATTTTCCGGATGAAATTCAACCATTCTGCATTTAAAAAACTTCTGGATCACCGGTAAAAGTTCCTGACAGAATGCCGGTACATCTTTATTTTCTATAAACGCTTTCTCACCGGGGATCAAAGACAAACTGTCCAGAAAATCCTTAACAGGTAAAAGCTCTTCTACATTCTCAATATAAATCTTTTTATCATAAAAGCAAATTTTATACTGTTCCGTATTTGCCGCACACGTAAATTTGCTTACCTTCAGTTCAATTCCCTGCTTTGCACCTGTTATGGTCATTTTTCTCGGAAGATGTTCTCTGGTTATTTCCCAGGTTGTGTTTCTGGTTCCTATGGATTCTCCCTGCAATGTCTTTCCTTCCATCAAAAGCAAAAATTCTGCCAGTTCATTTCCTGACAGCTCCAGATGCCTTACCTTTTCCAGAGTTCCCATATAGTATCCATAATAGGAAGAGGATCTGTGAAATTGCCTGTTGTTGTCTGCCCATTTACAGATAAATTTCGCAAGCGGTCTGGATTCCTCGGCAAAGGATTCTATTGTATGGACAAACTGAAGATTTTTCCCATATTTATAATCATCCTGATTTGCTATATGAACATCAAAGGAAAATGCATCCTTCAGTACGTACATTTTATTAATTCCTATTTTAAATTCTACTGTAAATGTTCTTCCGTCAAAATTAAAATATGGTTCCAGCCTTACTTTTCCATAAGTGCTTCCCTGAATCAGTGGAAGAGACTTCGCAACTGCCTGCTTCTGCAATAATGAAGCCAATTCCGGCGTGGTATGCATCTGCACTCCTTTTCTGATCGTATGGGTCAGACCACCTTTTACAATTTTTTCTACAGATTGTCCGTAATCATAACTATCCATATCATTTTCATAATCATTATATTGCAGAAGAACCGCTACACAATGTTTACAAAGTCCACCATATTCTGCATATGCCCGACATTCACAATAGCAGGTATCAACTTCATCATTCTCTGTATCGATTGATACATCTACTTCATAGATATTTCTTCCACTGCCTTTTACAGATGCAACAATTTCATCAGACGCACCCATATTTTTTACATCCATATCCAAAACTTTTCCTGTTGCATAAAGTTCTGCACCTTTACTGTATGATGAAGAATTTGCCATATATCTGATCTGAGTTTTTGAAATCATATTTCTATACCTTTCCTGATACAATTAAAAACTTTTTGTATCATTTTCCCGGTTAAACCTGAGTAAAAAAGAATCCCTTCACCAGGCAGTCTCAATCTCTGCTTAAAGTGAAGGGATTTCCTCATCCATCGTTATTTATTTTACACGATAACCTTCGCAACTACAAGACCATAAACTTTAAGTTTATCACTGCCATTGCCATAAATCCAGCTGATCTCGCCTTCCGGTACGGGAATGCTTACAGCTTCTGTTCCGAAATTCTGATAAATATAATATTTCTCATTTTCATTCTCTCTCACTGTGATCTCCAGTGCATCCGGGATTTCTTCTTTGATTCCGCAGGAAACGCCGCTGTCTTTGAGCACTTTTTCAAGGAAGTCTCCATAGAATTCTTTATCAGCATCTGCTGCCACATACCATGCCTTACCTTTGCCATATTCATTCACTGTCAGGCAGGAATAGCCTTCATAGAAATCACTTCCGTAGGTCATTAAAGTACGTGCTCCGCGAAGCTCCACAAGGTCGCACAGATATTTACATGTATAAGTCTTATCCAGTCCAAGTTCATTGCCAGCCACAGGAACAAAAGAATTTTCTTCCCAGTCATAAAGGCCGTCAATTTCTGTGCTTCTGATTCCCAGTACATCCATCAGTCCATGTGGTGTTCCTTCCAGATAACACCTGTCTGTATCATCTGCAATTCCGGACCAGTAACTTGTGATCAATGTACCGCCGTTTTCCACGAACGCACGAACCTTTTTGGCAAAACCTTCCTTGAACATATAAACCATTGGAAGAGCCAGTACTTTATATTTATCCAGTTCACAGGTCATATCGATCACATCCACATTCACGCCTTGCTTACGGAAACCTCTGTAGAATTTCAGCATTGCTTCCAGATAATGAAGCCCTTTATTTCTGGGTCCCTGGCTGTCCTCCATTGCCCACTGGCTGTCCCAGTCATAAAGCATGGCAACCGAGCTGTTCACAGTTGTTCCTGCCAGTTCTTTTAACTCTTTCAGAACTTCTCCAACCCTGGAAACTTCTTTAAACACTCTTGTATCATTTCCACCGTAATGATCGATCACTGCTCCGTGGAACTTCTCAGAAGCACCTCTGCTCTGGCGAATCTGGAAATAGAGAGCACCTTCTCCGCCATGTGCAATTGCCTGCATGGACTGTGCAAAAAGCATTCCCGGTTTCTTTAATTTGCTCACACTCTGCCAGTTTGTAGAAGTCGGGCAGGATTCCATCTGGAAGAACGGCTTTCCTTTCAGAGAACGCATCAGATCATGGCACATACCATTGTCATAAGCTGTATCGATCACTGCTTCTTTATGCCATGTCGGATAAGTATCCCAGGAAACCACATCAATCTCTTTTGCAATCTTAAAATAATCTAAACCGCCAAAATAATGCATCAGATTAGCAGTAGTCGGAAGTGTGCTTCCTCCCTCTCTCAATGCTGCAATCTCATGATGAATGAAATTCGCTGTCTGATGAGTAACAAATCGTTTCCAGTCCAGATTCAGTGCATGAAGCTGTGTCTCACCAATCTTAGACGGACTCTCGATCTGGTCAAAGCTGTTATAAGTATGACTCCAGAAAGTGGTGCACCACTTATCATTCAGATTTTCAATAGTCTGATATTTCTCTTTCAGCCAGTTACGAAATGCTTCCTGGCACAGCGGACAATGACATTCTCCGCCATACTCATTGGAAATATGCCACAGGATCACACCCGGATGTGTGGCAACCTCCTGTGCCAGCTTTTTGTTAATAATATGTACCTTCTCTCTGTAAACAGGAGAAGTATAACAATGATTATGTCTGAATCCAAATAAGGCTCTGTGGCGTGTTTCATCTACACGAAGTACCTCCGGATACTTGTCTGCCATCCATTTGGGTCTTGCACCTGACGGTGTAGCCAGAATTGTAGAAATTCCTCTTTTATAAAGCTTATCAATGATTTCCTGCAGCCATTCAAAATGAAATACACCTTCTTCCGGTTCCAGTGTAGACCAGGAAAAAATCCCAAGGCTTACTACATTACAGCCAGACTCCTCCAGCATATCAATATCTTTTGCCAGAATATCCGGCCTCTTTAACCACTGTTCCGGGTTGTAATCACCGCCATGGAGCAGTTTATCTGTTCTAAAGTCCATACTTGTTCTGCCACTCCAAATGTGTTTAAATATACCCAAACACATCGAGAAATTGAAGTCCTTACGAATACTTCTTACTGCTTCATTGTGTATGTTTTGACGATTGCAGGCAATACGC
>OHLN01000550.1_pt1 | contig 19201 bp, 10 predicted proteins | sample 1569071 | NCBI WGS metagenome assembly OHLN01 (sample SAMEA3879594, study PRJEB24766) | human gut metagenome | biome: human-associated habitat; feature: feces | place: USA | collected 1985/1987
TATTTAAATATATAATAGCTTTTATGATACCGGTTATTTGTATAGTGGCGCATATGATTATGACTAATTGTTATCCGTTTGGAAAAAATTCGGTTTTGCTGGGAGATTCAAATACCCAGTATTATGCATTCTATATGGAGTTGTCTGACAGGATTAGAAATGGTAAATCGTTATTTTTTAGTTGGAGTATGGGGCTGGGATATGATTTCTATTCTAATTTCTTTTATTACCTTGCAAGCCCATTTAACCTCATAGCCGTAGCATTTGGCGGTTCTCATGTGGAGATGGGAATGATTGTTACAATGTGCGTCCAGGTGGGACTCTGCGGCGTTGCTATGACTTATTTTTTGTCTCATACCAGTAGAAATATTATGAGACAAGGCTTGCTGAATGATATGGTCTGCGTTGTATTTGGAATGGCATATTCAATGTGCGATTATATTCTTGCTTATCAGTACAATATTCTATGGCTGATATGTCTTCTGCTTGTGCCTCTTATGATGCTGGGAATTGAATGGTTGGTGGAAGACGGAGATGTAAAACCTTATTTTGTTATACTGTTTTTGTCGTTAGTGTTTAATTTTTATTTTTCGTGGTTTGTAGCTATTATGGCTGTAGTGTGGTTTGTGGATGTAAGAAAGGAAAACGCAGCTGTATTCTGGCGGTGTTTAGTTCGTTTTGTAATCACATCCATAGTGGCCGCACTTAGTGCATGTGTTGTTCTAGTTCCGTGCTTTCTTGCAATACTGGGAAGAGAGGGGGAGAGCTCAGTTTCTGTGGATGTGCGATTTAACAGTCTGGGGAATCTTGGGAGCTTCTTTCAGAGTTTTTTCTGGGGAAGTAATATAGATGTGACAGGAAGAGTTTTGTATGGAAGAAATATGTATATGGGAATAGCTCTACTTTTCCTTGCAGTTGTATATATGTTTAACAAGAAAATAAGATTTCTGTCCCGTATAAAAAGGCTGACAGAGATAGGAATTATGATAATCAGTCTGAATCTGGCAGGAGCGGTTTTTGCACTTCATGGCTTTACATACCCTCATACGTTTTCTTGCAGATATGCGTTTATTCTGGTTGTTCTGCTTATTGTGTCTGCATTTGAATGTGTTACAAACTGGGTAAAGCCGCACATTTGGGAGGTGGCTGCGACTGGTTTGATCTTTTCCGGATTATATGTGTTGGTTTTTTTGAAAAATGATGAGACACAGAGTATTGTCTGCTATATGGCAACTATGATGATTACTATATATTTATTCATGGTGTATACATTGCAGGCAAGAAACAGCATAAAGAAAAAATCGTTAATTATGAATTTTGTTATTGTGCTTTTAGTAGAACTGACAGCAAATTCCGTGTATGTAAATAAGGATAATTATACAACTAGTATGGAAAAAATTGGAGGAATTGATTATTGGGGGGCGATGTATGGCGACATGGATGACAGTGATCTAAACAGAAAGACATCTTGGGTGTTATCAGAAAATAATACTGCATATTCAGATACGAATATTTTCACATCAATCATTAATAACAAGGTGACCTGGCTTTTTGGTTCGTTGGGGATGGTGTATCAGAAGCATGGGGCAACGTATGCATATAGGAACACTACACCGGTGACGGCGCTCATGTTCAATGTGAAAAATGTACTGTCAGATACAGATGCATATTATGGAGGGTATAGCAAGGGAGAGAAATATCGTATCGAAGATAAAACGTATGATATAGACAAGAATATTGCGTGGTATACAACAAAATTTGCAACAGGACTGGGATTTTCTTCAGGTTATGCAATAAAAAACTGGGATATATCAAATGTTGATCCTTTTGTAGTTCAAAACAATTTTGTAAAGGCTGTATCGGGTGTGGATGGTGTGTTTACGAAGGTGGATGCCAGCGAATTTACAGATTATGATGTGAAGTATATGGGCTCTGTTTCGGATAAAGAACCTTTTACTGGTGGTATAAGTCTGAAGAGAAAAAGCGATACAAATGCATACAGCTATATAAACACTTCTATAGGAGAAGGTTCATACGCCAGCCAGATTTATATGTTCGTAGTTCCGAGAGCTATGCATTTATATGTGAGTCTGGAGGATTCTAATAGATTTTGCAGTGCAGTAACTGTGGATGGAAAGATAATAGAAGAGATAGATAAAAATGCTTCATATGCTGTACCTAAAGGAGTGCTTGATCTGGGAAATCTGAAGAAGGGGCAGAAGATTGAGATACAGGCTGTTAATTTATCATCTGTGCTAAAAAAAGGTGTAACATTTATAAGTTTTTATGAGTATCATGATGACAGAATGCAGGAGTGCATGGTGTATGTTGAGGACAGTTCAATGGTTATTGAATCTGCGAAGGATACATATATAAAAGGTAAGGTTACTGCAAAACAGGATGGGATACTATATACGTCTATTCCATATTATAAGGGATTTACTGCATATGTGGATGGGAAAAAGACTGATATAACAACTTTGGCAGATGGGGCACTTATTGGCGTGGAGCTGACTGAAGGCACACATACAGTGGAATTCAGATATGTACCATATGGGTTTAAATTGGGTTTGATATTATCTTTTATAGGATGGGGTATAGCTGTTATATATATGAGACATATCACACCCCCACCCACTCCATAAATTTCTTCATAGCCGTGCTCTGATTCTTTACCCCTGAGTATGCGAAGCCGACACTTCTGCTAGGGATAGGCGTATCCAGCGGAAGCTCGGTTATCCCCCCGGATGAGAGCTGTTCATGTGCGAATTCACGTACCACGCTGGCAACGCCCATGCCGATGGCGGCGAAGTCGATGAGAAGATCCATGTTGTTGATCTCTAATACCTGGCTGCAGTGGATACCTTGGCTGCGGAGATAGTCGTCCACATGGGTACGGGTTACGTTGGCTTCCTCGAGAACCATGAGGTTGGAGTTTTCGAGGATATCTGTTGTTGTGATATTGGAGTGATTCGGCAGACTGCTATCAGTCGGATTGTCTGTAGTAGCTTTTGTTAAAACATGGTCAGCCATATTCTCTAATGCTGCAGCGGAGTCAGAATCGTTATATAAGGAGTCGGAAGATGTATTCTTGTCGGCTCTTTTTGATGCACCTAAAAGTGGAATGATATTTCCTTTTATATGTGGCGACAGCTCATCCATCATATCATCAAGTGCATTTCCATTTCTCTCATAGAAGTTATCCAGATATTCCGGGCTTGCCACGAACACATCGTGTATCTCCTTTATAGGAGAGTACACTATCCCTTTTGGAAGCTCGGTGTTGCATATTAGTCCGATATCTATATCGTCATTCTTAAGCAGTTTAATGGTATTCACTGTTGAGTGACAGTCTATGCTGAACTTGATGTTGGGATTCTCCCTGATGAAGTCCTTCAGATAGTCCAGTAGTATGTGCTTGCACAGGGATGTGCTCACGCCGATTCTTATGTGACCGATTCCAAGCTCCTTGTAATTCTTCAGATTTTCCTCACCCATATTCAGAGAGTCAAATGCCCTCTCAACATATTCATAGAGAACCTGTCCCTCTTCAGTCAGAGTTACCCCTCTGGAACTTCTGTTAAAAAGCGCAGTGCCGAGTTCTTCTTCAAGTTTGGAAATAGCCTTGCTTATCGCGGGCTGACTGATGTAGAGCTGATTTGCGGCCTTGCTGATGTTGCCGGCCTTGGCGACTGTATGAAAAATAACGTAATTGTTCAGATTACTTATCATGATATTCCTCCAGGTTATAACAACTATTCTATATATATATTGTAATTATACCTAGATGAGTGATATTATCAAGAGTAAGAATTTGTATTTAGAAACAAATGATAGGAGGACTATAAATATGGGTATGACCATGACTCAGAAGATTTTAGCTGCTCATGCAGGACTGCCATCAGTTGAAGCAGGACAGCTTATCGAGGCAGATTTGGATTTAGTATTAGGAAATGACGTAACAACTCCGGTCGCAATTCACGAGATGGAGAAGTTCAACAAGAAGGAAGTATTTGACAAGAAGAAGATAGCACTTGTCATGGATCACTTCACACCTAACAAGGATATCAAGAGTGCAGAGCACTGTAAGTGTGTAAGACAGTTCTCAGCGGCAAATGAGATCGAGAACTATTTCGATGTCGGAGCAATGGGTATCGAGCATGCGCTCCTTCCAGAGAAAGGACTTATCGTGGCTGGTGAGACATGTATCGGAGCAGACTCACATACATGTACATACGGAGCACTCGGTGCATTCTCAACAGGTGTCGGAAGTACAGATATGGCAGCAGGAATGGTGACAGGCAAGGCCTGGTTCAAGGTTCCATCAGCCATCAAGTTCAACATCGTTGGAGAGAAGGCAAAGTGGATCAGTGGTAAGGACGTCATCCTTCACATCATCGGTATGATCGGTGTTGACGGTGCGCTTTATAAGTCTATGGAGTTTGTTGGAGAGGGAATCAAGAACCTCACAATGGACGATAGATTTACAATTGCGAACATGGCCATCGAGGCAGGTGCCAAGAATGGTATCTTCCCTGTCGATGAGCTTACAGAGGAGTACATGAAGGAGCACAGCACAAAGTCATATACAAAGTATGAGGCAGACGAGGATGCTGTATACGATGCAGAGTACACCATCGACCTGTCACAGCTTAAGCCAACAGTTGCTTTCCCTCATCTCCCAGAGAATACAAAGACTATCGATGAGGTCGGTGACATCAAGATCGATCAGGTAGTCATCGGTTCATGTACAAATGGACGTATCTCAGATATGAGAATTGCAGCAGATATCATCAAGGGAAGAAAGGTTGCTGACGGTGTCAGAGTTATCGTCATCCCTGGAACACAGGATATCTACCTTCAGTGTATTGAGGAAGGTCTTATGACTATATTTGTCAAGGCTGGAGCAGTGGTTTCAACTCCTACATGCGGACCATGTCTTGGAGGACATATGGGTGTCATGGCAGCGGGAGAGAGAGCTGTATCAACAACCAACCGTAACTTCGTAGGACGTATGGGTCACGTAGACTCAGAGGTGTATCTTGCCAGTCCTGCTGTTGCAGCAGCTTCAGCTATCACAGGTAAGATCAGCAGTCCTGACGAACTTGGATTATAAAAGAGATAAAGGAGATAGACTATGAAAGCACATGGAACAGTACACAAATACGGTGACAACGTAGATACAGATGTAATCATCCCTGCAAGATACCTGAATTCATCAGACCCTGCAGAGCTCGCAAAGAGCTGTATGGAAGATATAGATAAGGATTTCGTAAAGCGCGTAAAGCCGGGCGATATCATGGTGGCAAGAAAGAATTTCGGCTGCGGATCTTCAAGAGAGCATGCACCTATAGCCATCAAGGCTTCAGGAATAAGCTGCGTAATCGCAGAGACATTTGCCAGAATCTTCTATAGGAATGCCATCAATATCGGACTTCCTATCATCGAGTGCCCTGAGGCAGCAGAGGCTATCCAGGCGGGAGATGATGTGGAGATCGACTTCGACAGCGGTATGATCTATGACAGAACCCAGGGAACAGAATTTAAGGGACAGGCATTCCCTCCATTCATGCAGGAGATCATCAAGAGCGAGGGACTCATCAACTATATCAATAATAAAAATAAATAGAGTATGAGCATGTTTGGCCAGAGTGAAGATATATCATGAAAGGCAAAACAGGAAGGAGACAAAAATGCAGTGTAATTTAGCCGTAATAAAAGGCGACGGTATCGGCCCTGAGGTAGTCACAGAGGCTATGAAGGTTCTCGATACAGTTGGAGAGAAGTTCGGACATACATTTGACTATGAGCAGATCCTCATGGGCGGATGTTCAATAGATGCAACAGGCGTGCCACTCACAGACGAGGCAGTGGCAGTTGCAAAGTCAAAGGATGCGGTTCTTCTCGGTTCAATCGGAGGAAATACATCCACATCACCATGGTATAAGCTCCCTCCAAATCTTCGCCCGGAGGCAGGACTTCTGAAGATCAGAAAAGAGCTTGGCCTCTTCGCAAACCTTCGTCCAGCCAATCTCTACGATGAGCTGAAGGAGGCATGTCCACTTAAGGCTGAGATCGCAGAGCGCGGATTTGACATGATGATGATGAGAGAGCTCACCGGTGGTCTCTACTTCGGCGAGAGACACACAGAGGAGGTTGACGGAGTTATGACAGCCGTTGATACCCTCACATACAATGAGAACGAGATCAGAAGAATAGCCATCAAGGCATTTGACATAGCTATGAAGAGAAGAAAGAAAGTCACATCCGTTGACAAGGCCAATGTCCTTGACTCATCAAGACTCTGGAGAAAGGTCGTTGAGGAAGTGGCAAAGGATTACCCTGAGGTTGAGCTTGAACACATGCTCGTAGACAACTGCGCGATGCAGCTTGTGAAGGATCCTGCACAGTTCGATGTGGTCCTCACAGAGAACATGTTCGGAGACATCCTCTCAGACGAGGCGTCCATGATCTCAGGTTCTATAGGAATGCTTTCATCTGCATCACTTAACGAGACAAAGTTCGGTATGTATGAGCCATCAGGCGGATCGGCACCTGACATAGCAGGCCAGAACAAGGCGAATCCGATAGCAACCATCCTGTCTGCGGCAATGATGCTCAGATACACATTTGACCTCGACAAGGAGGCAGATGCAGTTGAGAACGCTGTAAAGACGGTTCTCAAGGACGGATACAGAACAATAGATATCCACTCAGAGGGAACACAGCTCGTAAGCTGTTCCGAGATGGGTGATCTTATCTGCGAGAGAATATAGAAAGGACCATTATTGGAGGAGAATAAGATGAAGAGTGATAATGTTAGGGTTGGAATGCAGCAGGCACCACACAGATCTCTGTTCAACGCACTGGGCATGACAAAGGAAGAGATGGAGAGACCTTTAGTAGGTATCGTATGTTCATACAATGAGATAGTTCCAGGTCACATGAACCTGGACAAGATAGCACAGGCAGTAAAGATGGGAGTTGCCATGGCGGGTGGTACACCTGTTATGTTCCCGGCGATCGCTGTGTGTGATGGTATAGCAATGGGACACATCGGAATGAAGTATTCACTGGTTACAAGAGATCTGATCGCAGACTCAACAGAGGCTATGGCTATAGCACATCAGTTTGACGCGCTCGTCATGATCCCTAACTGTGACAAGAACGTTCCAGGACTTCTCATGGCAGCAGCCAGAGTAAATGTCCCAACAGTATTTGTATCTGGCGGCCCTATGCTTGCCGGACACGTAAAGGGAAATAAGACAAGTCTTTCAAGCATGTTCGAGGCTGTAGGTTCATACGCAGCCGGAACCATGACTGAGGAGGATGTATACGAGTATGAGTGCAAGACATGTCCTACATGCGGATCATGTTCAGGTATGTACACAGCAAACTCTATGAACTGTCTGACAGAGGCTCTTGGAATGGGACTTCCTGGAAATGGAACAATCCCTGCAGTATATTCAGAGAGACTTAAGCTTGCAAAGCATGCAGGAATGGCAGTTATGGATATGTACAGAAAGGGCATCAAGCCTAGAGACATCATCACAAAGGAGTCAATCATCAACGCTCTTACAGTTGATATGGCACTTGGATGTTCAACCAACTCTATGCTCCACCTTCCAGCCATCGCACATGAGATCGGTTTCGACTTTGATATCTCATTTGCAAATGAGATCAGCGCAAAGACACCTAACCTGTGTCACCTTGCTCCTGCAGGCCACACATACATGGAGGATCTCAATGAGGCCGGTGGTGTGTATGCGGTTATCAAGCAGCTTGCAGATGCAGGACTCATCAACAAGGACTGCATGACAGTTACAGGCAAGACAATAGGAGAGGCTGTTGCCAATAGTGTAAACAAGAATCCTGAGGTCATCAGACCTATGGACAATCCATATACAGTTACAGGTGGTCTGGCTGTACTCAAGGGTAACCTTGCACCAGACGGCTCTGTAGTAAAGCGTTCAGCAGTTGTGCCTGAGATGCTGGCTCACAAGGGCCCTGCAAGGGTATTTGACTGTGAGGAGGACGCAATCGCAGCTATCAAGGGCGGCAAGATCGTAGAGGGTGACGTGGTAGTCATCAGATACGAGGGACCAAAGGGAGGCCCTGGTATGAGAGAGATGCTCAACCCTACATCAGCCATCGCTGGTATGGGACTTGGTTCATCAGTTGCCCTTATTACAGACGGAAGATTCTCAGGAGCAAGCCGTGGAGCGTCCATCGGACATGTATCACCTGAAGCTGCTGTGGGCGGACCTATCGCTCTTGTTGAGGAAGGCGATATGATCGAGATCGATATCAACAACCTCAGCATCAAGCTCGATGTCTCAGACGAGGAGCTTGCAAAGAGAAAGGCTGCATGGAAGCCAAGACAGCCAAAGGTTACAACAGGCTATCTTGCAAGATACGCAGCTATGGTTACATCAGGCAACAGAGGTGCTGTTCTTGAGGTGCCAAAGAATTAATTGATCACAATTAAGGGAAAAGGAGAAAGTAAGATGTCAAAGATATCAGGTTCTGAAATTGTTATAGAGTGCCTTAAAGAACAGGGCGTTGACACCGTGTTCGGTTATCCGGGAGGAACTATCCTCAACGTATATGATGCCCTCTACAAGCACCAGGATGAGATCAACCATGTGCTCACATCACATGAGCAGGGGGCTGCCCATGCGGCAGATGGATATGCCAGAGCTACAGGCAAGGTCGGCGTATGTATGGCCACATCAGGTCCGGGTGCCACCAACCTTGTAACAGGTATAGCTACAGCATACATGGATTCCATTCCTGTTGTGGCAATAACAGCAAATGTAGGTGTAAATATGCTCGGTAAGGACAGCTTCCAGGAGGTAGACATTGCAGGTGTTGTTATGCCTATCACCAAGCACAGCTTTATCGTGAAGCACATAGATGATCTTGCACCGACCATCAGACGTGCGTTCAAGATCGCAAAGAGCGGCAGACCTGGCCCGGTGCTTGTGGATATAACAAAGGATGTAACCGCAGCGGAGACAGAGTATATACCAGAGACACCGGAGGTCATCGAGAGAAAGACAGACACCATCCGCGAGGAGGATGTGAACAAAGTCCTTGAGATGATCAAGGTTTCAAGAAGACCATTTATCATGGCAGGTGGCGGATGTATCATCTCTGACGCATCAGCAGAGCTTGCAGAATTTGCAGATAAGGTGGATGCACCAGTGTGCGATACACTTATGGGCAAGGGCGCATTTGACGGAAGAAGCGAGAGATATACAGGCATGATCGGTATGCACGGAACAAAGGTGTCCAACCTCGGTGTGTCAAGGGCAGATCTTGTGATCGTTGTTGGTGCCAGATTCTCAGACCGAGTTATCGGAAATGCATCCAAGTTCGCGCCAAATGCAAAGATCATACATATAGATATAGATGCAGCTGAGATAGACAAGAACATCCCTACAAATGCCAGCATAGTCGGCGACGCAAAGGAGGTCCTGAAGCTCCTCAACAGCAAGCTTGCCGCCCAGTCCAACAAGACATGGATGTCTGAGATCGAAGACCTCAAGAAGCAGAATCCTGACGTGTACAGCTTTGACACACTGAACGGACCTGCAGCTATCAAGAAAATCTACGAGCTTACAGAGGGTGATGCGATCATCACAACAGATGTCGGACAGCATCAGATGTGGGCAGCCCAGAACTATACATTCAAGGAGCCTAGGACATTCCTGTCATCAGGCGGACTTGGAACCATGGGTTACGGTGTTGGCGCAGCTATCGGAGCAAAGTACGGCAGACCTGATAAGACAGTCATCAACATAGCCGGTGACGGATGCTTCAGAATGAATCTGAACGAGATAGCAACAGCTGCGAGATACAACGTGCCTATCATCCAGGTAGTCCTGAACAACCACGTACTTGGAATGGTAAGACAGTGGCAGACACTGTTCTATGACCACAGATATTCCAACACCGTGCTTGACGATTCGGTAGATTTCGTCAAGGTAGCAGAGGGACTTGGTGCCATGGGAATCAGAGCCAACACCCTTGATGAGTTCGAGGCAGCAATGAAGACAGCCCTGACAGCAGGCAGACCTGTGGTAATAGATGTAACAATAGCGGGAGACGACAAGGTATGGCCAATGGTAGCTCCGGGAGCAGCCATCGACACCTGTTTCTCAGAGGACGATATGTAATATATGTCAATATAAGCTCGGAAAGGCACCATATTTGTGCGCGTACAAAACATAGATATGGTGCTTATATATATAATCCCTACTTGCCGACAGGCGAAAAGAGTGCTATAGTACAGGGATATAAGCGATAATAAAGTTGTTTTACTTGATAATATAAGAATTTAGTAAAAATAACTTGTTAATCGCAAGCGAGATACACCAAAAGAACAAAGATAAGTCAGAATTTTCATATAAATGGGAACGAAGGACATTTTTGTTAAGTAAAATATCTCGCACACATTTTATTAGGTCATAAACAGATGATTTCGTAAATAAAGTAAATTAGCCTGTGTTTAGCTGCCTATATCGTTCGAAGGACATTCTCCTCCGCCGGTCCTTAGGTGGCGCTGTAGGCGGCACCTTAGTACCGCTGCAGGAGGAGACGAGCGGGAGCGCTCCGCAGAACGATATAGGCAGCTAAACACAGGCTTACATACATTAAAACGAAATCATCGTCACAACTAAAAAGAAGGAGAGATAACAAAAATGGCAAGAGTGTACAACTTTTCAGCAGGCCCTTCAGTTCTTCCTGAGGTGGTATTAAAAGAGGCAGCAGAAGAAATGCTTGATTACAAGGGAACAGGCATGAGCGTAATGGAGATGAGCCATCGATCTAAAGCCTTCGACAATATCATCAAAGAGGCAGAGAAGGATCTCAGAGATCTCATGAACATACCTGACAACTACAAGGTGCTTTTCCTTCAGGGAGGAGCTTCTCAGCAGTTCGCAGCAATTCCAATGAATCTCATGAAGAATGGCGTAGCTGACTACATCATCACAGGTCAGTGGGCAAAGAAAGCATACGAAGAAGCAAAGAAATATGGAAAGGCAGTTGCAGTTGCATCATCAGCAGACAAGACTTTCTCATATATCCCAGATTGTTCAGATCTTCCAATAGATGACGATGCTGATTATGTATACATTTGTCATAACAACACTATATATGGAACAACATACCACACACTTCCTAACACAAAGGGCAAGATACTTGTTGCAGATATGTCATCAGACATTCTCTCACAGCCTGTAAATGTTGAGGATTACGGTATGATCTACTTCGGAGTTCAGAAGAACGTTGGTCCTGCAGGCGTAGTAGTGGCTATCATCCGTGAGGATCTTATCAGAGATGACGTAATGCCATTTACACCAACCATGCTCAAGTACAAGACTCAGGCAGATGCAGACTCACTCTACAACACACCTCCATGCTACGGCATCTATATCTGTGGCAAGGTATTCAAGTGGGTTAAGGAGATGGGCGGCCTTGAGGCTATGAAGGCTCACAACGAGAAAAAGGCCAAGATCCTCTATGATTTCCTCGACAGCTCAGAGCTCTTCAAGGGAACTGTAGTAAAGGAAGACCGTTCACTCATGAACGTACCATTTGTAACTGGTGACGCAGACCTTGATGCAAAGTTCGTCAAGGAGGCTACAGAGGCTGGATTTGTCAACCTCAAGGGTCACAGAACAGTAGGTGGTATGAGAGCATCTATCTACAACGCAATGCCTATCGAGGGTGTTGAGAAGCTTGTAGAGTTCATGAAGAAGTTCGAGGCAGAGAACAAGTAATATATAGTAATAGAAAAGGGAGAAAAAGACATGTCAGTAAAGATTAATTGCTTAAACCCTATCGCCAAGTGCGGTATGGAGCTTTTACCTGATACATATGAAGTAACAGACAATTTCGCAGATGCAGATGCAGTTCTGGTCAGAAGTGCATCCATGCATGATCTTGAGCTGTCAGACAACCTTCTGGCAGTAGCCCGTGCAGGTGCAGGTGTCAACAACATTCCACTTGATAAGTGCGCTGAGAAGGGTATCGTAGTATTTAACACACCAGGAGCAAATGCAAATGGTGTTAAGGAGCTTGTAGTAGCAGCACTCCTCATGGCTTCAAGAGACCTCGTTGGCGGTTACAACTGGGTCAAGGACAATGCCGCTGAGGCAGATATCGCCAAGATGGTGGAGAAGCAGAAGAAGAACTACGCAGGCAATGAGATCCTTGGCAAGAAGCTCGGTGTAATCGGACTTGGTGCCATTGGAGCAAAGGTTGCAAATGTTGCGCTTAAGCTCGGCATGCAGGTATACGGATATGATCCATATGTGTCAGTAGATGCAGCATGGGGACTTTCAAAGGATGTAAAGCACATCACAAATGTAGAGGATATCTACAGAGACTGTGATTATATAACAGTTCATGTTCCAGCTCTTGACAGCACAAAGGGAATGATCAATGCAGATGCATTTGCACTGATGAAGGACGGCGTGAAGATCCTCAACTTCGCAAGAGACGTACTGGTCAACGATGAGGATATGAAGGCGGCACTCGACTCAGGCAAGGTTGCAAAGTATATGACAGACTTCCCTAACCCAGTTATAGCAGGTTACAAGAACGTGGTAGCATTCCCACATCTTGGAGCTTCAACAGCAGAGTCAGAGGACAATTGTGCAGTTATGGCTTGTAAGGAGATCAAGGCATACATCAACGATGGAAACATCAAGAACTCTGTAAACTATCCAAACGTAAACATGGGACAGTGCAGTGATGTAGCCAGAGTTACTATCTGCCACAAGAACATCCCTAACATGCTCACCCAGTTCACAGGAGTATTCTCCAAGAAGGGCGGCAATGTATCAGGAATGATCAGCAAGGCAAAGGGCGATTACGCATATTCTATCCTTGATATCGGTGTAGAGCCAACAGCAGACGACATCGCAGAACTCTCAGCAATCGAGGGAGTAGTTAAGGTAAGAGTCATAAAGTAATAAAAGATAAATAGGAGAGAAGAAAAATGAGTGACAAGTTAAAGGTAGGTATCCTTGGCGCAACAGGTATGGTAGGTCAGAGATTTATCTCACTTCTTGAGAACCATCCTTGGTTCGAGGTCGTTACAGTTGCAGCCAGCCCAAGAAGCGCAGGCAAGACATACGAAGAGGCAGTTGGTGACAGATGGAAGATGGATACACCGATGCCAGAGGCAGTTAAGAAGCTTGTAGTATACAATGTCAATGAGGTTGAGAAGGTCGCAGCCACAGTTGATTTTGTATTCTCAGCAGTAGATATGACAAAGGATGAGATCAAAGCTATAGAGGAGGCTTATGCCAAGACAGAGACTCCTGTAGTTTCAAACAACTCAGCTCACAGATGGACTCCTGATGTTCCTATGATGGTTCCAGAGATCAATGCAGACCATGCAGAGGTTATCGATTTCCAGAAGAAGAGACTTGGAACAGAGAGAGGATTTGTTGCAGTTAAGCCTAACTGCTCAATCCAGAGCTACGCACCGGTACTTACAGCATGGATGCCATTTGAGCCATACGAGGTTATCGTAAGCACATATCAGGCAATCTCAGGAGCAGGTAAGACATTCAAGGATTGGCCTGAGATGCTTGGCAACATCATCCCATATATCGGCGGTGAGGAAGAGAAGTCAGAGAAGGAGCCACTCAGAATCTGGGGTAAGGTAGACAAGGAGAATGGTGTGATCGTTCCTGCAGAGGGAATCACTATCACAAGCCAGTGTATCAGAGTCCCAGTTCTCAACGGACATACAGCAACTGTATTCGTAAAGTTCAGAAAGAACCCTACAAAGGAGCAGCTTATCGAGGCTATGACAAGCTTCAAGGGCGCGCCTCAGGAGCTTGGTCTTCCAAGTGCACCAAAGCAGTTTATCCAGTACCTTGAGGAGGACAACAGACCACAGGTTGCTCTGGACGTTGACTTCGAGAAAGGTATGGGTATCAGCGTTGGACGTCTCCGTGAGGATTCAGTATATGACTGGAAGTTCGTTGGCCTTTCACACAACACTGTAAGAGGTGCTGCAGGTGGTGCAGTTCTCTGTGCAGAGCTTCTGAAGGCTAAGGGATATATCACAAAGAAGTAATAAAATATATGGATATTTGAAGTATCTGTACTAACAATATCATAAAGATTTGCCGGGATAATGTTGCTGCTATGAAGTGAACATGTTCCGGCAATTTTTTTGTTTTGCATGGCGTTATATTATGCAGTATTATTGATAACATTATGTTGACATTGCACAAACAGGTATACTAAAATTAGATTAATTGTAAATAAACCATGAATTACTAAGGGAGGTATTTTATGAGAAAAGGGAAGAGATGGCTGGCAGCGGCTGTGAGTGCAGCGATGATTGTCCAGTCACTGGCCAGTGTTGGCCCGGTTTATGCAGCGGATGATGGCGTATCCATAGCTGACACGTTTACGGATTCGTCGTTTAGAAGCTATGTGTCGAGTAATTTCGATAAAGACAGTAATGGTTATCTGTCAGATGCGGAGATCGCGAATGTAACATCTATAGATGTTTCGAAGTGTTCTCCTGCTATATCAAGTTTGAATGGCGTAGAATTGTTCACCAATCTGTCAAAGCTGGATTGTAATGAGCAGTCTATAAGGAATCTTGATATAGAGAATCTTGAGAATCTTGAATATATAGATGTCTCAAGTAACAGAATAGACAAGTCTGACCTTGCCGGTAAGTGCAGAGAAACTTACATATCTTGATATAAGTGGAAACAAGATCACAAGCCTTACATCTCTGGCTGATTACAATAATCTTGTACTGCTCAATGCCAATTCAACAAACCTTTCATCGATAGATGTCAGCAATATGAAGGGGCTTAAAGTGCTTGGCGTAAGTGGAACCACCATATCAACACTTGATCTTGGCTCAAACATGGAGCTTACAACACTTTATTGTGACAGCATGAGCTCACTGTCAACACTTGATGTGTCAGATCACATGAAGCTCACATCACTGTACTGTGCCGGACCGGAAGGAGGAAGTGTTCGTTCATCACTCACAAAGCTTGATGTGTCTGGTGATACAGCTCTTGCTTCACTTGACTGTTCTAACAGTAACATTGTCGATCTTAATATCGATAATACACCAGGACTCACAGACCTCAACTGTTCTAATACAAGACTTACATCGATAGACGTGACACAGAATACGAGCCTCACCAGTCTTGATGTCAGCAGTAATGCATTAGGTGCTGTGGATGTTACAAAGAATACCAAGCTTACTAATCTTTATGTTAAGGATACAGGTATAAATAAGCTTGATATAACCACCCTGAAGGGGCTGATCAACCTTGATGCATCTGCAAATTCCCTCGCAGAGCTTGATATAGCATCAAACAGTGCGTTGGAGAAGCTGTATCTTGAGGATAATGATCTTCAGGGAATAGATCTGAAGGGCCATGATTATCTGAAGGAGCTCAATCTTGATAACAATAGTCTTGTGGCTATAGATATATCAGTGTGTCCTCAGCTTTATGGCGAAGGCGGAGTGTTCAGTTGTGCAGGAAACAGCAGAGACATAGTTCTTGAGACTCCTAATTATGATTATGATCTTGGTGAGTTCTCATCACAGTATGGACTTCACAAGGCGTGGGATGATCATGATCTGCCACCTGTATATGACAAAGAGGGCAATGCAAAATATGGAAGAACCAAGGATACAGTAGGTTATGCAGGAATACAGGGAATAGATGCCAACAATCAGTCATCAACTGTAACCGGTGGACAGATCGATGGATATAACCTGACTGCAGATCCTGATGAGCAGAAGATCACATACAATTATTACACAGGAGCAGGACTTGGAAAGGTTAAGTTCACACTTAACATACAGAATCCGCTCAGACTTGTGGTATGGTATACAACTGATGGCGGAGTTACAGAGTCTGGTGCATCTACCCTCAGCTTCAGAGTAGGAGATGTTACCACACTCACAGCAACTGATGACGAGAAGAATCCTCATGAGAATATAACATGGAGCTCATCAAATGAGAGAGTTGCTAAGATAGACGCCCAGACGGGTGAACTTACATGTGTTTCTGCAGGAACAGCCCAGATACATGTAATATTGAACGGAAGAGCTGTTGGATATCTGAATATGTCATGCCATAAGCCTGTTACAGGACTTTATCTTGTGGATCAGACAAAGAAGGATGATGCGGGCGATCAGATAACATATGAAGATGGTGCAGTCATCAACATGGACTGTGGAACATATGCTGAGAATGGCTCTAAGCAGTTAGATGTAAAGTGTGTTACTGAGGATGGAATTGCATCATCAGATATTTCTGGCTTTACATGTAAGGTGACAGATGCCAATGGTAACGAGAATAATAAGATCGTCACATTCAATGCGACAAGGAAAGTTATAACAACAAAGAGTGCTGGTATAGCATATCTCCACTTTGTATCAACTGATAACCCTGAGGTTGAAACTGTAGTACAGGTAAATGTAGCACAGAGAGTAAACAGTGTGTCACTTTCACAGTCGAGCATGACTCTCATAGCTGGTGGAAGCAATAAGCTCACCGCTACAGTATCACCAAATACGGCAGAGGAGCAGAGTGTAATATGGTCATCTTCAAATGAGGATGTTGTGAAGGTTGACTCTGACGGCAATGTGACAGCAGTTAACCCAGGAGAGGCCGATGTTATATGTACATCTGTTGATACAGACAAGGCGTATGGCAAGTGCCATGTGACAGTACAGAAGCCGGTGGAAGGTTTATCACTCAACATAGATAGTGCAGAACTTCTGCTGGGAGCAGATGCCGACAGCAAGGTTATATCACTTGAGGCTATCATCGATGCAGAGGATACAAGTATTTATAAGATGGCATGGACATCGTCAAATACAAGCGTGGCTTCAGTATCAGTTAATTCATCTGACAAGACAAAGGCAACCATTACCGCCAGGGCTCCAGGAGAGGCAGTGATAAAGTTCGCTCTGTCTGAGGATATATACGTTACATGTAATATTACTGTAAAGCAGAGAGTTACAAGCCTTAGAATAAACAGAGACAAGACAACAATATATGCTGGTGATACACTGCAGGTAACAAGCACTGCATCCCCTGCAACTGCATCGAATCAGGAAGTCATCTGGGCATCATCAGACGAGAGTGTTGCAAGCATTGACAAGGATGGTTTGATAACAGCCCTCGACAGAGGAACCACAGTTATCACAGCTACAGCAGCTGATGGAAGTGAGAAAACAACATCATTCACTCTTACAGTAAAGAAGTATGTAAGTGCTATAACACTTGACAAGGAGAAGCTCACTTTGTATGTGGGTGAACGAGGAACTGTTAAGCAGACCGTACTTCCAGAAGATGCAAATGACAGAAATGTTATATGGCAGTCAAGTGATCCGGGTGTTGCAACAGTATCAAACGGAACAATAACAGGTGTTAAAGCCGGAACAACAACAATAACATGTACTGCAAGAGATGGAAGTAACATATCAAAGACATGTGAGGTCACTGTTATTCAGCAGATTTCATCCATAGTTCTTGCTGAGACTAACAAGACAGTAAATGTTGGCGATAAATTTGTAGTAAATACAACTATCAATCCAGAGGATGCAGCCAGTGCAGCACTGAAGTGGACATCATCAAGTGATGCAGTTGCAACAGTAAATGAGAACGGTGAGATAGTAGCTAAGGGCCGTGGTACAGCGACAATCACATGCGAGGCTGTCGAAGGCATTGAAGGAAGAAAGGCCAAGGCAGCTCTCAGACTTACAGTTAACCAGCCGGTTACAGGAATAAAACTTAATCAGACAAAACTGAATCTGTTTGTGGGTAAACAGGGCAGAATAACATCGACTGTAGCTCCTGCTAACGCAAATAACAGAAATGTTGAGTGGACAACTTCTAACAGCAAGGTAGCAACTGTAAACAATGGTACTATCACAGCAGTATCAAAGGGAACAGCAGTTATCACATGTAAGGCTAAGGATGGAAGCGGCAAGCTTGCAAAGTGTACTGTTACGGTTTCACAGCCTGTAACATCCATCAAGCTCAATGCAACAAACAAGACTATCAAGAAGGGTGCGACATTCACACTCAAGGCAACTGTAGGTCCTGCAGCGGCAAACAATAAGGCGGTTACATGGTCATCATCGAACACCAAGGTTGCAACAGTTTCGTCAACAGGAGTTGTCAAGGCTGTTGGAAAGGGTTCGGCAGTTATCACATGTAAATCAAAGGACGGAAGCAATATTACTGCCAAGTGTACAATCAATTCAGTTATTATGGTTTCTTCGATCAAGTTAAACAAGAAGACAGCAACCATAAAGAGAAAGGGAAAGATAACACTCAGGGCAACAGTAGGTCCTGCAACTGCAAACAACAAGGCAGTTACCTGGGTTTCCTCAAATAAGAAGATAGCTACTGTAACAACAAGAGGAACAGTAGTAGGTAAGAAGAAGGGGCGTGCGGTAATTACATGTAAGGCTAAGGATGGCAGTGGTAAGTATGCAAAGTGTACAATCAGAGTAAAATAAAAATATAACAACATACAGTTGGGAGATATGATCTTAACCGTCAGGCCTGCAAAACAGGTCTGACGGTTTTTTACGTATATTGTTCTTTGCTGTTCTTTATTTTTATTTAACGTTAAAAAATGTTGTAAGCAAATAGCAATTGTGATAAACTATTAGAAAAATTGATTTCATTTACATGGAGGCATTTATAGATATGAAGAAGCTTATTTTAGTTACATCACCACCAGCATGTGGAAAGACATTTATTTCAAAGCAGGTTGCAAAGGCACTTCACAATTGTGTATACCTTGACAAGGATACACTTATCGTGCTTTCAAAGCAGATATTTGTAGTTGCCGGACAGGAGTACAACCGTTCATCAGACTTCTTCCAGAAGGAGATCAGAGATTACGAGTATTACTGTGTGCTGGATCTTGCATTTGAGGCATTGGATTACAATGATACAGTTCTCATCAATGCTCCGTTTACAGAGGAGATCAGAGATGATGAGTATCTTGACAATCTTCGCGCTAAGCTTGCAGAGAAAGATGCAGAGCTCTTCGTTATCTGGGTAAATACAAGAAAAGATGTATGTCATGAGAGAATGATCAAGAGAGCTTCAGACAGGGATACATGGAAGCTTGAGCACTGGGATGAGTACATCAACAGCCA
>OHLN01000569.1_pt1 | contig 18877 bp, 14 predicted proteins | sample 1569071 | NCBI WGS metagenome assembly OHLN01 (sample SAMEA3879594, study PRJEB24766) | human gut metagenome | biome: human-associated habitat; feature: feces | place: USA | collected 1985/1987
CAAATGTAATATTTATTATAAAGGAGTTTTGATATGATGAACTTATATTTTTTTATCTTGAAATACTACGTGTGTAATATATGCAAGAAGTTATATTGTATGCTACTTTTGGTTGGCATAGCCATATTGTTATGCAGTTGTTCCAATAAAAATGCAGTGGCAGACGCAGAGCGGACAGTTATTGATTTTAGTATATCTGATGAAAATCAGTTTATTGCAGATTTGGATGATATATATTCATCCTGTCAGGATATGAAATGCAAGACCGAGGAAGAAAAACTGAATCAGACTAGGACCGTAATAGAATCGATGGGAAGTAAGGGGTACATAGCTGTGGATGTGGAGAATCAGATCAATATGGCAAATGCAGAGAATGCGGAGATGTTTTTATCAGAGGTGGCTGAAAACAGAGATGCGGGATGTACAATACTGCAGGTCATGTATGATAAGTCCTTTGTAAGGTTTGATTTTAAATCAGGCGGTAACAATGTTATGATAACCAGGCGATTCTATGTGTGGGAGAATAACTGTTTTGTTGAGAAAAATGAAGAAAACTATAAGGCCTATACATGGAAATACACAGACGGATATCTATTTTTTGAGAGGTACAGGATGGGAGGATATGACGGAGATTCTGCGTATACGGCATTACGAGTTGAGCCTCTGGATGAGAAGTTAAGGGTACTTAACAGAAAGTATATCAAGACGATTGGATATGATTCGAATAATTTATTTACCACAAATTGGGATGAATCAGATATGAACAAAATAAATTATTACGATATCTATGAAGCACTTTACAAAATGAAATATGGTATGTCTAGTCCCTATTCGGACGAGGGGGTTACATATATGATAGAAGGGAAGTTATACGAGAAGGTGTTTCAGGAGTATTTGCCTGTGTCTACAGATGTACTTCAGCATGTCAATGTATATGATGTGTCCAGACAAATGTATCAGTACAGAACGAGGGGGATGTTTGATCACAGTGTAACACCATTGGTTCCATTTCCAGAGGTAGTGGATGCTGAGTATAATGCTGACGGAACAATAACCCTCATAGTAAATGCTGTTTCGGAGAAGGATGAGAGTGGAAGATTATTTACACATAAAGTTACAATAAAGGAGAAAGAAAATGATGGATTTGAGTATGTGTCAAATGATGTTCTGACGATGGGCAAAGAGGGGATATATTGGTACAGAGACAGGCTTTCTGATAAAGAGTGGCAGGAGCACTACGGAGATAAGACCATCACAATAAATCAGAATGGAAATGTTATTGATGATAGTCTGTTATCCGATGACGAAATGGAGAATGTTAAAGTAAATATAATAGGAATATTGCAGTCAGATGCCATAAGAAAGTTGTATGAGGATGAAGATATTTCGAATAATAGTGATTTAATATATGATGCAGTAGATATCTTAGGAAGCAGTGGACTGATATGTTTTGCTGATGATACCAATATGTATAATTATCAGCTATTTCAGTCTTTTTATAGAAATTATACAGATGGTGGAGAGCGAGATTACATTTGCGTATATAGGGTAAACAGGGATGCAAGCGTGACGGAGATGACATTTGCGTATGATGACAGCCGGATACAGATGATTTTCAACACAGCAAAGTACGTGAATCGTGACTGGAAGTTTATAGCGACTGGCATACGGGATTTAAAAGATATGAAACTCACAGAAAAAGGCTACTTTATATATACATACTCAAATATAATAGCCCATGGTGGGCTGAAGGAGTATTTCAGAGTCAGTCCGTTGACGGATGAATGCAGGAAATTGACAAGAAAATATGTGTATGGGCTTAGTTATGTGAATTACAATATGCTTGTTATCGATTGGGATGAGTCAAATGCATCAGATATACTTGTGCCGTGTATGTTTGATGATATATACAGACTGTACACTGGTGAAAATCTGAAACCTGATGGTGGATGGATAGATGCAGACAAATATGAGTCTGTTATGTTGTCAATGTTCCCTGTCACTGTGACGGAGCTGAGGGATAAATGTGATTACAATCCAGAAAAAGATTCGTACAGATACCATGTCATCCTTGGAAAACAGTACCCACCATTCGGAGAGGTTGTGGACTATACCTACAACGATGATGGAACTGTTTCGCTTATTGTTGATGCGGTGTGGGCTGACAAGGGATCGGACATTGCATTTAGAAATACACTTACAGTAAAACCGGAAGAAGATGGTACTTTCAAATATATGTCAAATCATATAGAGAAGATGGAATGTGACATACCGGTTTATTCTGACTGATATTCATAGGCATATATTCCAAGATCACGCAGTATTGACAGAGAGATCTTCGATGCGGAAAGTCCGTCCGCTGATAAAAACTGATTGTCATTTTCAGAAAGTGATATATTCGTGGCGAAAAAGTAATCATTATCATTAGATGTAATGAATCCGACGAACCAGCCGTTTATATTTATATCATCAACTCTGCCGGTACCTGTCTTGCCATACAGACTTTTTCCATCTGAGTTTGCAATAAACATGGACTCTATGACTGTATCCACATTTGTCTTAGACAGCTTCCAATCATTATTTTTCAGGTGACATAGCAGTTCTACCTGCTCTACCGGGGATATAGTCAGAGAGGATTCCAGCCAGTAACAGTTCTGAGCTGAATTGATATTCTGATTTCCATATTCAATAAGACTGAGAAAATTTTTCACATCTGTGTGGTCCATGGCTGCATCCAGATTGTCAAAATACCAGTTTACAGATCCGGTCATGGCAGATCGAAGTGTCTGGTCTGTGTTCCAGGCATCAAAAGGGTAAGAGCTCCCATCCCAGCGCATAAATGAGTTGTCGGAAGTTATGATGCCATGTTCAAGAGCCATCACTGCGTCATATATTTTATATGTAGAATCCGGTGAAGTGCGGTATAGGGCTTTGTCCTGGTTATAGATATACCATTTATCATTTCCCTTGTCGTACAGAGCAAAACAGCCGTTGTAGTCAGAAAAGTAGCTGGATAGATCCAAGGATTCCAGATTCATCGGGGCAAAATCCTTGTATTGTGTATCATCCAGAGCATATACAGATAATGGCGCACATACAGTCATCAGCAATATGATAATGGAAAATGCATATATACATTTCCGTTTTTCTCTGTTGGTGATAGGTTTGAAATCAACAATAAGCTGAAGCCTTGTTTTAAGTAAATTTTTCCTGCTTTTGCTCTTGAATGATACCGATGATGAATTACTGGATCTGCTTGCAGCCGCACGGAGGATGGTCTGTCCATACTTCACAGCATAGCTTTGACCAAGGTACTGCAATACATCATTGTCACATGCTTTTTCTCTGTCATGTCTTGCTGTATGTAATGTGTATATAACAACAGGATTGAACCAATACAGTATGCAGAATATGCAGATAAACATATTTACGGCATTGTCTCTGCGTTTAAAATGTTGTAGTTCATGTAACAAAATATGTCTCAGGTCGGTTATTGTGTAATCGGATATGCAGTCGTTGATTTGCCGTGGAATATATATAACAGGGCGGAATACACCTACAATGACCGCTCCAGATAAAGCAGAGGAGGAATATAATTTCGGTTTGTATCTGCGCACATTGCAGAGCTCAAGGCATTCCGAATATATATTCAATATGACAGTATCGTCGGTGACTGGAACAGCAGATTTTTTCAGCTTGTATAGTGATATGCCTGACACTATTAAACGGATGGAAAATATGTAAACTCCGGCAAGCCAGATAATAAAAAGGAGCTTTGGATATATTGTAGATGTACTGTTTACAGATACAGCAAAGTCGTTCATCCAGTTCCCATTTGATGAAGGGCTGGTATTGATAGGCACAGGAGTAACTGTATTTGCGGCAGAAGTACTTCTGTTAAATAATGATCGTATGAAACCTATGGCCTGGAATATAAATGAATTATTTACAGGGATAAATGGAATTACGAGAAGAAACAGCACAATATATATGGTGTTGTATCTGCCGTTACATGTTAGCTGTTTTCTGAACATAAATCGAACAAATATCATTAGCAGCAGAGCGAAACTTATGGATATATTGCTGATAAAAAAATGTGTGAAAAATTCAGTCAAGCCTTATTTCCTCCCGGTGCCTTTTACATTTAATATGTCTTGAAGTTCCTTTATATCATCAGCACTAAGCTCATCACTATCCACAAACGCAGAAACCATGTCGGATATGTGTCCATTGAAAAACTTCTTTAGAAAAGATGAGCTTTCATGTTTTCGATATTCCTCCTGACTGATGACAGGGGAGTAGACGAACATGCGGCCCTTTTTCTCATAGGAGATGGCAGACTTATCAGAAAGTCTTTTGATGAGAGTTTGGATAGTCCTAGGATTCCATGAAGTGGTCTGCAACAGTTTGTCAGTAATGTCATTTGTGCTTATAGGGGCATATTTCCATATAACCTTCATAACTTCATATTCAGCTTCGGAAATCTGGGGAATGTGTTTCATAGATTATACTCCTTTAATACTACATTTGTAATAACAGTATAAAGATTATCGGGTGGGGTGTCAACCTTTGTCTATACATATGAGGAAACTCTCCAAAAAGGATTGTTTAGCAGAGTATATAATTTTCAAACACAGGGTAACATACTCATATACAGGCTAAGGAGGTATATGAGATGATATCACCAGACACAATAAAGTTGCTCAGGGAATGTGATGCCGGGATCAAGATGGGTGTTTCGTCTATTGATGAGGTGCTTGGGTATGTGCACGCGGCGAAGATGAAGAAGATACTTATAGAATGTAAGGAGGAGCACGACGCAATAAAACAGGAGATACAGAAACTACTGGATGAGTACCACGACGATGGCAAGGATCCAAATCCAATAGCAAAGGGCATGTCATGGATCAAGACAAATGTGAAACTCATAGTGGATGAGTCGGACAATACCATAGCGGAGCTTATGACGGATGGCTGCAATATGGGTGTGAAGTCGCTGAATAAATATCTAAACGAATATAAGGCGGCGGATGACAGGGCGAAGGATAAGACGAAGAGACTCATAGAGCTTGAGAAGAAACTCTGCGAGCAGATGCATCCTTTTTTATAAGTGCTTGTTGACTAAAAAAGTTTTATTAAATATACTTGTAAATATGAGAACCCAACATGTCTGTAGATGACGCGGATCATGTTGGGGATTTATTGTTTTAGGGGAACAGAAAAAATTGATACAAGAAGGAGAAGATATATGAACAGGCAGGTTTACAACCCTTTTTTGCCGTTGAATGAGTACATACCTGACGGCGAGCCGCATGTATGGGGCGACAGGGTTTATCATTATGGATCTCACGATAAGGAGGGCGGTTACACGTTCTGTATGCAGGATTATGTGGTGTACTCCGCGCCGGTAAAAGATCTGACAAGCTGGCGATGCGAGGGCATTACATACAGGGCGAGCCAGGATCCGGCATACCCGGAGCTGAAGTATATGTACGCGCCAGATGTTGTGAGGGGGAATGATGGCAGATATTATCTGTATTACTGTATGGGCGGTGACTACGGTTACGGCGTATACACAGGTCCGATCAGTGTGGCTGTGTGCGATACGCCGGCGGGCAAATACGAATATCTTGGCCATGTGCATTACAAGGACGGCACTGTGATGAAGAAGTACATTTGCTTTGATCCGGCAGCCATGAATGATGACGGAACCATCAGGATATTCTACGGAACCCAGTACGGATACGAGGAGGAGCCTGATTTTCTGACAAATGGCAGGCTGGATGATGAGGTATCTATGTTTGGAAGAACAAAGGAGGAGATACTTGGCTACAAGGACAGCATCATGGGACCAATCATGGTGGTGCTTGAGGACGATATGCTGACGGTCAAGGAAGAACCGAGGCACATCATTCCTTACGCTGTGAAGGGCACATCATTTGAGGAGCATCCATTTTTTGAGGGTTCATCCATGAGAAAGGTGGGAGACAAATACTACTTTGTTTATTCGTCATGGCAGAACCATGAGCTGTGCTATGCGGTGAGCGATTATCCGGATCACGGATTTACATTTGGTGGCACTATAGTGTCAAATGGCGATGTGGGATATAAGGGAAGAAGTTTCGAGAACAAGCTGAATATGACCGGAACCACGCACGGAAGTATAGAGTGCATAGATGGTCAGTGGTACGTGTTCTATCACAGGCTCACACATAAGTCGGACTACAGCAGACAGGCCTGTGCCGAGAAGATCTATATAGCTGCGGATGGACACATAGACCAGGTGGAGGTTACGAGCTGCGGACTGAACAATGGACCGCTTGTGGCAAATGGCACGTATCCGGCGGTGATAGCATGCAACCTGACAAATGGACATATGCCGCACGGCTCCAACAGTATATACACGATAGAATTCCCAAATGTGACGAACAAGGGTGAGGATAGATTTATTGCGGAGATAGAGGATGGAACACTCATAGGGTATAAGTATTTTGCGCTTGGGGGCAGCAGTACATTTGGCGTGAATGTCAGATATGAGACGGATGCCAACAAGGTGGTGTATGAGGGACCTGTCAGGGTAGACGAGAGATGCGAGAATCAGGAGCAGCTCAAGGATGCAAACGATCTGGCAGAGAATGTAGAAGGATACTTTGACATATGTGTGACAGAAGATAGTGAGAGTATCGGAAGAATAGATATACCTGTATCTGAAGATATCTCAGAGACAGAGTGGAGATGGTGCGAGAACAAAGTGGATTTCCCAGAGGGAGTCCACGCGGTGTATCTTGTATACCATGGCAGAATAAAGGTTCAATTAAAAGATATACGATTTAGGTAAAATATTGAAAGAAGAGGGAGAATTATGAAGAAGTCAAATGGTGCGGCACTGATACCGATATACGTCTTTCTTGTCCTGTATCTGGGACTTGGAATACTGTTTGAGTACGTGCTGAAGATCCCGATGGGATTTTACAATATTCCAATAGTGGTTGCCTTTATGGTGGCGATATTTGTGGCATGTCTGCAGAACAGAAAGGTAAGCTTTGATGAGAAGCTTCAGATCATGGCAAATGGACTTACAGACAAAAATATTATAACCATGCTGCTCATATTCCTGACGGCGGGAATATTTGTGGGAGTCGTGGGGCGGAGCAGTGCCGAGAGTGTGGCATACTTTATGCTGAGTATCATTCCGGCGAGATTTTCCGTGGCAGTTTTGTTCGTTGTAGCGTGCTTTGTCTCAACAGCTATGGGAACGTCTGTTGGAACAATAACACTTCTGACGCCTATAGGAGTTGCAGTTGCCGATGCGTCAGGATTTAATCTGCCGCTCTGTGTGGCGTCCATCATGGGCGGTGCGATGTTCGGAGATAACCTGTCGTTCATATCGGATACGACCATAGCAGCATGTAATGGTCAGGGGTGTGCCATGAAAGATAAGTTCAGGGCAAACTTCTGGATAGCATTTCCTGCAGCGATTGTGACGCTCATAGTAATCTTGGTTAAGTCATTCAATACTGAGATAGGCGGAGTAGTACAACATGATTATAATATGATACAGATCATACCTTATGTTCTGGTACTCATAGGAGGAATAGTGGGATTTAATGTGTTTGTAGTCCTGATAGTTGGAATCGTGTCAGGCTCCATCATCATGCTTGCCACAGGGCAGACGGCAGCAGTGGATCTCCTGACGAATATGGGAAGCGGTGCAGCGGGAATGTTCGAGACGAGTATGGTAGCTGTACTTGTGGCTGCCATGTGTTCACTCATCAGAGAGTATGGCGGATTTGAGGCGCTGCTTTCGGCTATAAAGAAGGTGTTCAAGGGTGACAAGGGAGGTCAGCTCGGAATCGGACTTCTGGTTGGAGCCATGGACATAGCCACAGCCAACAATACGGTCGCGATAGTCATGGCAAATCCGATAGCAAAGGAGATGGCAGAGGATTATGGTATATCCCCGAAGAGATCAGCGTCGCTGCTTGATACATTTTCATGCATATTCCAGGGAATCATTCCTTACGGTGCCCAGATGCTGGTTGCAATATCAGCGGTGTCGGAGCTGGGACATGAGATATCAGCATTCCAGATAATCCCAAATTTGTTTTATCCAATACTCCTTCTTGTCAGTTCGCTTGTGTGGATGCTTATAAGAAGTAATGACAAACCACATATGGCAAAGAGACGGTAAAGAATATAGATGGACGAGATTTCGTAATATAATAAATAAATATTCGAAAAAACATGCAAAAAACCAAGAAAAATCTTGAAAATGCGTGTTTTTTCGTTTTTATTTAAGAATTTTTATGCTATAATTTACACTTGTGAATTATAAATAAAAAATAGGAGGAGTAACATGGACGCATTCACAAACTTTTTAGGCAAAGTTGATGATATTGTCTGGGGCTTGCCACTCATAATACTCATCATCGTCTGCGGAATCTATCTGACGATCAGACTTAAGTTCCTTCAGATAGTTCATCTGCCAAAGGCACTGAGATTCATGATTAAGAATGAGGAAGACGGTACAGGAGAGGTGACGAGCTTTGGCGCGTTATGTACAGCACTTTCAGCAACTATCGGTACAGGTAATATCGTAGGAGTAGCAACAGCTATAGGTATCCTTGCCGGTGGTCCCGGAGCACTTTTCTGGATGTGGATCGCAGCGCTTTTTGGAATGGCAACAAAGTATTCAGAGGGACTGCTTGCTGTAAAGTACAGAAAGATTGACGAGGATGGACACGTTCTCGGAGGACCTTTCTATTACATTGAGAGCGGTATGGGTCACAAGTGGAGGTGGCTTGCAAAGATATTTGCATTCTTCGGAGCATGCGTAGGTCTTATGGGTATCGGTACATTTACACAGGTAAATGGTATTGCTTCTGCAGTTCAGGCTTTCTTTGATCCTGACAAGGCAAATACAGTATCAATCTTTGGAAATGACTACTCAATAGCCATCGTCATCTCAGCATTTATTCTTGCAATCCTTGTAGGACTTGTTGTAATCGGTGGAATCCAGAGAATATCAAAGGTTTCTCAGATTATAGTACCATTCATGGCAGTTCTCTACATCGTGGTGTGTCTGGTTCTTATCATAGTTAATATAAATAAAGTTCCAGCTGCATTTGAAACAATAGTCAAGTGCGCATTTAAGCCTATGTCATTTGCAGGTGGTGTTACAGCAAGTCTTGCAATAGCCATGCAGAAGGGTGTTGCACGTGGTATCTTCTCGAATGAGGCTGGCCTTGGTTCTGCACCTATCGCAGCAGCAGCAGCTCAGACAAAGGAGCCTGTTCGTCAGGGACTTGTAACAATGACAGGTACATTTATTGATACTATCATCGTATGTACAATGACAGGTCTTTCAATCGTTATGATGGGAAGCTGGCAGGATGGCAGCCTTGAGGGAATCGCAGTCACAACTGATGCATTCCAGAAGGGACTTTTCTTTATGCCAGGTCAGGTTGCAGCATTCATCCTGATGATCTGCCTTGTATTCTTCGCATTTACAACTATCCTTGGTTGGGACTATTATGGTGAGAGGTGTCTTGAGTACCTCACAAACGGCAGCAAGGTCTCAGTTCAGATCTATCGTTGGTTATACATACTTTGCGTATTTATCGGACCATACATGACAGTTAAGGCTGTATGGACTATCGCTGATATATTTAACGGACTTATGGCGATTCCGAATATCATAGCATTGCTTGCACTCAGCAGTGTGGTTGTGGCAGAGACAAAGGATTACTTTGCACGTCACAAGGAACTGTAGGGTTCAATAGAAGTAAATATTTATATGTAATAATTGGGTGAGCACCTACCAGCAGTCAGGCAAAATTTTGTCTGGCTGCTTTTTTATTTGCGGGAGTTTTTTGATTTATAAAGCAATAACACTTGACAATAAAGTTAGCAGCGTCTAACATTGTGGCTGTTAAGAGAATTGGATCAGGGGGATGTAACAAATGAAAGGTTCTGAGACTATAAAAGAAACACTGCACAAGGCGGATTGTGTCTTATATCCGGTTGGTGACAGAAGAGATAAAGTTGTCATTGTGTTATCAGGCAGCGAGGGCGGTCTGGAGTATACAGGAAAATGGAGGAAAAAGTTGTGAAAAAACAGTTTTTTGAGATCGAGAAGGATGGGTTCTACGGAACATACTACGAGAATCCAAATGGGGCTGACTGTGCATTCATAGGACTGTTTGGAGACGATCCGAATGATTTTATGGCGAAGTGCGGAGCAAAGTGGCTGCACAAAAATGGTGTGAACGCACTCTGCATATCTCCTGGAAAGAAGAATTACAGCCATGTAAATAATCCGCTTGAGAGAATAGAGTCGGCTATTGCATGGCTGAAAAGTCATGGAAACCGGAAAATAGGCATCATGGGAATGAGTACGGCTGGAATGGATTCCATTGTTGCGGCATCGTATTTTCCTGATATCACATTGACATTTGGACTTACGGCAAGTGACTTTGTATGGCAGGGATTTGAACAGGGCAAAAAAGACGGATGTAAGGAATGGCCGATACCGGGTGCATCGACTCTTTCGTGGAGAGGCGAGCCTCTTGCTTATATGCCATTTGTGTATGAGCATCCTGTGTACTGGCAGAAAATCGAGGAGGAGACAAAGGGCTCCGGCGACCAAGGTCGAGAACATAAGGGGAAAGCTGTTTTTGATTGGTGCAGACGACGACTCGTTCTGGGAGGCGGGCAAATACATCCGCAGAATGGATCAGCGACTGAAGGAGCGTCCACATACATGTGAGTATGTGCCGCTTGTGTATGAGCATGGAACTCATTTTGTTCTGCCGGAATCGATGCTTCGTATGGCACTTCCGGTTGGACTGAAATTCGTCATGAAGTTTATATTCAAGGCTGCAAAGGATTATCCAAATGAGTGCGAGGCGACGAGAAAGGATATAGACAGAAGACTCTCAGCCGCACTTAAGGAATGGATACAGGAATAAAAAGGGCAGGCGATTAAAATGTTGAAATATGGAATGTATGCAAAAGCTGTGGAACTGCTGTGTTTTAAGCAGGCACTTGCAAGGCTTGCGCAGATATATCCTGATATGGACATGAAGAGATATAAAAGATCCGTGAAGAGAGAGTACAAGGAGATGCTTCTCAGAACTCCCGATATAGGTGGAAGCTCACTGGAGATGAACCTGTATATCGCAGCATTTGTATTTTCACTGCACAAGGCAGAGCCGGATAGGATCACACCTGAAGTTGTGGATGAGATGGTCACTGCGGTGTTCGATTCGCCTTTCATGGTGAAGGCGCATGAGAACAAGAAGTGTACGCTCTTCACTGACAATGTTCAGGACAAAAAGGTGCAGGAGAGCATAGCAAGCCAGACATCAAAGCATGAGCTTGACTGGAAATTCCACTACGAGAAAGGTGTAGACGAATTCTATAACACTTATACGGAATGTGGAATATTTTCATCATGATCTAAAGAAAGAATATGGTATGAGGAAGGAAAAATACAATGACTATCCATGAGTTCGGAAAAGAGAATAAAGAAACGATAATATTGATACATCCATCTGTTGTGAAGTGGGATTACTTTGAGAATGTAATTCCTCTGTTAGAAAAGAATTATCATCTGCTGGTTCCGGCACTTCCGGGTTATGATTTTGACAATGACAATGACTTTACAAGCGTGGAGCAGATTGCATCAGACTTAAATAACTGGATCAAGGCGAAGGGATTCACGGAGATATATGCTGTATATGGCTGTTCTATGGGCGGTTCCGTTGCGCTTATGGTTGCGCTGGGACAGAAGGTTAGAATACAGCATTGTGTAATAGACGGCGGAATCACACCGTATCAGTTGCCATGGATCGTGACACGCTTTATTGCGCTCAAGGATTATCTAATGATGATGATAGGCAGAGCAGGCGGTGTGGCTTTGCTGGAAAAGGCATTTGCTACAGACGACTATTCCAAGGAAGATCTGCAGTATGTTGCGGATGTTCTGAGACATTGCAGCAGCAAAACACTGTGGCGAACATTTGAATCGTGCAATAACTATAAGGTGCCGGATCCTGTTCCGAAGATTGATACGCACATCCATTATTGGTACGCAAAGAATGAAGAAAAAGAGCGGAAAAATGATATAGCGTATATCAGGCGCAGGCTACCTCAGACGGAGTTTGAAGTATTACCGGAACTCGGACACGGCGGACTTGTCTTACTCAGGCCTGAGTTGTTTGAGGAAATGATGAGCAAGTTTCAGTGAGATATGGAAAATATGAGTTAATATACGTTTGACATGAAGGGGGTGGAGAATGCTAATATAATATCAAAAGGTGCAACCGATAGACGGTTAGCCCTGATATTATTGGATACAAAAGTAACCGCTAAAGTTTGTTAGGACTGGGCGGTTATTTTTGTGTCTTATCATTGCTCTTAGAGCCAACGGCATAATCAAGAGCAAAGCAAGTGATGCATAAAGCTGATTATGGCTATAAACTCCTGTGATGAAGGCTAACCGCCTACCGAATAGGGTAGCACCGCATATATCACATCAAACAAATGTTCGACTCTCAGTGTAGGTAGTTTGGCGAGAAGGGTAGCTTGGCGAGAAGTGTAATCAATAAAAAGCGCATAATATTTTCGCAAATTAAAATAAAACCGGGAAAAGGATACAAAGACATTAGAAATTGTATCCTTTTCCTGGTTTTTGTCATTTTAGATAAAATTTTATGCACTTTTGAATGCTGAGAGGTCTTGCTGGCCAACAAATTGTAAACTAGAGCAAGCCTCTAGTCCTTTAACTGGCAATCCGGGCCACCTGAGCGGCAAAGCCGCCCGCGCCCGATATTACTCAGCGTCCTTTATCTCACTGTGAAGCTCCTGCAGTGACTTCACATCGCTGTCGCCATGCGCCTGAACGTACAGGATACCCTTTGCGGTTGCTCTTGCGCCTGCAATTGTAGTCACATAAGGAATCTTTGCCTTGATGGCAGCCTTTCTGAGGTAACTATCGTCGTGGGCACTTTCCTTACCGCTCGGAGAATTGATTATCAGGTCTATAGAGCCATTTGTTATAAGATCATTGATGTTTGGTCTGCCCTCCTGGAGTTTTTTGACTTTCTCAGCTTTAACTCCGGCAGCCGTAATTATGGCATATGTTCCGCTTGTAGCAAGGATCTTGAAACCAGCTTTCTCGAAGAGCTGAGCGATCTCGATAACCTCATCCTTGTCCTTTCTGTTTACAGAGATCAGGACAGTTCCGCTTGTAGGAAGGAGAGTCTGTGTAGCCTCCTGAGCCTTATAGAAAGCCTCTCCATAGTAGGTTGAAAGTCCGAGAACCTCACCTGTAGATCTCATCTCAGGTCCTAAGATTGGGTCAACCTCTGGGAACATGTTGAATGGGAATACAGCCTCCTTAACTCCGTAATATGGTATGTGCTGCTCCTTGAGAGCTGGAACAGGAGATGGTCTTCCGGTGAGCTCTGATGTGATGATATCAGTAGCGATAGGAACCATGCGCACGTTACATACCTTTGATACGAGAGGCACTGTACGGGATGCTCTAGGATTTGCCTCAAGAACATATACCTTGCCTTTCTCAATAGCGTACTGCATGTTCATAAGACCTACGACATGCATCTCCTCAGCGATCTTCTTTGTATATTCTTTGATAGTAGCAACATTCTCAGCAGTGATGTGTACTGAAGGAATGATGCAGGCTGAATCACCTGAGTGAACTCCGGCAAGCTCGATGTGCTCCATAACGGCAGGAACAAATGCGTGAGTTCCGTCGCTTATGGCATCTGCCTCACACTCAAGGGCGTGATTCAGGAATCTGTCTATAAGTATAGGTCTGTCAGGTGTGACACCAACGGCAGCTCTCATATATCCGTCAAGGCTCTCGTCATCGTATACGACCTCCATACCACGTCCACCGAGAACGTATGATGGACGGACCATGACTGGATAGCCAATCTTGTGAGCAATCTCAACTGCCTCGTCAACAGTAGTAGCCATACCAGATTCTGGCATAGGGATCTCAAGCTTATCCATCATCTCACGGAAGAGATCTCTGTCCTCTGCAAGATCGATGACAGCAGGAGATGTACCGAGGATCTTTACGCCGTTCTTCTCAAGGTCAGAAGCAAGGTTAAGAGGTGTCTGACCGCCGAACTGTGCGATGACGCCCACTGGCTTTTCCTTGTTGTAAATGCTGAGAACATCCTCAAGTGTAAGTGGCTCAAAGTAGAGCTTATCTGATGTATCATAGTCAGTTGAAACAGTCTCTGGATTACAGTTTACTATGATAGTCTCAAATCCGAGCTTCTTAAGTGCCAGTGATGCATGTACGCAACAGTAGTCAAACTCGATACCCTGACCGATTCTGTTAGGACCTCCGCCGAGGATCATAACCTTTGGCTTGTTCTCATTTATCGGATTGCTGTCAGGTGCATTGTATGTGGAGTAGTAGTAAGCACTGTCCTTTGTTCCACTTACGTGTACGCCTTCCCATGCCTCAGTAACTCCGAGCTCGATTCTCTTATTTCTGATGTCCTCCTCAGGAATCTCAAGGATCTGGCTGAGGTATCTGTCTGAGAAACCGTCTTTCTTTGCAGTGGTGAGTGCCTCGTCAGATGGGAGAGAGCCCTTGTGTGCTGCGAGTGCTTCCTCTTCCTCAACGAGTTCCTTCATCTGCTCAACAAAGTAGTGCTTAACCTTTGTTATATCGAAAATCTCATCTACTGTAGCACCCTTTCTGAGCGCCTCGTACATGATGAAATGTCTGTCGCTTGATGGATGTGCAAGCATGCGCAATAGTTCATCCTTGCTCTTTGTATTGTAGTCCTTGGCGTAGCCGAGACCGTATCTTCCTGTCTCAAGGCTTCGGATAGCCTTCTGGAATGCCTCCTTGTAGGTCTTACCGATACTCATGACCTCACCTACGGCACGCATCTGGGTTCCGAGCTTGTCCTCAACACCCTTGAACTTCTCGAATGCCCAACGTGCGAACTTGATAACCACATAGTCACCGTCCGGAACGTATTTGTCCAGTGTGCCATACTTACCGCACTCGATATCCTTGAGGGTAAGTCCTGTTGCCAGCATGGCTGACACAAGGGCAATAGGGAATCCTGTAGCCTTTGATGCCAGAGCAGAAGAACGGGATGTTCTAGGGTTGATCTCGATTACGATGATTCTGTCAGATACAGGGTCATGTGCGAACTGTACATTTGTTCCACCGATGACCTCAACAGAGTCAACGATCTTGTATGCCTGCTCCTGAAGTCTCTTCTGAACGTCCTCAGAGATTGTGAGCATAGGAGCGGAGCAGAATGAATCACCTGTGTGTACGCCGAGAGGATCGATGTTCTCGATGAAACATACAGTGATCATATTGCCTTCGCAGTCACGTACAACTTCAAGCTCAAGCTCCTCCCATCCGAGGATTGACTCCTCAACGAGGACCTGACCTACAAGGCTGGCCTGGAGACCTCTTGCACAGACAGTTTTGAGCTCCTCCTTGTTGTATACGAGTCCGCCGCCGGCACCGCCCATGGTGTATGCAGGACGAAGAACAACAGGGTATCCGAGCTGATCTGCGATGGCGAGAGCCTCATCTACAGAGTAGGCAACCTCGCTTCTTGCCATTTCTATTCCGATTGCGTTCATGGATTTCTTGAATTCGATTCTGTCCTCACCGCGCTCAATGGCATCTACCTGAACACCGATGACCTTGACATTGTATTTGTCTAAGATGCCTTCTTTTGCAAGTTCAGCACAAAGGTTAAGTCCTGACTGTCCTCCAAGATTTGGAAGAAGAGCGTCAGGTCTCTCTTTTGCAATTATCTGCTCAAGTCTCTTGACATTGAGCGGCTCAATGTATGTGACATCAGCTGTCTCAGGATCTGTCATGATGGTAGCAGGGTTGGAATTGACCAATACGATCTCGTAACCAAGCTTCTTAAGGGCCTTGCACGCCTGAGTACCTGAGTAGTCGAACTCACATGCCTGACCGATGATGATTGGACCAGATCCTATTATCAGAACTTTGTTAATGTCTTCTCTTTTTGGCATATCTTTCTCCTTATTGTAAAATGATTCTTGTTCAGAGCGAGAGCACTGAAAACTACATGAAACCACACAAAATAAAGAAATATTTTAATGTGATTTTAAACATTTCCGGACATCGTTTATTTTCTTTTATAAAAATGCCCAAATTATTGTCATTATAAAGTATAAGAGCCCAAAAGTACATAGCTAATAAGGAAATAAATTGAAAAAATGAACTAAAATATGAAGTGGCTCAAGAATTGAATTGGAAAGTACGTATGAATATATAGTAAAAATTATGAATGGCATGGAAATTTTTATAAAAAATCCGGCACATATGAAAAAACACACATGCCGGATAAAATGTCTTATAACACTTTTGAAAGGAAATCCTTAAGTCTAGGATTCTTAGGGTTGCCGAAGAATTCCTCCGGTGTACCAGATTCAAGAATCTGTCCGTCGTCAATAAATACGACTTTATTGGCAACCTCCCTGGCAAATCCCATCTCATGGGTAACAATGATCATTGTCATGCCTTCATCTGCAAGAGCCTTCATAAGATCAAGAACCTCACCAACCATCTCAGGGTCGAGAGCGGAGGTTGGCTCATCAAACAGAATGACATCAGGATTCATGGCAAGCGCACGGACGATGGCCACACGCTGTTTCTGACCGCCTGAGAGAGTAGATGGATATACATCCGCCTTGTCCTCCAGACCGATCCTCTTCAGGAGTTCCTCCGCTTTTGCATGTGCCTCGGCAATGATCTCTGATTTTGTTGTTGTTATTTCCTGCTTTGTCTGCTTTTCCTTGCGGAAGAGATTGGTGACAGGAAGCAGAAGATTATGCCGCTTTGCCTTTTTCAGATCCTGACATCTGACATAGACAGGAGCAAGCATGATATTCTGTATAACAGTCTTGTTGTTATACAGATTGAAATGCTGGAAAACCATACCCATATGACGGCGGTGTATGTTGATATCAACCTTAGGGTCTGCTATATCAACACCATTGAATATAATCTGGCCGCCGGTAGGATCTTCCATACAGTTCAAACAGCGAAGAAATGTACTTTTACCAGAACCTGAAGGGCCGATAACAACCATTATATCGCCTTTGTCTATGGTGATATTGATGCCGTTTAAGACTTTGTTATCACCGAAGCTTTTTTCAAGATTAATGACGTCTATCACTCTTTCTCAGGCTCCTTTCCATTAATTTGATTCCCAGGCTGATGAGAAGCACCATCACGATGTAGATAAGTGCCATGACCAGATAAGGGACCATGAATTCGTAGCTGTTACTTCCGATGTAGTTGAATGCAACGTAGAGATCAGTTGCTCCGACAAAACTTACAACTGAAGTCTCCTTTATTAAAGAAATAAATTCATTTCCAAGGGTTGGCAGAATATTCTTGACTGCCTGAGGTATAACGATTTTGAGCATGGTAGTCGAAAAACTGAGTCCCATGGCACGTCCACCTTCCATCTGACCTGGATCAACGGAGAGTATACCACCACGCATGATCTCTGAGATGTAGGCACCGCTGTTGAGTCCAAATACAAGCATAGCCACCTGAACTCCTGTCATGTGTCCTCCCACTATAGGAAGAAGAACAAAGTAGAAGAGAAGAAGCTGTACAACCATAGGTGTTCCACGGAAAAAACCTACATATACACTGCAGATCGCATCCAGAACTCTAGGCAGACGCTTGTACTTTGGAATTACCCTGACGGTAGCAATGAGGGTACCGATTATTATACCGATGATAAGACCGGCAATGGCTATTATCACAGTATTCTTCAGACCCTCGACTACCTTAACATACCCGTTGTTGTCGATGAATATTTCTATGAACTTTTGTATTTTTGTAGAAATGTCTCCCATGAAATATCCTTTCAAACATAATTGGCGTTAATACTAAAATTACTAAATCCGAATTAAAATTTACTGCATTGCGTTAAGAGCAGCAGTGATGCTGGCTGCTGGAGCGGCATCGATGATAACATAGTTGAGGTTACCATTTAAAAGATCCTGAACTGCAAGTGAACCGTTCTTGTAGCCGGTTGAAGTCATAGCAAGTTTTGTGAATCCCCAGTCTGCGTCACCCTCGCAGTAGAACTGTCCGGTAGTACCTGTCTGGAAACCAATCTTCATGTCTGAGCCTTTAGCCTGAAGAATCTTGTTGACATCATCAGCTGTCTTGCAATCATCAAACTCTGTATTGTCTGATGTAACGATAAGCTTCTGAGAAGCCTTGTAGTATGAATCTGAGAAGCTTACATACTCCTCACGGTCTGGCTTTATAGTAAGACCTGCCATAGCGATATCACACTTGTGCTGACCAACTGAGAGACATACAGCATCGAAATCCATGTTCTGGATAACGAGCTCCTTGCCAAGCTTGTCTGCGAGAGCCTTAGCGATCTCCATATCGACACCATAGTAGTTCTCACCCTTTGTATACTCAAATGGCTCAAATGCTGCGTTTGTTGCAACAACAAGCTGGTCTTTTGAAGTATCAAGCTGTGCTGATTTTACTGCTGTCGGTTCTCCACCGCCAAAGTATTTCTGACAGATGTCATCTAATGTTCCATCTTCTTTGATTTTTCCGATGAAATCATTGACCTGTGTTAAGAGCTCAGGCTGATCCTTATCAACACCGAAAGCATACTGCTCGTCTGTAAGGTCAATCTCTATGACCTTTGCAGTCTTCTTTGATGATGAAGCACTCTCTGAAGCTGCCTCCGAAGAATCATCCTTGCTTCCACAAGCAGTAAGAGCTGTCATAGCCAGAACTGCTGACATTGAAATTGCTAATAAGTTTTTGAGTTTCATT
>OHLN01000581.1_pt1 | contig 18540 bp, 10 predicted proteins | sample 1569071 | NCBI WGS metagenome assembly OHLN01 (sample SAMEA3879594, study PRJEB24766) | human gut metagenome | biome: human-associated habitat; feature: feces | place: USA | collected 1985/1987
ATCCAGAACAACCTGGACAAGGCTGTGGCGCAGCATCCCCACGAGCTGATTACCTACGGCGGTAACGGTGCCGTGTTCCAGAACTGGGCGCAGTATCTGCTTACGATGCAGTATCTGTCCCAGATGACCGACGATCAGACGCTGGTGATGTATTCGGGACACCCGATGGGCCTGTTCCCGTCGCATCCCGACGCTCCGCGCGTGATCGTAACCAACGGTATGGTGATTCCGAACTATTCGAAACCGGACGATTGGGAGCGTTTCAATGCGCTCGGCGTTTCGCAGTACGGTCAGATGACGGCCGGCTCCTACATGTATATAGGTCCGCAGGGAATTGTCCACGGAACCACCATAACTGTCATGAACGCAGCACGTAAACAGCTGCAGGCCAAGGGCATTGACGGAAGCCGCGAGAACATGAAAGGTCTTCTTTTCGTGACGGCGGGACTTGGCGGCATGTCAGGAGCACAGCCTAAGGCCGGAGATATCGCCGGCGTGGTAAGCGTGGTGGCGGAAATCAACCCGCTCGCAGCCCGCAAGCGTTATGACCAGGGCTGGGTGGACGAGCTTCACGAGAGTCTCGACGAGCTCATCCCGCGCATCCGCAAAGCCGTGAATGACAAGGAGGTAGTGTCAATGGCCTATGTCGGCAATGTGGTGGACCTCTGGGAAAGGCTTGCTGAAGAAGACATTGACGTAAATCTCGGCTCCGACCAGACTTCACTGCACAATCCGTGGGCCGGCGGCTATTATCCGGCCGGCTACTCTCTTGAGGAGTCGAAGGTGATGATGGCGGAAGAGCCTGAGCGCTTCAAGGAGTGCGTAAGAGAGTCATTGAAACGTCAGGTCGCAGCCATCAACAGGCTTACGGCCAAGGGAATGTATTTCTTCGATTATGGCAATGCATTCCTGCTGGAGTCTTCACGTGCCGGCGCAGACATCATGAACGAGGAAGGAGGCTTCCGCTATCCTTCTTATGTTCAGGACATTATGGGCCCACTTTATTTCGACTACGGGTTCGGTCCGTTCAGATGGGTATGTATGTCCCAGAAGCCGGAGGACCTCGCCAAGACAGACGAAATCGCAGTCAAGATATTGTCCGAGGAACTTGCAGAGGCGCCGGAAGAGATCCAGGGCCAGCTCCGTGACAATATACACTGGATAGAAGAGGCCGGCAAGAACCATCTCGTGGTAGGTTCCCAGGCACGAATTCTCTATGCGGACTGTGAAGGCAGGACGAAGATTGCATTGGCCTTCAACGAGGCTGTGAGAAACGGCGAAATTTCCGCTCCTGTCGTGCTCGGACGCGACCACCATGATGTTTCCGGCACAGATTCTCCTTTCCGTGAGACCTCCAACATCTATGACGGTTCTCAGTTTACGGCCGACATGGCCATCCAGAATGTCATAGGCGATTCGTTCCGCGGCGCCACCTGGGTTTCGATCCACAACGGAGGCGGCGTAGGCTGGGGCGAGGTCATCAACGGCGGCTTCGGCATGGTCGTTGACGGTTCCGACGATTCTGCAAGGCATATTACCAACATGCTTTTCTGGGATGTGAACAACGGTATCGCACGTCGCAGCTGGGCCCGCAATGAAGGAGCCCTGCACGCCATCGAAAGAGAGGAGGGACGCACCCCGTCGCTCAGAGTCACTGTTCCTGTCAATGCAGATGACTCATTGATACAGAAGATATTGTCCAAATTTTAAAATTCGCTTTCATGTCACATAAAATTTCAAATGACACATTGACATTATGGAAAATAAAGGAAATCATTGACCATAATGAAACCATAACCCTTTCTGAAGAGTCGGAGAAGCAGGTCCTCAAATGCCGTGAGTACCTGGACAGCAAGATGGAAGATATCGGCAGGCCGGTCTATGGTGTCACTACAGGCTTCGGCTCGCTGTGCAACATCACGATTCCTGAGGAGGACCTTTCGCAGCTGCAGCACAATCTGGTGATGTCCCACGCCTGCGGAACCGGCGACACGGTACGTCCGGAAATCGTGAAACTGATGCTGCTCCTGAAGGTGCAGTCGCTCTCTTACGGTCATTCCGGAGTGCAGCTCGCCACCATCGGAAGGCTTATGGACATGTTCAACAACGACATTCTTCCTGTTGTCTATCAGCAGGGTTCGCTCGGCGCTTCGGGAGACCTGGCACCGCTCGCCCATCTCTGCCTTCCGATTATCGGAATGGGTGAGGTCCTTTATCACGGTGAAGTCCGCTCTGCTGCAGACGTCTGGCAGGAACTCGGCTGGGAGCCTATCAGACTCCAGTCCAAAGAAGGTCTCGCCCTGCTGAACGGAACACAGTTCATGAGTGCGCACGCCGTATGGGCACTGCTCAAGAGCCAGCGCCTTTCACGTTGGGCTGACTGCATCGGGGCAATGTCACTGGAGGCTTTTGACGGCCGCATCGAGCCGTTCTACGAGCTCACTCACCTTCTGCGCAGGCACAAGGGACAGATGGAGACGGCTGACGCATTCCTCAGTCTGCTTGAGGGCAGCGAACTGATCCGCCGTCCTAAGCAGCATGTCCAGGACCCGTATTCGTTCCGCTGCATCCCGCAGGTCCACGGAGCCGTAAAAGACAACATCAGATATGTGGAATCGGTCATCGGCAACGAAATCAACAGCGCCACCGACAACCCTAACGTTTTCCCTGACGAGGATATGATCATCTCTGCAGGAAACTTCCACGGCGAGCCTATCGCGATTCCTATGGACACATTGGCAATCGCCATGTCAGAGCTTGCAAATATCTCAGAGAGACGTATTTACAAACTTATCAGCGGTCAGAGAGGCCTGCCTATGTTCCTGGTTGCAAAACCTGGTCTGAACAGCGGATTCATGATTCCTCAGTACACGGCCGCATCTATCGTGAGCCAGAACAAGATGCTCTGCTGGCCTGCTTCATGCGATTCCATCCCTTCTTCCCAGGGACAGGAGGACCACGTGAGCATGGGTTCAAACTCTGCCACGAAACTGGTCCGCGTGATGGACAATGTGGAGACCGTTCTCGCCATCGAGCTGTTCAATGCAGCGCAGGCGCTTGAGTTCCGCCGTCCGGGCAAATCGTCTCCGGCCATAGAAAAACTGTTGGAGTCTTACCGCAAAGTCGTTCCGTTCGTGGATGTGGATACATACATGCACCCTCTCATCATGAAGAGCATTGAATTTATCCGCAACGAGGCCAATATGCTATGAGGACTCTCATAAAGAATATAGGACAGATTGTCGGCATCACAGACCAGCAGACTCGCCGCAAGGCTGGAGTGGAGATGTCGGTGACCGGAACATTGGACAATGCCTGGCTTCTGATCGAAGACGGGCTCATTTCCGGTTTCGGGCCAATGTCCGACTGCCCTGACGGCTTGCACGGGAACGGTTCTGCTGACTTGCTCAGAGATGGCTCTACCGGCTTGCACAGGGACTGCCATGCTGACTCTCTTGGAGACCATTCTTGCAGCTGCGAAGTCATTGACGCTGAGGGAGGTATGGTTCTGCCCTGCTTCTGCGACTCCCACACTCACATCGTCTTTGCAGGAAGCCGTGAACGGGAATTCCTGGACAAGATCGAGGGGCTTTCCTATGCACAGATTGCGGCGAACGGCGGTGGCATCCTGAATTCTGCGGATCTGCTCCACAGGACTTCGGAAGACGAACTGTACTCACAGGCGATGGCCAGGGTGAATGAAATGATTGCCGCAGGTACCGGTGCCATTGAGATAAAAAGCGGCTATGGGCTTTCGACTGAGGATGAACTTAAGATACTCAGAGTGATACGGCGTATCAAGGAGTCGTCTTCTGCTATAATAAAGTCCACTTTTCTCGGGGCTCACGCTGTGGGACGCGCCTATGCGGGAAGGCAGGAGGACTATGTGAAACTTGTCTGTGAGGAGATGGTCCCGGCGGTAAGCGCAGAGGGACTTGCGGATTTCATTGACGTTTTCTGCGAGGAAAATTTCTTCACTCCGGAGCAGACTGACAGGATTCTTTCTGCCGGTGAGAAATATGGAATGCGTGCGAAGCTTCATGCGAACCAGCTTGCGGTTTCAGGCGGCGTACAGGTGGGCGTGAAGCACAATGCCCTGTCTGTGGACCATCTCGAGAGCACGACTGATGATGAGATACGCTCTCTCGCCGACGCTCCTGACACGATGCCGACAATGCTTCCTGGCGCTTCTTTCTTCCTCAGGATGCAATACGGCAAGGCCCTGAATTTCATTGACTCGGGACTGGGACTTGCATTGGCCTCAGACTACAATCCAGGTTCATCCCCTTGTGGAGACATGCGGTTTGTCATGTCGCTCGGATGTATCCAGATGAGGCTGACGCCGATACAGTCGTTCAATGCCTGCACGCTGAATTCCGCTTATGCTATGGGCGTGGAAGGCGAGGCCGGCTCGATTACGGTCGGCAAGAAAGCCAATGTTATAATTACCAATAAGATACCTTCATTGACCTGGATTCCTTACTGCTACCGCTCGCCTTTCATAAACAAGATTCTGCTCGGCGGAAAGGTAATGGTTGACTATAACAAGAAACTGTTTTGAAATGATTTCAGGACAGATTCCAAAACGAACTGAAATATGATAGTGATGAAATTCGGCGGCACGTCCGTCGCTGATTGCGCTGCGATTTCGCGCACAATAGAAATTATCCGGAAAAGGCTTCCGGAACGCCCTGTCGTGGTAGTGTCAGCATTGTCCAAAGTGACGGACCTGCTCTACCGCATATCAGATGAGGCGAAGAAACGTGATTTTGAAGAGGCCTCGGCCTTGCTTGAGCAGCTCAGAAGAAGACATCTCACTCTGGCTGAGGAACTTATAAGTCAGTCGGAGAGCATTGACAAGGAAAGTATTCTGGAGGACGCTAAGAGGCGGGTCAATGAAATCTGCGACAAGCTTTCACATTTCATTGAGGCGGTATGCGAGCTTGGAGAGCTTTCGGACAGGAGCAAGGCCGTCATCATCGGCAACGGCGAATATCTTTCGTCCAACATCATCTGCTGCGCGATGAACGCGAGGGGCATCAGCACCCGCCTTATGGATTCGCGCAAGATGATCATCACCAACACCGATTTCCTGAAGGGCGAGCCGAAACAGGATCTGATCTCGATTAAGGTCAATGCTGAGGTTTCCTCTCATTACACTGACTGCGAGGCCGTTATAACTCAGGGATTCGTTTCCGCCACGGAAGACGGAGAGCCGACTGTGCTCGGCAGAGGTGGTTCTGACTATACGGCATCATTGATAGGAATGGCTATCGGGGCACAGCGAATCGAAATCTGGACGGATGTGGACGGTGTCAAGACTGCGGATCCGAGAAAGGTGGAGGGCACGCGGAGTCTTGAGCGCATTTCGTTCGAGGAGGCTGCCGAGATGGCGCATTTCGGTGCCAAGGTGCTGCATCCGATGACTATCGAGCCGGCGGTAAAGAAGAACATCCCGATTTACGTGCTGAATTCCATAAATCCGGACTGCAAGGGAACTGTAATTCTTCAGAATTCGTTTATCGACGACGGGGTGAAATCCGTGTCCAGCAAGGAGAACATATTGGTAATCAATATCTTCTCTACGAAGATGATCAATGTTGCCGGCTTCCTTATGAGCGTGTTTGAGATCTTCAGCCGGAACAATGTGTCTGTGGATCTGATAAGCACGTCGGAGGCCAATATTTCAGTTACGGTGGATGCGTCCCAGAATGTGGACAATGTCATCCGCGAGCTTTCGTCTTTCGCCGATGTTTATGTGGACCGCGACAAGGCTCAGGTGAGTGTAATCGGCAAGAATCTGGACAATGTGACAGGCATTCTCGAGAAGACGTTCGCTCCTCTGAGCGACTACCGTATCTATATGATCTCTCAAGGCGCGTCCTATGTCAACATCAGTTTCGTGGTGGACCGCACCGCTCTCGACAAGGTGGTCTCTCTGCTTCACAGGAGCCTGTTCGGTTAGGGTATATCCGCGACTTTTCTCCGGTATTGGATTAGGTCAATGACTGCTTTTGTGGATGTCCCAATGCCGGTTGTTTTGGATTTTTGAAAAATATACATAACTTTGTAATCCTTTCGGACACAGAAGTAGGCAGCTTCCAAAAGGCCGACTTCAGCGATGGGCTTAATGTTATGAGTCTTCCGAAGGGTTTTGCGAGCGTGTTGTAATTGGTAGCCAAGCCAGACTTAGGATCTGGTGCCTTCGTGCGTATGGGTTCGAGTCCCTTCGCTCGCACGAAAAAAGCCGTGGAACATTCCACGGCTTTTTTCGTGCGAGCTTCGGGACTCCGTGAGTCCTCGTACCCCTCTGTCACTTCGTGACATCTCCCGAGGGAGAATATACGTCTCCGACGTTTGGTCGCTCGCACGCTCTCATAACGGCAGAAGACTCCCTCGACCTCTTTTCAGTGCGAGCTTCGGACGTACGCCTAATTAGGGAGGTGGTTCACTCCCGTCAGGACACGCAACGCGTATTACGCTGGTTATCAACGCTTTATGCATTTTCAGAGTTATAAAAACCATAACTCTGATTTCGATTAAACAACTGATACACAGCAATTTGCAGGTTGCACTACAAAACGCGGAGACGCTGGCCTTTTGTTTCCATGTTAATCTGTTCTTGAGATTTTCATGGGCAAAAGTACGGAACCACAAAAAAAACGCGTTAATACGTAACAGCGGAGACGCTTACCATATTGTCGCTGCCTTAAGTCAGGAACAGAAATCAACCACCCAGCCGTCTATGGTTCTTGTCACGGTGGATATGTTCACCCCGATTTTCACAAGCCTTTTTCCGTCCTCGAAGCGATACGGAATCATATAACCTTTGTCGTCAATCTGTTTCAGAGCTGCTTCCGCAGTGCTATCGACCTTGAATTCAAACACATAGATTGAGTCATCCGTCCAGCATACTGCATCAGCACGACCCACAGCGGATTTTTCTTCCGTGCGAATATGGTAACCCAACAGGGAGAAAATGAGATAAATAATCGTCTGGTAGTGCTTCTCTGTCTTGTTTTCAAGGTCGTTCGGCATCCCTGCGAGAAACGATTGCATCCTAGACAATGCCTCATCAATATCGCCCTTCCTCAATGCAGCATTGAAACGAATCACGAATGAGGCTCCTGACGGGTTGTTTCCATTGTAACCAGCCAGTAACGAGTCCAGAAATCCCGAGCGCACTTCTTTGTTCGGATATCCAAGCGTATAACTGTCAAGTTCCCTGTCATAGTCCTTGATAGTAAGATAGCCAGTCTGATAGAGAAGAGGTATCGGATTGTCCGTAAGCTCCGGAGACACATTGAACTCATTTAGAGAAACATACTCCATCTTGTCAAGATCCCGCTCGTCAATCGGCTTGCGTTCGAGCCTCTCTATCAGATATGTCGGAGTAGCCGTCTCAAACCAATATTTTCCGAAACGTCTGTCGGAGAACGCGTTAAGCAGGCTGAACGGATTATATATATCCTCGGAACCTGCACAGAAATGATAACCGTCATAGTTTTCTTTCAGAAGTTCCAGCGCCCTCTCTCCACTCACGCCTTCAGCCTTCGCGAGTGCCTCTATCTGCTCAGGGAAAACACGTTCAAGTTCCGATTGGGAGATTCCGCAGACTGCGGAGAACTCAGGAAGCATAGATATGTTCTTGAGGTTATTGAGTTCACTGAATATGCTGAGCTGGGCAAATTTGTTGATACCCGTTATGAAAACGAAGCGCAGATAAGGGTCGAGACTCTTTATCGGACTATAGAAATTCCTCATTATCTGACGCATAGGAATCAGCCGCTCCCTATCATTCATCACGTCAAGAAGAGGGGCGTCATACTCGTCTATGATAATGACAGCTTCCGCTCCGGTCTGCTCGACGGAACGCCTTACAATACCTGCAAGACGCTGATTTATATTCTTTTCCGTTTCTCCACGGCCAAAAACCAGTTCATAAGTATGAAGTTTCTCATTCAGTTCCTCAAGCAACTGCTCCTCATTCATATGCTTTGCCGTTGACATATCAAAATGAAACACCGGATGCTTCACCCACTCAGTCTCCAGTCTGCCGGCCTCCAATCCATCGAAGAGTTCCTTCTCCCCGGCAAAATAGGAATGGAAAGTCGATGACAACAAAGACTTTCCGAAACGGCGCGGACGGTTGAGGAATACATATTTGAATTTATTGGCTAACTGATGAACCATACCGGTTTTGTCCACATAATAATAATTTCCAGACACGATATCCTCAAAAGTCTGAACTCCAATAGGAAGTTTTTTCATATCCATAACCGTCATTTTAGTCCAACAACAAATATAGCAATTTCTTACAAAGCCACGTAACTGTCATAGCAATAGCCGCTACGGGCTTTACGACCCGCAGCGGCATATCGTTATAGAGGGCATGTGCCTGTTATTTCAACTTCGGTTCTGAACCGGAGAGGTCCCAGACATCAGTGCTCCAACCAAGGGACTGAGCCAGGCTTGAGGCTGAGGCTGTGGTCTCGGCGGCTTTGCCATGGTATGGGTAGATGTAGGTGTACATCGAAGGAACTGCGTTTATCACCAATGGAGTTGTCGCGTCTGCGTCTTCCTGGTCATATAGCTCACTGCAATATTTGGCAGTCAGAGTTGCCGTCGATTTTCTCCAGCAGTTTTTCAAGGTATTTTTTGTTCCTGTATAGCCGACAATTATTCCTGAACTTCCGCCATTCTCATCACCACGGGTTGCAGTGATATTGTCAAACCAGGCAATGCAGGACTCGATTATATTGTCATAGCCATTACCGTTTGCGTTCCAAACAAGACCGCCGGCTCTGCCAACGATTCCGCCGACACCTGCCCAACCTGTTATGTTCCCGGAAACATAACACCTTCTTAATGACGAGCCAGTTCCCAAATCTCCGACAATACCTCCGACTCTCTGACCAGTAGGGACATTCATATTTCCTGAAAAGATGCAATCTTCAACAATGACAGTCTTACCGTTGCTTGCAAGTCCAAGAACACCGCCAACACCATCTACACCGTTAACGTTTATCTCAATAGTTGACGACGACTCACAACATCTGATAGTCAATGTATTTTCATTCATTCCAACAATTCCTCCAACATTGTTCTTGCAAACTATCTTCCCTGAAGAAAGGCAATTTTCAATGATCGATGCAGATGATGTAATTCCTGCAATACCTCCTACCAACCTGGATGCTGCATTGACTTCGCCGTAGAACTTGCAGCCTGACAATGTACCTCCCTGATAGTGCCCGACAATGCCTCCGACTCTTTCTCCCGCACTCTTGACCGTCGCATATACCTCACAGCCTGTAATTTCCGAGCCAGCATCCACTTGCCAACCGACAACACCTCCAGTGTAAGTATTGTTGATACCCTTTGTAGTTTCAACAATTCCGCGAACAACACAATTTTGAATCTTATCGGCCGAAGTCAATGTCTTCCCAACAATTCCACCGGAAGCAGTTCTGTTAGTTCCATCCCCCATAGGGTTGCTGACAGTTACATTCACAATACAATTCTCTATCGTCGCCTCGCGGGCATTGCCACCAAGACCGCCAACAGACTGTCCCTTCCCGGCATTCGTGACTATTCCGCTTGCCTCCACACCGCTGACTATGGCTGGTTTTCCTCCCGTGCCGATATATCCGCCGATTATTCCGGCTCCAGAATTAGACGCACTGACAATCTCCGCATCGACAAATTTCACATTATAGCACTTTCCATAGAGCACTCCGAAGAAACTTGAATAATGCTTTTCCTTCGACTTGAGATTCTTGAGGGAATGTCCGCCGCCGTCAAAAACAATTCCAAGATCGTATGGGTCGTCCGGATTAAGCGGGTCCCAATTCTCGATTGAGGACATATCGATATCGTTCATCATCTTGAAATATGTCATCTGACCTTTTACGAGCGCCGGTTTCATTGCGAGAAGATCTCGTGTCGAGCTCAGCCTATATGGGTCTGATTCAGTGCCGGCACCTTCAAGAGCGGTGTTCCAGTTTTCAGCATTAAGCTGAATTATGTTCAAGTGACCGCCAGCGAGATTTACGCTTTTCTCTATGGAGAAGGACTTTTTGATTGAAACGCCTTCAGCTTTGAGTGTCAGCGTCAGTTCCGTACCGGCTTCGATGGTCGCCTCCGTCCATGACGACATCAGATACGCCGTAAATATGTGGTCCACCGAAATATCCACATTCTCCAACGAAAGGCCGAGCGAGCTGCTCTTTGCCGTGCCGGCATTGTCCGTGAAGAAAACATCTGAAGCAGCGGAAAGGCTGACTTCTTTCGGTCTGGTGACATATTCCGGCAATTTTACATAAAGTTTTACAGCCCCGTTAAGTTTGGCTCCTGCATCTGCAAAAGAAATGTTGCTGATGTCTGACAGCCCGGCAGCCATCGCATTGAGCTGAAGATGCGCCGTCGAGCCGTTGCCCTTTTGAACCTGACCGGTGTATGAACGATTCCCGAGAGCCTCCGCAGTTTCATAATTTCCCGGATATATCGCGGTAAAACTGGTTCCCTCGAGTTCATTTCCCTCGAAAGTCGCTGTCTTTCCGTTAATTTCTTTGATACTATAGGTCTCAGACTTGCCGGTTTCGGAAATGATACGGATCACATCCGTCTGTTCCCACGACGGTTTGATGACGGAGGCTCCTGCCTCGAACTTCACTTTAGTAACGAGTTCATCCGGAAGCGATGCTGTTATGGTGATTCTATTTTTCTGCCCGTCATTTACGTGATTTTCACTTTCTTTAGCACAGGAAATGACAGAAAGCGCAACCGCAGATGCGAGCACAAACATATCTAAAAACCGTCTCATGATCATAAACAATTAGAATCCTTCAAGATAAATCCAGTTTTCTTCGAAATCTTTCAGTTGCGACGACTTCGACTGACAGAAGCCTGCTTCAACAGAAAAGTTCAGTTCGACGATTTCAGGGCTGCTATATTCTCTTGAGTGCCCGATGGTTTCAGTTCTTCTTGTTATCATAATATCATATGGTTATAATGCTGTCCCGGAACGGAGATTCCGGAACAGCCATGTGGTTATCTATTTCTTCGTATCCATAACGTATATATGGGAGGATAGCACCCTTTCTCCTGTGTGGTCGAAACCGCCTCTGTCTGTAGGATAGTTCACGACGTGCGTGTCCGGATCGCCCTGACCGCTGACACAGAGAGTTGAGGAGCCGCCACCATCCATATTCAGGGCATACTGAGGATTGAAATTCTCCTTCAAGAAGAAGGTAAGTTCGCGCGCATTCATACCCTCGGCAATTCCAGGACGTCGTCCGTCAACGACAATCATCAAGAAATGTTTGTCTTTCGTAAGTGCCACTGCAGTTCTTGGATGGCGCACTCCCTGGTGACGAATAGGATCCTCATACTTGAGAGCCTCAAGCTGCGACTGGGTGTAACCGTCCGGAACGAAATTGGCCCCAACCGTCTCATAATTGTCTATGAGCATAGGTGCTGAAGACAGAATGTTGGCTTCCTCTCTCTTATTGTAAACAGCGCGTGTCTTTTCGATGTCCCGATTGCAGTCCTTTGCGGTAAAATCTATCTTCACGTCCTGCTTTCCGTCGGTATATACCGCAGCTTCAGATTTCCACTGTGGCACTCCGGTATTCATAACGTAAGGATTCGGAATTGCGAACTTGACTATGCCGTCCACCTTTATATAACAGGACTCCGGCTCATATGCGGCATTCACCACTCCCACGGCACCGAGCTTTGACATTGTCGCGGACGTTGTCGCCCCGTCGTGATAGTCGAACTTGACTTCATATCTGTCGGAATTAAGATCGACATCAAGCACTGAAACAATCTGTTCCGCACCTGAAATCTCATCATATCCACGGAAAGATTTGAAAATCAGTCCTTCACTGACTGGACTCTCTGTCCACTTGCCCTGAAGCTCCGTCTGTGAAGTGGAAGGACTGCTGTCCTTTGGCACAAATGCAGAATTGTCCTGCGACTTTGCACAGCTTCCACAACCTGCGAGCAGGATGACGAGAGCGAAAAGAATATATCTTGTTGTGTTTGTTTTCATTTTTTTCTATGATTATTTTTTAAGAGATGGAATTTGTTTCGAGAAGTCCCAGATGGATGCATCCCAGCCGAGGCTTTGGGCGACAGCGGAGGCATTGCTGCCAGATGCCGCCTTGCCGTGGTATGGGAATATGATATAATCCGCAGACGTGGAAGGTTCAGAGATTACCAGCGGAGCGGAAGGACCGGCATTTTCCTGATCATAAAGATTGCTGTAGAACTCTGCCGTCAATTTCATTTCACTCTTGCGCATGCAGTCCTTCAGGACATTCTTGGTCGCAGTAAAGCCGACTACCGCACCTGAACCTGCCTTTGTATTTGTGTCTGAGGCAGGACGTGTTGCAGTTATATTGTCAAGCCAGACGATGCATGACTCGATGCTGTTCCCATAATCAGAGCCGGCTGCCGCCCAGCCACCGTTGCATGCTCTTCCGACGACGCCACCTATACAGCCCCAGCCATCTACAGCCCCTGAAACGAAGCAATTCTTCACAGAGGAAGATGAACCCAAATCACCGACTATGCCGCCGAGTCTCTGGATACCTTTCAGCTTTCCGGAGAAAAGACAATCTTCAACAGTCAGTTTGTTCTCATTTTTTCCGATAATGCCACCACAGTTTTCCACACCTTCCACTTCTCCGGAGACCATGCAAGACTTAATGCTCGCGACTCCACCGGAGATTCCTGCTATTCCTCCTACAAGATTGGATGCAGAACTCAGATTACCGCTGAACTCACATCCGGACAAGGCTCCGCCCTGGAAATGGCCGATGATGCCGCCTACACGCTCGAGTTCACCCCTCACAGTCGCAGTCACCACGCATCCTGTCACGCTGACTTCACCGCCGGATTCCCAACCGATAATACCACCTGTGTATTTGCCCTTGTTATTGATGACACTGCCATCTACTTTGCATCCGGAAATCACGACTCCTGCATTTGATTTTCCGACAATTCCTCCGCAGGATGCCCTCTGCGTGTTGTGAACCACGTCAGATATGACGTTGACAGTAATGTCGCAGTTCTTGAATTCACTGTTTGCAGCCACTCCGGCAAGGCCTCCAGTCTGCGCTTCTCCGGCCGCTTCGTTGGTCAGCGTCACATTTGCCTTCACATTGGAAACCAGAGCCTTGATTCCGGCATTGGTTCCTGTCCAACCGCCGAGAAGCCCGCAATTCCCTGCAATGCCGAGCACTGTAGCGTCAACGAACTCAACATTTTCGCAGACTCCGTTAAGCACGCCGAAGAAACTTGCATAGATTTTGGCGCCGGAGCATGAGAAATTGAGGATTTTATGCCCATCCCCGTCAAAATGGATTCCGAGGTCGTAAGGGTCTTCAAAATTGAGCGGCGTCCAATTCTGCTTTCTCAAATCTATATCTGTCGTGAGCTTGACATGGACAGTCTCTCCTTTCTTCAGGACAGACTTGAGGTTGAACAGTTGTCCGGCAGTGGAAAGAAGATAAGGGTCGCTTTCCGTTCCTGAGCCTTTGCTGATTTCTTCAGGAGTTATCGGAGCATCGGGATCCTCCACCTTGACATGTCCGCAAACTTCTGCAACATCTGCCCTCGAAGCAAGCCAATTGAAAGCAGGGTAGCCGTTTGCAACACTGCCGTCCTTTGCCCAAGGATCACCCCAGCCGGTTACGACAGCACGAAGCTCAGCGTCGGTCTTTCCATCAGGGTTGTCAAGTTCCGATATGGTATTTGCATAGGTGCAGGCTCCGTCATAGACTTTTTTCGTCCCGCTCACAAGACCGGTATTGTCTTTAGGTCCGGAAACGGAACTGTTCCAGGCCACCACATTCTGCAGATAGGAACTACCCTCAAGATTACCGGCTATACCTCCGCAGGCTCTGTCAGCGGAGACTCTTCCAGTAGCATATACGTTTGTCACAATTCCTCCATCCAGCATATTGCCGACAATGCCGCCTCCCTGACCAGATGCACTGACACGGGCAGACGAATAGCAATTGTCAATCTGACATGAATAAGGGGAATATGCAGTTCCAGACATTCCCACTATTCCTCCGGCAGGATTCCCGCTGACCGAGCCGCTGACAAAGCAGTTTTTCACGCTTCCTACATAGTTGCTGTTCTTAGGGGAACGGATACCGAGATAGCCTGCGATGATTCCGGAAGCATTGGAGCCGGAAATGGCGGCATCAATAAACCCGACATTGCGACACTCACCGCAGAGTATTCCGAAAAAGCTCGAATAATTCTGCCCTTTGCAGTTGAGATTCTTGATGACATGTCCGTCACCGTCGAAATCGACAAAAAGACTGTAAGGCTCCGCATTGTTGAGCGGAATCCAAGGGATGTCTTTCATATCTATGTCCGCTGAAAGTCTGAAATAGACCATTTCTTCCGGAGACAGCCCCTGTGGCATATTTGCCAAATGCTGCGCTGTCGCAATAATATATGGAGATTCCGGAGTTCCAAAACCAGAAGCGAAGGCTCCTCCCAATCCTCCTGTGTCTTCACTGGAGTCTCCTGTTCTGTCTGGCGGTACCCTCGAATATGAATCCAAAGGGTCATAGCGGCAAGACAGAAGCGACGCGAGCGTCAGCATCAGTGTAACAACATATACCGATATTTTATATATCCTTTTCATAAACATTGATTTTTACCATCCTTTATTCTGTTCGATTTTTCCGCCCGTAAGGATTATGTCTTCCTTAGGAATCGGATAGAAATAATCACGCTCTTCGTTCCATTTCCTCACCATATCGGAGAAGAACACTATTTTCCCGGAGCCGTTCCCTGAGAGTTTGTAGTCTGTGTCAATGTTGAACCATGTGACGTTCTCCTTTACGGAAGGTTGAGCGCCGCCATAGACGCAGATGTCAGCATTGCCGTCACCGTTCACGTCATAAGCATTTCCTATCTTGTCGGCAGGAATGTAGATGCCTTCCATTTTCTGTCCTATGCAGGCGCCCTCCTTCCATCGCATCAAATCCCACCAGCGGTTCTGGCTCTCAAGCACGAGTTCTATAGTCCTTTCCCTGCGGATTTCGAGGATCACGCCCTTATTCGCACCAGTGACATTGGTATAGCCGGTCTCCGCAGAAGACAGGTATGGATCAGGAGAATCATTTGCCGCGCCAAGATTCAAATCAGGCATCTTAGCCCTTGCACGAATCTTGTTCACTGACACATCAAGGTCCCCTTGGGTGATTTCTCCGAGTTCAGCCTTCGCTTCTGCATAGTTGAGATAAATCTCCGCCATACGGAAAAGCGGCAGGTCATTGTAGGAAGCAGCACTTGAGTTGAGGTTCGCCTCAACGATATATTTGTGCGGCTGATAGCCCGTTATGCAGTTGTAAAAATTCAGTCCCTTGGTTGTTCTGATGGTCTGGGCAAGACGCGGGTCACGTCCTGAAACTTCATTGACAAATTCAATCTTGTCATAATCTGGTTTGTCCGTGAACCTTGAGCCATCTGCCATAAGATAGCTGTTTACGAATTTCTTGGTAAAGCCGCAACGGCCCTCACCAGGAGTATTGAAAGTTCCCAAAACGGAATTCGGGAGGGATGCTGACTGATCATAATCCCTCGCAAGGATAACCTCAACGGATTTTGCGTTGTCAGAGGTGAAGAGATCGCGATATGGCTGAGTCCCGGATGTGTAGAGAGAATAGCCACGCGGGGCATTCATGAGTGCGTCTGATGATTCCACACATAGGCGAAGCCATTTTTCCGAATCCGCAAGGCCATGATATTTGCGGAAAGTACCCTCAAACAAGCAGATGCGGCTTTTGAGTGCCATAGCCGTCCACCAAGTCACGTGATAGAGGTCTTTCGTACTGTTTTCTTTCTTGAAAAGTCTGATTGCTTCATCGATGTCTTCGATAACCTTTTCCATAACGAAGTCGCGGGAATCCCGGGCTTTATAGAGAGCCGGATCATCGGTTCCCGGAACGTGGTCAAGCCACGGAACATCTCCGAAACGTTTCACCATATTGAAATAGTAGTGTGCCCTGAAAAATTTGGCAACACCGGTATATTTCCGCACAGCTGCCGCATCAGGGCAATTGCCGATATTCTCAAGCAGGAAGTTGATATGCCTGAGAGCTTCGAAAGACCAGCCTCCGCCCTTTTCAGGAACGGTACGTGTGAGACTAACCTCACTCGCAAGCGGAATCCAAATCATATTGTCACCGATTTCCTTGTATATTCCGTTTCCTCCAGGGAGAATATCGCTATAGAACCGGTTTGCATAAAGTTCCAGCTCCGATTCGTTCTTGAAATATGTCTTCACAGTCACAGCAGCCTTTGGCGTGAGATCCAGAAGATCGCAGGAGCACAACAATGCTGATGCAAAAATGACGGATACAATTCCTTTTATCATTGATTTTTTCATATACATTGTCCTCCAGAATTAAAGTGTTATGTCAAGTCCGAAAGTGAATGTTCTCGCGTACGGATAGACCATTCCTGCTCCTCTTCCATTTTTCCATGTGAGCGATGATGACGCCTGTTCCGGGTCAATGTACCGGCTCTTCAGCGCAGTAAAAGTAGCGAGGTTCTCACCTGAGAAGAAGATGCGGAACTTGGTCATATGCATCTTCTCAAGCCACTTCTCAGGAAGAGTGTAGCCAATGGTAAGATTTTTCAGACGGCAGTAGCCGACATTCTGGAGATAGCGGTCGTTTACCGCTCCTAGTTCTCTGTTGGTCATGAGGGCGACATAACCCCTCGGCCTCGGGAAATACGCATTCGGATTGGTCTCCGACCATACCCCGCTCATAAAATCCTTCGGAATGAATGAAACGTAAGGACGGGAATACGGTCCCCAGAAAGCATAGTCTTCGGTACTAGGATACATATTTTGACGTCCAATACCCTGCAACATCATGGAGAAGTCTATGCCTTTCCATCCGAGACTCAGCGTTCCGCTGAAGTTATAGCGCGGAAGTGAATTTCCGATTACGACCATATCTTTTACATCATCTGCCGAAGTCGTAGGCTCAATCTTCCCGTTTCCGTCCAGGTCAATGAACTTGAGGTCGCCGGCGTGGAGTCCTGTATCCACAATCTCCGTGTTGATCATATCATTGACAGCACTCTGATCCACTTTGTATGCCATTGCATCTGCATTCGTCGCAAAGAGTCCTCCTATACGGTAGCCCCAGATATCTCCGAGTTTCTGCCCTACGTATGGGCTTGCCAGCGTCTTGTTCGGATTGTCGTATTTCGTGACATATGAGACATTGTCACCCAGGCCGAAACTGACCCCATAGCTGAAGTCATCGCCGGCAAGACGGAAACTGTCATTCCACGAAATCGTGAACTCATAACCGAGAGTGCGAAGGTCAGCCGAATTGTTTTTCGGAGCAGCAGCGCCGTAAGTGGAAGGAAGTGCCTGACTCTGCATTATCATATCCTTCGTATCGCGGATATATGCATCTCCGCTGAAGTTGAGCCTACCTCTGAACATCGAGAGATCGAGTCCGATATTATTTGTGTATATCTTCTCCCATGAGATGTCTGACGCATTCGGTGAAGACTCATTGGCGTAATAAACTTTCTGTCCCTCACCGAAACGGTAATTGAGCTGGCCAGAGGTGCTGATTGTCTGTATGTAATCATAATATCCCACTGCACTCTGGTTTCCGAGGGAGCCATAGGAATACCTGAGTTTCAAGTTATTGACCACATGCTTCGCATTTTTGAAGAACGGCTCCTCACTGATTCTCCAACCGAGGGAGAATGACGGGAAGAATCCGAAACGACGTCCCTTGGCAAAACGCGAACTTCCGTCGTAACGTCCGCTAGTCTCGACCAGATAACGGTCTGCGTAGGCATAGTTGAGACGATAGAAGAAACCGAGAACAGCATAGTCATTCTGACCTCCACGGGTGTATATATTGTCACCTACAGCGATGTTGAAATCCGAAATTTCTTCACTCAAGAGATCGTAGCGACGCATATAATTCGTCTTGTAGTATTTGTACTCGTAATTGACACCAGCCATAGCCTTGAAGTCGTGCTTCTCTCCGAAAACATCTCCGTAAGTCGCATAAGCATTGAAGACATTCCTGCGGGTAGTGTTGTAACTCTCCTGGATTCTGTCTTTAGCAGCCTCGTCAGAAGCCGACATATAGAGAATCTTGCCCGGTATGCGGGAATAAGGGACATCCACGAAACGGTTGAACGCATAATACATCAGATCGGTGTAGGAATAATTTGCCCTTATCTCAAACTGTTTCACCGGTTTGATAACGGCTTCGAAGGTAGTCCTGAGTTCTGTATTCTTGTCCGCCATATCATGCTTGCCGTATTCGGCTATTGCATGAACTCCGTTTGTCACCCGGTATGTAGGGCTTGTTGAAGAGTAGTAAACAAATGTACCATCCGGATTTATCGGGACAATACTTGCAAGGGCATGATTCCATGCGCTGGAGAAATATTGGTTGAAAGCGCTGGAGCTACCTGGGAACGACTGCTTACGGCTCGACCAGTTGGTGTTGTTGGTGAGCT
>OHLN01000599.1_pt1 | contig 18181 bp, 14 predicted proteins | sample 1569071 | NCBI WGS metagenome assembly OHLN01 (sample SAMEA3879594, study PRJEB24766) | human gut metagenome | biome: human-associated habitat; feature: feces | place: USA | collected 1985/1987
CGATACAAACATATAAACAAGAATGGGAAGAAGCGGATTGTCATAGCCCCTCTCCCCTGACTTCGTCATTGCGTCACCCAAAAATCCTCATCAAAGAGTTTAGCTATTTTCTGATGCCTTGCCATCAGCATGGTTTGCGTATAAACCTCCTTGTTTAGAGGAAGCTTGATCTGTATCGTTGTGATTGTCTTTGCCAATGCAAGCACCTTGTCCACGCTCATCTTAATCTCTGAGACTTTCAGCATGCGATCCAACTCCTTGTATACTTTCAAAGCCACAAAGCAGATGCATATATGGGCTTCAATACGTTTGCGTGTAAAATGAAACATGGGACGTATCTCTATCTTTGATTTCGCTATACGGAAGGCCCGCTCTACATGCCAAAGGTTGTGATATGCTGTGTATACATCCTGTATTGGTATATCCGTATTAGTGAGATAGCCTTTTAGACCGTCCCATTTGGAGTCATCGGCAATACGGTCATAGTTGATGGCGACTTTCACTTCACCATCCATAGACAAAAACTTATTGTAACCTCTTTTGTTGATATTGCCTTTTGTGAGCGCACCATGCTTATAAGCCTTTTCCAACCTGCGTATTCCTTTTTCTCTATTGTAGGCATCTTTCTTTGCACGGTCATCTGTATAGCCGACCAAGAGACGACGTCCGCCGCCTTTGTCATATTCAACCATCTGGCAGTTGCGCTTGGGTTGCTCCAATATCCAGCTTTTGACCTCCTGACTTTCATTCTTTATCTTCGCACCTATTATATACTTGTAGCCGTGCGCTTCAAGTTCCGCTATATTGGCATTGTTCATCAGTCCGGAATCTGCCACCACAACGAAGTTCTCCAAACCGTATTTGCTTACAAACTCGTTTATCGTCGGCAGCATCGTGTGGCCTTCATATTTGTTGCCCTCATGGATGCAATATGCTAGTGGATAGCCGCCAAGGCTAACAAGCAGGCCGAGTATGATCTGAGGATTACTGTGACGTCCCTCTTTCGAGAAGCCTGTCTTGCGCAATTCGTCCTCATAATCCGCTTCAAAGTAAAGTGTGGTGACATCATAAAACAACACGCCGATATTGCCACCAAACAATTTCGCAGTATGGCGCACGCTTATGTCCTGTACTATTTCGTGCTGATGACCACTAAGCTTGTCAAGATAGCGATAGATTTTGGATAGATCCACGTCCTCGTCAAAGTGGTTTTTCAGATATTCCACCGTAGCAGCCTTGCTCGTTGGATATGCCAAACGAGCCTTTACAAGCTTGCGGAACACTTCGTCATCAATCCTGTTGAAACCGATCCGGTCAAATGTACGGTCCAATATCAGGTCACAACCATTGAGAAGGATATTGCTCACATTGGACAATACACGACGGACTTCATCACGCTCACGGTCACACGCCTCACGTTCCTCGCCGAAAAGGTCAAGCTGCGGATGGCGGCGTGATTTCTCTTTGGAAATCCATTCTTTTGCTTCATTCACAAGATTATCGACCTCTCCCTCATTATAGGCAACTCCAATTGTGACAAGTTCCTTCATCTTGCCACAAATTTTCTCGGCAACTATAACTCCGATATTGCCGGAACGATGTTTTTTCTTTCGGACAAACATAGTTAAAATACCTTTCGCGTCACCCAATATTAGGTGATGCAAAGATACAAAATATTGTTTGTCAATCAGTTATAAAATACGTGTTTTTTGAGTGACGAAGTCAGGAAAAAGTTGATTCGTGGAAAAACTGGAAAGCGTATAATCTTTGCCTTCATGTTTCTCACGAGCGTAACAGAGCTATTTTTATTGATTGCTCTGATGATAAGTTCTGATTTCGTTTTGTTCATATTTATTACATTTTGAACAGTTAGAACTATGGGAGCCTCCAGATTTGATTTTACTGGTTGCTCCCGATAATTTTTTCCACCCTTTGAAGAAAAATGTTATAGCTTCTAATAGGGCGATAATTGTGTCAAGACTTTCGTTTTTAGTCACATACTGTCTTGGCTTTAGTTGTTGTGTCGGTTGGCGTTGTTGTTGGCTTTACCGACTTCTTGTTTTTGTACTTGCCGTAGATGGTTTTCCCAAGGTCTGCGGCTTCGATTAAAGTGACTGCTACACAAAGTACACGGTAGCCAATCACAAGAGTTTTTTTGATGTTCATATTTCCTGATATTTTACGTTGTTGTTAAATTGTTTTGTCTATTACTACTATTAAGGTTTTGAGGTGATGATATAAAAGACAAAAAAATAGAGGTTCAAAAAACACTTTGTTTTTGACCTCATAAATAAAACTTCAAGCATCAGCCCGACCTGTAGAATAGCAGCTCCTTGAGTACCATAATCCCAGCCGAAGCCAAAGTTCATGTTTAATCCCAATTCATCATCGGGCAATCCCTTCTTTATGCTTTGAAGTTTGTCAAGAATATTATCTTGACATTGCTTTCAACTATAAGAGTATCAAGGCTTTACAACCGTTCGATTTTATACCGCCCACCCAAATAGGCAAAAATGAACGAAAACCCTTATATATGTAACAAAGGCAAAAGTAACGATTATGTTTGAATATATGTTTTCCCTTGTTACCGATGAATTTAAAGTAGTTGGTGAAGGACAGGAGACTCAACACTCCAAGGAACAGAATAAGGTTGAAAAATCAGTAAAAGGCAAGTTCATAAGAGACCTTGAAGCACTCAGAGATAATGGATATGCTCTTACCTCTGGAAGTAATATTGAGATTAGCTTACAAGACATTTTGAAGATTTGCCCCAGAGACAGAAGAAGAGTAGATGCCTATAACTCTTTGAAGGCATATCTCAATGAAGAGTTTGGTTGTACTCTTTGTATTACATCACAAAAAACTAAAGGAAAGGAGGATTAACTATGAAATTTTTAATGCAAGGAATTGAAATTGATACCACTAAGGTAAAGTACAAGCCAGCTTTGGAAGATGTACTTTTGATGGTCACTAAAACTTATTATCCAGATATAAAACTAAGTAAGGTTGAATATGATTTCGACGAGAAGAAAAATTCTGTCATCCTTACATTTTACAGAGAAACAAAATATCATCTTCTTGGTGATATTAAAGATGTAGATGCCAAATTGATAACAGGACTTCCAGAAGATGTTTTTTATCCTACTCCTGGCAAAAACTACTTTTTCTTGTTAGGATATGCAGATGGATATTATATTGACATAAAGGAGATTAAAGATGAATTTATGTCCTGTCAAGCTATAGAAGATGTTAAGGATGTTAGTTTCAGTACATCTGACAGTTACTTGAAAATTATGATTTATGGGAAGTAAAATTAGGGGAAGATTAGCTAAGTACTAAATCTTCCTCCTTTTTCTTTTGTCTTTGGAAATTGTCTTAGGGTTAAACTTACTATACCTTTATCTTCCTACAGTCGATAAAGGATATGTTATGATAATATAGGTGTAATTTCTTTGTCTCTATAATATATAATATGTGTATGAAGTTTTTACACCTCTTAAATATATATTTAAGGTATCTCATTCTGTAAGGAATGAGTACAAGTAAGTTTATCCCCAAGTGAATTTATTGCAAAACCAAGGATATTCCAAATTTCTGCAATATACTGATTAAGAGTTTATAGTCTCTTCTCTTTCTTTTCTTCCCTATGAGATTGTTGACTTCTTTCAAGGACACATTTATGGTTTTATTCTGATTACCCTCCACTATCATTTGAGGTATATAAGGAAATCTCTGAGATAACCTTTCAATTTGACTGATAACTCTTGTGCCATTATTGAGTTTCTTTACCTTATCTCTCCAGTCAATATACTCTTCTGAAATATCAAGAATGTTCTGGTTAAAATACTTTTCCAAGGTCAATATAAAATCCTTGTTGTGGTCATCTGTATAAAACACATTAATGTCCTTGTCTTGTCTGATACCTATTCTTGTTATTAACTGAACATACTCCCAAAGCATATATCTTGTAAGAGTAGTATTTGTCTGAAAAGCCTTGTTAAATTTTTCTGAAGATGTTGAAACAGGAAGAGACCATTTACCAAGGAGGATTATGTTACTATAGTCCTTAAAGTCATTTACTGCTTTACTTTCAGCACTTCCGTAATAGATAATACTATAGAGGTCTTGTGAAATATTCGCTTTAGTTAGTTCTTCCGAAAGATATGCAACAATACGACTATCCTTACGATCCTGAGTATCAGTAGCTATTCCTTTATCTTCACCATTAAAATCATTCCAACAGGCAATAAGAGTTTTTCCTTTTACACTGGAAAGAATAGCGATTACGGCTTTAACCATACTCTTCATTAACTCCTCTTGATGGTTGCTACTTCTACGGTTAAGATTGGGAACATTAAAGCTATGGAAGTTAGCCTTGGCACTGTACTTATTTGTAATGTCAATAAGTCTGTATATACTTGAATCCTTGAAAAGCACATCACCAGCACCTTCCATTATCAACACAAGACTATTATTCGTTTGGAAATCGCAAGGGGAGAATTGGATAGCTGCATCACCTTGTACTTTTATCATCTTTGAATAGTCATGTTCAATAATGGATAGAGCTGTATCTGTTTTTAGTTTCCCCAATGTTGTAGTTGTGTCGAACAAAGCAGCATCAGAGTGAGCAATGAATGTTTTATAAAACTTTTCCATTGCCACAAACTCTTTTGCCTTATACCCACCATTACCATCATCTGTCCCAAGAACTCCCAAATGTAGCTTAGATACAGTTGCATACTTTTGTATAAAGCCTGGAATTTCGTCAATGATAATCCATCGGCGAGTATTGGGATTATTCATCAGCTTCTTCCAACCGCCATCAAAAGAAGACAGAACGGCACCATTTTTATTATAAAGCAGATATACTGGTGGGTATTCTGTATAAAGTCTTACGTTTGTCATTATCAACACTTTCTTCTTTGTTACTTCTTCTGGGTTATTGGCATATTCGTTCAGAACATCATAATCAATTTTAGAATGAATCAGCATCATATCATTTGCATCTAATCCTAATTTGGTCAGCAAGTCGAAGTATAAAGAGTTGGCGCTGACGATGGAGTCAACAATAATCAGCATACCTTCCATATAGTGTGTCAATATAAATCGTTCAAGCCAGTACGTCTTACCAGACCCACATCCTGTACTCAGAATAAAATTGCCAACATCATCAGGCAATTCCGCGTTACAATTCCTTAATTTTATTGATAATTTAGTCATTGCATATAATTTTTTGAATTATTGCTTCTTTTGTCATTGAAATAATGATACCCAACATTTTGAGTCATGCAGGTATCATTATTATAATATAGAGGAGGATTTATAGCAATCTAAGACAGACCAAGTTTCTTCTTACGGCTAACAATTGCTCCTTCATTACGTTCAAGTAACTTTGAAATATCAGCAACAGTAAGTCCTTGAGCTTGGTACTTTTTCAGCATTTCATCTTCCTCTTTCGTCCACGGACTATAAGCCTTTTTATATTTCACTTTCAATTCATCCATGTGGCTTGTTGCCATTGGGGAATTCGTAAAAGAAGGGAGGATTGGAACAAGAGCCTGAGATTGCAAGGAATCTGAAGGCAAATCTTTTTTGATTGCAAACAATGCTCTGGCTAATTTTTCCATTTCGTCATGGGTGAGACTAATTGATCCTGTAGTCACATTTCCAATCTCTTGCTTTAGAACAACTCCGTGGTCGCCAATGTCGATATGAACCCTACCTATTACGCTATTGACATAGTGCTTTTTATATTTTTTTGCCATACTTATAACTTTATATTTTCCTGTCCCAAGAAGTATGAGAAGGCTTTGTCAAGAATCTGCTTACGTTTCTCATCTTTTCGCTGCACCTTGGTACTCTTGGCATTCTTAATGTCTGCAACATCCTTGTCTGAGAGAGAATTGATAAACTTCTCCATGATTCCTGTAGCCCAACCTATCCCCTGTCTGTTGGTTAATTTTTGAATGGACAAAACAATCTCTTTAGTAAACTCCTTCGTCTTTATGGTCTTGTCATCCCCCTCTCCAAATCTATCTGTAAGAGCCTTATGAATACGTTTGCCATATTCAATGTTTACGAAGAACTCACTCTCATCGCCGTTTGCAACTTGTCTTGCTGTGAGACGGTCTGGTTTGAGTGTTGCCAACTGACAGGCAGCTTGATACTTGTAGCCTTTAGAAACAAGGTCGTTTATCATCACCCAACCCTCATGAGTATTATCACCATCTTCTATCTGACGCTTGGCAACCATATCCTGAGTCTTCCACTTAGAGACATTGATGTTTATCTCAGTAAACGCTTTGGCGAAATTATAATAACCAGCCTTGTCCTTCATCGGGAAATGCCCCATAATGAGAGGCCACTCTTGTACAGTTTGCAAGAAGTCAATTCGACCATGCCCATCCACTATGACAATACCATCAGAGTTTACAGGCTTGTCTTTGTTAGGGTCATTGGCAAATCGCTCTACTTTTATGCCTGCCTTTTCTGCCATCGGTACTGTTATAACGATTAAGCTCTGCTGTGCGCCGTTTTCAAGGATAGAGCGACCTGTCTTCTGCTCATCTGCACCATGTGTGCGATTTACACCAAGACCATAAAACTCAACACCTGCATCTTTAAGTCCCTTCAAGTTTAAAGAAGCAACATCGCCATTCGGGAATGTTGAGACACAATTAGGATATTGTTCTTTAATACGCAGCATCTCATACTCGCAAAACTCTGTAAAATCCTTCAAGTTTGCCTCTTCATTGCTCACTTGGGTGTTTGTCTGCTCAACTGTCATGTTTCCCGTTTCTTCATTAATGGGCTTTACAGCCACATTATCTAATGCTTCTGCCATAGTTTCTACATTTTGTTTTGTTGTTAATAACTACTGATGTGTTTGGTTTTGCTTTCATTAGTTCAAGAGCCAAGTCCGCATCAATTACGATTACTTTACCATGCTGACTGATTGCTGGGTCTAAAATGCCACTGCTTTTAATTTTTGAAGCGGTTGACTTACATACTCCAAGCAGTTTAGCCAGTCCTGCCAATCCATAAACCAAATGTCTTTTGACCTCTGGAGGTTTGTCATGAGGATAGTCTGTAGGGGTCGCAAACATATCCTCAATCATTTCTTTCAAGTCACCCAGTGTTGCCTGGATGATTGGCTTGTTTTCTTTTTCCATTGATATTTTTGCGTGGCTTTAGTGCCTAATCGCAGTACAAAGTTATTAACGGATTTGGCGATTAAAGAATAAAATTATCCCAAGCGGATTGTTGCGGAAAACATTTCTTATTAACGGAAAAGTTAGAGGAAGTTACGGAAAATGTTTTCCGTAAAAAGGATGTCAGTTTGCACAAAATAAAGATGCTACATAACAAAAATAGCCATCGCTCGGAAAAGAACGACAGCTACGATATACGCTTCAAATATATAGCATGATTCTGAATTATGGGACTTACCCAAGTATAATGATTGATTGCTACTACTCACTCAGAACTTATTGTATAATGGGGGACTATCAGGGGGACTACTTAGTAAGATTTATGGCAAAGATACAATATTAGGCAAACGCACAAGTTACAAATGGGTACAATCTTTCCCACGCAGAAATCAACAAAAACACTAAAAAAGACGGACAACAGCGCAATGTCAGCGTTAAACAAATATAAAAATGATATTGCGCAAAGAGGGACTACTTAGGGGGACTACTTAAAAGCATAAAAAGAAAAAGTCCTGTAAATCAAAGATTTACAGGACTCTGTTGCGGAGGGAGAGGTATCGTGACAACTCCGTTTTGGTGATGCTTAGCGAGCGAGCCAGCGAGATCATGTTGACCGATGTGTCTTTATATCCCCTGCTGGCGCACCAGGCGTCCAGCTTCTCGCGGATAATCTTCTGTCGTGCTGCAGCAAACTGTTGTTGTAAAGTTTCTTCCTTCTTGTCCTGTTCCACATTCTGCTCTTCAGCGCAGGGTGCAGCCTCTCCACCATTTTCTGTTTGCGCGCTTTCCGTCTGCTCGATCTCCGTCTGCTCGATCTCCGTCTGCGTGCTTTCCGTCTCTGTGGTTTCTATTTGCCCGTTTTCCATGACGGCATAGTTTTCTTCCACATCCTTATCCAAAAGTTCCTCGGCAGGGTTGTAGTTATATCCCAGCGACACAAAACTGATTATGAAGAAAAGCATGGCAAGCAGTTCCAAGGGTCCGATGACATATAGAAAATCGGTGGAAAGCACGGCGACAGGCATGGCTATAATGAGAAGGAGAAGGATGATCACGCTGGCGCGTGCGAATCTCACGTAGGGCAGGATATCGTTGCCCGCCATTTCCTCCAGCATCTTCCTGCGCTTTCTGATTTCCACTATTATCATCACGTGACAGTAGGCCAAATTGACGCCAAACAGGAAGACCATCACATAGAGCCAGTTGCCAATATGGAAACTTCCGCTCTGGCTATAGCCTACACCGAAGATAGCGAGTATGGCGGCATAAATAGTGGCACAAACGACGTTCATCTTTCGGAGATTGGCGTGCATAGCCTCGATATTGTAGATGCCCATGGCGATGAGCGTGAAGCAGGGAGGATAGACCAGCATGTTGAATATGGCTCCCTCATCGTCGCCTTTCGCCCGAAATTCCCCCCCCCCATTTGTGCCAAAAACTGCAGGGCCAGTCCCACCATGGCTGCGAATATCAGCCATCGCGACTTTTCGTATCGGCGGTTCATCCACTTGATCTGTAATCGTGTGATCCCCAAGATGATGGCATTGATCGACACGAAGAGAAAGCAGGTAAACTGTAGAAGAAACAAACTATCCATTTCTTTGTTTTTTTATATTTGGCATCTATCAAGACCCGCCTTCCATTCTTTATGTCCGTGGGGTGTGAATCCGCTGCAAAAGTACAAATATTTTTTTAAAACGAATAATTTGTTGCCCGCCTTTTGTGTAATGTTTTTCAGGCTTCCTTCGTAATGCCGCAGATGGCAGCGTATTCTGGGTCAAAGCTATCCAAAAAGATCATTCATTTTCACCTCACTATTCACCCATCCGCTATGCGTGTTCCGCTTCACCCCATACGTCGTGATAAAAGTATGTAGCAAGGCCTTCTTCGTCTTGGTCGCCACGGCAAATGACGACATTCTTTCTCGCAGCCGCTGCTCATAGTTGGCATCTATGACAAATTCGTCCTTGGCGTATTTCATCTCACAAATATTGATCGCTCCGTCAGCACGATCTATCAGCATGTCTATCTGACCTCCTCGCCACTCCGCACCGGTAGCATCCGCAAACGGTCTGCAAGACCAGGAATAGACATTTGCCAACACGCCTGAAATCCCCAATGCCTTCTTGATCTGTGGGATATGGTGGAAGCAAACCTGCTCAAAAGCATAACCACTCCAGGCTGTTCGGCTTCCCGAATTGCGCATGTTGCTCCAATAGCTTTTGTCCTGCCCACTGTTGTTAGCCATAAAACGGGTGTAAAACAGTGAGTATAAATCGGTCAACTGATAAAGTGCGTCCCGTTCACTTTTTCCTATAGTAGCGTATTTCCTTATAAAATCACATTTCTGCAGATTCTCCAGGATTTCTGACAACTGTCCGCCACTTTTCAGTTTCAGCTTATCCATCAATTCCTTGCGTGTCATCCCCTTCATTTTTTGCGAGAGTACCTCTACTATCTTGCGATAATGCTTGGAGTCGTGGAAGAGAGATCGAAAGAGAAAACCGAATTCTCCACGCAATGGCGCATCCTGCGAGAAAAGCAACCTATCGATACACGCGTCCAAGGGCACACCTCGCTCCAGCATGTCAAGATAGTAAGGAATGCCACCCAGTATCATATACACATCCAACACCTGCTGGCGGGTAAGCTTGAGCCCTTTCAGTTCGTTTAAGAACTGCTCAGTCTCGCCCAAGGAGAATGGAGAGAGGTAGATCTGACGAGTCACGCGACCGTACAATCCTCCCTTGTCGCCTATAAACTTTGATAGCATCCATGTGGTGGAAGAACCACACACGATCAGTTTGAGATTGGGAATCATAGAAGCCCATGAATTCCAAAAGAAACTGAAAGCTGCGATGAAATTGCTTTTTGGTGTATCCATCCACGGCAACTCGTCAAAGAACAGAACAATCGGGTCTTGCTGAGATATTCCCGACAGATATTCCCGCAAAGCAGCAAATGCCTCAAACCAGGTTTTCAGTCTGGGTACGGCTTGCTTGGAATACTGCTCCAATGCCATCCGAAACTGCTCCAGCTGCACTGCGCGCTCCACTTCGTACATACCTATAAACGAAAAGGCAAACTGGTCATTGAACATTTTTCGGACCAAGAAAGTCTTTCCCACACGCCTGCGACCATAGATCGCTATCAGCTCGGCCTTGCTACTTTCACAGCGCTCCTGGATGAGTTTTTGCTCGTACTCACGCCCTATAATCCCGTTTACACCCATAACTTTCTGATTTTATTCGGTTTATATTTCCATCTTACAGGTGCAAAGATACCAAAAAGATCTGAATTATGCAAGGATAGCGCCGCCATAACTCCTTTTTTTTCGTAGTTATGGCTGACTTATAGGTGATAACTCAGCCATAACTCGTTTTTTTGATGGTTATGGCGGTGTTATCTCCACATCTGGCTTTCTTTTCATCCATGATTTTTTCTTGTTCGTTTTAGGGTTTGACAAATGAGTTTTGCTTTGGCCTGGTAGATCTCGAAGAGCTTTTACGTTGACGAATCTTGCCTGACAATCCATAAGTCCCGTAAACTGCTTGCTGTCGCATTAGCAGAATTCTATCTGGAAACGAGTACGGTATGTCTTCAATACATCCTCACCTGTTATCGAGAGTTTTGTTGTGTATATTTACCCCAAGTTTGATCCCTCACTAAAGGTTTTTCTTGCTATCCAACGTTTTACGATTCTCATTTGCGCCGCTGTGTACTACAAACTTTTTGGGATTTTGATTTTCCTGAATGGCATTTTCTTGTACTTCAGCCGCTCGTAAATCTCATCGGCAGACTTGTTCGGTTCGCTGCAAAGTCTCATTTGTACCTTCTCGCCAAGGGCATTTGTTGCCTCCGTGGTGACAGCCTTCTGCGTTGACAGCCTTCGTACTATCTCTGCACGGATGCGTTCAAGCAGCACCGATGCAGGTTCATCATTCGGGTCTTGCGGTATAAGTTTTCCATGTATCGCAAGGTCGAGTATCTTTTGGCGTAACGCTTTTGTATTCATTCTGAGTTTTGTTTAATCTTCCTCTAATTTCTTTATTTCTTCATTCTCCTCAAACTCCTCAATCCATTCCTTCACCTTGGCTTGCAGCAAGGCTTTGTCGGGCAGATAGAGCTGGTAAGCCGCTGCATAGACGTTTGCGTCTTTAGGAAGAGTGAGTTCTGCCAACGCATCGTTTTTCTCCTTGCAGAGCAAGATACCGATGGTAGGTTTCTCGAAGTCCTGCTTTACATATCGGTCAAAGTAGTTGACATACATCTGCATCTGTCCGAGGTCTTGGTGAGTGAGTTTCTCGGATTTTATTTGTATTTTTGCCATGTCTTGTTGACTTTTTACCGTCTTTGGTTTTGCAGCACTAAGATAGGTGAAATTTCTGACATGGCAACATCCTGGGCAACTTATTGTTGCTCAGGATGTTACAAATAACGTTAAACTAAAGAGTTGCGGAATTAAGGTTAAAATAAACGCAAAAAGCAAAATCCCCTACCAAAATATTTAGCAGAGGATTTTGTTCTATCGTTTAAAGGGCGTTTTTTATATTTTTCAATAAATCGCCATATCCATGATTGTCCCCTGAGTCTTTATCACAGGTGACTGACTACATGTTTTTGTATTCCTGTCATACACGAACAGTCCAGCACCGTTGTTTTCCGTTACTAATCCAAAAAATACTTTGCTGTCTTTATGATTAATCGCACAACTGTAACCATTGGTTCGGGGAAAATCAAGAACTTCTCCTGTACAGTTATACAGATTTGCTTTGAAAGCATAATTTGTTTTGTCGTTGATATAGTCTGGCCCTGACGCCCCAATGAATGCGGGACAATAACCAAAGAAATACAACTCTCCGTTTCCTGCATAGTGATAGGAAAGTACATATTGTAATTTTCCTCCTTCTACACCCGTCCACGTTCTGTCTGTAAGATTGAAGCAATAATCCTTGTCAAAATCAGTCTCGCCGTTCTTTATACGTAGCAGTCCACAGTATTGATCGGGTACGTAGCCATAAGATCCCCAGCAGGGAATATATAAATCGTTCTTTTCATCAACAAACATTGCACCTACGCCGATAACGGTAGCGGCAGACAACCGATAATCAACGATTTTCTTTATAGGTTTATCGGTTGTGGCATCCACTAACAGAACATGTGCACCTTTTTTGCAAATAGGCATGTTGTCAAACTGTCCTAGTCCTACATATAGAATGTTGTCACGCAAGAACAGACCTATAGGGTTAGGGGTATTGCTGCCCTCTGCACCCCATCGCGAGTCTGCAAGGTCTATTTCACCTGTCCTTTCCATAGTGGTCGGGTTGAAGATTACGATTTTGTTTTCAATCGGTGCCGTCGCATAGGCTTTTGTATCATTAACCACTAACATGTTTCCAGCCATAGGCGCCATACGGTCCACTTGGATTTGTCCAGCCTTGGTTAATGTACCGTCATCATTGCGGATGAATTTATATACATTCGCATCAGCCGCACCACCGATACTGAACACCCAATCCTTATATGTGGCAAGATAAGGGGTGCTCTTCACCTCATGGGCGTTGGTAAAGCTGACATTTCCATTGGAAGTATTCTGAACAGGGACGATGTATCCCATAGAAGCTTGAGGAGCCATGTCGATTGCGAGAATCATGTTAGCCTTCCCCTCTGTCATGGGTGGTAGCGGATCGTCATTACTGCTGTCACAGGAGGTCAATGCAAAGCCTCCTAACAGACTTACTGCTAATAGAATTAAATTTTTCATTTTCATTTTATTATATTAATTATTTACCATTCAAGTGATGTAAAACGGATTTTAAGCGAGAAAAGTCGACCTGCCAACGGATAATTAAAGTTGGTCATCTCATCGGTATTGAGAATATTGTGACATTCCGCTCCGAATATTATCTTCCGTCTGCATATACCATATTCAAGGCCGAGGGTATGAATACATGTCCCAGGTATTTTATAGTTTTGATTTTTACTCAGTTCGTAACCATAATAATACTTGTCGGTATATCCTCCTTCATAATAAATACGGGTATATTGATTCCGACCACCAAAGAGGTTGTCCTTTCGGTAATCTACCATCCAATTGAAATATAGAATAGGTATATGTGGTAACTGCATTTTATAGGTTTGGCTTGGTGTATTTGTACCAAACAGATATTTGGAATAGTCAAGCGATTTTTGCCAAGTACCATTCAGCGACACGAACCAATTCCGGTTTATATCCCATTTTACTTCGGCATCTATACCATATAGCAAAGCTTCGCCTAAATTCTGATATTTATAATATCCCGCTTGCGCAAGCATATACATCATGTTCTTTACTTTTGTTGTGTAAACATTTGCTTCAAATTGCAACCGTGATTCATTATTGTAGTAGTGGTCATATATTACCCCTAAATTATAATTGTTCGCCATTTCAGGGTTCAATGCTGTATTGACCTGGGTTGTGATACGATCCCCAAGGATTTCCTCATATCGCGGCAAACGATAATTATGTTCCAATGCTGCTTTCAGATACCAATGTCGGGGTAAATCATATTTCAAGGCAATGCTATAGCCCAAATTGTCTCCTGTGCGGTCGGTCTTGACCGGTTCACTTTCCGACCCATATGTCAAATCTACCGTCTCACCGTTCACTCTAAAATGATAATATCGCCCGGTAATAACGGAAGTAAGTTTGTCATTGAACCACCTGTTCTCGAAAGACAGAGAAGAAATAAGACCTGTCACATCTGATTGGAGTCCACAAAGTCTTTTTTTCAAGAATTTTTCCGCTTCCGGATCATTAGCCTCCTGAGTAACATATCGAAAATCATTGTTCAAATTGACTGACATTTTATTAGGAATCAAATGGTATTTTAAATTCAGATTGAAACGAATGTCATGAGTATGGTCATCTGAAAGGTTTGGTACACTTCCCTTTTCTCCTTTGTAGCTATTGAGACGTTTGTTGCCATAGAAGTCATATACATATGAAGATGTATCGTTCAGGCATGAATTAGTGTACAGATAGCCTCCATTAAATTTCATATCCATTTTTTTAGTAAGGAAAGATTTTCTTTCTAAATGTAAAGTTCCACCAGTAGTGAAAGCTTTGTTGAAGGTATGACGGATGTTGGTTTCGATACCTTGCATCTCTTTTCTATTAGCATATCCTAAAATTTCTAATTCAGCTTCATCGAAATAGCCATTCATAAAATTGAAACTTACAGCGTAGTCTATCATTTTCAAATGATCATGGTCTCGTTTTATTTTTAATCCTTCTACATAGGGTGATTCTATGGTATAATCATTTGCCGCTAAAGTTCCTCCTGCATATAGAGTCATGGCCGTGTTTATTTTATTGAAAAAATGGCGAACAGTCGCACTGCCCTCATGCGTTCCGTAACTTTGCATTTTATATGCCAAATCGTAAAAATTTTTATCGGTATCAATTGTCACTACATTGACAGCACTTCCCAATCCATCTCCCCCAAACTCCGGTGGGACAATACCTTTGTATATTTCTATGCGGTCTATGAACTGAAGTGGAATATCATTTATGGAAAAGTTTCCATCTGGTGTATTTAATGGATAACCATCCATATATATTTGAACTCTATTGCCTTCCAAGCCGCGAACATTTATTTTAGTCTGACTTCCAACTCCGCCGGTTTGTCTGAGTTTTACGCCGGTTTGATGGTTGAGCACCTCACTTATAGAGGTACCCCGCCCTGCCAACGTTTTGCCATCTATTACCGTAACAGGAACACCCTGTTGCTTAACTTCTCGTATCTCATACCTTTCGCCGATGCCTACAACCTCCACACCGTCCAGTTGCATATTTGCATCTTCCATAAGGACATCTAAAGTTTTGCTCTCTGATTCTGAAAAGAATACAGTCTTGGTTGTTCTTTTCAAACCAACGCACGAAAATACTATAGTTGACTTACCTATAGGAATATTCTTTAATACATAATTTCCCTGTTCATCTGTAGTTGTCCCGATTGAAGTATGCTCTATTTGTATAGTTACACCTATTAAGGGAGATTTATCCTGAATGCTTCTGATACTCCCAGACAAAACCCGTTGAGCCATAGCAGATAGACTGAACAAGGAATAAAGAAAGATTAGTAAAAGAACACAGTCTGTTCTTCTTTTTTTATAATTTATAAAATCGAATTTCATAAGGTTGTCTTTTTTAGGTGCAAAGTTATCTCGTTTCCAAAGAATGCACAATCCCTAAATTTAGGTATTTTAACGTCACTGCGTGAATTCGTAACTACTCAGTACCTCTCTAAAAAGTGATTTTAGGGTACGAGGCTTTGCTTGCCATTACATAATGGCAAGTATGGCTTCGAATTTTGAAATTCCGTTTTTCTTGGCAGTTTCGGCTATGGAATGAATCTTTGCAAAGATGTCTGCTCCATCATCTGTTCTGAAGCAACCGCTTACTTTTTGCTTGACCTTTATTTTTCGAATGCCTCTCTCGCTCGCATTGTTGTCGTAAGGGACAGAGAAATCGGAAAGAAATGCAAACTAGTAGTCCTTTACCTTATATATGCCTTTCTTGAAAGTCTCGAAATCATCATGAAACTGGGCGCAGGGGGGGATTCTCCGTGGATTGCCCCAGCGCCCATAAAGTGCATTGCGGTTGTAAAAATACTACTTTTTCACGACTCCCCTGTGTACTGCAAATCAAAAACAAAGGATGCGGTTGTTGAAAATCAACTTGTTAGCAACGGAGGACACCCTAAAAACTGATGAAAAAATGTATTGGGTGTCAAACTTGGGATAAGTTAAGACGATAGAAAGGGCTGGATTTCTCGTAATGGGAGGTCAGCCTTGTTTGTTGTGTATATTTACCGTTGTAAATCATCCGAAAATACGGATTGTGGCTGCAAACTGCGGTGGGTAGTAGCGAGTTGAATGCGGTTAAAATAGCGGTAAGAGTATGGGGAAGTGTAGTGATAAGGGCTTTTGGTACTGCTACTGACTTTGTTAAATGGATACGGAGAATTAGTTAATAGTCCGTTAATTCATGCTAATCGACTTGGTTTCGGCTGAGCGGAAGGTTATCTTTGTATAGTAGCTTCGCCATGACTATTGATGCCTCAGTCATCTTTGGATGAGAAGCGGAGTGGAGTGAGATGTTAAAATGTAAAATATAATACAGGTAAGTATTGATGAAAAACTTAAACTTTTTATCAACCTCTCCAACTGGTGGTCAGAAATTATCGGTCTCGTATCGATCTCGTATCGATCCCGTATCGATCCCGTATCATTCTCGTATCGATCCCGTATCATTCTCCTATCGTCCTCCTATCGTTCTCGTATAATTCTCGCTTCCGGAAGCGGAAACAATACGGAAACGATACGTAACCGATATTTTGAGGAAGGGAGGAAGAAGCGAGGACGATATTTGGTGGAAGCGTGGAGGAAAGAGGCCCAAGATAGAAGCCACTGTTTCTGCCTGGAGCGGACTTGCCGTAGAAGAAAGGATGGTACGTTCCTAAGGGTGAGGGCAAGATGAAGGGTGGAGTATGCTGCTCAATGGAAAACGAAGGTCCGCCAGTGGGCCTCCTTGATGGGAAACCGACTGGCGGATCGTGGAAGTGGAAGTCTTGGTATGAGACTCCAGCGGCTCTAAGTCTGTGGCGATCTTATCTCACCACGACCTTCTTGCCACCGACGACATAGATGCCGGCGGGAAGTCCCTTGAGGCTCTGGGCGTTCTTGCGCACCTGTTGTCCTGTGAGGGAGAAAATATCGAAGGCCTTGCCATTGAAGAGGGTCTCGGCAGAGACGGACTCGATGGCCGTGGAGGGGGTGATGGTCAGTTTTCCGTTGGTGTAGGAGAACTCGTAGTTGTCGGCGTCGCCACCTTCCACCACGATCTCATAGACACCCTCGGGTGAGGAGAGGTCGGCGGAGCAGGTGGCCTGCGGCTTCTCACTGATCGCGCTCTCGTTGTCATCGTTTCTGAAACCCTCGTAGCGGATGGTAAAGACGGGGTTGGCCTCACCCTCACAGCGCGTGGCGTCCTCGGCAATAACCTCCAGGGGGGCAGGCTTGATGATGAGGTAGCCATCCTCAAACTCCGTGTCCTCGTCGGTGATGGTGCCGCGGCTGATCTTGATCTTGTAGCGGCCCACGCCGGAGGTGTGGTCGGCCTCGCAGGTCAGCTGAGGTGTACCATCCACCTTCGTGCCGTTGATGGTGAAGGTCAATTCGGGATTCTCCTCACCATAGAGGCGGGAAAGGTTGCGGGCTTTGACGGTGGTGCCAAACTCCACGATGCTGGAGAAGTCCTTCCACTGTGCCAGCGAGCTGTAGCGCGTCTTGCTGCCTGCTCGCACGGCGAGGCGACAGGTCTCGGTGTTGGCGCCAGCGAAGACATCCATGCCCAACTGCGGAATCTCCTTGGGTCGCACCTTGAGCTCCTCCATCGACCAGCAATAGCCGAAGGCTTCCTTGCCGATCTGCTTCACGTCGTGGCCGAGGGCGATCTTGCGCACCATGCTGCAGCCAGCAAAGGCGTAGTCGGCGATGGTGGTCACGCCGTCGGAGACCTGGAGGTCTTCGCGCGTCAGCGGGATAACGGCCAAAAGTGTGGTCTTGTCCTTGGCATAGACCATGCTGCCCTCGACAGTGAAGTCGGCATCGGCGGTAGGGGTGAGGTGGACAGTGGAAAGCTTGTTGCAATAGGCCCAGACGCCCTTGCCGAAGTGGCGGATGCCCGTGGCGGGGAAGTGGATCTCCTCCATGGAGCAACCGTAGAACAGCTTGTCGGGCAGGCTATTGTCCTGAGTGATGGTGAGCTTCTGTCCCTTGTCGATGAGATAGTAGTCGTCGCCAGCCACAATCTGGGCGTCGCTCAGGTCGAGCATACGCATCTGTCCGTGGGTGCGGTTGCCATTTTCGTCAATGCCCGCCATCTCGCGGAGTGTGCGGAGGTCGGTGGCATTGATACGGCCCTG
>OHLN01000611.1_pt1 | contig 17925 bp, 12 predicted proteins | sample 1569071 | NCBI WGS metagenome assembly OHLN01 (sample SAMEA3879594, study PRJEB24766) | human gut metagenome | biome: human-associated habitat; feature: feces | place: USA | collected 1985/1987
CTACAGTTTGTCCGTAAAAAGGCAGGGTTTCACGGACAAGTTACTCAAAATCAACAAGTTGTCCGGAAAAAGGCGGGGTTTTACGGACGAATCACGCAACCGGGGGTCAAGCGACCGACGGTCAACCAGGATCAGGATAATGCACAAGAATAAAGTCCCGTGTGCAGAATGAACTGATCAGCTTATTACTGATATTGGTTGACCCAGAATCCACAGTTTGTCCGTAAAAAGGCAGGAACATACATGCCTGGAGCATACTATAACCTCATGGGAGTTCCTCTCTACGCAGGTACCTACTGTATGGAAGTAAAACCTACCAATACCGCTGTCCTCTACGGACTCATCCAGAAGGGCGGTGGAAAGAAGCGGGGACAACTATGAAATCACCATCGACTGTGTTTCAGAGGACGGAGTTTCCATCAAGGGCAAGTTCCCTATGGGCGAAGCGAACCTCAGGGATAACTCTCCTAACCTGCCTGATGGCGACTGGAACAGTATTCTCCACGAGGACAAGACCTTGATTTTCAATGAGACAGTTGATATCTTCTCTTACATGAACCACTATTGCTATGATGACTACAGCGAGTATGAAATTATCGTGAACAACCATACTTCTGACGAATCATTCTACCTCTCGGTTGTAGCTGCTGCCAATGCTTCAAGTCCTGTCGGAACATTCACAACTCATAAGGATGCGTCAAACCCTACCATCGGAGAGTTCCGTCCGGGACATCGTGATTTCGCAGCATTCAAGGACCCATGGTGCTACATGACATTCGATTCAGACGGCTATGAGGCTGGCGGTGTTCCTGCAACTGAAGGCACAATCACCATCAAGGATGCAGGTGACGGCAAATACACAATTGAATTCGAATTGAAGGACGACGCCGATCCGAAGCACACTATCAAGGCTCTCTGGACAGGCAAGTTCAACAAAGAGAACGAATACAGATAATAACCTATCATAACATATCTCAGAACCCCGGTTCCGCTGATTGCAGGACCGGGGTTTCTATCTAGTATCATTTTTTAACGCAACGGACAGAATATGTTTCTGTTGACGAAGACAGAATCTGATTATCGCTCACACTTTTATCATCAAATTTCAGAAAGACTCTAAACTCAAAGTACCAAGTTGGATCATTATAGGTTGAAGAAGAGCAATATTCGCCTCCCTCATCCTTATCTCTTCCACTGCAGCCCGCCGCAGGGAAAAACACCTTTGGGACACCGGATGAACAATAATCAGATGTACCTGAAAACCAGCGCCCTTTCATGCCCCTATATGTAACCATACTCGAATAATGTTCTGACAATGAAGAAAGTTCCGAATTAGTCGGAAGTCTCCAGCCTGATGGACATGCTGTCTCTGACGATTTATATGAATAGTATTCTCCATAGAGATTCGATTCTGTAGCTCCACAATTCACAGGTGCCCAATATAGGTCTCCAATTTTCACGGATTCTCCCCAATTTTTGGCGATTGCATCAACATAGTCGTTCGGCCCAACCGTCGGTTCCGGTCCACCTGGTTTCACCTCACCCTTAACACAGCGGACAGAATTCTTCGTGTCAACATTGGCGACAAGGCTTCCGACCGAGCCTCCGTTGGAAAGAGTCAAGCCATATGCGCATGAAGGGCTTGAATCAGCCACTTCATCAGATGACCAGTAATAACCTCGGCTTCCCTTGTCTACAACGTTGCCCATTGTGTATTGTCCAGCGGCAGGAAAAAACACCTTAGGCCTATCAGATGACGGAGATGCGCTTCCATAAAAGTCAAAGCCGAAAACGCCATTTGAAGATGAAGATGCATGATTCTTGGACAATGAAAATAGTTCATTCTTTGTCGGAAGACGCCATCCTGAAGGGCAGACTTCGCCCGCCTCGCTGAAATTATATAATTCGCCATATATATTTGTTCCGTCCGACCCCGCATTTACAGGAGCCCACATCAGTCCGTCAATCTCAACAGCCTGTCCATGATAAACGCCGTTCTTATCATAGTGATCCAAATCTGATGAAGATTTGTACGGCTGAATCCCGACATATTCCGACAGCACTTCACTGGAGCCGCTGGATATTTTTAACCTGATATTCAGTTTTGTATTCCCGACAAAGAATGCATCATCAATTCCCTCTCCGGACATTGTCACGGACAGAATACCACCTTCAGCAGACACTGACACTACAGGAATCTGCAAGAAGTCACCGACTCCTTTAAGAGAAGCCTTTGTATATACTCCTTTCACCGACAGCGCCGATTGCCACACATCTGCAATCTCAGATGAAGCACTCGCCGGTGCCACCTCGAATCTTATGGTGAAATCCTCAGGCACCGGAACATTTCCATTCAACTTGTAAGGAACAATCTCCTCTCCATTGTAAAATGTCGGCACATGGGATATGGAGATAATCCTACTGACAAGCTTCGAAATCTGATCTTTCATAGCTGTAAGCTCCTCCATAATGGATTTAAGCGATGCCTTTATGGATACAATACTTTCTTCCAACAGTTTCACTCTAGCATCCAGAGCCGCCAGTTCCTGCTCCACTTCGGCAATTTTCGCATCAATGAGCTTGTTTACATTCTCAATCTCAGACTTGATATCAGATGTGAGTTTTCCGCCAAGTTCATTGATAGCGGCCTCTATTGCTTTATTGTACGCCTCAGTCATAGTTTCCTTTGACTCTGCAAGTTCTTTCTTCAATGCAGAAACCTCAGCAGCATTGGCTTCCTGAGTCTTCTTCAACGAAGCAAGACTGGACTGCACTGACTCAATCAGCGCTGCATTATCCTTAATTCCCACAGACAGGCTGTCTGAAAGGTTTTCAAGCAGGCTCTCCAGATATGTCTTCTGGGATCTCAGTTGCATCTCCAAATCTGTCTTCAATGACGACATTTTCGCATCGGTCTCATTGATGGTATAATAGCCTGTCAATGCGCTGTTTATCCAGTTTTTAAGCGAGCTCTCCAATGATGCAATTGAGGAAGCGATTTCTGCCTTGTAAGCCTCTGTGACTTCAGCTTTCGCATTGCTTATGGCTGTAGTATATGACGCTGTGACTTCACTCACGATGTCCGATGAGATCTGATCACGTATCGGCTCCAGTGCGGACTCTATCTCTTTGGAAACCGTCTCCTTGAGCTTAGTTTCCAGCGCTGACAGCGAGTTGTTCAAGGATTCCACACTCTGCCGTATTGTGGCAATTTCGGCCGTAACCGAGTTATACTGCTCGAGTGTGGCAAATGTGGCAGTCACCCAATCCTTTGACTTCTGAATCTCGCCACCTGTCCATGCCTGGAGTTCCGAGATTTTCTTTTCCAATTCCGCATCCTTCGTCTGAAGAGCAGATATCGTCTCCTCTATCTTACCCAACTGACCCTGCATTTCACTCTTTGCTGCAGTCAGTTGGGAAAGGATATCAGACTTCGCGGTTCTCAGCGCAGATAACAGTTCTTCCCTCAATGCTGCATCGCCAGCCTCCGCATCACTTATCGCCATTTCCAGTTCCTCGCGAACCTTTGCTATCTTCTCATCTGTCTCCCCGATTGACTTATGTAGTTCCGATGCGGTCTCCTGAAGCTTAGTGATATAACCCCTGAGTTCTTCGTCAGCCTTCTGAAGCTGCGGTAGCGACTTGTTTATCGCATCCACTTGCTGGCTGAGCGAATATATCTCAGTGTTTTCTATATGGTCAATGCGGCCTTCCAGACGCTTGATATCTTTGTCATAGCGCTTGCAACCATGCAGGGCAGCAATTATAAAAGCACATATCAGTATTCTTCTCATAGCGCTCATTTTCTTGGTATAATATTCTATTTATTTCTTGACACAACGGACAGGCAATCCATTCATTGCATAAGGCCCTGATATAACCGCAGGATCATTTCCCGTAGCGCCCAAATAATAAGGGCCATCATCTCCCATTGTGGATGACCAATAAAAAGTCAGCCCCACATTCAATATTTTACCACCCAATTTAAAGCCAGCTGCCGGCAGGAAGATTGAATTTGCTCCAGATGAATAATCTGCACTGCCTGAGAGATAATATCCAAACATATCAGGCAATGTATAATAATGTCTGGACACATTTTCCAAATCGGATTTAGACGGCGTATTCCATCCGTTAGGACAAGCTGTCTTTGCATCCTCATATGTAAAATAACTTCCGTTCAAATCTTCAGATGTCGCCCCCACATTAACTGGAGCCCATAATGTTCCATCAATATTCACAGCTTCTCCCATGTCCTTCCCAGTCTCGCCGACATAATGAGTGGAAGGCTCAAGCCCAACGTATTCAGAGCGAATTGTATTACTACCAGATGTCACTTGCAGACTCACACCTAAAGATATGCTTCCATCGAAAAACTTCTCATCGATGTCATTTCCGGAAACAACTACGGACAACACGCCGTCAACGGCAGACGCAGACTTTACCGAAAGCGATACGAAATCCCCCGCTTCTACCTTCGTCGAGGTATAAACACCCTTGACAGATAAGCATTTCTGCCAGGATTGCATTATTTCATCTGCAATCTCGGCTGGCACGACATCGTATTTCAATGTAAAATCACCTATTGACACGTTGTCCCCGCCAACATAATACGGCACAGATTCATGTCCATCCAATCTGCTCGGAATATATGTCAGCGACACATTTCCGGTTTGAATCAATTCTGCCAGATGGTCAACACGGCCATCCAGACGTTGAATGTCCTTGTCATAGCTTTTGCAGGATGTCACAAGAAGCATCGATGCAATGGCAAAGGATGCTGCCGTTTTTTTCAATACATTTTTCATAACTGGTTTGGCTTAAAAATATTAGTTTTCTATCTGTATTCAATAGGAATTTCATCAAAATCTGTAAACGTAGTGTACTCGAAAGCACACTGGAAGTTTCCGATATATGAAAAGTAGTCCGTATATTGATTTCGTTCATACATGTGTATCTTCTTGTTGCCTATCAGGGTATATGGAGACTCTCCTTGCACATTGCCGCATCTGGCAAACAGATGATTCATAGAATTGATTTTTCTGTTATTGTCAAAAATGTCCACAGGGACGGACACCAATGAGGAACATTCACCGAACAACGAATTAACTTCAACAATATCAGGACTGTACTTGAACAATCCCTCAGGTATTGTGGACAATGATCTACATCCGTTAAAGGTTGTACTAACATACCGTAACTGGACACAATTCCTAAAGAGCCCAGACGGGATTGATTCCAACGAAATGCACCCCTGAAACATGCCGTTCACGTTCTCCAACTTTCCACACCCGAAAAGAAGATTTGCCGGGATATCTTTCAATGAGCGGCAGTCCCCAAAAGCTCTTGACAGACTGTTTAAATTTGCACATCCGGAGAAAAGAGGTCCTTCTATTTCCGCCAGATTATAACAATTGGAAAACATATCTGACGCATCGACAACATTTATGAATTCATCGTCATTACATCCGGAGACTTTCACAATAGCTGGATTATTACAGAAAGCATGACGCAAATATTTCAGCCCTGTCTTTCCCCATTGGTTCACCTCTATTACGGACGCCATACTTATATTCTCCGAATTAAGACCTGTAACTTTGCCGGAAATCCGCACCACATAGGACGCAGGATATTCCGAAGGATATTTATGCTTCACAGGCTTCGAGTCATAGTAGTCCACACTCCCGTCTCCCCAATCGACATAACAGTCAATTTCTCCATCCAGAGGCAGTTCCGATGTATATTCGTTCGGAACATTAGCCCTGACAGTAAACACCATGTCCTCCGGGGAGTCAGACTTTTCAGCCATCTGAATAATCTGAATCGAGCCGAGTCGTTCATTACCGTCCGAGAACAAGGTTACAGTACCGTTACGTTTCAATCCGGTATCATTTTTTGATGCCGACATAGTCAGGACATAATTCTCTCCGGTCTTCTCTGAGTCCACAGTCAGCCACTCAGCACCGGAGTTTACGTTTACCTTTAATCCCAATGTGGAAAACACATCAGCCTTGACTGTCGATGACAAATAAGGCATTGCAAATTTAGTCTGACTAATAGAGAAACTTGCCGATGACTGATTGACGACTATTTCAGCATAGGGTTGATAATCATTAGTCTTTGAGTAAACATTAATAACCGCCTTTCGGCTACCGAACGTTTCATTCCTAGATGCAGATACGACAATCATTGAATCTCTCATCGCCGCCCTTGTATTCGGAGCAATTGCAAGCCAATCTGAATCCAATTTAATATTCGTGTCAAAATTCATTGATATCGGAATATTTAGCACTCCCCCCTCCTGTGAAATACTATACTCCAACCCTTCCGGAAACATGATTTTATTCTCATGAAAATTGATAACCTTCAAAAGGGAATACCCATATGTATCAGTTACAAGAACATTGACATATCCATCTGTATATTGAGCAGGAGGAGTCACTATCAGTTTTCCCGAAGAATCGTCATCCCTGACTACTTTGACAGAATAGTTTCCATCAGAAGTAGCAGTAATGGACGTATTTGATGATTTGGATTTTAGAATATACTTGATGACGACCTCTATACCTGAAGCTGCACCTGTACCATCCTCGCCAATGCTGAATGTTATTTCCGGACGTTGATATTTAGGAAACACCAATGTTGTTCCATCTGAAAGAGTCAGTGAAAGATTATCATCAGACACTTTTACGTCATCAAAAAATGAAGTGCCATCATTACCTGTAGCCTGTCCAAGGCGATCCCATTTGACACCTCCATCATATGAGACCTCCCAGAAACCATCTTGGATGCGAAGTTGCGGTGTAACTCCATCCCTACCCGACGCGAGAATCTTGTCACCATCTGAGGTCAGCATCCAATTTCCATCAACAGTCCAGTAATAGTAACCGTCAGCATCTTTACGTATTTCCAATCTTGGAGTATAGCCGTCTTTCCCATCTTTGCCATCCTCTCCATCCTTGCCATCCTTGCCATTGTCGCCATCAACTCCATCCTTTCCATCTTTGCCGTTTTCACCGTCTTTGCCATCCTCTCCATCAACGCCATCCTTTCCATTCCGACCATCTTTACCGTTGTATATGACGACAGTCCCGCTCTTTGAAAATTCAAGAGTATAGCAGATAACATTACCGGCGCCATCAGTAACAGGGGTGACATTTTTCACCCAATCTTGACCTTGTAGAGCGTCGATAAGGACCTTCAAGGCGCTGATGTTGGAGTTCATCTGCGAACACAATGTTTCAAGCGCTTCTATACGGTCAGTATTGTCTTTCACCCTATTGTCCAATACTTGATTGGCCTTATTCATCTCATCAATAATCTTATCAGTGCTGCAAGCTGCTATAGATATGACTCCTAACAGGAGCAAACAAATTTTTCGTATCATTTTTTTACTAATATTTAATTAATATCTCCAGTTTTCTGGCATAGAATCCTGATCCACAAAATTATTTCCAGTAAAGGCCCTGTTATATGTTTTAGATATAGGATAAAACCAATCCGGATACATCCACCTCTCATATAAATGAACCTTCTTCCCTTCAATGACAGTATAAGGTGATTCTCCTGTAAGGCCACAACAAAAGAACATTTCCTGAGTATCCTGTATCTTTCTGTTGTTGTCAAATATTGAAACAGGTATGGTTTCCAATGCAGAACAGACGCAGAAGGTCTGCCAAAACCTCTTCAAGTTGGGTAAGTATGAAAACAAATCGGCAGGAAGTGATTTTAAAGAGCTGCACCCGCTGAAAGTAGTAACCATAGATTCAATATCTGAATTTGCCATAAAAAACTTCTCGGGAATATTCTCCAAACTAGCACAATCTCTAAACAGATCATTAACTCCACATATCTTCGGACAATTCCAGAATAATTTTTGAGGAATGGATTTAATAGATTTACAGTAACGGAACATTGCGTCAACATTCTTAAGTCGAGAACAGTTGACCAACAATCCTTCAGGTATCTCTATTATTTCAGTATCAGCAAAAATCTCCGTCATATCATTAGCCATACCACAGTTCTTAAATAGCTCCTCAGGGATACTCCTCAAAGAAACACATTTATAGAAAGCGCTTCGAAAAGACGTCGCATTAATTGCCGAAGCAAACAAATCCTTTGGGATAGACTCCAGAAACGCACAACCCCTAAACGCATCATTAAAATTATCGACACCTGAAAATGCGCCCGAAATATCCCCTGCAATTTTAACCAACAGATAGTCGTTTTCAAAAGCGCCTTGCATATTTTTAATGCCTAGGTTTCCCCATTGTACCACTTCCGAGACACTAGGAGAATATCGTACAGAAGAATTCAAGGCAGAGGCTGTTCCCGATATATGCACGACATAATCCTTTACACTCTCTTCATACTGATGAGACGGGTAATCTGCCACTACATGTTCAACCTCAGAGCCATCACCCCAATCAATAAAACAGTCAACTTGTCCACATATAGGCAACACTGATTTATATGAGTTGACAGAGTTCAATCTCACCTTAATGATCATATCATCCGGATTTTCTTCACCCAAAGCCACCTGTGAGACACTCATGATGCCAAGTTCATCTTCTCCGTCTGCTGTTCTAAACACAACAGACGCACTTCTCATGACACCGGTATCATTGTCTTTAACCGACACTTTTATTGAATAGTGTATGTTGTCCTCAGTCTCCGTTATCACATTCAGCCAAGATTCATCACACGAGACAACAAGACCTGAAGTAGATTCAGCATAAGTACTTAGTTCACACGCAGCAGCATTAAGCATATATCTGTTTCGTCCAAGTCGCCATATCGCAGCCGTCTGTGTAATATTCATTCCCTTAAGAGGATGAGACGGGTCATTCTTCGCATACAGTTCCAAGACTGCACTGCGATCCTCGAAAGACTTATTCATCTCTGCAATCAAATCAATCTTCTGCTTCCGTACAGCAGCAGCTGGAGTGGACGTATATCTTAACCACTGGACATCTTCTTTATATTTGAGCACATACTCAAAATTTGCTGCTAGCGGAATCGTAATCGAACCGCCCTGCGGCGGAATAGTGTAAGCATCGCCCGTGATAAACAATTCCCTCTTATAGAAATTTACCACTTTTATCGCAAAATATCCGCTTCCGTCAAATGCCATTATCGAAACATGACCGTCTTCATAATATTTAGGGCTTGTAATGATAATCCTACCGGATATATTGTCCTTCTTTTGAACATTTACGCGATAGTTCCCATCCGAGGCGGCTGTCACAACTGTCTCATCCGACGAATAATTCAGACGATAATTTATCTGTATCTCCTTTCGAGGCTCAACTCCAGTTTCACCACCTTCAATATCTAAAGATATCTCAATGCCATTCCATCTCGGCAGCGTAAACGAAGTTCCATCAGATAACTTAAATATTACATCTGCTGTGTTTATATCAATGCTGCCAAATATCATATCTCCATTCTGTCCATCCGCCGTACCTGCATCTTTCCACGTATTACCAGAATCATAAGATATCTGCCATCTGCCATTATCTATACGGACTTGGGGGACATTCGCATTGTCTCCATAAACAGGGATTCTATTTCCGTCCTTATCTTCTATAAACTTTCCATCCAACATCCAATACCATACGCCACTCTCATCCTGCTTCATTGATAAAAACGGCACAGCTGCATCCTTGCCATCTTGACCATCCTTACCACATTCTCCGTCTCTCCCATCCTCCCCGTCTTTTCCGGGTGCACCATCTTTTCCATTCTCACCGTCCTTTCCGTCAGAACCATCTTTTCCGTCAGCGCCATCTTTTCCATCAGCGCCATTGAACACATCGACAAAACCACCTTTCCGAAAACTAACCCGATATCCGTTTTCAATCATCTCAACACCTGTCACGTAATCATTTTCCTGAATAGCGCGAACAAGTAATCTAAGAGACTCGATATTCTTGTTGATTGTATCGCATTGTGCCTGCAATTGAGCTATGCGTTCCGAATTGGAAGATATCGAGGATTCATGCTCGACGTTGCTCTTCCACATCTCATCCAAATATGTGTCCCCACAACCACATACAATCGATAGCGACAATAATATTGTGACATACATCACCTTATTGCTTGACCACAAATCATTTAAACACCTCATCATCTTCCTGTGAATTAAGATTATACATTTTTATAAGAGCCGATATTTCGGGATCAAGATTTCCCCTGAAGACATATGATGGATTCTGTTTGCAAGCCAACAGATAATGCTCAACAGCATTTTTAAGATCGCCGGATCTCGAATAAAGCACAGCAAGCAGGTAATTGATTTTATCATCAGGTTTCAATGTCAGCAATATTTTCAATGCCGTAGCATTTCTCTCCAATCCCATGTAAGCCACAGCCGCATTAAAATCAGAATAAGATGACAAAAGGGACAGCGCCAAAGGGTAGTCCATATCTTTCAAGGCCTGTACTCCTCTCATATATATAGTATCTATTACTGTCGTATGTACAGTATCTTTCACCATGCCTTTCCTATGAAGATAAAAATTAAACTTCACTGTCCTTAATAGCGGATACAGATTCATTCTCATATACTTGTAAAATTGGCATTGCTGCAGGCGGTGCTCGCGTTTGTCCAAATCGGGTTCGGCATCACATATGTTTTTGAACTCTTCTTTTAGACCATCGTTCATTACCATGTCATTATCAACAATCTCATAAAGATCTTTCCAGTTTTCCGGTATCGATCTTGGCGTAAAGACAATGTCCGCCAAACTGTCCGAGCCATCGCTCAATTCTTCATGTCCAATCTCAGCAAAGACACCACGCTCTGTAATAAGAGAATCACGATACTGTTTCACAAATCTTCCAAAATAAGAAGAAACAGATTCCGAACGCCGCTGGGCTAAACTTGCATTGGACTTATACGAACCCTCTGGTGAAGCTGTCGCACAGACGATTATTGAATCCAAGTCATATGTGCTATTCTTGACAAGAGACGCCAAAGTGCGTTTAATAATATCTATTTCATACTTATTGTTGCCTAATTCCTCGATCACATCCGCTTTAGCGACCTCAAAGTCAATTCTACTCTCTGTATTTGCAGTCGCCCGTCTGGATATGACTTTAGTGAGATAGTGTTCGGTTTCATCCACAAAGGCTGATATGGAACTGATATAAAAAGTCAATGGCTTACTTGCTGGTATCTTATAAATACATTCATCATGCTCCAATATGTCCCCACTGAGAATGATATCTACTTTTCTTAATTTCGGACGCGAATTGATAGTCTGGACATAGTTGTATATAAAATCTCCATTATCTCCGGTCATGACGGTATCCAAGCGAATACCTTCAGTTACGATAGGAACTTTCACATACTTGTGATACATCTTTTCTTGTCGCGCTTTTCTCCTTTCGTTGGCAGCTTTGGCATACTTATTTGTGTAGTGTTCGACTGCTTGCCTTTCACTAAGTCCATATGCAGAATAAAATTCCTTTTCAGAAACATATGATGTATCCGACTTATAAGAATATACCGATGGGATATAGCGTCGCAGAAAGATATCCAATTGCCTGACATTAATGAACTTGGTAGAGTCTTGCACTATTCGGGAAACGAACTTGTCATAAAGTTGATATCCTCGCATTTGTGCTTTCCTGTAAGCAGAACCAGTAATGATTACAGGCTCTAGACTCACACTATCCCCCAGCACATACATTACGGGATTAAACCTCAGCTGCCAACGACTATCACGCATTGACTGTGGCACTATAACTTGGAATGACAAATCCACCTTGCCGCTACGTTCCGCAACATTTCTAAATCTGGCCGTAACAGTGACAGGTGCCAATTCCTCGGCAGCCACCATCTCTCCTGTTTCCTCATCTTTCACTGCTTTCATCAGTATCATCTCGTTACCCTCATCATCCTTCACCTTGAGTGTATCATGAGATATTCTTGATGTGGTATCAACTTTAGGCAAGAAATCAGCTTCCTCTCCCAGTTTCAATTGAACTTGTTCCGCATTTCCTTTGATTAGGCTCTGCAGCTTTCTTTGAGTGCTGCAAGCCACGACCAATACTAGAAATACAATAAATGCAAACGACCTTTTCATAATTTAAGTCTTGGAAAACACACTAGAACATATACATAAACGAGACAGAGATGTCATCTATACTGATAAAATTTCGCGGCCCGCTTTCCCTTATTTCCATACATAAAGGACAATGGTAAAGAGTGTGTTTCAGATTCCTTCCTCCCCATCCTCCAATTCCAAACTCTAAATTAACCCTTTTACTGACCATCAATGTGTATCCTGCTGACAAAACTAATCCGACTGCAGTACCCTCATTCAGGGCATAACGCCATAGCCCAGTATCAGAGAATTTAGAATATTGAGCCTTTCCTGAAATCCACCATCCAGAAAACACGTACCACGGCCACCAACGCATACCTGCATACGCTGTAGTCTGCTTATTTTGTATCATTAATCCAGACGGTTTATGAAATGCAAAAGGATTATATCGGGCTCCCGCCTCAATAGAAAAATGGCGAGACACACTTACGCCAACATTGGCATTAACTGTTCCAAGATTTGCCCACTGAACCGCATTGGTAGAAAGGGAAACATGCTGTGCACTCGCATAAAAGCCGTTTAAAAGAAAGAGTACAAGCCCAATGCCACTAAAAACAAATACCCTTCCGCGTTTATATAACAGATTCATTTTCAGTAAATTACATAACCTTTTTATCAGTCTCTAATTTTAACTTTTTGCTGGCAGAAATACAACGATTTTACGAATAAACTAACCTTATATATCAGGTTTCAGAAGCAAGCAGTCCTAATTATGGAGAAAGGACGACTATGGTTAAAACACAGCATTTAGTTGTTCAATATTTTATACGATGGCATTTACTGGTATTTGGTAGATCAAATGAATCTGCATACATTTGCAATGAACATTTCCGTCAGAACTAAGGCATATGGAAATGGTGTGCGATATTGAGCGAAGTTAAGTTTTCGAATTAACACCTCATAAACGCATATAATTGACTTTCAATGCTCCAGTCTTCAAGCATCGATATATTAAGTTTCTGCAGTTTTGATGATTAAAGTAAAGTGCCACGCTACTCTGCGTCACCTCCGACAGAATCGCCTGTTTCCACAGCCGTTTATGCTTGTCTTCAGGCCACCACCCTCACTTGCGAAGGAGTTGGAGAGATTGATGGGGATGACATTGATTTTGGGGCATTGATATGCCTGTCTTTCATTGGTCTTGTTCATCAGTACATGATCTTATGCGCCAATGTCTCCCGGAATTGGCGGATACTATACTATAGGCGTGGGAGGCTTACCAATGTTCACGATGCGACACTTACCTGCCGTTTCTTCTGTCCGGCAAGGAAGTGTCTAAGCGAAAACGTCAGCAACGTCTTGTAAAAACGTTGCAAATTTATAGTTTTTTACCCCCCCCCAGACTGTCCGAAAAGTCCTCGCGAGACTGAAATACTCCGTACCCCGATACAAGGCCAGAAACGGATTTTCGATTCTCACTGAGGAATATTTGACTTTTCAGACAGTCTCCCCCGTCAAGTTCATATTTGGTTCATTTTCAATCAAATTTGCAAAATCGTGCTCCGGACCGCACTGTAACGCGGATAATTTTGGAAAGTTTTTTCGGTCAGAAAATCTGTTCGTTGCGAAAATTTCTAAATTTTGTATTATAGATATTGAAATATATCCTAATTTTGTAAGGAAAATAAGGGAGGCAAGCTATGCGGATCAAGAAGATATGGTTCGAGGGAAGCAGAATATATGCTCAGTTCGATGACGGGAGGACATTGTGGCAGTCACTCCTTTACTATCGTAATCTGTTGAATGCGGAAAACAGAGACGATTATGTAATCGAGGATGACGGCGTACATTGGTATTCGCTCAACGAGGACATCTCAAACGAAAGCTTCGAATATGACAATCCTGAACCGGAAGGCATATCCAGGATTCTGCTTTCACATCCGGAATTGAACTTGTCCGCAGTAGCAAGAAGACTCGGCATACAGCAAAGTCTTTTGGCCGCATATTCCAGCGGAAAGAAGCGTCCGTCAGAATCGCGGGAGTTAATGATTGTCAATGAGATCCGCAAAATCGGAAATGAACTGCTTGCTATAGGCACTGACAATGATTCCTACGGCAAGCCGTGTTCCGGATATTTGGCAGAGTCACACGAAGAGAATTACCACAGTCATACCAGAACTATTGTGGACGGCTACGCCCCAGACCGGAATTACGGAATACTCCGCGACGGGAATGTGAGAGATGATTATAAAAACCAGAGCAGTGTCCAGACTGATGACGGACTGGACGAACATAAAAACCGGAGATCTGTCAAGTCACTGATAAAGGACGGGCTTATCCGCAATAATATGTCCCAGAAGGCGTTGGCTGAAAAAATGTCGGTTTCCCCATCCCGAATCAATGCCTATGTTACCGGACGGGCTATGCCCACATTGAAGATGGCTGCGAAGTTGTGCAAGATACTCGAGATTGCACCGGAGTCGATGCTGCAGTGCCAAGATTGAGTACAACCACAGCTGCATGCAATAATAAATAACAACACGTTTAAGGTCACAATTGTGATCTCAAAAATGAAGATAGAAATATGGCAGATATAACAGAAAAGACTGAGAACTGCGAACTGGTCGCAAATTGCGACCGGTTGGTTGCCGTGGATAATATCGAACCGCTAATAAAAGTAATTAGAGGACAGCAGGTTATGCTTGATAAAGACTTGGCAACGCTATATGGTGTAGAAGCTAAAGTTCTCAATCAGGCTGTTAAACGCAATATTGAACGCTTTCCAGATGATTTTCGGTTTCAATTGACAAAGGAAGAATGTTTAAGGTCACAAATTGCGACCTTAAACGCAGGACAAGGTCAGTTTTATGGTGAAAACCGCTTCAGTGTTCAGCCGCTTAGAAGCAATGGAATACTTGTCCGGGAAAGGGGGTGTTTTACGGACAAGTTGTCAGAATGACCAATTCATCCGTAAAAAGGCAGGATTTTACGGACAAACGCGTGGTAGGGTCTTCCGAACAGATGTGGACTGTGGTCTCCCGGACAGACGTGGCTTGAGGTTTACTGACCGACGCAGTTCGGATTTTCCGGACACATGCCACTTGGATTTCCCAGACACCCGCCACTTGGATTTCCCAGATGCCAGCTACCTCACAAAGCGACCAAAATCAGGAATTACAAACTCCGCCCAGAAAACTTCTGCCGCAGAAAAATGGAGTAATTTACAGACAAGTTGGCGGTTAGTTGTCAAAAAATGCTAGGACGAAAGTGGGAACAGGGCATCAACATCATATTGAGACAGAGCCAGTACACGGCGGATTTGACCATTGGAAGAACGGAAATCATAGTGCAGTTTCTTTGCAAGGTCAAGTTTCTGTGGACGTGTCAGGTCGTGCAGTGCAGTCACGCCATAACTCTGCTTCAGACACTTCATTATCTGCGTAAACAGTTCAGCATCCGTAAGAAACTCGCCATCATCCAGTTCAGCAGCAAACTCAGAGTATGACTCTACCCCCTTGCTGAGCATCGCAAAATAGTGATGCGCATCTCGGAACATAGCCATGCCAAACTTGACTGCGCAATACGAAAATGGAGAAACATAGTCATTGACAATCACCCAGTCATTCGGCAATCCGGGGAAACGGCTTCGAAGGATTCGTCTTCTATCATCAAACTTCATTTCAGAGAACTTGACTCCACTTGGAGCATCAAGAAAATAGCATCTTCCCGTTCCCCAAGGATAACTGAACGGCGTATAAGAAGGATCAGCAACATATCCGTTCCGATTTGTGTAAATGATACAGTTGCGCAATGACGAGAGGACTTCTATCTGCCTCAGTGACAAGTCAATGTCTTTTGCAGATGGAAAGAACCGCCCTATTCGCCTGCGGCAATAGTTCCAGAATTCCAATATTTCCGATTCTTCTGCGGACAACACGAAATGAAAATGATTGTTCAATATTTCAAAGGCGAGGATTGTTACACCTTTGAACTCGTTTGATGCTTGGGCCACGACATTCATGGCAAATGCAAAGTCTTGAGTACAAGAGAATAGCAACGGCGTTTCTTTTCCAGAAGTATATGCGTGCCAATATGGGCCAGCTGATAGAAAACTCGCATTGCAGCGTCTCTCTTTTTCTGAATATGTCTTAACATCCATAGGAACAGTTTATTTAACGCTCTACACACTCCACAAATAATGCCAATTTGTAGAATATAAAGTAATTTGTCCGGAGAATGGGGTGTTTTACGGACAAGTAAGTCAAAATGACAATTCATCCGTAAGAAGGCGGGGTTTTACGGACGAATCGCGGAACCGAGGGGCATCTTACCCTTTCCGCAATAAATCTTTTCAAGAGGAATGTCAAGAAGTATGGGAATGTATAGAACATACCGTTAAAACCGATATTCTTATAACATAGTTTAATGCCATATTTCACATCGGGATATTTATCATCTTTCAACAGATTATTCAATGATATTGTCGCGTTATCCTTAGCCTTGACCTCCACAGGGATAAGAGAATTTGCATCTCTTACAAAGAAGTCCATCTCAATGGCTGGTCTGTCGCTGCTGTAATAGTAGAGGACGTACCCTTGCTTCACCAGCATATCTCCGACAATGTTTTCATATATGGCACCCTTATATGTGCCAAGGTTTTTATTGGCCCTCAAATCTTCCTGCGATTCCTCATCGAGTGATGCTATCAAAAGTCCAGTGTCCCTATAATAAATCTTGTATAGTTTAGGATCATAATTCCCTTTAAGAGGAAGCTCCGGACGATTTAGACTATAGCAGACATTTATAACACCAGCATCAGCAAGCCATTCCACGCAACCTATATAATCCCTATTTCTTGCATTCTTTGCAATTTTGGTAATTTGAAAACGTTTGTTTTCCTTGGACAGAAATGTGGAGATATGATTATAGACAGCCTTAACCTTTGCCTTGTCCAGTCCCGCCGCATATTTGGTAATATCCTCTTCATAATCCTTCAGTAACTGCTTCTGAATAGCATATGTCCCGCTGAAGTTCTTGTTCCGTACATATGTATTTACGACTTCAGGCATACCTCCGATAGTAGCATAGTCCCGGAAGAGTTCAAATAGGACATCCATCTGCAATTCAGGGAGTGGCTTACACTCAAGCATGTGTCGATAGAGATCCTCAACAAAATCGTCCGTATAGCCCTTAGCCCAAAGGAACTCTTCGAAATCCATAGAATGCATTTCATAGTCTTCTTTGTAGCCTACGCTGTTGGACTCTATTTCCCGGTAATTGATTCCCATTAGCGAGCCGGAGCAGATAACGTCAAAGCGCCCATCCAATTTAAAGAATTTCAATGAAGTAGCACAATTAGGGCAGGCTTGGAGTTCATCAAAGAAGAAAAGCGTATCACCTGGAATAAACTCAAGTTCAGGATTCAGAAACGATATGTTCTTGAGGATGGTATCAACTTCAAATCCATCCTCAAAGATATTCTTGAATTTAGGTTGTTCAACAAAATTGATTTGGATGACATTCTTATAGTTATGATACGCAAACCATTCGATAGATCGCGTCTTTCCAATCTGACGAGCACCCTTGACAATCAGAGGTTTCCTATCAGGATTGTTTTTCCAAGTCTTCAAATAGTCATCGACCTTCCTCTTAAGCAGATTATCCATATCTAAAATCTTTATTTACAGGCACAAAGATAATTTACAGGCACAAAGATAATTATTTTCACATAATCCGCACTAAAAACCCTCATAAATTTCACATTATCCGTGATGATTTACGGGTAATTTTCACACTTTCCGGCTTTATGCGTTGAAGGTTTGTACCGCGCGCGAGAAGTAGACACGGAAAATAATTTTTAGACGTTATTATTTTC
>OHLN01000632.1_pt1 | contig 17572 bp, 17 predicted proteins | sample 1569071 | NCBI WGS metagenome assembly OHLN01 (sample SAMEA3879594, study PRJEB24766) | human gut metagenome | biome: human-associated habitat; feature: feces | place: USA | collected 1985/1987
AGTACGGACGGATGCACCGGGAATATTTAAGAGAAGTCCACCCAGCCAGATTGAATACATTGATACTGACCGGAGAATTGTTGACATATCTTGCAGACCTGAATGAACAGGCACAAAAACGGTTAGACACTATCATGGAGCAGATGAAAGCTACCGAGGGCGTGACAGAGGAATTGAAGTGTACCCGACAAATGGAATGGGTGCAGCGTTGCAATAACATTCACAACAGGGCAGAAGAAATTGTTTTGTATGAGATGATTTATTCATAACGGGAGCAATTAAATCGGAGGTATATAAGATGATTGAAATTGTATTTGGTGAAAGTGCCTGTGGAAGTTTGAAAATTGCCCAAACTTACGGCAAGGGAAAGTATAGAGGAAGTGCTGTTTCAATATTTATGAGGCATGAAGACGGGAGTGTTCCATCTTCAGATGAAATGAAAAAAGCACAGCTTCAAGCACAGGAACAAGAACGCATTGCTTGGGAGAATGCTATTCCATTGGGAGGCAAGAGCTGTGATGTTTATTGTTTTGATATGGCTCTTAGTGTGGGAGATATTTCTGATAATGGAATTGGCGAACAGCGGAAAAATGTTTTCAAGAAAATGCTGTCTGTCTGCTTTGTAGAGGATTTAGATTATCAGGTTGAAGAAAAAATACAGAAAATTAAAACTACATTGACCTCAGTGATTGAACGATATGTAGCTGGGGAAGAAATTCGCATTTGGTATAGCTATAATCCAGATGAGCTTTGTGGTATGTATTGGCTTATGAAACAACTTCAACCATTAAACTGCCAGACAACAATTTATTTGGTTAAGTTACCTACATGGGAATATGGAAAAGAAAATACTATGACATCCAAAATAGCATGGGGCGAGGTCTCTCCTGGCGAATGGGGAAACTATATAACTCTACAAGAGAAAGCTAATCCTGTATTTCTTTCAGCTTGTGCTATGAAATGGAATCAACTTCAAAATGAAAATGCACCTTTGCGTGCAATGTTAAATGGTAAATTGCAAAGCGTTTCAGAAGATATATATGATAGTTTCATTCTTCGTGAAATTGCGGAACAGCCAGAGCAATTCAAAATGGCTATTGTCATAGGTAATGTTTTAGGAAAATATCAACTTGGAATTAGTGATGTATGGATTTCCAATCGCATTGATAAAATGCTTGAAGATGGTGTGTTGGAAATTATACAGGACGCACCAAAGGGAGAAACAAATTATCGCCGAATATTAAGAAAACGAATGAAGTAATAACCACAGCACAAACCGCTGCTACATGGAATCCAACAAACCATGCAACAGCGGTTTTCCTTTACCGTTTTTTCCTCTGGCTGATAGGCGTTCCCATTTTCTTTGATTTTTTGAGAATCCGAATCAGCCAGCGAAATTCTTCATCTGACAGATTTTTATAGTTGATACCGAGCTGCTTGCAGTAAAGCACTGCCAGTTTTTCCAAACGGCTGCCCTTGAAATTTTCGACCGCTTCCAGATTTTCTTTCAGTTCATTGGCAACAGTGGTCTGGGGTGCACTCTCACTGTCCTTTTTATGGGCTTCCCGAATATCCCGGATAATGAGGTTGAGGTCATCCAGAACCATGTGGCTGAAATATTCATCATCACTGATATGGGCGGCTTGCAGCACTTTCAAATGGGGGTCATCTTCGCCGGGGCGATACCGTTCAATGATTTCATGCCGGACGGTATCGACAAGGGCGTTGAGGTTTTGAATCTGCATGGTGGCAATCCCATCCACATAAATCTCAATGTCCGCAAGAAACTTGATAAAGTCCTTATGGGTGGCAAGTTCGCAGAGCAGACGGTTGTTAATCCGACCGCTTTTCAGAAGTGCTACCATCTCATCACTCAAATGCAGCTCCCTTAATGGCGTGTTGATCTCCGCCCGGTTCTCTGTCCGGCAAAAGAGATAATCGAGGGACACCCCATAAAAATCTGCCAGCAGGATAAGGTTGCCATGATTGATTTCCTTATAGTCATCTTTTTCATAACTGCCAAGAGCCGATTTTGAAATACCCGTTTGCTCTGCCAGTTCTTCCAGTTTTAATCCTTTGTTTAATCGTAAATCTTTTAGCCGTTCCTGTATTGTAGTAGCTCCGTTCATTGAAGCAGTTCCTCCTTCTGACGACATTTATAACCGTTGAATTGATTATACCATATCAATTCCGCAATCGTGGAAATTTCTGATTTTTACCCCGAATTCCTACTTTGTGGACATACGGCACAGGGCACAAAAATGTTCTATGATACAGGTAGTTCATCGATGGATTATTCCAATCGAATGACCAGCCTGTGTGGGATATGCTTCCCCGGCGATGTAGTGCCATGACTTTTGGCAGGGATATGGAGGAACCCTGACCAAAACGAGCGTACCAAAGGGAGCGATACGCCGCTGTGAGATTCAGGGGAGGAACGACACCGGGGAGAACTGGCGAACTGACACCGAAATGATACCGAAACACGACAATCTGATAGGGGGATAGTCTACCCTATCGCTGATACTTCGGGAGATTTTAAGCGGCTCTATGGCTGTAATTTTGCCGAAAATCGCCCCGAAACCATACACGAAAACGGGAGGAAGCGCAATATGCCGAGAATGAGCAAAAAGAGGAAGCATGAGCTTTCCTTTTACCTCAATGACCGGGGGCGTGTCACTTACAACGAATTATGCCGGAAATGCCAGCATGGGTGCAAGCAGAGCTTCCGGGCGGTTGTGATTGACTGCCCCCGTTATTTATCCAAACGAGCAAAGAAAAAGGAGGAACACACCGAATGAATTTTGAATTTATGACGATAGACACACCATTGCCGCCCTGTATGCCATTTCCCAGAGCGTTGACAGGATTTCCAGTCAGCAGCACCGCAAAGGTCATGTACTGCCGGATGCTGGACGCTATGCTATCCAAAGGGCAGGAGGACGAGAACGGAATCCTGTTTGTCTGCTTCCCTGTCACAGCCATTGCCGCAGTCCTGTCCCGCAGCCCCATGACGGTCAAGCGTTCTCTGAATGAACTGGAAACCGCCGGACTTATCATGCGGGTGCGTCAGGGCGTTGGAGAACCAAACCGGATTTATGTGCTGATACCGGGAAAGGAGGACGCTGCCCTTGCCTGATACCTCAAAGCTGGAAAAACTCAATCGGGAGTTGGAGAAAAGCGAAAAGAAACTGCGGAAAGCCATCAATGATGAAAAGGCATTGCAGCACCAGTTAAAGCAGCTTACCCGAAAGGAACGGACGCACCGGCTCTGTACTCGTGGCGGTATGCTGGAAAGTTTTCTGCAAGAGCCGGAACGCCTGACAGATGATGATGTCATGCTGTTGTTGAAACTCATTTTTCACAGGCAGGACACGCAGGAACTATTGAAAAAACTGCTGGAACGGGAGAAGCCGGAAACCCCTTAGTTTACTAAGGGCGCAATTATACACCACCCAGAGGTTGGTGCATTGCGTTCTCCGAAGGCTCCTCGCCGGAGGGCTGTGATTTTCCGCAGTCATGGTCTGCTCCAAATCATACAGGGGACGCTACGCTTCCCCTGCGCTGGCTGCCGCCAGCTACCCTTTTGTGGACTTGCCATCTGGGGACACCTTGCGCTGCAAGCTGTTCCCAGCCGACAAGTTTCATAAAATACGCTATCTTTTCAATAGGCAATACAGTATAATGAAGTCAGTAGCCAGTAACAGATTTGGGGAAAGAGGACGGTGATTTGTTATAATGAAATTTAACATACAAATGGTAGACAACACTGTGTCGTCGGAATGGTGGAAAACAATTATTCATCATTTCATCAAAGTGGGGGATAATTTTGAGATACGATGTTGGAAAGAGGAAACGGAAGAAATTTTACAAGTAAAACGGTATGGCAAAGCAATAGCGGATGGCAACGAAATATCTATCAAAGGCGCTTTTGTAGATGAGTTATTATTAGAGTTGATGGAAGAAAATCCTGCTGATAAGGAAATTTATAATAAAATGACAAAATATTTTACCATCAATGTAAAAAACGAATTATGCGATATTTGGAGTTGTCACTACGGAACCGAGATGTATTTTGAGATATATTCTGATAAAGACATCTTGTTTTTTGACCAAACAATGAGACAATACCCTGACACTTCTTTTTCTATCGCAGTTTGGCAATAAGAAGCATAGATTTAAAGTCGCAGTGGGTAGGATAATTTATAACGAGGAGATGAAAATACATGGATAATAGGATTTCAAAATGGTGCAATGTTATAAGTTTGGTTTTAATTGTATGCTTCATTATAAAGACGATTTTTGACTATGGGAAATATTCAAGCACATTAACTTCAGCTCCTTTTGATATTTGGATTTTGGTAAATGCTCTATATTTTGTACTTCCGGCACTAATTATCTTTATTTTAGGGATTATTAAAAAAAGAAAAAATAAGTAAAGGAGATTAACCAATGAAAAAAATATTAGTAATTGTTGCAGGTATTGTTGGATTGATATTTGTTATTATAGGTGCTGCATTGAAGATAAATAACAATGCGATTTCTGTAATTGGAGGTGTAGATGGTCCTACATCGGTTTTTGTTGCAACAAAGTTAAATAGTTCTTCGGTTAGCATGTTTATTGTGATAGGTGTTATATTGTTGGTAGCAGCAATATTCTTCTACTTGAAAAGAAAAAAGTAAAATTGGAGGCAAAGGAGGAAAACAAATGAAGCATAAAAAGGTTCTGTTAATTGCGCTGATATGTCTGATTGGCATAGGCATTAGTAGCATTTTTTTGTTTTCTGGTCATAGACCATTCAAAGATTTAGAAGCAACAGACATTACTTCGGCGAATGTTCGGTTATCGCCTCCTGATACAACAGTTCAAATAGTAGAAACAGAGGAATTAGTATCATATCTCAAAGAAGTAGTTATTTATAATAAGGACAACTCATATACAGAATATGCCGGACAAGCAGTTATTTTCACTCTGTCTTTGGCAGATGGTTCTCAAGTGGAGATTATAGCATACAATCCATTTATTATAATTGACGGTATTGGTTATAAATGCAAATATGAACCTTGTGAAGCTCTTAATCATTATGCTAATGAGCTAATGACAAGAGAACCATAATTTTTAAGTGTACCATCTACCCATCGGGTCAACTTGTCCCGAACTTTTACAACTAAATATCCGCCGCCCTCACAGCGGCACACCGAGCAGGAAATCTGAAAAAGGTCTCCTGCTTTTTTTCTGCCAAAATGAGGTGGTAAAACGCCACCCCATCCACCAATTACCGAAAGGAGGGACACGAAATGCCCTGTCCACACAACGAAATCACGATTGTTCAGCGCAGCCAGCGGCAGTCTGCGGTTGCCGCCGCTGCTTACCAAAGCGGCGAAAAGCTGTTCTGTGAATACGACCAGCAAGTGAAGCACTACCCGGAAAAGCGTGGTATTGTCCACAATGAAATTCTGCTCCCGGCAAACGCCCCACGGTCGTATGCAGACCGCAATACCTTATGGAACGCCGCCGAAGCGGTGGAAAAGCAATGGAACTCCCAGCTTGCAAGGCGGTGGGTGCTTACCATCCCAAGAGAGATACCACCCGACCAGTATGCTGTCCTTGTCCGGGAGTTTTGTGAGCAGCAGTTTGTTTCCAAAGGCATGATTGCTGATTTTGCAATCCATGACCCCCATCCGCCGGGACACAATCCCCACGCCCATGTCATGCTCACTATGAGGGCAATGGACGAACATGGAAAATGGCTTCCCAAGAGCCGCAAGGTTTATGACCTTGACGAGAACGGGGAACGGATAAAACTTCCGTCCGGCAGGTGGAAAAGCCACAAGGAGGATACGGTTGACTGGAACGACCAGAAGTATTGTGAAATCTGGCGGCATGAATGGGAGGTCATCCAGAACCGCTATCTGGAAGCCAATGACCGCCCGGAGCGTGTGGACTTGCGTTCCTATGCCAGACAGGGGCTTGATATTATCCCTACTGTCCATGAGGGGGCTGCTGTCCGGCAGATGGAAAAGCGTGGTATCCAGACGAATATCGGCAACCTGAACCGGGAAATCAGAGCCGCCAACCGCCTGATGAAGTCCATCCGGCAGCTTATCCAAAACCTCAAAGGCTGGATTACCGAGCTGGGAGAAAAACGGAAAGAGCTGCTTGCACAAAAAGCGGCGGAGGAAGCGACACTTCTTCCCAATCTGCTGATGAAGTATATGGAGATACGAAAGGAAGAACGGAAGGACTGGACAAGGGCTGGACAGAACCGGGGGACTTCACAGGACTTAAAGGCAGTCAGCGAAGCCCTGTCCTATCTCCGGCAAAAGGGGCTTTCCACTGTGGAGGACTTAGAAGCATTTCTGGAATCTTCCGGGAAATCAGCCGCAGATTACCGCAATCAGATGAAGCCAAAGGAAGCCCGCAGCAAAGTGATTGACGGGATTCTTGCCAGCCGGACAGACTGCAAGGAATGTAAGCCTGTCTATGAGAAGTACCAGAAGATATTTTTCAAGAAAACAAAGGAGAAATTCAAACAGGAACACCCGGAGGTTGCCCGGTATGCGAAAGCCGCCGCCTACCTTGCCAAGCACCCGGACGATAAGGACAGTACCCAAAAGGAGCTGCAAGAGGAGCAGGAAACGCTTCTGGAAGAAATTGCAGCCCTGAAAACACCGCTGACCGAGGTACAGGAGGATTTGAAGAAGCTGCGGGACATCCGCTACTGGGTACGGAAAGCCACACCCGGCACAGAGGAAAGCAAAGAGCCGCCCAAGAAGCAGCCCCTCAAAGAAGTCTTGCAGGATAAGGCTGACGAGAAGAGAGCACAGAAAAACGCCCCGGCGCAGACGAAACACAAACAACAGGATATGGAACTTTAACAGGCACTTGCCATTTTCAATCAGAGAATGTCAGGTGCTTTTCTTATTTTCAAGGAGGGATAGATTTGAATGTATTTGAAGCTGTGAAGCAGTCCGTCACAACAAGACAGGCTGCGGAGCATTATGGAATCCATGTAGGTCGGAACGGGATGGCTTGCTGCCCGTTCCATAACGATAAAACCCCAAGCATGAAGCTGGATCGGCGTTACCACTGCTTCGGCTGCGGTGCGGATGGGGATGTGATTGATTTTGCCGCCGCCCTGTATGGGCTGGGAAAGAAAGAAGCCGCCGTACAGCTGGCACAGGACTTCGGGCTTTCCTATGAGGACTGGAAACCGCCGGGAAAGGCAAAAAAGCCCAAGCCCCGGCAGAAATCCCCGGAGGAACAGTTTCAGGAAGCAAAAAACCGCTGCTTCCGTATTCTTACCGATTATCTTCACTTGCTTATGGCATGGAGAACGGACTACGCCCCGCACTCCCCGGAGGAAGCCTTTCATCCCCGGTTTGTGGAAGCCTTACAGAAGCAAGACCAAGTGGAATATCTGCTGGATGTGCTGCTGTTCGGGGAGACAGAGGAAAAAGCGGCTTTGATTACGGACTACGGAAAGGATGTGATACAGCTTGAACAGCGAATGGCAGAGCTTGCAGCCGCAGACGCAGCAAGAACTAAAAAACACCATGAACGCCATGCAGCCGCCCCAGAGCATTGAGGAAATCAAGGCGGGGCTGGAAACCACCGAGAAAGGCGGTGTCCGTCAGAGCATACGGAACTGCCTGACCGTATTCCAGCGTGACCCTCTGCTTTCCGGGGCTATCGCATACAACATCCTGACCGACCGCAAGGACATCATAAAGCCCATCGGCTTCCACAGAGAAAGCACCGCCCTGAACGATACGGACATGAAGTATCTGCTTCTCTATCTGGAAGAAACCTACGGGCTTACCAATGAGAAAAAGATTGATAACGCCATCGGGATTGTGGCGAATGAAAACAAGTACCATCCCATCCGGGACTACCTAAGTGCCCTTGTGTGGGACGGGACAGAACGAATCCGTTTCTGTCTGCGGCACTTTCTGGGGGCTGACGCAGACGATTACACCTATGAAGCGTTGAAGCTGTTCCTGCTGGGTGCAATCTCACGAGCCTTTCAGCCGGGGTGCAAGTTTGAAATCATGCTCTGTCTGGTAGGCGGTCAGGGGGCTGGCAAGTCCACCTTCTTCCGTCTGCTGGCAGTCCGGGACGAGTGGTTCTCCGATGATTTGCGGAAGCTGGACGATGACAATGTGTACCGCAAGCTGCAAGGTCACTGGATTATCGAAATGTCGGAAATGATGGCAACCGCCAACGCCAAGAGCATTGAGGAAATCAAGTCATTTTTAAGCCGGCAGAAAGAGGTTTACAAGATACCCTATGAAACCCACCCGGCAGACCGCCCCCGTCAGTGCGTGTTTGGCGGCACTTCCAATGCCCTTGACTTCCTGCCCCTTGACCGTTCCGGCAACCGCCGCTTTATCCCCGTCATGGTGTACCCGGAGCAAGCCGAGGTTCACATTTTGGAGGACGAAGCTGCTTCCAGAGCCTATATCGAGCAGATGTGGGCGGAAGCGATGGAGATTTACCGAAGCGGCAGGTTCAAGCTGGCTTTCAGCCCCGCCATGCAGCGGTATCTCAAAGAACACCAGCGGGATTTTATGCCGGAGGACACCAAAGCCGGAATGATACAGGCGTATCTTGATAAGTACACCGGGAGCATGGTCTGCTCCAAGCAGCTCTACAAAGAAGCCTTAAACCATGCCTTTGACGAGCCGAAGCAATGGGAAATCCGGGAAATCAACGAGATTATGAACCAGTGCATTACCGGCTGGCGGTACTTCCCGAACCCAAGAATGTTTTCCGAATATGGCAGACAAAAGGGCTGGGAGCGTGAAAACCCGGCAACGGACTCCGGCAACCCGTCTGAAAAAACGATGGACGGTTTTGTGGAGGTCACAGAACAGATGGAGCTTCCATTCTGAAAATGACAGCCCGTTGCACCCCCTGTTGCTATCCCGTTGCCGAGCCGGTTGCCGGGGAAAATCCCTTATTTCCGGGCTTTTCTCCCTTATAACAACCAAAACAACAGAAAAATAAAAGAAAAGTATAAATAGTAACCATCGCCAGATTGAGATTGTTTGCAAGGTCTTTTGAAGCCCGTTGCCGGACTTCGTTGCCGACACCCTCTGTCTGGCTATTTTCATGTATGGAGGATAACTGCCTATGGCAAAAAACAAAACAGAGATTCATGTGACTACTGTGTTTGACGGAGAACTGGACGCCACTGATGTGTTCGTCAGCCTGATTTCCCAGAAATACGGAAAGACAAATACAAAAGAATATCTTGCTAAAAAGAAAGATATAAGCTATAATGAAGATGAGGTTCAAAAGAGCCAGATACCGTCTGGATTGTGTGGGTAAATGGCTATGATGAACGAAATGGAATACAGAACAATCGGTTCGGCACTTGCCGGGGGCTATCGTGCGGCGGTCTATTGCAGGCTGTCAAAGGACGATGACCTGCAAGGCGAAAGTGCCAGTATCGCAAACCAGCGTGATATGCTGGAAAAATACTGCGAAAAGCAGGGATGGGAGGTTGTGGCAGTCTATCAGGACGATGGCTTCACAGGTCTTAATATGGAGCGTCCTGATTTACAGAGAATGTTGAGAGCCATTGAGCGCAGGCAAATCAACCTTGTCATCACGAAAGACCTCAGCCGACTGGGGCGTAACTATCTGCAAACCGGGCATTTGATTGAGGACTTTTTCCCAAGAAACGGTGTCCGCTATATCGCCATGAATGACGGTATCGACACCCTGCGTGATAACAACGATATTGCCCCGTTCAAGAATATCCTGAACGAGATGTACAGCAAGGATATTTCCAAGAAAGTCCATTCCTCTTATCTTCTGAAAGCGCAGAAAGGACAGTTTACCGGGTGTCTTGCCCCGTTTGGGTATCGGAAAGACCCGGAGGACAAAAACCATCTGCTCATTGACGAGGAAACCGCCCCGATTGTGCGGCTGATTTTCGGATATGCCCTGAACGGTCATGGTCCGAACTATATCCGCAGACGGCTGGAGGAAGAAAAAATCCCCTGCCCCACATGGTGGAACCGGGAACGGGGGCTTCGCAATACCCGCACCAAATGGGAAAAGAAAGACCCGGAAAACGGGCGGTATATGTGGGACTTCTCCGTTATCAAAGACCTTTTGATGAATCCCGTCTACACCGGGGCGATTGCTTCCCAGAAAAAGGACTACCGTTTCAAAATCGGCACGATTGGGGAAAAGAAGCCGGAGGACTGGATTGTGGTGGAGGGACAGCATGAACCGCTGATTGACCGCATGAGCTTTGACATTGTGCAGAACAAGCTGAAATCCCGCCAGCGTCCGGGGCAGACCAATGAAATCAGCCTGTTTGCCGGACTGATAAAATGCGGCGAGTGTGGGAAGTCGCTGACGATACGCTACACAAACGCAAAACATCCCCAGCGGATTTACTCCTGCAAGACCTACAATGCCTTTGGAAAGAACCACTGCACCCAGCACCGGATTGACTATGACACCCTTTACAGCCATGTGCTGCGGAAAATCCGGGAATGTGCCAGAGCTGCCCTGATGGACGGGGAAGCGGTTGCCGACCGCCTGACCAATACCTGTGAAGCCGAGCAGCGGGAACAGCGGGAAGCAATGGAACGCTCCCTTACAAGGGACGAGGAACGGATTGAGGTTCTGGACAAAATGGTCATGCGGCTTTATGAGGATATGATTGCAGGGCGTATCAGTGAGCAGAATTTCAACACCATGCTGGAAAAGACACAGACCGAGCAGACGGAGCTTAAAACAAAAGTGTCCGAGGGCAGAAAGCGGCTGTCCGATGAAGTCCAGCTTGCCAATGACGCAAAACAATGGGTGGAAGCCATTCAGGAATACGCCAACATCACAGAGCTGGACGCAGCCACCCTCAACCGCTTAATCAAAGAAATCGTCGTGCATGAGCGCATTGACGAAGATAAAACAAGACACATTTCTATCGAAATTCATTTTAATCTCAAACCCATCCCGGAGGTGGAACAGGTCACTGCCTGACCTGTCCCGCCGGGACGGTTCTCTTAAAAACACCATATAGATTTTTTGTACGCCGCCGCCCGCCATCGAGCAGAGTTTTACACCTAATTGGGGATAAAACAGCTCATGAGCGGTGGCGGCGTCATTCTCATTGGTACGCAGCTGATCCCTCTGCTCTCTGGTCTGTTCGGCTAAGCACCCGCGATAGGAGGTACTCCCGCCATTGTTCGATAATATCTTTGCAGCCATCGAAAAATGGATGCGGGAACTTCTGACAGGAATGGTGGAGTCCAACATGAGTACGATGTTCACGGATGTCAATGAAAAGACAAGTGAGATCGCGGCTCAGGTTGGACGCACTCCACAAAACTGGAACAGCAGCGTTTTCAGTATGATTCAGAACTTATCAGAGTCGGTGGTAGTTCCGATTGCCGGAATCATCATCACTCTGGTACTCTGCTATGAGCTGATCTCGATGCTGACCGAGCGAAACAACCTGCATGATTTAGATACATGGATGTTCTTCAAGTATTTTGTCAAGGCATGGGTCGCAATCTATCTGGTCAGCAATACGTTCACAATTACAATGGCAGTCTTTGACGTTGGACAATCGGTAGTTAATTCGGCTTCCGGTATCATCAACGGCGAGACTGCCATTGATGTTAGTTCGCTGTCCATGCAGATGCAGGCGGCGATGGCAACCATGGAGATCGGTGAACTGGTAGTGCTGGCTCTTGAAACCTTCCTTGTCAGCTTCTGCATGAAAATTATGTCGGTGGTGATAACTGTCATTGTCTATGGGCGCATGATAGAGATTTATCTCTATACATCGCTTGCCCCGATCCCGTTCGCAACGATGAGCAACCGTGAATGGGGTCATGTAGGAACCAACTATTTCAGAGGACTGTTCGCCCTTGCATTTCAGGCATTTCTGATGATGGTCTGTGTGGCGATTTACGCAGCACTGATTTCTTCGGTGCGGATTTCCAGCAATATGCACTCCGCGCTGATCGGCGTTGCAGCGTATACCGTGATTCTGTGCTTCAGCCTGATGAAAACGGGAAGTCTGTCCAAACAGATCTTCGGCAGTCACTAAAACCGGGAAAATCCGAGGAAAGGAAAGACAGCAGACAGAAAGCCGTATCCCGGCGGCGTGTCTGACTGTCATGGTGAAGAATGGCTTATGTGACGATTCCGAAAGACCTGTCCAAAGTGAAGAACAAGGTCTTTCTCAACCTGACAAAGCGACAACTCATCTGTATGGGCTTTGCGGCATCCATCGGTGTCCCGTTCTACTTTCTTACACGGGAAACGCTTGGTACAAGCAACGCGGCGGCGGGCATGGTGCTGCTGATGCTCCCGGAATTTTTCTTTGCGCTGTTCGAGAAAAACGGGATGCACCTTGAAACCATCCTGACGAACTTCATCAATGTCCGTTTCAAACGTCCGGCGGTTCGCCGCTACGAGATCGAAAATCTGTACGAATATGAGCCGGAGAAACCTGTAACACCAAAAGTGAAGAAGGGAGGCATTATTGGGAAAAGAAAAGGATAAGAAGCCGCTGTTCGGCAGCATCTTCCAGAAATTCTTCAAGCCGTCTGCAAAGGCAGAAGCAAAAAAGAAGAAAGAGCATCACTTGACCGTGCAGCGGTCGATTCCGTATCTGGAAATGGGGCGGGATGGCATCTGCCGGGTGGAGGAACATCTGTATTCCAAAACCGTCCGATTCTACGACATTAACTACCAGCTGGCACAGAACGAGGATAAGAACACCATCTTTGAAAGCTGGTGCGACTTCCTCAACTACTTCGATGCCAGTATCCGCTTTCAGTTGTCGTTCATCAACCACAAGAGCGATATGAGCGAGTACAACAAGGTCATCCAGATCGAGCCGCAGCATGACCAGTTCGATGATGTGCGTATGGAATATGCACAGATGCTGAAACAGCAGCTTGCCAAGGGCAACAACGGTCTGGTTCGGACGAAATACATCACGTTCAGCATTGAAGCCAAAAGCGTGAAAGAAGCAAAGCCCCGGCTGGAGCGTATCGAAACCGATATTCTCAACAATTTCAAGGTGCTGGGCGTAAAAGCATATCCGCTGAATGGTGTGGAACGCTTACAGATCATGTACGAGATGTTCCATCAGGAGGAAGAACGGAAGTTTGAGTTCAGCTATGACCGCATCCTGCAAAGCGGCATGACTACCAAGGACTTTATTGCTCCGACCAGTTTTCTGTTCAAGAACGGCAAGGACTTCCAGATGGGAGATACTATCGGCGCAGTATCCTATCTGAACATCCTTGCCCCGGAACTGACGGATAAGGTTCTGGCAGAGTTTCTGGACATGGACAAGAATCTGGTGGTCAGCATCCATGTGCAGTCGGTAGACCAGCTCAAGGCAATCAAACTCATCAAGGGCAAGATCACAGACCTTGACCGCATGAAGATTGAGGAACAGAAAAAGGCGGTGCGTTCCGGCTATGATATGGAAATTATTCCGAGTGACCTTGCAACTTATGGTGGTGAAGCCAAGAAGATTCTGGATGATTTGCAGAGCCGCAATGAGCGTATGTTCCTTATTACGGTGCTGTTCCTCAATGCTGCGAAAACCAAACAGGAGCTGGATAGTGCAGTGTTTCAGACGGCTGGTATCGCTCAGAAGTTCAACTGCACATTGAATCGACTGGACTATATGCAGGAGCAGGGGCTTATGAGCAGTCTGCCGCTGGCCAATAATCTGGTTCCCATCAAGCGGGCATTGACTACAACTTCCACCGCCATCTTCGTGCCGTTCACCACACAGGAACTTTTCATGGAGGGCGATTCCCTCTATTACGGTCTGAACGCAGTGTCTAACAACATGATTATGGCAGACCGAAAACAGCTCAAAAACCCGAACGGTCTGATTCTTGGAACACCGGGCAGTGGAAAGTCGTTTAGCGCAAAGCGTGAAATGACAAACGTGTTCTTCACGACAACGGACGATATTATCATCGCAGACCCGGAAGGCGAGTATTATCCGCTGGTCGAAGCCCTGGGCGGGCAGGTCATTCATATCTCATCCACCAGCCGGGACTACATCAATCCGATGGACATTAACCTGAACTATGCGGACGATGATAACCCGCTTGGCATGAAATCGGATTTCATCCTTTCCCTGTGCGAACTTATCATGGGCGCACGGGATGGCATGGAGCCGGAAGAAAAATCTGTCATTGACCGATGCCTGCCGCTGGTCTATCAGAAATATCTGAATGACCCGAAGCCGGAAAATATGCCGATTCTCGGTGATTTATATGACTGCCTGCGGGAGCAGAAAGAACGGCAGGCGCAGCGTATCGCCACGGCATTGGAAATCTACGTCAATGGTTCGCTGCGGGTGTTCAACCACCAGACGAATGTGGAACTGAATAACCGCCTTATTTGCTTTGACATCAAAGAATTGGGCAAGCAGCTCAAAAAGCTGGGTATGCTCATCGTGCAGGATGCCGTGTGGGGGCGTGTGACCGCCAACCGCAGTGCCGGAAAATCCACCCGGTACTATGCAGACGAGTTCCATTTGCTCTTGAAGGAAGAGCAGACTGCTGCTTATTCCGTGGAGATCTGGAAGCGTTTCCGTAAGTGGGGCGGCATTCCAACAGCCCTAACGCAGAATGTCAAAGATCTGCTGGCAAGTCCCGAAGTATCGAATATTTTTGAAAACTCGGACTTTGTGTATATGCTCAATCAGGCCAACGGAGACCGGCAGATTCTCGCAAAGCAGCTCAACATCTCGCCCCATCAGCTTTCCTATGTGACCCACTCCGGCGAGGGCGAAGGGCTGCTGTTTTTCGGAAATGTCATTCTGCCGTTTGTTGACCGATTCCCCACTGATTTGGAACTCTACCGGATCATGACCACCAAGTTGGGTGAAGTCTCGGAGGGCGCACAGAAATGAGCAATCCGAAGCTGAATCTCAAAGAGGAATCGTCCGCCAAAAAGACCCGTTCACCCCCGAAAAAAGCCAAGGTGGAGCAGACGCTGCCCAAAAAGAAAAAGCTGAAAACCGACGCGGATAAAGCTGCGGAAAAGGCACAGCATCTGCGGTTTGGCAAGGCGGAACTGACCCCGGACGAACTGAGCCGGTTGAGCAAGGCGCAGAAGCGGGAGATGTACGCCGCCCATGCCGCCCGGTCTGCGGTGCATCGGGAGGTTGACCAGTACGAGGACGAAAACGTCGGTGTGCAGGCTTTAAGCGAGGGCGAAAAAGCGGCGGGAAATGTCCGGGATATTTCCAAGAGCCGCTATGCCCGGAAGCTCAAGAAGAAAGCCAAGATGCAGGGCAAGAAAGGCACCAAAACCGCAAAATCTTCCGCATCGGAGCCGGCTGCGGCACAAGATGCAGGCGCATCCGGCACTGGCGAGGGCGGTTCCAACTGGCTTTCCCGGTGGCGGCAGAAACAGGACGTTCGCAAAAGCTACTATGCTGCTGCCCAGTCGGGCGGCACCGCAGCACAGACCGCTGGCGGGCAAAAGATCACATCCAGCGGTGCATCTGCCACTAAGTCCGGTGTAGAGCAGGTCATTGATAAGGGCAAGTCGGCTGTCAGCACTGCCGTCAACGGCATTGCCAATTTTGCAAAGAGCAACGCACACGTTTTGGTGATCGTGGGCGTTTTTCTTTTGCTCCTGATGCTGGTCATGTCGGCATTTTCGTCCTGTTCCATTCTGTTCTCCGGCACCACGCAGGTATCCGGGCAGACCATGTACTCTGCCGAGGACCGGGACATCCGGGGCGCAGAACAGGACTACAAGAAGTTGGAAAAGGAATTGGACAAGAAAATCAAGCGCACCCCCACCGACCATCCCGGCTACAACGAGTACCAGTACCATCTCGACCCCATCGAGCACGACCCGTGGCAGTTGACCTCTTTTCTCACGACTCTGTATGACGATTACACCCGGTCGGAGGTGCAGGGCAAGCTGAAGGAGACCTTCAAAAAGCAGTACAAGCTGACCACATGGGTAGAGGTGCAGACCCGGTATATGACTGTGTGGGTCATGACTCCCGCAGGAATCCCAGTCCCCACGCAGGTGCCCTACGAGTACCGCATCTTCCACACCAAGCTGGTGAACCGTGGCTTGGAAGTGGTCATTCGGGAAGAACTGAATAACGACCAATGGAAACGTTACGAGATTTTCCAAGATACCTTGGGCGGTAGACCTTATCTATTCAACGGCGGATTGCCGCCCGGTGGCTCCGATGGCTCCGGCACACCGGGCATCGACTATCAGGTTCCGGCAGAAGCCCTGACAGACAGCGAGTTTGCCGCCATCTACAAGGAAGCCCAAAAGTATGTGGGCACAGCTTACGTCTGGGGCGGTTCCACCCCGGAAACAGGCTTCGATTGCAGCGGCTATGTCTGCTGGGTCTACAATCAGAACGGCTACGATGTGGGGCGCACTACGGCAAACGGTCTGTGGAACAAAAGCCAGCACATTTCCGAAGCCGAAGCAAAGCCCGGAGATCTGGTCTTTTTCAAAGGAACCTACGACACCCCCGGCATGAGCCATACCGGGATCTATCTGGGCAATGGCATGATGGTCAGTGCCGGAGACCCCATCAAGTACGCAAACATTCACTCGTCCTACTGGGAGAAGCATCTCGCCGGGTTCGGACGGCTTTCAAAATGATTGGAGGAGTTTTATGAGCGAAAAATCGGATAAGCTGCGGGCGATGCTGGAAAAAGAGAAGGAGCGCCGCATCAAACTGAACAACCGCATCGAGATTTTGGAGCGGCGCATTCAGGAGGAAGATTCCGCCGAGGTCAACGAAATGGTGCGGACTGCAAAGGTCACGCCGGAACAGCTTGCCGCCCTGCTGCGGCAGTCGGCTACCGCCACCCCGAACCCGGCTGCGCTGTCCGCTGTGGGTGCAACTTTCGAGAAGGAGGTCGGTACAGATGAAGATTAAGAAACTGGGTGCGCTGCTGGTATCGGCGGCACTGTGCGCTGGCATGGCGGCTCCCGCCTTTGCCTTTGAGGGCGAAGTTGCCCCCGTGGAGCAGCCTGTTCTGCCGGAAGTCGTGGAGGAAGATGTTGTCACCGTCACGGACGAAACCTCTGGTGCCCTGACCCCGGAGGGCAACCTGACGCTGGTAGACGATTACCACACCGACTATTCCGATGGCAGCGGACAGCAGTTCATTACGCTGGTGTCGAAGTCGGGTGCGACTTTCTATCTGGTGATTGACCGCAACGCCAAAGGGCAGCAGACCGTCCACTTTATGAACCTTGTGGACGAAGCCGACCTTCTGGCTCTGATGGAGGAAGATGCTGCCGATGCTTATACCGCTGAAAAAGAAGCGACGGCGCAGGCGGAACAGGATAAGCTGAAAGCCGAGGAAGAAGCGAAGAAAGCCGCCGAAGAAGCGGCGGCATCCGGTACGGAGCAGCCCACGGAAAATAAGGTCACAAAGATCGCATCCGGCTTTCTGGGCGTAGTCGTGCTGATCGCACTGGCGGCAGGCGGCATTTTCTACGCTTTCGCAAAGCAGAAGCAGAAAAAGCAGGCAGAAAAAGAAGCCCTTGACCCCGATGCAAACT
>OHLN01000636.1_pt1 | contig 17438 bp, 9 predicted proteins | sample 1569071 | NCBI WGS metagenome assembly OHLN01 (sample SAMEA3879594, study PRJEB24766) | human gut metagenome | biome: human-associated habitat; feature: feces | place: USA | collected 1985/1987
TCCGGCAGCCATGCTGGTCATGGCAGGTGTTGCGATCCTGCCTTCACTCTATGCCTGGTTCAATATTGCTGCCAATATTGATCCTTATGCAAATACTTCAGCAATTCAGATTGCCGTTGCCAATAATGATCAGGATGCCTCCACCAATGACCTCACAATCAATGCCGGTGACCAGATCATGGAAAATCTGAAAGAAAATGACCAACTTGGCTGGGTTTTTACTTCTGAAGAAAAGGCGGTTGACGGAGTCCGTTCGGGAAAATATTATGCAGCCATTGTAATCCCTGAAGACTTCAGCGATTCCCTTCTCAGTGTTCTTTCCGGTACTCTTGAAACACCGGAACTGAATTACTATATTAATGAAAAGGTAAATGCCATCGCTCCAAAAATCACAGATACCGGAGCAAGTACGATCCAGACTCAGATCAACGATACGTTTTCATCTATTGCCGCTGAATCTGTATCAGAAGTGTTAAAAGAATCCATTTCGGATCTGTCCGGAACTGTAAATTCTACTAATTCTGAGATTGTCTCGCTTCTGAAAAAAGCAGATAAGAACTTAAATGAATACGAAGCACTTTTAACTGAGTTTACAGAAAAGACTTCCCAGTCCCATGATCTGATCTCAGATGCAAAAGATGCTTCTGATTCTCTTGGAAATGCAGCTGTTTCTGGGACATCTGCCCTTGAAAATGCACAGGATGCACTGAAGATGAGCCGGCAGGCAGCAGGAGATTTCTCCTCCTCACTTTCCAAATCCATCTCCGACGGAGAACAGATTCTGAACAGTGCGAACAGTTCTGTCTCTTCGGGTCTGACTTCTTTGGAAGGAAGTGCCGGAAAGATCAACCAGTCTCTCCAACAGGCTCTGGACTCTGCCGGAAACGTAACAGCTCTGAATGCATCCCTTCTGGAAAAAATGCAGGAAATTGCTGCCTCCACACCAGTTGTCAGTGAACAGCTTTCTGCTGCTATTGCAAAGTTACAAACACAGAATCAGGAAAACCAGACTCTGCTCAACAGTTTAAGTACTGCAAATACAAGTATTAAAAATGCTTTGGATACAACCTCTCAGACCCGGCAGGATATTTCCTCGCTCACGCAGCAGAGTATCGACGGACTGCATTCTTTCAGAACAACACTGGACGAAAATCTGCTCCCACAGCTCAATGCAACGCTGGATACATTTTCCTCGCTCACCGGAGAACTGACCGGAATCCTGAACGGCGTTCCGGCAACTTCCGAGCAGCTTAAGGGAATCCTGACGCAGCTTGATTCTGGTCTGACCGATACAGCCAACGCACTGAACGGTACAAAAGATGCCCTTTCCACCGTTTCGGATCGGCTTGGAACTGTGCAGACGGATCTGAATGCCATTACCAGTTCGGCTACTTTTCAGACACTCCTTTCGCTGGAAGGAATGAATGCTGATAAGATTTCCGAATTTATGTCCTCCCCGGTGGAGATTGAAACAGAAACTTTTTATTCTGTAAAAAATTACGGTTCATCCATGACTCCTTTTTACACAAACCTTGCGATCTGGGTTGGCGGAATCGTCCTGATCGCCATTTTAAAAATGGAGGTTAACCGCGATCAGACCATGCGTTCCTATGGTTCTGTCTCACTTTACTTCGGACGCTGGCTGTTATTCGTCACAGTAGGTATGATCCAGGGCTTTATTGTCTGCCTTGGAGATGTACTTCTTCCGGGAATCCAGTGCGTACATCCGGCTCAGTTTATTCTGACCGGTGTGATTTGTTCCTTTGTATACGTGAATATCATCTACGCACTTTCGCTTACTTTTAAACATATTGGAAAAGCACTGTGCGTCATTCTCGTTATTTTACAGATTCCCGGCTCTTCCGGTACTTATCCGGTTGAAATGACACCTGTATTTTTCCAGAAGCTCCATCCACTCCTTCCATTTACTTACGGAGTCGGAGCTATGAGAGAATGTATCGCAGGATTTTACGGAACAACCTTCCGAAAAGATCTTATGATCCTGCTGCTCGCCTATGTTCCACTCTCTTTACTGATCGGACTTGGACTTCGCCCGCTTCTTGCCGGACTGAACCATCTTTTTGACAAGAAACTGGCTGAGACTGAATTTATGATGTGCGAACCTCATGAAATTTCCGTCAACCGCAGTACGCAGCTTGCTCTCCTTCTGAAAGCCTCTCTTTCACAGGAAGAGCTGAAACTGACAACCGCTGCCAAGGCACAGGCTTTTGAAAAGAACTACAGAAGAATGGTACGCTATGGATTCCTTGCAATTGCGTTGATTCCTCTGATCTTCCTGATTCTGATGTTCAGCCTGGAATCGAAAATCATCTTCCTTGTACTCTGGATCATTTCGATCATTGCCATCGCATTGTTCCTGATCATTGTTGAATTTATTCACTCGAAACTGGAAGAACAGCAGCAGCTTGCCGGCATGACTTTTGATGAAATGCTGGAGACTTTCCGCAAAAAGGAGGATTAACCGATGAAAAATATCATTCAGATTTTTAAAAATGATCTACTCAGGATCCATAAAAATGTCATCGCAATGATCGTCATCATGGGAATTACCGTGATCCCGACACTCTACGCATGGTTTAATATTGCTGCGAGCTGGGATCCTTATGGAAATACCGGCAATCTGAAGGTTGCCGTGGCCAGCAACGATGAAGGGTATAAAGGGGAACTTCTTCCTGTCAATTTGAACCTTGGAGACGATGTCATCAGTGAACTGCAGGGAAATAAGCAGTTGAACTGGGTCTTCACAGATGCAAAAGATGCGAAAAAAGGGGTACAATCCGGTAAGTACTACGCTGCCATTGTCATCCCTGAAGACTTCAGCAAAGATATGATGAGTCTTTTTACTTCAGATGTTGTACATCCTGATATCACCTACTACATCAATGAAAAAGAAAATGCCATCGCCCCGAAAGTCACACAGAAAGGTGCCAGCTCTGTCCAGCACCAGGTCAATGAAACGTTCATTACCACAGTCTCCAAAACGACACTTGAGGCACTTCAGTTCGTAAATGATGTTTCCGCCAAAACCGGAGATGAGTCCCTGACTGAACATCTCGCTACTTCTCTGTCACAGATTTCCGATGACCTCGGAAATATTTCCGGTACGGTGAAAGCCTTTTCTGATATGACCGATGCCGGAGCATTAATGCTGGATACGACTACCTCTTTTCTTGAGCAATCGGGAAAAGGAACAAAAAGCAGTGTCAATGCACTGAATCAGGCAGGAAATGGAATTGATTCACTGACTTCTGCCCTGACAGGAACAACTTCTGATATCAATACCGCACTGAAGCAGAATGCTGATTTTTATTCTTCTGTATCTGCTGCCATCGACAAAGCACTCGACTCTTATTCAACTGACGCTGCATCCTGCTCCAATGCCATTCAGGCAGTCAGCGGCCGTGTGCAGAATCTGATTTCCGGTTATCAGGAATTATCAGATTCCCTGACCGCCATTGCTAATGCACACCCGGATCAGACAGCTCTCGTTCAGGCGATCAATGGACTGAACGTACAGATCCAACAGGCGATCGACCAGCAGACACAGATTAAAAATAAACTGGATGAAATTGCTGCTGCCCTTCCTTCAGCCACTGCCGATGCTTCCACTTTAAAGAAAGAACTGGATGATCTGCTTGCCCGGGGAACAGCTTCTGTCAACTCGGTAAAGACCTCTTATGAGCAGAATGTGAAAAGCAGCCTGGATGGTCTCGCCACGAATCTTGACTCCACCAATTCCTCCCTTGTGAACCTCTTAGGGCAGGTAGACAACAGTGTACAACAAATCAGTTCTGTCACCGGATCTGCATCCACAGATCTTTCCACTGTGAAAGAAGCTCTTGAACAGACCGTCAGTCTGTTGAATGAATCTTCTGAAAAATTGCAGAAAGTCTCCACCACACTTTCCACAGATGGCAGTGATGGTGTGCAGATGCTGGAAAAGATTCTTGCCGAAGATCCACAGACAATCGGAGCTTTCCTTGCAGCACCGGTAAGCCTGAATGAGACAAAAATCTATCCCATTGAAAATTACGGAACTGCCATGGCTCCTTTTTATTCCACACTGGCAATCTGGGTGGGGGCTGTTGTTATGGCAGCCATGCTCAAAGTCAATGTCTCTGAATCGGTAGTTAAGAAGCTTTCCGGAGCGAAACCACATCAGCTCTACTTTGGACGTCAGCTCCTCTTTGTATGTATCGGGCTGTTACAGAGCGGACTGATCTGTCTGGGAGACCTGTATTTCCTTGGTATTCAGTGCGAACATCCTTTCCTGTTCCTGGTAACGGGCTGGTTTACAAGTTTTGTTTATGTCAATCTGATCTATGCACTGACTGTCTCCTTTGGTGATATTGGTAAAGCGGTTGCCGTTGTCCTTATGGTCATGCAGGTAGCCGGAAGTGGTGGTACATTCCCGATCCAGTGTGCTCCGAAATTTTTCCAGGCTGTATATCCTCTGCTTCCATTTACACACAGCATGAATGCCATGCGTGAATGCGTTGCAGGCTTCTACGGTATGAACTATGTCAAAGAACTGGGGTATTTAGGAATCTTCCTGATCCTTTCACTTTTACTCGGACTGCTGCTTCGCAAACCGGTTATAAAATTAAATGATGCATTTACTGAAAAGCTGGAAAGTACACATCTGATTTAGAATCATCCCGGCTTTCCAGTAGCTGAAAAGGTTCATTGGATCTTTTGCCGCATACCTGGCAGCTAAAAAGGTGGACAGAACTCAAACTCGGGTTCTGCCCACCTTTTATCTATGCCTTTTTCCTTACGCTTTTTTAAAATTTTTCTTCACCATCAACGCCAGTGTCCGTCCGAAATATTTCCGGATCAATGCCAGAAATTCTTCATAGGATACATTTCCTCCCAGATACAGCATCTCATATTCTACGCCATACTCTCTTGTACTGTATCCTGCCTCCCGGAATCCATTTTTCAGATAAAACTCTTTTCTTTTTTTCCGTTCTTCATAATTGTCACAGTTCTCATCTACCACCTCTATATTCAAAATGATCCTGCGTGCCGAAAACCGGCGGCGTAATGCCTGCAGGATTTTGCTTCCATACCCCTGACCTCTTTCATCCGGCTCGATTGCAAAATAATACAGATAGACCACATCCTCAAAATAAACCAGATGGATAAATCCTACTAAAAGATCATCATCATATACCTGCATCAGATCTGCTGTTGATGTACGGCTTGCTTTTCTCAAAATCCAGAAGGGAATCTGTTCTTCTTTTGGAAATGCCTCATCATATAATTTTTTAATTTCATTCAGTTTCTTTTTATCATTTCTTGCATTTACAAAGCGTAACATCATTTTCATTTTTCCTTTCTACTACTGACTCCTGTTGTCTGTCCTCTCCTGCATGATTCTCATTCTTTTCTCACTCTTTCAATCAATCTTTCTGATCTTTCGGTCGTATGTATAAACTCCGTTGACTTCTTCTTCAATATCTGACCATTGTGTATAGACACTGGCACACAAACCTTCCTCTATCAGATTTTTCACCTGTTCCATTCTTTTTCTGTATCGACGGTTCAGTGCTTTTTTACTCCTGCAGATCCCATATCCATAAAGTTTTCCACAGGCACTATGTCCTTCGATCCGGTAACTGTATCCTCCAAATTCCGAAAGAACTGATGCCCTCTCCTTTTCCGGGTGGATCTTCAGCTTAAAGAAATAATTATGAAGGCTGCAAAAATCTCCTCCCCCCTGATCGAACCACCCACTGGCCTGATCGATCAGCCGGTCAGGATCTTCTTTTCTGAGAATAGCGGTCATATCTTCTGTCTGAAACTGCCCCCAGCCCTCATTAAAGATGGTCCAGGCGGCAATACTTGGATGCCCTTTTAACCGATGTACCGTCTCCTTCATTTCTTTCACAAATTCCAGGCGGCCTTCCTTTTCTTTTCTTGCCAGAAGCCCCGGATAAATATCTCTCATCCGAATCTTCCACCAGGACATCAGCGTTGCCGCATACGTCACAAACCAGTGCTTGTATTTTCCTCCGCCATTGACCAGATCCTGCCATACGACCAGCCCCAGCCTGTCGCAATGATAATACCATCTCTGCGGCTCTATTTTCAAATGTTTCCGTACCATATTAAATCCGCATTTCTTCATCTGCTCCAGATCAAAGATCATAGCTTCATCTGAAGGTGCGGTATACAGTCCATCCGGCCAGTAGCCCTGATCCAGTACTCCATTCTGATACTGTACCTGATGGTTCAGGCAGATCCGCACGAATCCCTGTCCATCTTTTTCCAGTGTGAATTTTCTCATGGCAAAATAACCTGCTACCCTGTCTTTCTCCATCTCAACAGTAAAATCATAAAGATACGGTGTATCACATGTCCACATTTGCACATCCTGAACCGGAATCTCCAGCCATTCATTCGTCTTTCCATAAAATGTTCCTATGGTAGTTTCTGTTGTACTTTCCACCGGATCTGCTATTCTGCTCCCGGTCATGTCCTCCACTGGATCATCCGGTACATTTTTCTTCAGCTCTTTGTGGATCTTTGGCTTTTGCAGCACGATCTTTACAGCATATTCTGCACCAGACCGGACTATGATACGGACTTTTTCCTCATCCGGTTCAGGGAGCGTCTCCACTTCTTTTATATACTTTTCCGGGACTCTTTCCAGCCAGACAGTCTGCCAGATCCCACTTTGAGCCGTATAGAACATGCCGCCTCTTTCCAGCTTCTGCTTTCCCCTGGAATGATACGATGTATCACTCAGGTCTTTCACAGCCACAACCAGATCATTTTCTCCTGCCTGCACTGCCTCTGTGATCTCAAATTCAAAAGGCAGATACCCACCTGTATGCTTTCCGATCCGCTGTCCGTTCACCCATACAACGCACGCCTGATCCACAGCTCCAAAGTGAAGAAGCAGTCTTTCCTCTGTCAGGTCTGCTCCCATCCCGGATTCCGGATCTTCCTCTGAAAAGGATTCACCTGCTCTTTTTGTCTTATGCCCGTCAACAGAAAATGTCCGGTGATACCACAGATATTCATTCGGCATTAACTGACGGTTCACACCTGATAATGCTGCCTCCGGTGAAAAAGGAACTAAGATCTTCCCGTCAAATTCTTTCGGGCATACAAATTCCTGTGTAAATGCATAGTCCCAGTACCCATTGAGATTCAGATAACTGTCCCTTACCATCAGCGGTCTTGGATATTCGTCAAGTACATGCTCTTTATCCAGCGTCTCTCCCCATACAGTAAAAAGCTGCTCCATATTAAACTCCTCCTTCTATGGATGAATGATCTTATAAAGCGTCTGTGCCACATATTCCAACCGGTCGCAGTTCACAAAGGAATAATTCATGACATACGTATTTTCATATCTGCTGTCTTTCTGTTCCGCATTATAAAAAGAAGACAACGTTGCCAGCCGGATTCCTTTCGCCCTTGTCTTTAAAAGAAATTCCTGCTCACTCATGGAAGTATTGACATGCATCAGGAAATGCACACCTGAATCCTCTTCACTGATCGTAATATATTTTCCCAAAGGCTCTCTGAGAAATGTACTTAAGATCAGATCCCGCTTATGCTGATAATAGTTCCTCAGCCTGTTGATATGCTTCTCAAATGCACCTGCATTCATAAATGCTGCCAGTGTATACTGTTCAAAGTTAGACACAGTACAGGAATAAAATGAAAGTTCTCTGTAATATTTCTCTGCCAGTGCTTCAGGAAGTACCATATAACTGATTCGGACAGTAGAACAGAGTGTCTTCGCAAATGTATTAATATAAATCACCTTGCCTGATACATCGATACTCTGTAGAGACGGAATCGGTTTCCCCGCAAGTCTTAACTCACTGTCATAATCATCTTCTATGATATACCGTTCCTTTTCTCTCGTAACCCATCCAAGCAGTTCATATCTCTTGCTGATTGGCATCACCATTCCGGTCGGGAAATGATGAGATGGGGAAATATGCATGATATCTACTTTTTTTTCTTCCAGTTTCTTTGCAGAAGTTCCCTCTTCATCCAGATCAATATACTCATACTTTACACCCATACTGCGGTAGATTTTTGCAATCTTTGGATAGCCCGGATTCTCCACTCCATAACAGACATTTCTCCCAAGAAGCTGGATCAGAATACTGTACAGATACTCTGTTCCTGCTCCGATAATGATCTGTTCCGGTCTTACATACATGGCACAAAATTCTTTAAGATAACTGGAAATACTTTTCCGCAGTTCCATCACACCTCCACAGGGGGGATTGATCATCATTTCCTCCTGATAATCATTCATGACTGCCCGCATGGTCTTATTCCAGATTGAAAAAGGAAATGCAGCATGCTCCGTCTGATTGCTCGTAAAATCCGCAATAAATGCATTTTCTCCTCCGGTCAGAAGTACTTTGTCCCCGGCTTTTGCAGTCCGTGAATCTGTCCCCTGCTCTTCCGCCTCATACGTTTCTGACGTATACTCTGTCTGATGTACCGGAATCCCACTCAGATCCGACACATAATACCCGCTTTTAGGAATGGAATAAATATATCCTTCTGCAAGAAGCTGACCATAGGCATTCTCTACCGTGATCACGCTTATAGCCAGATTTTTCGCAAGTGCCCGCTTGGAAGGCAGCTTCTCACCACTTAAGATTATCCCCTGTATTATGTCATTTTTGATACATTTATACAAAAATTCATACAGGGAATCTGACCCTATATTTTCAAAATTATATGTCAACATCTATTCTATTTTCTCCATTCTGACCTTTTTGATTATATCTAAATTGAATATTTTTCTATAGTCACAATGCAATTATACTAATACCTGTCGAAATTGTAAAGAATTTCCACTATATTCTAAAATACGATTCTTAAAGGGAGGATTTACCAATGAATACAAACGAAAGATATGAACTGAACAAAAATCTGGCTCAGATGTTAAAGGGTGGTGTCATCATGGATGTAACGACACCGGAGCAGGCAAAAATTGCAGAAGCAGCAGGTGCATGTGCAGTTATGGCTCTTGAACGGATTCCGGCAGATATCCGTGCAGCAGGTGGTGTTTCCCGTATGAGTGACCCGAAAATGATCCGTGGAATTCAGGAGGCAGTGTCCATTCCGGTTATGGCAAAATGCAGAATCGGGCATTTCGCAGAAGCACAGGTGCTTCAGGCCATTGAGATTGATTATATCGATGAAAGTGAAGTTCTTTCCCCTGCTGATGATGTATACCATATCAACAAGCGTGACTTTGACGTTCCTTTCGTCTGCGGTGCAAAAGACCTCGGAGAAGCTTTAAGAAGAATTAATGAAGGTGCTTCTATGATCCGTACAAAGGGAGAGCCGGGAACCGGTGATATCGTCCAGGCTGTCCGTCATATGAGAATGATGAACAGTGAAATTGCCCGGATCAAAGGAATGCGTGAAGATGAGCTCTTTGAGGCAGCAAAGCAGCTTCAGGTTCCATTTGACCTTGTTCTCTATGTCCATGAAAACGGAAAACTTCCGGTCGTAAACTTCGCAGCCGGCGGTGTCGCAACTCCTGCAGATGCAGCCCTGATGATGCAGTTGGGAGCAGAAGGTGTCTTCGTCGGCTCCGGTATCTTCAAGTCCGGTAATCCGGCAAAACGTGCCGCTGCCATCGTTCAGGCTGTAACAAATTATACTGATGCAAAACTGATCGCTGAACTTTCCGCAGATCTCGGAGAAGCCATGGTCGGTATCAATGAGCAGGAAATCGCACTTCTTATGGCTGAAAGGGGTAAATAAGACTATGACGATTGCAGTTCTTGCCCTGCAGGGGGCATTCATAGAACATGAGCATATGCTCCAGAAGCTCGGTGCAGATACCATCGAACTCAGAAAAGCTGGTGATCTGCAAAAAGACTTCGACGGTCTCATTCTTCCCGGTGGTGAAAGCACCGTCCAGGGAAAACTTCTGCATGATCTTGATATGTTTGAACCTTTAAAAGAAAAAATCTGCTCCGGTATGCCGGTTCTCGCAACCTGTGCAGGAATGATCCTGCTTGCTTCGGATATTGCCGGTCAGGAGGAATCCTACTTCGGGACTCTTCCCATGACAGTCAGACGAAATGCCTATGGACGTCAGCTCGGCAGTTTCCATACTACTGCCAACGCCAACGGAATTGGTGAAATTTCTATGACTTTCATCCGTGCACCTTATGTGGAAAGCGTTCATGCTGATGCAGCCGGAGAAAAACCGGAAGTTTTAAGTGTCGTACAGGATCGGATCGTCGGAGTAAAATATCACAATCAGATGGCATTTGCATTTCATCCGGAACTGGATCAGGATACAAAGATCCATGAAACATTTCTTGGAATGATCCATAAATAACCTGGTTCACTCACTAACAAAACAGTTGACTTACTGGCAAAACAGACGGGATCAGAACCATATCACTTACGTTCCGAATCCCGTCTGTTTTTCCTTCTATTTACAACACTTTTATTCTTTATTATGCCTTTGTAGAAGTTTCATTTCATCAACACCGTCCACTTCATATTATGCAGCAGCATTTGCATTGATACTGTCTATTACTCTTTTAATTCCCATCCATACTGTTATATCCTTAAAAATCTCAACAACACTTCCCTGATCAGTAAATGGTGCTTCCTGAAGAACTGAAAAATCTTTCAGCATTCCATTATGCACGATATATTCTACAATCTGGTTCACAAAATAAATCTGTCTGCTATCAAGATTCGTATCCGTCAGATATGCTGAAAATGCTTCCTTTGCAGCATTCATATCAAGTCCGACAATCTCACGAACAAATTCGCCCAATGGCTTTTCCCCTATTTCCTGTTCGTAATCAGACCTTGTTCCAACTTCTTTCCACAAAATTTCTTCCAGACTCTCTATATCTGTACTAGTCAGTGGCTGATTCGTCTTAAGCTTTGCAATAGCAATATTATCCTGATGCTGTCGGATATAAAACTCTGCTTTTGCCTTATAATTCTTCAGCTCGTCATTCTCAAGTTCCGCTTCTTTCCACTCGATTGACAATACATCATCTTCAAAATTCGTATCATAGCGTCTTTTCTGTCCTGGGATATATTTCATCAGATTACGCAACTTTTCTCTGATTTCTTCAAATTCATCCACTCCGGCCTCTTCAACATAATCCGTAGTAAGAATCTGTTGGATCAGATCTGTCTGTGCCTGGATCTCAGGAATATTAGCCACACCTGCTACTCCTTTTACTTTCTTTCGCAGATCTCCTCTTGCTTTTATATCCTTTTTTCCCATCAGATATGCAAGCTCTATCCTATACATCAATGCATCAAATCTGACTGCATTTGCCTCATCCTCTTCCGGCTGAATCAGTGGAGAAACTTCCTCTTTTACAGTCACGGTATCTCCATAAGTAAGAGCCTGATAATTCGTCTCATCAGAATACATTTCAACGTATTTCAGGTGCTGCCGTACTGCAAAATTATCTCTTGGTAATTTCTGTACTCTTTCGCTCATTTCCATGACCAGAGCATTTCTGTATGCAATCAGGCGATCTGTCTGATATTCTGCCGACTGAAGCTGATATGTAATTTCAAACTTCAAATTAAAAACTGCACTTTGAAGAGCGATCATCTTCGCCGATGCCCGTCCCTTATTTAAACGGAAAAATTCAAAATTCCCACAGAAATCAAAAATGTAAAATTTCTGTTTATCCTCACCATCCAACTGCTCCGGACAAAGTCTTGTACCGCGTCCGATCATTTGCCAAAATTTTGCCTTACTCATGACTTTTTTGAAAAAGACCAAATTCAAAATCTCCGGTACATCAATCCCTGTATCCAACATATCAACTGAAATTGCAATCTGTGGCATCTTTTTCGGATCCGCAAACTCATCAATCGCACTTTGTGCATAGGTCATTCGATTATCAATTACTCGTGCATAATCTGGAAGATATGGATACTCTTTATTAAATACTTCCAGTATCTTTTCTGCATGATTATGATTCTTCGCAAAAATAATTGTCTTACCTAATTTTTGACCATACTCAATCTTAATTCCTTCTGTCATTAAAATATTTAATGCCTGCCTGATCGTATCTTCATTAAAAATCCAGGTATTTAATTCAGAGGAAGAAATAACTTCAGGAATCTTGCCCTCTTCATCCACAAAGGTTCTTTCATATTCTTCTTTTTCTTCTTCCGACAATTCATCATAGACAATTCCCTGATCAATAAATTTTAACTTTGATTCAATCGAAATATAATCTACAAGATACTCATCTTTTACCGCCTGAGCAAGATCATATCCATAAGTCGGCACCCCATCTTCTAATTCAAACACCTCATAGGTATTCTTGTCAATTTCAGACTTGGGGGTTGCTGTCAATCCTATCAATGGAGCATCAAAATAATGGAAAATATCCTTATATTTATTATAGATCGACCGGTGTGCCTCATCGCAAATCACAAGATCAAAGTGACCACAGGTAAAAAGCTTCCCCTCTTTATCGTTTACAACATCAATGCAGTTGATCATCGTCTGATACGTAGAAAAGACGCAATGTGCATTATAATTATCTTTCTCTTCTACAAGATTTGTGCAGGAAAGACTGGGAAGCAGATTAACAAAACTTCTCTTTGCCTGCGTAACAAGAGAATTACGGTCTGCAAGGAATAAAATATTCTTTACCCACCCGGCATCCAACAGAATCTTACATAAAGCAATCACCGTTCTTGTCTTACCTGATCCTGTTGCCATAACAAGCAATGCTTTTCTGCGGTTCTTTTCATCTAAACTGCTACATACTGCCTTAATTGCCGCCTCCTGATAATAGCGTCCTGCGATATTTTTATCCACCGTAACATTCTTAAGGCTTGTCCTCATCGCCAGCAGATTAAACCACTTTTCCAGATCTCTTTTTGAATAAATGAAAGAGCATTTTCTTTCAGGATATTGTCCGTCTATAATATGCGTTTCAAATCCATTCGTAAGGAAAATAACCGGTCTTCTTCCACACTCTTTTTCTATAATATCTGCATATAACTTTGCCTGCTGCCGTCCCACAGCCACATCTGCACACGTTCTCTTCGCTTCAATAATTGCCAGCGGTCGGTGCATATTATCATAAAGAACATAATCTGCATAACCTGTTCCTGATTTATTTGCCATTCCTGAAAGAGGGACTTCATTTATCCAGTCCTTTCCTTCTGTCCATCCGGCATCTGTAAGCATAGCATCTATATAGAGCTTTCTTGTATCATATTCTGACAGATCAAGCGGCTTTGGTGTATAGGTCTGCTGCTGCTCCTGTCTTCTTGCTGAAAGTTCTTCCTTCAATGAAGCATTTTCTTTCAGTAACTTCTGCAGATCAAGTCCCTGCTGAGCTGTCTTTTCCTGCTCTTTTACTAATTCTTCTTTTATCGCATCAGCAGCTTCTTTGGATTCCTTTGCTTTTTTAGCTCTCAACGTGATCAATGTTGGATTAAAATCACGTTCTTCATATTCCTTTGCATAACAATACGCCACATAATCAAGAAAAATATATAAATTTTCAAGACAAAGCATCGCCTCATCTTTTCCTAACTTTCTGTTGCTATGTGCTACATTATTTCCACATCTGCGGATATAATCCATTCTTTTCCAAATATCAGAACCTACAATCTGTCTGTATTCCCCTACATTCATCAAGCTCTGAAGGTTATCCTGATAAGGCATTTCAAGCTCTACATCTACTGAATACATCCACTTAACTGCAAATTCCATGGCACGACGACAGTTCAGGATACAAGCTTCCGGATCAATAAGAATAACCCTTTCAGCAGATATCGCAACGTCCGCAAAAGCAGAAAATTTTGACTCATTTTTTAGATAATCGAAATTTGTAACCATACCTCGCCCCTCCGTTGACTTTACTTTCATTTGAAAGATGATCTGGTACTCGCTTCCTTGATAATAATTACTATAATGATACCACTAAAGTGGGAGTTTTAAAATGCTTTTGGTTAAACAACTTTTGATTTGGTGACTTGTTTAGCAAAATTTATGAATTCTCTTTGTAATTCTATAGGTGGTATTACCTGTTTGTATGCCTTCATTATGGCTGTATTTAGATTAGGTTGTGTTCCTGCTGGTGCAATTGCTCTAAAATGCTCTGTCATTTGATTTAATGCTTGCAGCAGGAATACTTTATCAAGTCTTTCGTCTATATCTTCCATCGCAAGCCAGCCATCATGAATGCAACCATCAAAAGTAATAATCCTCGCAAACCCTAACGAAACTCCACAGTTTGCAAATATCAAGCTTCCTTCCTTTACGAGCCTACTCTTCTTTATACCTTCTTGAATGATGTGTTCCTTAGTCGAGTTTAAATAAATACTATCTCCATCCGTTGCATCACCTATTTTTATCCAAGGCACATCACCACCTAAAAATTGTTCTATTGGTCTTGGTGAACCGCCTCTAACAATGGTACAAAGTTCTCCTAAAGGCTCATATTTCCAATTTTTATCATTGATATTAATATCTCCGAACAACTCGACAAATCGGGCTTTGATTAAGAGGTCTAATTGCTCAAGTTCTTCCTTCCTTGAAGCAATCACCCCCTGAACCTTCTTAATGATGTTAACAATCTCAATTTGCTCATCTAGACTTCTCTTAGGAATAATCATCTGCCTCATCGCAGCCTGCGTAAGTTTCTGTCTTGTTGCACCATTTACCATTCCACCAACATCATAGAACATCAGTGAATAGCATAAGTAATCTACATCCAATCCAGCTTTAGGTTTCAAAACATGAGCATGATTATTTACCCAACATTTTCCTGAAACTCTATAAGCAATTGGTCGTGTTTTTGATCCGAAGTTTCCACCATCTTCAGCAAGCAATACAAGTTCATCATCAAAAATAAAATCATCAACATAATCCTGTATTCCATTTGCTCCATAATATGGATAATCTCCAGAGGTTCTATCACTACCAGTTATTGGAACTCGTTGCGAATCAAGTATTTCACAACAATCTTCTAACTTCATCGAATCCATCTATCATCCCCACAAATTACAATTTGAAAACGTTTTTGCATTTTTTATGACATATATTTTTGATGTGACGACTTTACATTATTCTGATTTACCATCGCGTATTGCATCGTTGTATCTATTTGCGAATGTCCCAATATTTTTTGTACCATGTATTTTTCTTCTGGTGACAGGAACGAATAATTGTAAGGTGTCAGCTCATAGTAGGCAAAGCACTCACCGTCATGGTTGAACACCAGATTGTTTTCTATGTACTTAATCGGGAACATACATCACACTCCTAACTGCGGTCACGCTTGTATTGAATTTCTGATTTTTCAGTTTGATAGCTTTTCCTGCATAGGTCACTTTTGGTCGGAGGAAAAAGCTCACACAGGATTTTAGGAATCCAAAAGGCTTTTTTCCGTCAAAGGTCTTTTGCGATACAAACCAAGTGAACGCCACAGGGATTCCAAAGTATTTGAGAAATGCACCGTCAATCATGTTAAAGGGCGGTAGCTTCCCAAAGAGAATCACCACAAACAGCGACACCACGAACCAAGCCATCTGACTGAATGTGAGCGGGAACGGGAGTTGAAAATCGTTGATTGCATAAATGACTTTTTCCACGCTCCATATGCTTGTATAGCTTTTGATTTTCTTCAATTTTCACAGCTCCTTTCTGTTCTAAAATGGAAACAGCAGCCTATGTTTCAAGGCTGCTGCAAAAAAATAACCAGTGTCATTTCACTGGCAGATAAAAAATATTCAGTTGTAATTGTTAATACGGACATTCAAACACGCCATGATTAGTGACGACAAAACGCCCCTCTAAATCAAGGTCACGCCCGTAGGCTTCATAGTCTATGTAACTGCGGATTCTGTCTGGTATCTCACCCAGACTTTGACATTCATCTATGAAGTAATAGGCAACGTCTGTCATATCGTCACAATCGGGATAATGGATAATATCGTCTGCATGTTCGCACAAATCTTCCAAGCTGCTGTAATAGCCTAGCAGTTCCGATAATTCGTCCTGTATGTCCTCTGGTAAGTCCTCCACCATTTCACACAGGCGGTTGACTTCCTCAATGGGTGTGTACTCGTCAATCTCAAAGGGTAGCTCATAATCATGGATTGCGTATTCTTCGTATAAATCGTATAATTCCTCGAATGTTACTAGGTCTTTTCCTGCAAGCTCACTGGCATTGAATGTAAAGGCAATCTGGACTTCCATGCTAGAATCTTTTGCAGTAAAGGTATAGTCACTTTCTACAGGTTCACCGCCAATCAAAAGCTGTGCGTTTTCAGACTTCACCATCTGCCAGCCTTTGAGCTGATAGGTTGTACCTTTTTCCAAGCCATCTAAAGTGACCGTATCAATGACAGTTACCTCTTTACCAGCAACAATCATCTTTTCACCTGTGGCTTTGTCGACAGCGCTGGTATGAATTTCAATCACTCGTTCTTCGATAGTCACGGTCTGCCCCTCATCCTCAATGTCCTTGTGTTCTGCCACTTTGATAGGCTCGTCTGGATTGGATAAGTCGTACAATTCCTCGAATGTCACAAGGTCTTTTCCGCCAAGAGCAGAAGCATTGAACGTATAGGAAACCTCAACTTCCATTTCTGATTTTTTCGCAGTGAATGTGTAATTACTTTCCACAGGTTGACCGTCAATCAAAAGCTGTGCGTTTTCAGACTTCACCATTTGCCAGCCTTTCAACTGATATTTTGTGCCTTTTGTCAAACCATCTAAAGTCACAGTATCAACGATAGTCACGTTCTTTCCAGCAACGATTGATTTTTCACCTGTCACCTTATCTGTGGCAGTCGTATGGATAGTGATTTCTGGCTCGTATTCATCTGTAAGCGTACCTAAATCCACGACTACTTTATTTCTTGACACCACTACATCAAATGCCGGAATTAGCGTCATTCCCTTGTTGGAATCGCAGCGTAATTCTTCGATTGTGTAAGTATCATAGAGCAATGCACCTTTGCTGTCGTCTGGTGTGGAAGTACCGAACCAGATACCGTCCTCACTGGATGTTCCGGCATTTGTATTTTTCTTATGAGATGCCCAATCGAAAGCGGTTGAAAACTGACCATTTTTATCTGTCACTACGATATGGCTCTCTCCGGTTGTTTTACTGGTAATCTTAAAAGTAACATTTGCAAGTCTCTTATGTGTACCTGCTCCAATCTTTACTCCCTCCAGATCTCCACGCTTAATCTGGTTGTAAATAGAATGGCTTTCATCAGTTAAATCTACAATCTTCCCATTTTCTGTAATGGAAAATTCAATCGCTTTTGCACCGTCTGTCAGATAACCTTCCGGTGCTTTGGTTTCTTCCAGTTTGTATTTACCATACGGAAGTAAATCTGCCGTCGTTGTTGCAATTCCGTCAATCCCTGTCTGAATCGTC
>OHLN01000642.1_pt1 | contig 17348 bp, 10 predicted proteins | sample 1569071 | NCBI WGS metagenome assembly OHLN01 (sample SAMEA3879594, study PRJEB24766) | human gut metagenome | biome: human-associated habitat; feature: feces | place: USA | collected 1985/1987
ATGTATGTCTACAAAATCTCCCGGAACCGCCTTAAGTCCTGCTTCATTCTCAAGATAACCGGCGTAATCTCCATCTGGCACAAAGCATATATCCTGGCTATCCGGCTTGTGAGCCACCATAAGTCTGTGGTCCTCTGCAATTTTTCTGATCTCAGGCTTGCTGTACTCTCCAACCGGCATGAGTGTCCTGGCGAGCTGCTCCTGGGTGAGATTGTAGAGAGCATATGTCTGATCCTTCTCTATTCCCCTGGCCTCCTGGAGAGTATATCTGCCATTTGGAAGCTGTATGATCCTTGCATAGTGTCCCGTAGCAATATAATCGCCCCCGATGGCCATGCATCTCGTAAGCAGAGACTCCCATTTTACATATCTGTTGCATGCAATACATGGATTCGGAGTTCTTCCGCATTTGTATTCGTCCACAAAATAGTCTATTACGTACTTCTTGAATTCTTCCTTGAAATTCATAACGTAATACGGAATATCGAGCTGCGATGCCACACGCCTGGCATCATCCACAGCAGAAAGTCCGCAGCATCCGGCATGGGCACTCACCACGTCCCTGTCCTCATCCTGCCATATCTGCATGGTAACTCCTATTACATTGTAGCCCTGCTCCTTGAGCAAAAGTGCGGCAACCGACGAGTCGACTCCGCCTGACATACCAACACACACTGTCTTCTTATCTGTATCGACCAAATTTTTTCCCTCTTTATACATAGTTATATCTTGTGTAATTTACATGTTTCTCCTGGCAAAATCCTGATACGCAGGTGACATTTTTCTGAGATTTTCCACGATTCTCTTGAGATTATCTACCACCGCATCCGCCTCATCCATGGTGTTCTCATATCCCAGAGTCAGTCTGACCGCACCATGGGATATCTCCTTCGGAAGCCCTATAGCTGTCAGCACATGGGAGGGATCAACAGAACCCGATGTACATGCGGAACCGGCAGAAGCACATATGCCCGCCATATCGAGCATGATGAGGATCGTCTCGCCCTCAACGAACTGGAAGCTGACATTTACATTGTTCGGAAGTCTGTCTTTGTCATGTCCGTTCAGTCTGGAATAAGGAATCTCCGATAAAATTCTGTGTATCATATGATCTCTGATATCTGTCTCCTGCTTCATCCGATCTTCCATTGAGAGCATCGCAAGCTCCGCAGCTTTGCCCATTCCTACAATCCCCGGTACATTCTCTGTTCCGGCACGTCTTCCTCGCTCCTGCTGGCCTCCGTGGATAAAGCTTCCAAGCTTTATTCCGCTCCGTATATACAGAAACCCGATTCCCTTCGGGCCATTAAGCTTATGTCCGCTGCTGCTGAGCATATCTATGTTCATGGCATTTACATCCAGTGGTATCTGTCCATACGCCTGAACCGCATCCGTGTGGAATAGAATGCCATGTTCATGCGCAATAGCTCCTATCCTGCTTATCGGCTCTATGGTTCCTATCTCATTATTTGCAGCCATAACCGAGATGAGGATCGTATCCGGTCTTATCGCCGACTCTAGCCTGTCAGGATCAACCATCCCCTTCTCATCTACATCCAGATATGTCACGTCAAAGCCCCTCTTCTCCAGATACTGACATGTGTGAAGAATGGCATGGTGCTCTATCCTGGTCGTAATTATATGTTTCCCCTTATCCTGAAAGGCTTCCGCTGCAGCCTTTAAAGCCCAGTTATCCGATTCCGAACCACCGCCCGTGAAATAGATCTCCTCAGGCTTTGCGCCAAGCGAATCAGCAATTATATCCCTCGCCACATTTATCACATCCTTATTTCTCGATGCAAATGTATATACGCCTGAAGGGTTTCCAAACTTTTCTGTAAAATAAGGCAACATGGCGTCGAGCACTTCAGGTCTCACCGCCGTCGTCGCTGCATGATCCATATATATTAACTTTCCCATTTTCGCTCTCTTTCCATTACCTTTTCTGTCACTTGTCAATGACAAATGCAACACTGCATTCATCACACGAAACTATATTACTATATAGTATTCTACCACAATACAAATGCCACGTGCTATGTATATATATTATTATGCTCTCATCATATCTCATTATCTTCGTCTCTTAATCTCTTTGGACGCTTTCCATAGGCTTTACTATTTTCTTATAGACCCTGAGAAGAAAGATCGTCGATATGATCACGCTGAAAACCTCTGCGATAGGGAACGCTGCCCACACACCATTCACACTGTTCATTGCTTTCGACAGGAAATATGCCACAGGAAGTATGACAAAAAGCTGTCTCGCCATAGACACTATCATACTGTACACGCCCTTTCCTACAGCCTGAAACATTCCCGAACATGTGACAGAAAATCCCGCAAATATAAACGCTGTACTCATGATCCTGACCGCTGGTATCCCCATCAACAGCATCTCATCTGTGGCATCAAATATTTTAAGTATCTGTCCCGGAAATACCTGCATGATAGCAAGACAGAATACCATAATGGAACAACCGACCATCACACCAAGCTTCATGGTGCGTTTCATTCTGTCAGGTTTCTGCGCTCCGTAGTTGTATGAAATTATCGGTATCATTCCGTTGTTCAATCCGAATACAGGCATAAATGCCATACTCTGCACCTTGAAATACGCTCCGAACACTGCAACGGCCAATTTCGAGAATGAGTACAGTATCAGATTCAGGAAATAATTCATCACAGAACCTATTGCAACCATGATAACCGACGGCACACCTACGCTGAGAATCTTACCAATTATCTCGCCATGTGGCCTGAATCTTCTGAGTGTTATATGGAGATCCGGATTCTTCTTGATATTGAATATCATAGCAAGAGTTCCGGCTATACACTGTCCACATACAGTTGCAATGGCAGCACCCTTTACTCCCATTTGTGGACATCCGAGAAGACCAAATATCATTATAGGATCAAGTATAAGATTGATGACAGCACCGAGTATCTGGGTTATCATACTGTACATTGTACGTCCCGTGGACTGCAGCAATCTCTCAAATGTCATCTGGAAAGCTATACCGAAAGCACAACAGCAGCACACCTTGAGATACTCTGTTCCATATTGGATTACCCGTGCATCCCCCGTCTGACTTTCCATGAATGTCCTTGCAAAGAATAAACCTATTATCAGGAATATCACATATCCTATCGCCTCAAGGAATATTCCCTGTCTGGCAACTTCATTTGCCCTGTCAAATTTCTTCTCTCCAAGTGCCTTGGATATAAACGCATTAAAGCCAACTCCCAGTCCCGAGAAAACTCCTATCATCAGATTCTGTATCGGAAATGCCGTGGACACAGCCGTAAGTCCGTCCATGCTGAATCTTGACACAAACACACTGTCCACAACATTGTACATAGCCTGGAACAGCATGGAAATTATCATAGGAAGTGACATTGACATCAGAAGCTTTCCCTCAGACATCACACCCATCTTATTTTCTCTGCTCTCACCTGCGAACGCCTTTCCATTAGCAGATATTGTTTTATTATCAGATATTATTTTCTCACCAGATTTTTTTCTGTTATCAGGTGATTTTTCATTATTTTCGACGCTGTCTTTCTCTTTCATATGTACCTCTCCTCTGCATGCTCCTGCTGTGCATAATGTACTGTACCTGCCATTTGTGCTTATCCTCACACACACTTATCTTCACTTGCACTTATCCGCACATGCATACTCTCTTTATCTACTATACTCAAACTAATTAATACTACATTATTTTTGTATTATTTACAATACACTTGTATTTTGATTTTCGATCTCTATTTTCTGATTTCTAATTTTCGATTTATCGATTTCTCATCGACTCAATTCACCGACTCGTATATTGGACCCATATATTCACATTTACAATCATCAATTCATTTATAGCTCACTAATAATGCTATTCACTCATCATCGAGCAGAGTATCCCTAGTAATGAAAACGGACACTCAATAAAAAACAGCACATAATTTTTCGCAAGTATATCCTCAACACAACCCTCACGTAGCCGCACACAAATCATTCCGTACCTGAATTCATCCTGCAACAGCCCTATGCAATTCAAACGATTCTACAATTCAGACCACCATACAGCTCAAAAAATCCCCCTCTTGAACATCAAATCCAAGAGGGGAACTTATAATTGATAATCTAAAATTATCTATATGACAAACAAGCTGTTAATTACTTATTAGCAAGCTCTGCCTTGATAGCCTCTGTAAGAGCTGGAACGATCTTGTTGAGATCTCCAACTACACCATAGTCAGCTACATCAAAGATAGGAGCATCCTCATCCTTGTTGATAGCAACGATGATGTCTGACTCTTCCATACCAGCTACGTGCTGGATAGCACCTGAAATACCGATTGCGAAGTATACCTGTGGACGAACTGTCTTACCAGTCTGACCAACCTGAAGCTCCTTTGGCTTCCAGCCTGAATCTACAACTGCACGTGAGCATGATACCTGTCCACCAAGTACCTCTGCAAGATCATCAAGGAGCTTGAAGTTCTCTGCTGAACCAACTCCACGACCACCTGAAACAAGGATTTTAGCATCCATGATATCCTTGATATCTGAGATAGCCTTTGAGATCTCAAGAATCTCAACATACTTGTTGTTAGGTACGAATCCTGGATTGTACTCGATAACCTCTGCCTTCTTACCAGCTACCTTGTCAAGCTTCTGCATAACACCTGGACGAACTGTAGCCATCTGTGGACGGTTGTCAGGACATGCGATTGTAGCGATTGTGTTACCACCGAATGCAGGACGTGTCATAAGAAGCTGATTGTGCTTCTGCTCCTGATTTGGAAGTGCAACAAGAGGGAAATCACCGATCTCAAGTAATGTACAGTCTGCTGTAAGACCTGTAGCAACTCTTGCTGAAACTGTTGGACCAAGATCTCTACCGATTGCTGTAGCACCAACTAAAACGATCTCTGGCTTGTACTCATTGATAACTGATGCAAGTGCGTGTGCATATGGCTCAGTTCTGTACTCCTTGAGCTCTGGATCGTCAACAACGATAACTCTATCTGCGCCGTACTCTGCAAGCTCATCTACAAGACCCTTAACGTCTGAACCGATAAGGACTGCAGTTACCTGCTCATCAAGCTTCTCTGCCAGTCTCTTTCCTTCGCCGATAAGCTCGAAAGAAATACCACTTAACTTATTATCTACCTGCTGTGCAAAGACAAATACGCCTTTGTAGTTCTTCATTTCTTCTGCGTTCATTGCGCCCATTTTATTCACCACTTTTCCTTTACTATATTAGATTACATGCTTATCCTTTAACTTGCCAACAATATAGCTAACTGCCTCATCTGGAGAATCAGGAACAACCTTCTCGCCTGCACCCTTTCTTACCTTATCTGAAGCCTTAGCGATCTTTGTAGGTGAGCCCTTAAGACCGATGTTAGAATCATCAACATCAACGAGGTCTGCTCTGCCAAGTGTTGTGATCTCTGCATTAACTGCATCGAAGATTCCACCTGGAGTCATGTATCTTGGCTCATTTAACTCAGAAAGTGCTGTTACAAGGCAAGGCATCTTAGCCTTTAACATATGATATCCGTCATCATACTGACGCTTAACGATAACTGCGTCTCCGTCAACCTTGATCTCCTGTGCATATGAAATTACAGGAATTCCAAGATGCTCAGCGATCTGTGGTCCAACCTGAGCTGTATCTCCATCGATAGCCTGACGACCTGTTATGATCAGATCATAATCAAGCTTTCTGAGAGCTCCAGCGATTGTTGTTGATGTAGCCCATGTATCAGCTCCACCAAGAACACGGTCTGTTACAAGAACACCCTTGTCAGCTCCCATAGCGATTGCTTCCTGAAGAACGTCAGCAGCCTTTGGAAGACCCATTGTAAGAACTGTTACCTCTGCACCATACTGATCCTTTAATCTAAGCGCAGCCTCAAGTCCTGCCTTATCATCAGGGTTCATGATTGTAAGCATTGCTGCTCTGTTTAATGTACCGTCTGGGTTGAACTGTACTCCACCCTTTGTATCAGGTACCTGCTTTATACAAACTATAACCTTCACGTTAAGTACCTCCTATATTACTTTAATAAGTTTGCAGAAATAACCATACGCTGAACCTCTGAAGTTCCCTCGTAGATCTCTGTAATCTTAGCATCACGCATCATACGCTCAACATCGTACTCCTTGATGTAACCGTAACCACCGTGTAACTGAACACACTTTGTAGTAACTTCCATAGCAACCTCGGCTGCGTAAAGCTTAGCCATAGCTGCCTCTACTGAGTAAGAAACCTTAGCACCGCTCTGGTACTCATCCTTCTTTCTTGCTGCCTTGTATACGAGAAGCTTAGCTGCCTCGATCTTTGTTGCAAGGTCTGCAAGAACGAACTGTGTATTCTGGAACTGAGCGATTGATCTGCCGAACTGCTTTCTCTCTTTAACATAGTTTACTGTTGTCTCGAGAGCGCCCTCTGCAATACCAAGAGCCTGAGCAGCGATACCGATACGTCCACCGTCAAGTGTGTGCATAGCGATATTGAATCCCTTACCCTTCTGTCCAAGAAGAGCGTCCTTTGGAATACGGCAGTCTGTGAAGATAAGCTCGTATGTTGAAGAACCACAGATACCCATCTTGTTCTCCTTTGTACCGAATGTAAATCCAGGTGTACCCTTCTCTACGATGAATGCTGAGATCTCCTTCATCTTTCTGCCACGCTTCTCAACGATACCAGTAACTGCGATAACGATATATACGTCAGCCTCTTTACCGTTTGTGATGAAGCACTTAGATCCGTTAAGAACCCACTCATCTCCGTCTAAAACGGCCTTTGTCTGACATCCCTGTGCATCTGTACCAGCGCCCGGCTCAGTAAGACCGAAAGCACCGATCTTCTTGCCTGAAGCAAGGTCAGGAACATATTTTTTCTTCTGCTCCTCTGTACCGAATGTCATAATAGGATCGATACAAAGTGATGTATGAGCAGATACAATAACGCCTGTTGTACCACAAACCTTTGATAATTCTTCTACACACATAACGTATGTAAGTGGATCACAGCCCTGTCCGCCGTACTCCTTTGGTACAGGAATGCCCATGAATCCATATTTTCCCATCTTAGCAACTGTCTCTGCTGGGAATACCTCTGTCTCGTCAGTCTCCTGTGCAAGAGGTTTAACTTCTGTCTCTGCGAACTGTTTGAAAAGGTCGCGAGCCATCTCATGTTTCTGATCTAAAGTGAAATCCATGATTTATTCTCCTTGAAATTTATATTTTGTTTTAATCTCTTTTACATTGCGTCTACAGGTGTCTTTGTGCGGTCTGCGTTGTAAACGTAGAATCCCTTGCCGCTCTTGCATCCAAGGTTTCCGCCTCTTACCATCTTGCGAATGAGTGGACATGCACGATACTTGCTGTCACCTGTCTCATTGTAAAGAACGTCCATGATTGCAAGGCAGATATCAAGTCCGATGAAATCTCCAAGCTCTAATGGTCCCATTGGATGGTTAGCACCAAGCTTCATAGCTGCATCGATTCCGGCGATATCTGAAACGCCCTCCATCTTGATGAAAGCAGCCTCGTTGATCATTGGGATAAGGATACGGTTTACTACGAAACCAGCAGCCTCGTTAACCTGTACAGGTGTCTTGCCAATCTCCTCTGCAATCTTCTTGATTGCATCAACTGTCTCAACAGGTGTGTTAACACCTGCGATAACCTCTACTAACTTCATACGGTCAGCAGGGTTGAAGAAGTGCATACCGATTAATGGACGTGTAAGTCCGTTTCCAATCTCTGTGATTGAAAGTGATGATGTATTTGAAGCGAAAATACACTCTGGCTTAGCAATCTTGTCTAACTCAGCGAATGTAGTTTTCTTAACCTGCATATCCTCGAAAGCAGCCTCAACGATGAGGTCACAATCCTTGCAGAGATCTTCTTTTAAACCAGGAGTGATGCTTGCAAGAATGCCGTCAACCTTCTCCTGTGTCATTTTCTCTTTTGCTACAAGTCTTGCATATCCTTTTGCAATCTTGTCTTTTCCGCCTTCAGCCCACTCCTGCTTAATATCGCAGAGTGCTACCTCGTATCCATCTACCTGTGCGAATGCTTTTGCGATTCCCTGGCCCATTGTACCAGCACCGATAACTCCAACCTTCATTTTAATTCCTCCTAAAATATATTATGGTGCAAAAAGCTTTAAGTGCTAAGCCTCTGCAGCATAACTTAATCATATATATATAAACTGATGTGAATAAACTAATTCACACTACAAGGGGATGCACCTGCATCCCCTCATATATCTATTGGCAAAGAAAATTAGTACTTCTCAACGATAGTAGAACATCCCATTCCACCACCGATACAAAGTGTTGCAAGACCTCTGTTAGATCCTCTCTTCTGCATCTCATGTAATAATGTAACAAGGATACGACAGCCTGAAGCTCCTACAGGATGTCCGAGTGCGATAGCACCACCGTTTACATTTACCTTGCTCATATCGAAACCAAGATCTCTTGCTACAGCGATTGACTGTGCAGCAAATGCCTCGTTTGCCTCGATAAGATCGAAATCATCAATTGTAAGACCTGTCTTTGCAAGAACCTTCTTTGTAGAAGCTACCGGTCCAACACCCATAATCTCAGGCGCAACTCCGCCAAGTGCTCCTGCTACCCATGTAGCTAATGGCTTAACACCGAGCTCCTTAGCTTTCTCTTCGCTCATTACAACTACTGCTGCAGCACCATCATTGATTCCTGATGCGTTACCGGCTGTAACAAGTCCGCCCTCTTTACCTGAGCAGCAACGAAGCTTAGAAAGAGTCTCTACTGTTGTTCCGGCACGAGGTCCCTCGTCCTTTTTGAACTCAACGATTTCTTTCTTAACCTTAACAGGTACAGGAACGATCTCATCATCGAACTTGCCTGCTGCGATAGCTGCCTCACACTTCTGCTGTGAATTTGCTGAGAACTCATCAAGCTCTTCACGAGTGATGCCGTATTTATCACATACATTCTCAGCTGTGATCATCATATGATAGTGGTTGAATGCATCTGTAAGAGCATCGTTAACCATTGTATCGATGATTGTTGCATTGTTCATTCTGTATCCGAAACGTGCCTTTGTCATAGCGTAAGGAGCCATTGACATGTTCTCCATACCACCGGCAACAACGATATCAGCCTCACCGGCCTTGATCATTGTAGCAGCGTCGTTTACGCACTTAAGACCTGATCCACAAACAACATTGATTGTGATAGCCGGAACCTCGATTGGAAGTCCTGCCTTTATAGAAGCCTGACGAGCTACGTTCTGTCCCTGAGCTGCCTGGATAACACAACCCATCTTAACCTCGTCAACCATCTCAGGAGCAACACCTGCACGGTTTAAAGCCTCCTTAATTACGATTGCACCTAAATCTGCGGCTGGAGTATTGCTTAATGCTCCGCCCATTTTGCCGATTGCTGTACGGCAAGCACTTGCGATTACAACTTTCTTTGCCATTATATTATCTCCTTTAAATTGTATTGCACATCCGTGCTGTTAATTTTTTAACAAAGTTATTATACTACAAATTTATGTAAAAATCAATTGGTTTTGTTAATAATTTGTCAAAATTCTATTAAACTTTGCATATTTTTCACACGTATTACTTATACTATTCCGTCAGATTAGCAAAAACCGATGCTATTATAACCTGCAGCATGCATACAGGCATAACACATCATATTTTCCATTTTATAAAAAATCTCCGGGCAGCATATCCGCTATACTGTCCGGGGATAAAATATATTCTATATACTTTTAAAGATTCTTAACTGTTGCAATGTCAACCGGTGTCTTCTTGTCAGAAGCAGTCTCTAATGCATGTGCAAGTGCATTGGCTGTATCCATTGCCGTGATACAGTAAACACCTGTCTCGATTGCATTTCTTCTGATAAGGAAGCCGTCTCTTGTCTTGTCTCCGTTACCCTGTGTAGGTGTATCGATTACAAGGTCTATCTTGTGTCCAAGGATAAGATCCATGACGTTTGGAGACTCCTGTGATATCTTGTTTACACGAAGAGCATTTACTCCGTGCTCCTGTAAGTACTTTGCAGTACTTCTTGTAGCATAAATCTTGTATCCAAGCTTCTCAAAACGCTTTGCAACGCCTACTGCCTCAGGCTTATCGGCATCCTTTACAGTCATAATCATCTGCTTGTACTTAGGAAGCTCGACTCCCGCACCCTCAAATGCCTTGTAAAGTGCACCATTGAAGGTCTTGTCGATTCCAAGACACTCTCCTGTTGATTTCATCTCAGGTCCGAGTGAAATCTCAGCACCACGCAGCTTCTCGAATGAGAATACCGGCATCTTGATTGCAATGTAATCGGCTGTCGGAGCAAGTCCAGGTGTGTAGCCCATGCCCTTTATTGTCTCGCCCATGATGATTCTTGCTGCGAGGTCTACGATTGGAATACCTGTAACCTTGCTGATGTATGGTACTGTTCTTGAAGAACGTGGGTTTACCTCGATAACATAGATGTTGTCGTCCATATCGATAAACTGGATGTTAATCATACCAACAACATGGAGTGCCTGTGCAAGTCTCTTTGTATACTCAACCAGAGTCTCTTTTGCTTTTTCTGAGATAGTATGTGCAGGGTAAACTGAGATAGAGTCTCCTGAGTGTACTCCTGTACGCTCTATGTGCTCCATGATACCCGGAATCAGGATATCTGTACCGTCACAGATTGCATCAACCTCAATTTCCTTACCCATAAGGTACTTATCTACAAGGATTGGATGATCCTGTGTGATTGTGTTGATGATGCCGATAAACTCTTCGATTTCATCATCATTCCATGCAATCTTCATGCCCTGTCCACCAAGCACGTATGAAGGACGGACAAGTACAGGGTAACCGATCTCGTTTGCTACCTTCTTTGCCTCCTCAGCTGTAAATACTGTACCACCTGCTGCTCTTGGGATACCTGTCTTCTGAAGAATCTCGTCGAAGAGCTCTCTGTCCTCGGCTGCGTCTACATCCTCAGCCTTTGTTCCAAGTATCTTGACACCCATCTTCATAAGTGCCTCTGTAAGCTTGATGGCGGTCTGTCCACCGAACTGTACAACAGCTCCGTCAGGCTTTTCAATATTAACGATGCTCTCAACATCCTCTGCTGTGAGTGGCTCAAAATAGAGCTTGTCAGCAATATCAAAGTCAGTTGAAACGGTCTCAGGGTTGTTGTTTACGATGATTGTCTCCCAGCCTTCCTTGGCAAACGACCATGTACAGTGGACTGAACAGTAATCAAACTCAACACCCTGTCCGATACGGATAGGTCCTGAACCAAGTACAAGCACCTTTTTCTGTGGATTTGTCTCTGCCGCCTCATTCTCGCTGCCGAATACTGAGTAGTAGTATGGTGTCTCTGCTTCAAACTCTGCGGCACAGGTATCAACCATCTTGTAGGCTGCCACAATGCCGTTGTCGTAACGCATCTTCTTGATATCAGCCTCATCAATATCTGTAAGCTGTGAGATAACATTGTCAGGGAACTCGATACGCTTTGCCTCTTTTAACAGGTCAACTGTAAGCTCCTCTGTCTTTAAACGGTTCTCCATCTCAACAAGTATTGCAATTTTATCGATAAACCAAAGATCTATCTTAGTAATCTCGTGAATATGCTCGTATTTAACTCCACGGCGGAGCGCCTCTGCGATAACCCAGATACGTCTGTCGTCAACAACTGCAAGCTGTTTCTCAAGCTCATCATCTGTAAGACCAGTAAAGTCATAAGACATAAGTGAATCAACATGCTGCTCGAGAGATCTGATAGCCTTCATAAGGGCACCCTCGAAGTTGTTGCAGATACTCATTACCTCTCCGGTAGCCTTCATCTGAGTGGTAAGTGTACGCTTTGCTGTGAGGAACTTGTCGAACGGAAGTCTTGGAATCTTGACTACACAGTAATCAAGCATTGGCTCAAAGCTTGCGTATGTCTTCTGTGTGATAGCGTTCTTGATCTCATCGAGGTGATAGCCGAGTGCAATCTTGGCTGTAACCTTGGCGATAGGATATCCTGTAGCCTTTGATGCGAGTGCTGATGAACGTGAAACTCGTGGGTTTACCTCGATAACACAGTACTCGAATGAGTCAGGATTGAGGGCATACTGTACGTTACAGCCTCCTGTAATCTGAAGCTCGTTGATGATATTGAGCGCTGATGTACGAAGCATCTGATACTCTTTATCTCCAAGTGTCTGCGAAGGTGCTACTACGATTGAATCTCCTGTATGCACACCTACAGGGTCGATATTTTCCATGTTACATACTGTGATGCAGTTGCCGTTGGCATCACGCATTACCTCGTACTCGATTTCCTTCCAGCCTGCGATACATCTCTCTACAAGAACCTCTCCGACACGTGACAGGCGAAGTCCATTTGAAAGTATGTCGATAAGCTCCTGCTCATCGTGAGCAATTCCACCGCCGGAACCGCCGAGTGTAAATGCAGGACGAAGAACTACAGGGTAACCAATCTTGTTGGTAAATGCGATACCATCCTCGATATTCTTTACAACCTGTGAAGCCGCGATTGGTTCACCGATTTTCTCCATGGTATCCTTGAAGGCCTGACGGTCCTCAGCCTTAAAGATGGTCTCTGCTGTTGTTCCGATAAGCTTTACTCCCTGCTCATCAAGGAAGCCGCACTCAGCGAGCTCCATGCCGAGATTGAGTCCTGCCTGTCCACCGAGTGTAGGAAGGATGCTGTCAGGCTTTTCTTTTATGATAATCTCTTTTAATGACTCAAGAGTAAGTGGCTCTATATATACCTGATCCGCAATCTGCTTATCAGTCATGATAGTTGCCGGGTTTGAGTTTACCAGACATACCTCAATGCCCTCCTCTTTTAAGGAACGGCAGGCCTGTGTTCCTGCATAGTCAAACTCTGCGGCCTGTCCGATTACGATTGGACCGGAACCGATAACTAATACTTTTTTAATATCATTATTTCTTGGCATTACTGGTTACCTCCCATCATGTTAATAAAGCGGTCAAAAAGATATGCTGAATCCTGTGGTCCAGGGCATGCCTCCGGATGGAACTGAACTGTGAAGATATTCTTGTTCACATACTTAAGTCCCTCATTAGTGCCGTCGTTGACATTTATAAATGCAGGCTCAGCCACATTAGGGTCAAGCTTATCTGTGTCAACCACATATCCATGGTTCTGGGAAGAAATATAAACACGGCCTGTTGCAAGATCCTTAACCGGATGGTTTCCACCTCTGTGTCCGTACTTCATCTTGTGTGTATCTGCGCCTGTTGCAAGTGCCATGAGCTGATGTCCGAGGCAAATTGCAAAAATCGGCACATTGCTGTCATAAAGCTTCTTTATTTCCTTTATAATATCTACACACTCCTTTGGATCTCCAGGTCCGTTTGAGAGCATGATTCCGTCAGGATTGTCACCAAGTATCTCTTCAGCGGTTGTGTGTGCAGGGTAAATTGTAACTTCACAGCCTCTTTCATTGAGTGATTTGGCGATGTTGTTTTTGGCACCGAAATCCATGAGGGCAACTCTCTTTCCTTGGCCCTTTAAAACCTTTTTCTCAGTGCATGTGACCTTGTCAACCACATTGCCTGTAGTATATGCCTTGAGCTTTGGAATAATCTCATCGAGATTGTAATTCTCATTTGTGGTAATCATTCCGTTCATAGTACCCTTTTCCCTGAGAATCTTTGTAAGCGCACGTGTATCAATGCCGGCCACTCCCGGAATATCGTTTTTCTCGAGGAAATCCTGTATAGTACCCTCGCAGCGGAAATTACTTGGCATACGTGACAGCTCTCTTACTATATATCCATCCGGCCATGGTCTTTCTGACTCCATATCCGGTGTGATTCCATAATTTCCGATAAGTGGATAAGTCATTACAACAGCCTGTCCTGCATAGGAAGGATCTGTAAGTACCTCCAGATATCCTGTCATTGATGTGTTAAATACTATCTCACTAATGACTTCCCTTGTTGAACCAATGCTGGTTCCGGTAAATACATTACCATCTTCAAGAATTAAAAATGCTTTCATCTTTACCCTGCCCTTTCGTGTTATACTTTGTAACCATAAGCTTCTTAGCTGCAACTAACCTTACGTCTGCGCAAAAAAAAAGAGGGCGTCTCTTTTTTCTTATAAAGTGTAGTTGCATAGTATATCTGCTTAAATTGTAAAAAGTGTATCATAATACAGCCGATTTTTCAACTGTTTTTTGTTACATAAATATGCATATTTATGTATACAATATTAGTTACTGTTCACACCAAAGTATGACCGGCAACTATTGCAGCCCATTAAAACTGCATCTTAGCGTTACGGAGTAAGTCCCGCGCATACCGCATATATCACGCCTGAGACAAATACAAGACATGTGAAGCCAACTGAAATTGCAATAAAAGTCTTATCAGCTATATGTCGCGGTGTATACTCCACCTGATATATGCTTTTTGCTGTCATAGGAACGTACATATCGCCTTGTCCATTGCAAAAGCTGCCCTGATATGCACTCTTAAAGCCCACACGCCTGAAGTAGTCTGCCATATATGCCGGCATTGCATTTACAGACACCTGCATGAGCTTAAGCTGCATGCGCGCATATATCCTGACTCTCTCCAGAAGCTTTTTGCCAATTCCACGTCTTAAATACTGCGGATGCACATACAGCATGGTGATATGCCCCTCGTTTGTCATGCCGCACACTCCGCACAGCACATTGCTATCAAACGCACCAAATACTACAAGAACACCGGTCCTTTCCTCGTCCGTCAGCCTGTCTGCATCCATATATTCATCAAAATAACGATGGCAGTCCTGTGTCCGGAAGCTGCCTCTGATTGCGATATTGTATATACTTACCGCAAAGGCACATGCCCCTTTTATCTCTTCATTTGTAAGTTTTCTTATTTTCATCAGATAGTCTCCTCCACTATTCTGTCTATAAGCCCGCTATAGCGTCTCTGCTGTGAGTTGTTTTGTATCATCTCGTAAAATGTCTGTTCGTCACCCACTATGGTAACACATTTCTTTGCTCTTGTAACCGCCGTATAGAGCAAATTTCTGTTCATAAGCATTCTCGGGCCGCTCAAAAGAGGTATAACGACCGCCGGATACTCACTTCCCTGCGACTTGTGTATAGTGACCGCGTATGCAAGTTCAAGCTCCTCCAAAAGCTTAAACGGATACTCCACCTTTCTGCCCTCGTCAAATGATATGGTCATGATCTCGGCAAAATCGTTGATTTCCTCAATGATACCTGTATCTCCATTGAAGATTCCCATGCCCTTATCCACACAAAGTCCGAATTTTGTCCTGATTTCCCACTCTATCTGATAGTTGTTCTTTATCTGCATCACCTTGTCGCCCTCGCGGAAAATCGTGCCCCTGTATTCTTTTTCGCGCTTGCTCTTGTCTGCCGGATTCATATACGCCTGCAATATACCGTTTAGACGTTCCACTCCGAGAAGCCCCTTTCTCATAGGCGTAAGCACCTGTATATCATACTCTGTAGCATTTACAAACTTAGGAAGCTTCTGCTTTATCAGCTGTAATGTAACATTTATTATCTTGTCGGCATCATATCTCTTTAGAAAAAAGAAATCCATGCTCTTATTATCTAACGATACCTCTTCTCCATTATTTATCTTGTGGGCGTTTACTATAATATCGCTCGTGCTCGCCTGACGAAAAATCTTTGTGAGCTTTACCGTATGGAAGGCACCTGAATCAATAATATCCTTTAGCACGCTGCCCGGTCCCACGCTCGGAAGCTGGTTCACATCTCCTACAAGTATGAGTCTCGTACCTGCCACAACCGCCTTTAGCAATGAGTACATGAGTGATATATCAACCATCGACATCTCATCTATGATAATTACATCCGTCTCGAGCGGATTCCTTTCATTTCTCTCAAAGCCAGCTGCGCTTCCTGTGTCCATGCCGCCGTTTAACTCAAGCATACGGTGGATTGTGCGCGCCTCGTAGCCTGTTGTCTCACTCATGCGTTTTGCCGCCCGGCCTGTCGGTGCAGCCAGAAAAATATCCATGCCCTCCAGCTCAAAATACTTGATAATAGTATTTATAGTGGTGGTTTTTCCTGTTCCGGGTCCTCCTGTAATGACTAAAAGGCCATTTCTGACTGCTTCCTTCACCGCCTCTACCTGGTGCTCATCGAGCTCCATCTCTGTCTTTTTCTCTATATTTCTAATTGCAGCCTCTATCTCGATATCCGGCACATCATACGTCACATCAAGCTGCTTTAGCATGGCTGCCGTGTTTGCCTCCATATAATAAAAGGTGTTAGCATAAATCTGGGTTATATCATCCTTTAACTGCATGACAATCTTCCTGTCCATGGCCAGATTCATGTAATGTGCCTCAACCTGCGAGCTTTCCACCCCGAGCAGATATACAGCACGCCTCGTAAGCTCCTCCATCGGCAGATATGTGTGTCCGTCCATGGCAGCCTGCTGCAAAACATACTGTATACCGCTTTTTATTCTAAAATCAGAATCAGTCTTGATGCCAACCCGCGCCGCTATCTCATCTGCAGTTTTAAAACCAACTCCGTCGATATCATCCGCCATGCGGTACGGATTTTCCTTGAGCACGCTGTATATCTCTCCGCCATACTTATTATATATCTTCACAGCCAGATTCATATTGATACCGTACTGCTGCAAAAAAATCATGGCTTCCCTTAAGTCTCTTTTTGCATTGACCTGGTCCGCAATCTCCATAGCCTTTCTCTGGCTGATGCCCTTTACCTCAGCAAGCCTCTCCGGCTCTTCCTCTATGATGCGGAAGGTATCCTTCTTGAATCGCCTGACAATACGTGCTGCGAGTGCAAGTCCTATACCATGTATGGCTCCTGAGCCCAGATACCTCTCAATAGCCATCTCATCCTCCGGCTCCTTCTCTTCAAAGCTTACTACCTTAAACTGTCGGCCATAGGTGGCATGCTCTGTATACTCACCGTGAGCCTCTATATTTTCCCCCTCAGCAATGTCCGAAAAAGTGCCCACACATGTGAGCTCCTCCTCGTTCACTACAAGAACAAGTACTGTATACCCGTTTTCTGCATTTCTGTATATTATATGATCAACGTATCCTGTGACTGTTTCGGTTTCCAATTGAACTTCTCCGTATCTGTGTGTTTTTATTGCGTCTATCCATAACCACCCCACGCACATTCGTAAAACCGCACGATACTCGTGCTTTCTCGCTGCTACGCAGCTAATTTTGCTCATATGTGTGGGGGGTGGCTCTATTCGAGCCCCCAGAGAACAAGAAAACCTGCTGCTTACATGCAAGCATGA
>OHLN01000648.1_pt1 | contig 17235 bp, 12 predicted proteins | sample 1569071 | NCBI WGS metagenome assembly OHLN01 (sample SAMEA3879594, study PRJEB24766) | human gut metagenome | biome: human-associated habitat; feature: feces | place: USA | collected 1985/1987
TACAACAGTTTACGCACCATACAGATGAAGTAACAAACGAACAGGATCAGTTACATAAATTAACTACACAATACTCCTTTACAGAAAGAGAAGGAGAAGTGTTTAGCTATCTTGTTACTACTGAAGATAACATCCAGACTATCTCAGAGCATATGCATGTATCAAGACGGACACTTGAACGATACATTTCAGCTATTTATGGAAAAACCGGTGTGAAATCACGAGTTGGACTTATTAATCTGTTTAATAAATGTGTGTGATTAATCTGTTTTCCTTTCCTGTTTAGGGTCTAAAGCAGCGTGGCGGACTTCCGCCACGCTATTTTAGTATATTGGCGGACTTCCCTTATATACTTTATTCATAATGTTATATATATTGATAACAGCTTATATGTATAAGATTTATTATATGGGTCATTTGATTCCGGACAATTATTTAAGAAACAGGAGGAAAAGATGTATGGTAAAAAACAGAAAATGGCATATTAAAAAAATTGCCGCACTAGCAGGAGCAGTAGTGCTTGCTGTATCCTCAGCAGCTTTATATGCTGCACCACAGGTAAAAGCCGCTAATGGACCATGTGATACTGGTGATTGGGCTTATGCTTATATTAATGTGAGAATTGGAGAAGACAGTACTCTTATATTTTCTTCAAAAGGTACTAATTCCATAGCAGGAATGTCTTATGACAGAGAATCCAATACACTTACATTAAATGATTTTAAAAACAAGGCAGCAGTAATAGTTACTAATATGATGGGTGATGATTTCAAGATTAACCTTATTGGTGATAATGAAATCGGAAGTATAGGTTCATATGGTGATGCCTGGGGCGGTTCCATCAATATATGTGGAAATGGTTCTTTAGTTATTAATGCAGACAAGGTAGATGATTATAGTGTAGGCCTCTTAGCGGAGGGAACTAATTCCGTACTTTCAGTTGCAGACACCTGTAATGTCACCATATATTCTGGTACAAAGGCAGCAGTGTATACAAGTGATAATCTCACGGACAAACCAATCAGGGATAATGGAACTTTAAAGGAAAATGTAAGCTATAACGTTTCACACCCACTAGAAATATCAAGGATATGTGCTAAGTATTATGAGTATGATCCTTATACAACTAATACAGTATATAAGAGTGCAACAGATAATACTTCGTTATATTATATTAAGAAAATGACATATGTTGAACCTGTTGAAAAAGTAACTTATACAGTATATAAGCTTACTGCAAAGGCAGCTCTGGGTGATGTATATTACGCAGAAAAGATTGGTGAATATGACAATATACCTGCCGGATACACAGAAACCACATTAGACCAGTCGGTATCATATTATGAGTCAGATGGTGGAAGCGGCGGAACATGTCAGGTTATAATAAATACAGCAACCAAAGAAAAATATGTGTCTGCTTATGCGTATGAAAATAACGAGGCATCTTATAGAATCTGTAAGCTTCTTGAAAAGCTTGGCATAGATGAAAAAAGTAATGATGAATTATGGCTTGTTGATTATAACAATCCAGTAGCAACATACCAGCCTGTATGGGGAGATGATAAGCTGCCAGACGGCTACCAGTATGATGGAACAGAAATAGATGCTCTTTATAATGTCGAATGTGTAGCTGATAAGCTTACATTTACTGCTAAATCAGCTGATGATAATACAATAGTAGATGTATCAGATGGCAACACAACTATTAAGGCTGACGAAATCAAAAAGATTATAGAAGATAACAAAGCAAATGATGTTGTTATCAAATCCAATAATGATGTTACATTTACATTTGCCAAAGGAACTATGTCTGAAGTATCGCAGGTTGAAATCTATGACTTTTCAACAGCAATTACTTCTGATATAAAAGAAGCCGGAGATATGCCGGAAGATGTAACCGAGGATATATTCGTATCCAAGATAGTATACAATTATTCAGGTACGCTTCCAGCCAGAGCATGCATCAGGTTAAATGTAGGAAAAGCCTATGCAGGCCAGAGGCTTTACTACAGCCAGCTCTTAGATGATGGCACCATAATCAGCATGATGTCAGCAATAGTTGATAATGATGGTTATATGACAGTAGAGCAGGATCACTGCTCAACATATCTTATAACAAGACAACAGATTACAGGTAATTCAACAGAAAATGTAACTGAAGCGGCTGATAATAAGGTTGAAACACCACAGACTGGTGATAACAGCAATATTGTAATCTGGCTTACGTTATGTATTATTCTTTGCTGTGGTATAACTCTTTATATCTTTGCTGTAAAAGCAAGAAAAATGAATAGATAATTAAATGACTGATTGATAGCTGAAGCTGTTGCAGGAAAGAGAATGACACCTGAAGAGATAGATAAGATTCTTATGGAAAGAAGAAAACAGTGGAAACCTAAAGAACGTAAATATAAGAAGGGTGTATTAAGATTATTCAGTGAACTTGCAACAAGCCCAATGAAGGGTGCTTATCTGGAATACGATAAATAAGAATAGTAAATGTACAATGGGTGGGAAGATTAGGTTCTTCCCACTCTTTTTAACCAGCGTATTTTTCATGAATTTATAGGAAACTAGTGTGTTTATAGCAGAGTTTGAGAGAAAAGATTTATACAGTTATTATGGTGTTAATGAAGACAATATTAAAAATAAGACGGAAAGATACTCAGCATTGATAAAAGGAATTGTGTTCTTGACAAATAAAGGTGGTGTGTTATAATTCATTTAACATTTAAGTTAAATGTTAAATGAAGGAGGAATGAATGTGAGCATGCAGGATACGCTTCAGGCGCTTGCTGATCCTACAAGACGCGAGATACTTAATCTGCTTAAGCAGTCCCGAATGTCTGCTGGAGAGATTAGCAATCATTTTTCAATTTCGGGTGCGGCAGTTTCCAGACACCTGTCTGTTTTGAAGGAAGCTGATTTAATTCGAGACGAGCGGGTGGGCAAATATATTTATTATGAGCTTAACGTTACTGTGCTTGAGGAGATTTTATTATGGATTAGTGAATTAAAAGGAGAAAAAGACCATGATTAAACAACATAAAAAAACGTTAATATTAACATCTGTCATAACATTACTTCCAATCTTTATAGGTTTACTTTTATGGAGACAGCTGCCAGCTTCTGTCGCAACACATTTTGGATTTGACAATCAACCAGATGGGTATTGTTCTAAAGCATTTGCAGTCTTTGGACTTCCGGTAATGATGCTGTTTTTTCATCTTATATGTATAGTTGCAACTAATATTGACCCCAAGAGAAAAAATATAAGCAAAAAGGTATTCCATGTTGTTATGTGGATTTGTCCGGTGATTTCTTTGGTTAATTGCAATATTCTCTATGTATATAATTTGGGATATAAGCTCAATATTGGATTTGTCTGCGGATTGTTAGTTGGAATTTTGTATCTTATTTTAGGCAATTTTATTCCAAAGGTAAAACCAAACTATAGCATTGGTTTTCGCATTCCGTGGGCATTGAATGATTCTGACAACTGGTATCATACACATAGATTTGGCGGAAAATGTATGGTAATTGGGGGAATTGCAATGATTGTAACCTCACCATTTCAAAATGTGTGGATATTTCTTGCTCTAGTCATTGTACCATGCATTCTGCCAGTAGTTTATTCATATATGTTTTATCGGAAAACAATGGGGTAAGTTTATTGTATTTATGGATAGAATCTACTGGCTCACCACGAAAGATTTTGATGCTGCCGGTGTATTTTATCCGGAAGAAAAAGAATCCTGATGATAAAAGAAATACAATTATAAGATTGATTGTGTTGTCATTTGCGGCTGTATCAATCTTTGTACTATTGCTGGGGTCGGGGTTGATTATTATGTATTTTCAGGATTTGTTCAGTTAGTGCGATGAGTGTCTGGGGAGAAGAATGTATAATATGATACAGAAGTCCGATAGGGATAACCATGACTATTTTGTCACCCTAGAGAACAGTATGAATAACATGATACCTATAGGTAGTCGCATTTTTGAAAGTTTTATGGGACAGAAATGATAATGACTATAGAAATAGTTGCGACATTTGCCTATAAAGTTACGGAAAATGAGACATTTATAGGAAAAATCATTAAAAGAAAGTGATTTACACAGGACTTACAGAAGAAAACAGAGAAATTTTACCTATAAAAGTGAGATGTATTATGAATTTATAGGAAGCGGGTATCTGGCACATGAGACTTTAGGTGTAAGGATAGAGCAGGACGGGAGGAAGCCGGAATACAATGGTGTTTTGCCATAATCCAGAAGAAAGTTACAAAAGCCAGAATAAAACTTCGAAGAAATGCACATTTTAACGAATAATAACATTGAAGAAATCTATAAGAGAATAACAGCGTTCAGAGACAGAAGCAGCGGATAGGCTGAGGGGCAGTTTCTGGGCGCTTTTTGAATATTTCCGGTAAAGAAATGTTTTCTTGAAATGCCCAGATTTGTCATAAATTAATTGGAATTACATGTGAAAAAGATTATAATATAAACAGCATTTGTCAAGTTTAAAAATAATATAGAAGGAAGGGATATTTATAAGTTTATCAAAAGAATATGTAAAAATGCGAATGGAGCGGAACAAGGAAATAGCTACATCTGCGAATCTGGCTGACAGCCTGACAGAACAGCAGTGTGATGTACTTGAATGGGCCTCTGACATGAGGCATGTAATGCATAAGAACAGTGAAGCATTATATGATGTTAATGCACCTAAGCATAAGGAAATTAAAGCATTTATAAGTGATACACATTATTCACAGAATCCGAATAACCTCAATAAAAGATTAAAAGATGCTGGATTACCGCTTATCAAGTGGTCATTTGATGATACAAGGATTCCGACAAATGAGCTGGCAATGATTCTTGATAACAGAAGACTTGAGAAGAGCAGAAAAAGGCAGTGTATCAGGACATTAGAAAAAGCGAATGCTGATATTGAGAATTATTTTGCACAAATTGATGCCAAATACCTCACATTTTATTGTCCATCAGGAAATAAGAGAGTTTTTAGTAATCAAAGTAAAGGGGTCAGTGTGGAATCACGGAATGCTACTATTGCAGAAGGCTATACAATTAAGGGAGTTGAGAGTCTTAAGAATAATATAGCTTATCTGCTTCATGTGTACGCTGGTCAGATTAGTGTTGAAGATATTGTTGCATATGTCAATGAAGATATAGAAAACAGAATTTATCATATGGATGCTTCAATGGCACCACAAAGTGTTCATAAAGCGACTAATGCCCTGGTTGAAACAGGATATATAAAACCTGATACTAAAGAACTTATTTATATTAATCTTACTAAGAGAGGCGATGCATTTGTAGGAAGCTACTGTGGGACGCTTAACAAGATAGCAGCTTCATTATCCATACTGCCATTTAATAAGGCGCACAAGAATGACATTGTTTATTATAGCTATCTGATTGGATGGCAGCGTGCTAAAAGAGAACTAAAGCCACTGATTCCTAAAACTGTCGATTTTATCAGTAACAAGATAAAAGAAAAGCAGGAGATGATGTATACCGGTGATGATAGTAATTATGCCGTGGAGATGGAGAAGACAATTATCCAGAGCATGAATATTAATAGTTTGCCGGTTGTCTATGAGGTTAAGAAGGGTACATATGTAATAGCGGAGATAACGACATTATTTGGAAAGATTAATGTAAGTATTATTAATTCTTTGTTTGTCGGAAGTGCATATACATTAACAATTCCGCAATATCAGTATACTGCAATAATTCATATGGCAGATAATATTGATTATGGAAAGATTCCTTATGAGGTACAGAAACAATTGAAGGCGGTTGTTCCTGAACTTATGAAGCTTTTACAGTGAGAGGGGAGGCAGGGGCAATGACCAATATATATAAGAATATTTATTTGAGAAAAGAAGAAGAAGTTTTATATAATATTAGAAAAAATGTGGATGAAACAGTGGAGACACCAACCATATCAAAGATAATAGATTATGTTCTGGCTGATCCATATGAACATATTATATATATGGATGTTAAGCTTAAGATGGTAACAAGTTATGATGCAACCAATGTATTTGTTGATACCGGTTATAAAAATATGTCAGGAGAACCATTATTTCTGTCGCTTGTGTTAAAGGACGATGTATTTACCGGCAAATATGTGGGAACGATTGATCAGCTTGGCAATGCAATTCTTACCATTGTAAAGATGAGAGTCAATGAACAGGAAATATATGATAACATGGAATTTCTTAAGAACAATTATGGCAATTATAAGCAGTTTGTTGATGACTGGGATCTCAAGGCTGGAGAGAGAGAAAAAGATAATAATCTAGGGGATATGAGTACTTTGTTTGAAGGAATTGATATATCAGAATTCCCAGAGACAGCAGAAGAAATTCCTTCAAATGAGGATACAGCAGCTGCGTCAGAATCAGATTTTTATGAAGAAGATATGGATGCTGAATCAGAAAATGGGCAGGAATTATTGTTAGAAGAGATTAAGAATGATAAAATGCATGTGTATGACTATATTCCCGATAAATTGTATCTTGTTGAATGTCACACAATGCTAGGAACTATCAACTTCTCACTTGTTAATAATTATATGGATGTATTCGGGGACAAAATACCTCTATACAGCCTGTTTATTGTTCAATACAATCAGGGTACAAGCCTTGGACAGTTATTACAGGATGTGGATTTAAGACAGTATAATATGCAGATTCCAGATAAGATTATTGATGAAATAAGTGATGCTGTGAATTATATCAGGGGGTATATGGGCAGAGAATAAAAACGAGAAATTCAAGGAGAAATAAGAGAATGTCAAAAGATGAATCAAAGGATGAATATTTAATTACAGATGTGCCCCTTAAAGCACTGACAGTTTTTGCCATGCCTATGATTCTGGGTAGTTTTTTCCAACAAGTATATAATATGGCTGACTCAATTATTGTCGGTCAGTTTGTCGGTTCATCTGCACTTGCGGCTGTCGGAGCATGCGCTGCTCTCACAAATGTATTTATTTGTGTGGCACTTGGTGCCGGGGTAGGTGCCGGAGTGCTTGTGAGCCGTTATTTTGGTGCAAGAAATTATAGTAAAATGAAGACCATTGTATCAACATCATTAATCAGTTTCCTAATTTTAAGTATACTATTGGGAATCTTTGGTTTCGGGTTATCACATTCAATGATGGGTTTATTACAGACGCCGGCTGATATACTGGATGAAGCTGTACTGTATCTTCGTGTTTATTTTGTGGGATTTCCGTTTCTGTTTATGTACAACATTCTTTCAACAATGTTTACTTCAATCGGTGAATCAAAGATTCCATTGGTGCTTCTTATATTTTCTTCTGTCTTAAATATTCTGATGGATCTTTGGATGGTTGCTGGCTTAGGACTTGGCGTGTTTGGTGCAGCTCTTGCAACATTGATTGCACAGGGGATTTCAGCAGTATTTTCATTTATAATTTTCTTTTGCCGTATGCGTCGGTATAAAAGTCACTTTGACTGGTTTGACAGGAAAGAGTTACGTTCAATGCTTCAGATTGCCATACCATCAATTCTTCAGCAGTCTACAGTATCGATTGGCATGATGATAGTACAGGCAGTTGTAAATCCGTTCGGCACACAGGCACTCGCAGGTTATGCTGCGACAATGAGAGTAGAAAATGTATTTTCACTTATATTTGTATCCATTGGAAATGCAGTGTCACCTTATGTTTCCCAGAATCTTGGTGCAAAGAAAATTGAACGGATCAAAAAAGGATATCACGCTGCACTGGTGTTAGATCTGTGTTTCGCAGTCCTTGCTTTCATAGTCATTGAAACACTGCACACCCCAATTTCTTCCTTATTCCTTGGAAAAGATGGAACCGCTCTGGCATATCAGGTGTCCGGGGATTATATGAAATGGCTGGGATATTTCTTTATTTTTATGGGTATTAAGATGGCAACAGATGGAGTTCTTCGTGGACTTGGAATTATGCGGCCGTTTCTCATTGCCAATATGGTAAACCTTGCCATTCGGCTGTCAGTTGCCTTGATTTTTGCACCGCGTTATGGAATTGCATTTGTCTGGCTTGCTGTACCGGCCGGATGGCTTGCGAATTTTCTGATCTCCTATGGGGCACTTAGAAAATCATGGCCGGTTGATGAAGGAGTTTCATTCCGGTAAATTTCTCTTAAGTTTTGATGGGAAGCTGGATTTGTATGTTAAGAGGTATATTTTCGTTACTGTTCACTGGCAATATCCCGCGAAGCGTGTTGCTGTGAACAGTAACATATTTTCTTATAGACATGATATAGTATGAGTGCTATAATAAAAATAATTTTTTATGGCATTTATTGGCAAACCGGTTGAAAAGCCGGGGCGCAAAGCCAGAAGGAGCTAAAGTCAGATTGAAATCTGGCCATGCCAGCCGGTTGCATCATGCCTCAGTAATAAAAAAGGTAAATGTTAAATGGGCATTATGGAAAAAGTTCCTGTAAAATTTTTTACAAGGAACTTTTTTTTGTCTTCAAGCGGATATTCGCAACCTCCGCAGGGGACTTACCTGATTCGGTTAAATTTGAGGGAAAATAGAGAAGAACAGCAGGAATGGAGAAAAGATGAAAGGAAAAAGAGTGATTGCAGGCATTCTGCTTGCGGGAATTTTAGCAGTCACCCTGGCAGGGTGTAAAAACACAGATAACACGAAAGAAGAAACCGAAAAGCCTGTTATTACCCTCGGCAGCGATAACTATCCACCATACAATTATCTGAATGAGGATGGTGTACCGACGGGGATTGATGTAGAACTGGCTACGGAAGCATTTAAAAGAATGGGATATCAGGTGGATGTTGTCCAGATCAACTGGGAGAAGAAAAAAGAACTGGTAGAAAGCGGAGAGATCGACTGTATTATGGGCTGTTTTTCCATGGAAGGACGCCTTGACGATTACCGCTGGGCAGGACCCTACATAGCAAGCCGCCAGGTAGTTGCTGTAAATGAGAGCAGTGATATCTATAAACTAAGTGATCTGGAGGGAAAGAACCTTGCCGTCCAGTCCACAACCAAACCGGAAAGTATCTTTCTGAACCGGACAGATGAGAGAATTCCCAAACTGGGAAATCTGATCAGTCTTGGGCACAGGGAACTGATCTATACCTTTCTGGGAAAAGGATATGTAGATGCAGTTGCTGCACATGAGGAATCCATTGTCCAGTACATGAAGGATTATGATGCAAGCTTCCGTATCCTGGAAGATCCGCTGATGGTGGTCGGGATAGGTGTTGCTTTTGCAAAAGAGGATGACAGAGGAATCTGTGAGCAGATGGATCAGACGCTGGAAGAAATGCGTCAGGATGGCACATCCCTGAAAATCATTAAAAAATATCTGGATGATCCCCAGAAGTATCTGGAGGTGGATGATCTTGGATATTAAGAGAAAGAAAAAAGAAAAACGAATCCAGCTGCTCGGCGGTCTGATTGGAATCTGTGTGGCTGTAGTTTCCCTGCTTTATTTCTTCCACACAGAAAAAACGGAAGCAGAGAAAAGAATGGTGGAGATTGTAAATTATGTCAAAGTGCAGTGCTCTACCTACACTCATTATAATGAATCTTCGGAATCCAAAAGTCTTCTCCGTGCGATTGAAAGTGCCAGACAGATGAGTACAAATATCGCTATAGAAACAGAAAACGGCGGACAGCTAAGCGAGGATTTCCTGAAAGAAAATCTGCAGACTCTCTGGGTGGATGGTATCATTATACTGGATAAAGATGGAAAGACGGACTGTGAATACAGCAGGGATGAGTCTCTGACTAATGAGATCATGGAGTATCTGCAAAAAGATATTATCATGGATTTTGCCGGATATGAAGAAAGATCTTATTCAGAACGGATTGCCAGAGGAGATGGATCACGTATCGATATCGCAGCCTGCGCTAGAAAAGATGCCCCAGGGATCGTTGCAGTTTACTATTACACATCTCCGAGATTTATCAGAAATTATACTTTGACGATCCAGAGTCTTTTAAAGGGGTACAATACTGAGAAAGACGGGACGATCATCGTTGCAGACAAAGGGAAGATTATTGCCAGTAACGATGAGAAATTATTGGCACAGGATGTCGCAGACAATGAGATTATTCAGAAAATGAAGAAGCATACAGATAGTCGGCATATCTTTCATCTGAAGAATAAAGGAACTGGATGCTATGGTATCATGCTGAAACAAAGGGATTATTATATCTACATGTATTTACCAGATAAAGAGGTATTCAGTAATCTGCCACTCAGTGTAACAGGTGTTGTATTCCTTTATCTTATCATTCTTAGTTTTTTATGGTTCTGGATATATACAACCAATCTGGCACATCAGAAACAGGAACAGGAAAAAGATGAGAAATATAAAGCAGAACTTCTGAAATCGGCAAAAAAAGCAGAGGCAGCGAACGAGGCGAAAACTGAGTTTCTTCAGAGGATGAGCCATGATATCCGGACACCGATCAATGGAATCTGCGGCATGATCAATGTGGCAGACCATTATGCAGACAATATGGAGAAACAGACGGAATGCAGGGCAAAGATCAAAAAGACATCCCATCTGCTGCTGGAACTGATAAACGAGGTTCTGGACATGAGCAAGCTGGAGTCAGATGAAGTGGTTCTGGAAGACATCCCATTTAATCTGAACAGTATTTTTGAGGAAATACTGGGTGTGATCGAACATATGGCTGCGGAGCAGAACATCCGGATCATTTGGGAAGAGAAAGAAGTTACACACTGGAATCTTATTGGAAGTCCGGTGCATGTGAAACGGATTCTGATGAATATTTTGTCCAATGCGGTGAAATATAACAAAGAAAACGGATATGTCTATATCAGCTGTCGGGAAATCCCATCGAAACAGACAGCAATGCCCACATTGGAATTTGTCTGCAGAGACACCGGAATTGGAATGACAGAGGCATTCCAGAAACGCATTTTTGAACCATTTGCACAGGAACATGCAGGAAGCCGCACAAAATTTGCCGGAACAGGACTGGGAATGCCAATTACAAAAAAACTGGTGGAGAAAATGGGCGGAACCATTTCCTTTGAAAGTAAAGAAGGCACAGGGACTACATTTGTGATCCGGATTCCATTCCAGATTGATGCAGATATGAAGGACAGGAATGAAACGGAAGAAAAAACAGAAACTTCTATCCAGGGGCTCCATGTTCTTCTGACAGAGGATAATGAGCTGAATATGGAGATTGCAGAATTTGTGCTTCAGAATGAAGGCGCTGTGGTGACAAAAGCATGGAATGGACAGAAGGCTGTTGACATATTCAGAAAAAGCAGACCTGGAGAATTTGATGCTATTCTTATGGATATTATGATGCCTGTCATGAATGGATATGAAGCAGCAAAGATGATCCGCTCTCTGGACAGAGAGGATGCAAAAGTGATACCGATCATTGCCATGACAGCAAACGCGTTCACTGAGGACAAAATGAGAGCAAAGGAAGCAGGAATGGATGAACATATTGCCAAGCCTGTTGATGGGAAATTATTAGTAAAAGTGATCAATGAGTTAGTAAAACGCAATCAGAGGGAGAAGTTATAATGAAAAAGAAAAAATGGAACAAGTTAGTTTCTGTGCTTTTGGCGATGGTGACAGCCGTATCACTTCTGTCTGGCTGCGGCGGGAAAAGTGCGGAAAAAGAAGATGCAGAAACAATCACAGTATATTTATGGAGCACAAACCTGTATGAAAAATATGCACCATATATCCAGGAACAGCTTCCGGATATCAATGTTGAATTTGTAGTAGGGAATAATGATCTGGATTTCTACAGGTTTCTTGATGAAAACGGTGGATTGCCGGATATTATAACCTGCTGCCGCTTTTCACTGCATGATGCGAATTCCCTCAAAGACAGCCTGATGGATCTTTCCACAACCAATGAGGCAGGTGCTGTTTATGATAGCTACCTCAGCAATTTTATGAATGAGGATGGAAGCGTGAACTGGCTTCCGGTGTGTGCGGATGCACATGGTTTTGTAGTCAACAAAGACCTTTTTGAGAAGTACGATATCCCTCTTCCAACCGATTATGAAAGCTTCGTTTCTGCCTGCCAGGCATTTGATGAGGTGGGTATCCGTGGGTTTACTGCAGACTATTATTATGATTATACCTGTATGGAAACACTGCAGGGTCTGTCTGCATCAGAGCTGTCTTCTGTGGATGGACGTAAGTGGCGTACCATCTACAGTGACCCGGACAATGCAAAGAGAGAAGGTCTGGACAGTATTGTCTGGCCGGAGGCTTTTGAACGTATGGAGCAGTTTATTCAGGATACAGGGCTGAGCCAGGATGATCTGGATATGAATTATGATGATGTGGTTGAGATGTACAAAAGTGGTAAGCTTGCCATGTATTTCGGCAGTTCTGCCGGTGTAAAAATGTTCCAGGATCAGGGCATTAACACAACATTCCTGCCATTCTTTCAGCAGAACGGCGAAAAGTGGCTGATGACTACACCATATTTCCAGATAGCTTTAAACCGTGACCTGACAAAGGATGAAACACGTCGGCAGAAAGCAATGAAGGTACTGAACACAATGCTTTCAGAGGATGCGCAGAACCGGATCATTTATGATGGGCAGGATCTGTTAAGCTATAGCCAGGATGTGGATTTCCGGCTTACGGAATATCTGAAGGATGTGAAACCTGTGATCGAAGAAAACCATATGTATATCCGTATTGCGTCAAATGACTTTTTTTCCATTTCCAGGGATGTGGTGTCTAAGATGATCTCAGGAGAATATAATGCAGAGCAGGCTTATCAGTCATTTAATTCCCAGCTTCTTGAAGAAAAATCCACTTCTGAGGATATTGTGTTGGATTCAAAGAAAACTTATTCCAATCGTTTCCATACCAGCGGAGGCAATGAAGCCTATTCTGTTATGGCAAACACTTTGCGCGGTATTTATGGGACGGATGTGCTGATTGCAACAGGAAACAGCTTTACAGGAAATGTACTGAAGGCCGGTTATACAGAAAAAATGGCAGGCAACATGATTATGCCAAACGAGCTTTCCGCTTACAGCAGTGAGATGAGCGGGGCAGAACTGAAGGAAACGGTCAGAAACTTCGTAGAAGGCTACCAGGGAGGCTTTATCCCCTTTAACCGTGGCTCTCTGCCTGTGTTCAGTGGTATTTCTGTAGAAATCAGGGAAACGGATAATGGTTATACATTGAGTAAAGTTTCAAAGAATGGAAAACAGATTCAGGACAAGGATACTTTTACTGTGACCTGCCTTGCAGCACCACAATATATGGAAGCTTATCCAGCAGAGGAAAATATTGTATTTGATGGAGGGGATACCTCTGTGGAAGATACCTGGACAACATATGTTTCAGATGGTAATGCCATTCTTGCAGAGCCTGAAGACTACATTACTCTGAGGTGAGAAGAATGGATGTTAAGAATCATAATACAAACAGAAAGAAACGGGTTGTGAGAAAACGATGGAATGCAGCAGTTCTTATTGCCCTATTTGTTGGAATCCTTTTGACTGTTTTCCAATATTTGGGGTTTGTATCGAAGACTGTTTATGAGGAAAGTGTTTCTCACCTGACAGAAATTTTTCATCAGTCTGATAATATGCTAAGTGAGCTGACAAATAAGAATCTGACTTATCTCCATATATGGGGGGAATATCTGCAGAACACTTCCGATGAAAGTGAAATTCGTGAGTATATAGAGAAAGCACAGGAAGATGCAGGCTTTTTAGATTTTTATTTCCTGTCAGCGGACGGGAACTATAAGATGGTAACAGGTGAAACCGGGTATCTGGGATTACAGGAAAATATTGAAGATGAGATCCGGCAGGGAAATGATGTGATAACCAATGCAACAGTTCCCGGAAAATCCCAGCTGCTTGTTTTTGCCACTCCCAGGGCGCATGGAATCTATCAGGGATTTGAATATGATGCGATTGCCATTGCCTATGAAAACTCTGATATCGTAGATGTGCTGGATATTTCTGCTTTCAATGGAAATGCCCAGAGTTATGTGGTTCATCCGGATGGCCGTGTTGTTGTGGATCATTCTTCTGAGGCATGGGGAGAGGTGTATAATTTCTTTGGGATTCTGAGAGAACATTCTACTCTGTCTGAAAAAGAGATCCTTAAGCTTTCAGAAGAGTTTAAGGAAGGACATACAGATGCAATGCTGATAAATCTGGATGGAGAGGATTACTATCTGGTCTATGAGAAATCCAAACCTCAGGACTGGATCTTTCTGGGACTTGTCCAGGCTGATATCGTCAATGCAAGTATGAATGTTCTGCAGCGTAGCACTGTGCTGCTTGTAAGTGCAGTAGCGGTGTGTATTGCCGGTCTTTTTATTGGAATTATTCTCCGGAAAAACAGGGTAAACCTGAAGAGAAAGGATACGGAGATCCTGTACAGGGACGAATTGTTTCAAAAGCTGTCAATGAATGTAGATGACGTTTTCCTGATGCTGGATGCAAAAACATATCAGGCAGATTACGTCAGTCCGAATGTGGAAAAACTGCTGGGCATTACGGTAGAACAGATTCGTAAAGATATTAGTATTCTGGGAAAACTGCATATAGCGGAACAGGGGGACCCGGGGAAAAATTATCTGGAGGAAATCCGGGTTCATGAACAGAGAGAATGGGATTTTGAATATGTTCATCTGAAAACAGGGGAAAAACGCTGGTTTCATAATATTGCAATGGGAAGTGAATTAAACGGAAAGAAGAAATATATCCTGGTTATGTCGGACCGTACTGCTGACTGGAAAATGAATCAGGCACTTTCTGAGGCAGTACGCTCTGCAGAGACAGCAAACAGGGCAAAGAGTACGTTCCTTTCCAATATGTCTCATGATATCCGGACACCGATGAATGCCATTGTCGGTCTGACGGCAATCGCAGGAGCAAATATTGAGAGTCAGGACAGAGTTATTGAATGTCTCAGCAAGATTACAGAATCAAGCCGTCATCTGCTGGGGCTGATCAATGAAGTATTGGATATGGCACGTATTGAAAGTGGAAAAATGACACTGGCACAGGAAGATTTCAATCTGTCAGAGCTGGTAGATAATCTTATTACACTTACGAAACCGGTGCTTGATGAACATAAACATAATTTTGATATACACATCAATCATATTGAACATGAGGCTGTCTGTGGTGACAGCTTGAGGATTCAGCAGGTATTTGTGAATCTGATGAGTAATGCGATCAAGTATACACCGGATGGTGGGAATATTATTTTTTCCATAGAGGAAAAGCCAAATGGATTTTCAGAACTTGGATGCTATGAATTTACGATTGAGGATAATGGGATCGGTATGTCACCGGAATTCCAGAAAATCATGTTTGATCCGTTCAGCCGCGCGGATGACCACCGGACAACCAGAGTCCAGGGAACCGGTCTGGGAATGGCAATCAGCAGAAATATTGTGAACCTGATGAATGGCACTATTAAAGTGGACAGTACCTTACACAAGGGAACTAAAATTACAGTAACAATTTATCTGGAGCTTCAGGAAAAAGAAAAAGAACAGGACAGAAATCTGATGAATCTGCCGGTTCTGGTTGTGGATGATGATAAGACATGCTGTGAAAGTACAGTTGCCACACTGAAGGAAATCGGTATTATGGGTGAATGGGTTCTCTCTGGCAGGGAAGCGGTTGAGCGCTGTTATGCACGGCATGAGTTGAAAGATGATTACTTTGCTGTTATTTTAGACTGGAAGATGCCGGATATGGATGGTATAGAGACTGCCAGACAGATCCGGAAACGGATAGGAAAAGAGATCACCATCATTGTATTGACATCTTATGAATTCAGCGAGATTGAAGAAGAAGCAAAGGCTGCAGGTGTAGATGCTTTTATTGCAAAACCGCTGTTCCGTTCCCGGCTGACGGCTACACTGCGGCAGTTTACTTCAGGAAGAAAAGAAAAAACAGCAAGAAATTATTTGGAGAAGCTGTCAAAATCAGACTACACGGAAAAAAGGATTCTGCTGGTTGAGGATAATGAGTTGAACAGAGAAATTGCTGGTGAAATTTTGCAGATGACAGGGGCAGAAGTGGAAACAGCAGAAAATGGGAAAATCGCAGTTGAAAAAGTGGAAGCTTCTCCGAAAGGTTCGTATGATCTTATTTTTATGGATATCCAAATGCCTGTCATGAATGGTTATGAGGCAACTGCAGCAATCAGGAGCCTTCCGGGTGAACAGGGAAAACTACCGATTGTTGCCATGACTGCCAATGCTTTTGCAGAAGATGTACAGCTGGCCAAAAATACAGGCATGAATGGACATATCGCGAAACCGCTGGATATGAATAAGCTAAATGATGTTCTGGAAAACTGGCTGTAATTGATTTCCGAAGCAACCGCAGTCCATGGCAGTTTTGGTTTTTATAACCGTGCTGATCGTTCTGCTTCTTATCCTGACTGTAATGGTACATATGAGGAACAGAAAACTGAAAAGTACGTTGGAAGAACAGATGGCGGAAAGACGGCTTTTGGATAAGATATGTGCAGATTTTACGGCTGTCTATTATGTTGAATTAAATACCAGTTCCTTTGAAATTCTCCATATAAACGATGGAACCAACGCAAAAAAAATGAATCTGAAACAGGGTGATAATTTCAATTCTTCTGCTGACCAATATGCGGTTCAATATCTGTATGAGAAAGAAAGACAGGAATTTAAGGACTGGATTTCGACAGGGCATCTAAAGGAACAGCTTTCCCGGAAGGAGCGCATTACATACCATTATAGAAGTAAACCGAATCCGAACCAGCATGAATTTTTTGAGGCACAGGCAGCCAAAATATACGAGGATGAGAAACATTTTTTCGCACTGGTGGGTTTTCGGCATATTGATGATATCATGGAAAAAGAAACTACGATCCAGAATCAATTAAAGCAGGCACTGGATGAGACACGGCTGAGTAATGAAATAATTTCGGCAATTGCCAAGAGTTACTGTTCTATCTACAGGATTGATGTGCAGAAAGATTTTTTTGAAGAGATATCAAATGACTGTGAAATACACAAACTGACAGGAAACAGAGGCAGTGCATCGGAGAAACTGTATCAGCTTTGTGATACAATGGTTGCATCTGAATACCGTTCGCTGATCCGTCCATTTCTGGATGTCTCTACACTTTCAGCAAGATTGAAGACGGAAGAATATATTTCTACAGAAT
>OHLN01000658.1_pt1 | contig 16925 bp, 17 predicted proteins | sample 1569071 | NCBI WGS metagenome assembly OHLN01 (sample SAMEA3879594, study PRJEB24766) | human gut metagenome | biome: human-associated habitat; feature: feces | place: USA | collected 1985/1987
AGTGTCCTCAAAATCTCTTCCTTATTGTATTATCATATCACCTTGAACATATTCTGTTTCAAAGGTTTATCATCCGTATCTGAAATTCCCATCTCTTTTCTGGCATTTTCCAATCCCTGCATCTTCTGAAGTTCCTTTTCTGCATCCTCAAGTCCTACATGGGTATACACATTGAGCGTCACAGCTATATCCGAATGTCCCATCAAATACTGCAGTGTTTTAGGATTCATGCCGGACTTTGCCATATTAAAACAATATGTATGTCTGCAAACATGATGAGTAATATTGGGCATCTGAACCTTATAGATTTCATTATACCTGCTGACCATATGATTGAATCTGTGTTCCAAATGCATGGCTACAAGTGGCATTCCATCCTTGTCCAGAAAAAGGAATCCCGTGTAACCATCTACCACTTTTTCAACCTTATAATCTGGTCTATCCTCAATAATTGCTCGAAACATCTCTGTCACTTCATTTGTCATTGGAATAACCCTTGTTCCGGCATTTGTTTTTGTTGGCTCAATTACATACTCTCTTCCTATCCTAATAATAAACTCGTTACAGTCCCATAGTTCTGTAACCCATTTACTTAAATACGTATACTTGATTATATTGATTTCTTCAATATTTTTTGAGTCATTCAACTGTGTTGAATAATAGTAAACGCTCCATAGTGAGTACCTTTAAAATCAGCATTCATCTGTCATAAAATATCTGTAGCAAAATTCGTGTTTTTCGTGACGAATTTTGCGAATTTCACAATAGGAGGCAGATATTTTGAGTAGACGAAAAATTGAACAGGCGAAACTACAATACTGGGCAGGTATGATTCGTGATTGTCAGCATTCAGGTCTTAAGACAAAAGAATGGCTTGCAAACCACGGAATAAGTAAGGATACTTATTACTACTGGTACAAGAAAGTTCAAACCGTTTGTGTAGAGGCTATGGAAATGCCAGACACGCTTTCAATGCCTGAGTTTATGTCATTACCAGTTCCGGCAGAGCCAGCTAATGTGCCGGTTGAGTCGGCTATTAGCTCCTATGCAGTAGTTACAATGCACATAGGTAAAGCGAAGATTGATATTCCTGAAACCACTTCTACAGAGTTCATAAAAAAACTTATCGGAGCCCTTGCCTATGTTGAATGATGCTTCTGGGTTCAAACGTATTTACATTGCTTGCGGACAAACAGACCTTCGCAGGGGTATTGAAGGACTTGCAACTATGATTCGTTTCCAGTTTAAGCTGGATCCTTATGATAAGGATACTCTGTTCCTGTTCTGCGGAAAAAAGAATAATCGAATCAAGGGGCTGCTCTGGGAAGGCGATGGATTTCTTCTCTTATATAAGAGATTGGAAGTAGGTGCATACAGCTGGCCTCGAAATACATCAGAAGCTCTTGAAATAACACCTCAACAATACAGGCTTCTTATGGAAGGCTTCTCCATTGTCGCAAAGCATCCGATTACAGAGTTAACCAATCCTCCTAAAGGATTGTAGTTTTTGTGCAATACGTAGAAGAAAAGTTTTTTAATTTTAGAGCATATTTAATTGATATTGGTACTTATCCACAAATGCAGTTTAGACGGTACATTACGCAAATGTAAATGCACAATCTATATCTATTTCGTGGATAATACCTCTGAAAAACCGAGATTATTCAGTTTCTCAGAGGTGTTATCCACCGTCATAATTACTACTAATTAAATGGCTTGGATTAGCATTATTCAGCAGTTTAAGCTATAATGGAAATATCAAAAACGGGAGTTCCATTATGGCTATTAAGTACACAGAAGAACAACTTAATAACGTAGACAAGTCGTTTCTTGTGCAGATGTTTCTTAATCAACAAGAAGAAATGGCTAAAGCTACGAACCAGGTTGAGTTACTCACCAACGAAGTGCAGTCTCTCAATAAAAAGATGCAGACTTTGATGGAACAGCTTGTTCTTTCAAAAAAGGCCCGCTTTGGACAATCCTCTGAAAAGATGGAGGATGCAGCCAAGATTTCATTTATGGAAGTTAATGGAACTATTGTTTTCTTCAATGAAGCTGAGGCTGTATGTGATTTATCAGCTGACGAACCAGAAGATCTTGAGCCTAAACCACGAGGAAAGAAAACTTCAGGCAAAAAGTACGCTGATATGTCAGGTCTTCCAGTAAATCGTATTAACCACTACATGACAGAGAACGAGCTTATCGCTGAGTTTGGAGAAAATGGCTGGAAGCAGCTTCCAGATGCTATCTCAAAACGGTATAAATTTATCCCTGCAAAGGTTATAGTTACAGAACATCATGTAGGTGTGTATGCCAGCAAGAAAGATGGCCATATGGTAAAAGCAGAACATCCAAGAGGGCTTCTTAAAGGAAGTCCTGTATCACCATCCCTTGCTGCAGCCATAATGAATGGCAAGTATGTAAACGCAGTTCCTCTTTATAGATTAGAAAAAGAGTTTGAACGCTATGGTTTAGCTATCACTAGACAAAACATGGCAAACTGGATGATCCGTCTGGGTGAATCATATATATCGGTTATGTATGATTACCTTCATGAGTTAATCTACGATTATCATGTGATTCAGGCTGATGAAACTCCTGTACTCGTAAATAAGGATGGAAGAAAAGCCAGCAGCAAAAGCTACATGTGGGTTTATCGTTCAGGATATATGAATCCTGAAAAACAGATAATCCTGTATGAATACCAGCTGACGAGAAACGCTTCCCATCCTCGAGAATTCCTGAAAGAGTTTAAAGGAATCTGCGTAACTGATGGTTATCAGGTATATCACACTCTTGAAAAAGAGAAAGAAGACCTGACTATAGCAGGATGTTGGGTTCATATGAGACGCCGCTTCGAGCAGGCTTGGGAAGTAATTCCCAAGGAAGCACGAAAAGGAACTATATCATATATGGCTATGAAGCAGATCCAGGCAATCTATCGAGAAGAAGGTAAACTAAAAGAACTTCATTCCAAGGAACGTCTTGAGCAGCGACAGGCAATAATTAAACCGCTTGTGGATGCTTTTTTCGTGTACCTTAAACAAAATCAGTCAGAAGTTTCTGGTTCAGGAAAGCTTCATGACGCTTTCACAGTAAACGTCAAACCATGCGCCAGTCATTAAAATCAACGCCGCCCATTATTGGCGACGTGGCTTCCTGCATTCGTCCGGAAGACTATCTGACCATGGCATGAGATAGTCCAGCTTTTCTGGATCTATATTTTCTTTTTCCTCACAGAGTTTTGGCAGTTCTGTGAGGATATATTTAAAATAATAATACGGCCGCAGATTATTCAGCTTGGCTGTTTCTGAAATACTGTATACCATCGCACTGGCAGATGCTCCTTTGGCTGTATTGTGGAACATCCAGTTTTTCTTGCCGAGGCAAAAGGTGCGTATGGCTCTCTCCGAGGCAGAATTATCGATAGGGACATCTCCATCTTCAAGAAATACCTTAAGATATTTTTCCTGATTGATTATGAAATTCAGCCCCTGGCCTGTTTTGGATTTTGGAGGTACCGCACAGTCGTTAACCTGTTGTTTTACCCACGCAAAAAATTCCTCAACCAGCGGCCGGATCAATTCCTGCCGTTTTTGAAGCCGTTCCTCTGATGAGAGCCCTTTTAACTCAGTGTCAGCATTATAAAACCCGGCTATCTTCTGCAATGCCTGATAGGCAACAGACTGCCTTACAGAAGACGGATCCTTTTTATCGGCAGCCTTAACCGCATCCGCAAAATCACGCCTTGCATGCGCCCAGCAGTTTGCGTTTGTCACATCTGGAAGCTTTTTATCAACTAGATGATATTGCTGCAGGCTGTCCGTTACAAGGATTCCTTTGTAATCCTTGTAAAAATCCAGAGGCTTTTGATGATCACGTCCTTTTTGGTACTCATATATCACAATCGGGCGTCGGGTATAAAACTCTCCGGAACGGTGCACCCACATATAGCACTTGCTGTTTGGGTGGTCGCTGTCTGCTATTACTTGAGTCGGTGTTTCATCTGACTGTGTGACATGCAGTGACAGCAGCTCCTGCTTCATCCGTTCAACAAACGGAGTGAAGTACATCTGGGAGCATCTGACAATCCAGTTGGACATTGTCTGGCGTGATATATTTACGCCATTACGTTGAAACTCCTGCTCAATCCGGTGTAATGCTGATGAATTCACATATTTTACATTAAGTATTGATGCCAGTAATGATGGCGTCACTATACTGTTGCGAAGCAAGTCCTTGGGTCTGTTTCCACGAAGGAACTCATCCTGATGATCACCATCAGTTCCCACATACACCTCGACAGTATGAATTTCGACAGTCCATGCTTCGGGCTCATGACGAAGCCTCTTGTAGGTTTCATCCGGCATACGGCGCCAATTGCCTTTTCCATAAAAAGCATCCAGCTGTTCTTCAGAAACACTGTATGGCGGAAGTATTTCTTCCGGGAAATCTTTCAGGTCGATATTCCGCTGTCCTTTTTTCTTTGCACGCTTGGCAGTAATGACCTCTTCAGCAGAAGGCTCCCTGGAAGATTCATCATAGGCGGCGTCCGCTTCGTCAAAAAACGAAAGCTGGCCTTCGATTGATTTTAAGCTCTCTGTATGCCTGCCAAATCTATAATTATTGGCAATGCGGACCTGCTCAATGAGTTTTTCGATGTTATCATTTAAAGCATCGAGCTGTCCCTGCATCATAAGAACAATGGTAATCAGTTCTTCGCGGCTGCAATTATTCAGTTCTTCCAATGTATGTTTCTGTGCCATTGCTTCACTCCCTTAAACTGTTTTCATTATAACAGAAGCAGCTTTAATTAGCGAATTCTTGTGTGTTAGCTCTCCGTCATTATGCCTATCGCTATAAGGCTATAGGATGCTGATAAACGCAGGGAAATATAGAGCTTTCAAATTTCAAGATATTTGTTTCAAGTAACTGCTAACCATTGTACCAGTTGTGAAAAAGGCATATAAACCAGGTTCAACTATAGATTTTTTGACGTCATAAATGTCTTTGAAAAATCTCTGTTTTGCACAAACTCAGAAGGGATTTTGTGGTGTTACATCCTTGATTTTAGGATCGAGCGGATTTAAACCGAGCATCAGGTAATCGAATTGCTCTTCGGTAAGATCCGCAGCGTCTTCCGTGGTTCTTGGCCAGGATAGTGAACCGGATTCAATCCGTTTATACAGCAAAAGAAATCCATCGCCCATCCAAAGCAGTCCTTTAATCCTGTCGGAACGTCTACCGCAGAACAGGAACAAGGTTCCTTTCTCAAAAGGATTCTGCTTATATTTGTCACCAATGATCATCGAGAGACCATCAATGCCTTTGCGCAGATCCACTGTACCACACGCAAGCACAACCCGATTGATTTTAGCAACGTTCTCCAGCATGGACTACCTCCTTTAAGAGCCTGCTTAGCACAGCATCTGAAACATCGTTTGATATTTCGAGAATGATATCACCATTCCTGACAACTGCAGTCGCGTTAGAAGCTGACGAAAATTCCCGTGTTTGAATAGTTTTCTCTGATGTAACAGGGGCAGCTATTTCAACAAAAGAAATTTCGGCAGGATTTTCGGTTGTTACAGGCAGCTGCATCTGGTCGTATGATTCTTTACGAAACTTGCGCAGCCAGTAATAATAAGATTTTTCCTTGATATCATTGTCTTTCAGCCATTGATGGACAGTTACGTTTGCAGGTCGTTCCTGACATTGATTTATGATATTTAACCAGTTAGCACGCCTTACATCGTGAGTACATTTATCCATGATAGTTTGCCTCCTCTAAAAAACTATTAGTTTTTTCGTGTCTTATAGAGTGTCTCACAAAAATGCTAATTATCCAAGGCGCGTGGTTTGACGTTTACTCTATTCAAGATTCCTCTTGTACTCATAATGAAATCATAAAGGCCTGATAAATCTATTCTATGGTCACGTATTAAAAGGAAAATTATTACTAATGCAATTACTAAAATATATTTCCAAACAGGATCTTTGGGGGGCTTTGTCTGGTTTTTGGGTTTTATATGATAAATTTTACTCATAAGTTACCTCCTGTATTGAGAGACTGCAAGCGGAGCGGTACTATTTTTTAGCGATACTCATTTATTCGCTAAACACAAGTTTAACGAATAAATGACCTTATAAAAGTATTAAAGTACTACAACAAAAACATACATCTGCTTATTTTTTGCATAATACCTGCAATTTCGATACGTACAACAATATTATGATTAAAGGGTCAAAAGGTATCATCGAAGCATGCATCGATGATACCTTTTATAATAATACAAGAATAAGCCACCGAAACCTCTATTTGTATCAGCTCCGATGGCTTTATATCTATAGTTTTTCTATACAACAATACAATTACTTATTATGCAATTATTTATTGTGATTTCTCATGCATTCCCTGTATTTAAGTATAAGCTCGATTGAGTCCTCAACTGATATCTGGCTTGTGTTCAGGCACAAATCATAGCTTCTTGCGTCTCCCCATTTTTTACTGGTGTAGTAATTGTAATAGCTCGAGCGCTCTTTATCTTTTTTCTTAATTATGTCTTTAGCCTTGTTCTCCGGGACATTGAGTCTTTCACTGATTCTTTTAATTCTGTCGTCCATGTTGGAACGTATGAAGATATTGAGACAATGCGGCTCGTCTGCTAAAGCATAATCTGCACAGCGGCCTACAATAACACAGGATTCATTTGCCGCAATCTTTTTGATAGCATCAAACTGTGCTAAAAATACCTTGTGATTCAGAGGCATATCAAGAAATGGTGCTGTGGAATAAGAGCCACCTGTGTAGGTGTCCATGACCAGCGAATATAAAAAGCTGTTTGTAGGCTTTTCGTCATGCGACTCAAATATTTCCTCGCAAAGTCCTGATTCCTTAGCTGCCTTCTGTAAGAGCTCTTTATCATAAAATTTAATTCCAAGTCTTTTAGCTAATTCTTGTCCGACCTGTTTTCCGAGGCTTCCAAATTCTCTTCCTATTGTGTAAATTTCGTTTGATCCCATAATTCAGACCCCCTTATATAAATAATTAATACTATATCACTATGTGATAATTCAATTTATTTGTTATTTATATTATATAACACTTCAAGCAAATTGGCAAAGTATTTTGGTAAAGGTGCATCAAATTCCATGTATTCACCGGTTTTTGGGTGCACAAACCCTATTGTTTTTGCATGCAGGCACTGTCCTTCAAGGCCTTTGAAGCGGTTTTTCGTCGGGGAATAGCTGGAATACAGCATATCTCCAAGCAAGGGATGATTAATACTTGCCATATGCACGCGTATCTGGTGTGTCCTGCCGGTCTCAAGCTTAAACTGCATATATGTGTAGTCACCAAAGCGTTCAAGCACCTTATAATGTGTGACAGCCGGCTTTCCGTTTTTCTCATTGATCGCCATTTTCTTGCGGTCATTGGGATTTCTGCCTATGGCGCCCTCTATGGTGCCCTCGTCATCCTTTACATTGCCACAGACAATGCCCACGTATATACGGTTGCAGCTATGGTCCTTTATCTGTTCTGATATCTTTATATGGCTTTCATCGTTCTTGCAGACAATAAGGGAGCCGGTGGTGTCCATGTCTATGCGATGCACTATACCGGGCCGTATTTCGCCGTTTATGCCACTTAAAGAGTCCTTGCAGTGGTACATTATGGCATTTACAAGAGTATCGCTGTAATGCCCTGCTGAGGGGTGTACAACCATGCCCTTTGGCTTGTTGACTACCAGTACGTCATCATCCTCGTAGAGTATGTCAAGAGGAATGTCCTGTGGCAGGATAGGTGTCTGTACGGCATCAGGAATTGTGACATCTACTATGTCATCAGTCTTTAGCCTGTAATTTGCTTTTTGTGGCTTATCATTGACCAGTATTTGATTTTCTTTTAGTATCCGTTGAAAAAAGGAGCGAGAAATATCCGGATAAATGCTGCTTAGGTATTTATCCAGACGTTCTCCCTCCTGTTCACTCTGGACTTCAAATGTATCTCTATTCATAGTGAAGCTTTCTCTTTTTTATTTTAGTAAATATTTAAAACTATATTGCACACTTTAAAAAAGCGCATACCGCACTAATTTTCATGCTTTCCATCATGCTTTTTGTCAGGGAAGATTAAGGAAAAATCCTCCTCCTTGTAGTAAAACAGCCCGAGTATGATAAACATAAATGCCGCTACAGTGACGTATATATCGGCTACATTGAATATCGGAAAATTAATCAGGCTAAAATAAAAGAAATCAACCACATAATTATTCACAATACGGTCTATCAGATTGCCGAGTGCACCTGCAACAAACAGTATTACAACAACATTCAGCAGTCTAAAACGTTTTGAGACAGGTATTTTGCGATACCATACACACAAAAGTATAACAACTGCAATGGTAATCACTGAGAAAAAAATCATTTTGGCACGCAAAAATGCCAATGGATTCTCAGACCAATATGTAAAATGAAAGATATTCTGTATTATTGAAAGTAGATCAACACCAAATGCAGCACTCTGGTTTTCCAGGTATCTGAACTCGAAAACTCCCGGAATGAGAACAAACACACCCGTGGATGATTGCTTTAGGTTTATAACAGCCAGATACTTTGTAAGCTGGTCAATTGCTACAAGAATCAATGCAATGATGCCTGCTGTACACATCTGTTTTTTTGTTTTATTTTTCTTCATAGCTGATTAGAGACTCCGCTTAATAAGATGAACCCGGGAGATCAAATGAATCCATGAGACTCTGGATATCTCCTGAGATATCTACTCCGTGTGGTGTGGCGATGAAGATAAAGTTGGATATCTTCTGCAGATTACCGTGCAGGGCATATGCTGAGCCTGATGTGAAATCTATGATGCGCTGTGCCACATCGACATTAAGTCCCTCCATGTTGATGACGACTGTACGTCCGTTAAGTAATGTGTCTGTTATTTCTATTTCGTCTTCAATTGAACTTGGTTTTATTACGCAAACTTCCATGTCTGATGATACCTGCTTTCTGGATGATTTTGATATTGGTGTAATCTTGGATGTAGTCTTAACAGGCTTCTCCTTTGGTGTTGTATCACGCCTTGTGCTTTTTATGGCCGGTTCCTCTTCAGCAGCCTCTTTTTTTCTGCGGAAAGGATTTCTTGGAAGCTCTTCTTCTTCCTCATCATCGAGGTAATAATCCTCGTTATCGAACTCCTCATCGTCCTCAGAATTTAAACTCATTTTGTCAAGAATCTTATCTATGAAACTCATTTCTATATTCCTTTTCTATTTTTATTTTGTGTATAGCATATGCAAAGTATCAGTTAGCCTTGCTGTAGTCGCGCTCTCCAAATATTCCGGTACCGACACGTACCATTGTTGCGCCCTCTTCTATTGCTACTGTGTAATCTCCTGTCATACCCATTGACAGAACATTCATACTGACATTATCTATGTTTTTTTGTGCTATGTCAACTGATAATTGCTTAATATCTCTAAAGTATTGTCTGTTATCCTCAGGATCATCTACAAATGGTGCTATAGTCATAAGTCCTTTTATATGGATATGGTCCAGTTTAGCAATTTCTTCAACTAAGGAGATAGCCTCATCTCGTGATGTGCCAAACTTAGATGCCTCTCCTGCAATATTGACCTCAACCAGTATGTCGCAGCTACAGTCATGCTTTATGGCCTGCTTTTGTATCTCCTTTGCCAGATGCAGTGAATCTACAGAGTGAATAAGTGAAGTTTTTCCAACTATATACTTCACCTTGTTGGTCTGAAGATGCCCAATCATGTGCCAGTGAATATCTTTTGGCATAACCTCCATCTTTTCACACATTTCCTGTACCTTATTCTCGCCGAACTCACGGATGCCCTCATCGTATATCTCACTGAGCATCTCAACAGGTTTGGTTTTGCTGACTGCAATTAGTGTGACATCACTATAGTTTCTGTGAGCTCTGTCACATGCGGCCTTTATATTTTGCTGAACCTGATGTAAGTTGTCTTTTAACATAAAATCTGTCCCTTCTGTATATTTTATCAATATTTATTACCAATAATTATTTGGTTATGGTCTGATTTTCCTTCACGGATTTGCCATCCAAGGCTATATGGTCATAAAGCGAAATGCCATATGGCGTTTTGGCTTCTACAATTGTGTAGTCATCGTTTGATGCAAGTACCTTTATCTGCTTAAACACAGCGTATCCTTTGTTGATATTGTAGACACCTGTGAGCTTGTCCTTATCTGTTCCCACCCTGTAGGTTGACGAAGAATCAGGCTTTACAATGATATCGCCGTCCTTAAGATATTCATCATCTACGAAATAAAAGTCATCATTCTGGCTGAATATTGTTGGACTGACTATATTAACTGAGCCACTGCTTTTATCCTTTATCATGAGCGATGAAGCATCGGAATCGCCGCTTGCAGTGAAATAATCCTTAGGAATAGTGAAAAATTCCTTTTTGGTTATAGCTGAATTAGGTATTTTAAGCCCGGTGTCTGCTCCAAGCACGAGCTCTATATTGGTAAAACGCTCATTTATATAGCGGATGAGCGAGTTTTTCATATTCAGCTTCAGGAAAAAAGCATCATCCTTCTTCAAAAGGCTGAACGATACCGTGGTTGTATAGTCATCATCGCAGAATCTGATTTTTATGACTGACTTGTCATTCAGGCTCTTGGCAACATTGTCAGGAACATTTATGAGTATATTCCAGTTCTCACTTGTAATCAGCTTATAAACAGGATCCAGCTGATTGATGGTGCTGTTGTTGGTTAAATCAGTCTCTTCATAATTAGTGTTGTTGTACTGATCCAGAGTGAAGCTGTCTGTAGTGACATCCTCATAGCCGTCTATTCCGTAATAGACTATTCCGGGAGCTGTCGGCTTATATGTATAGAAGGTGTTGTTAGCCTCAGCAGTACTGATAGTATCTGCTAGGCTTGTCAGTGCATTTTGACTGAGAACCTGTGTCAGCTGTGCAGACAGATCGTTTTTGAAGGTATAAACCTTTGAAAAGTATCGTCTGTTGTAGCCGGATGAAAAGCTGTTTATGTCAGTGATAATTTTCCCGGCATCCTCGTCAGTGATGGCGGAAGCATCATTTTGAGCACCGGTAATCTGGGTTGCAATGGAGCCGTCTGTATCAACAGAGTAGACAACATCACTTGTTGCAACCTTTGAGCCGTTTGACACAAAGTAGTTGAGGTTTCCTGATTCCTCAGCATACACTACACTTTCCTCGCGGATTATCATGCCCTTATATATGTTGTTGGTCGCTATAGTACCCTGTTGTACCTCGTATTCAGATACCGGGTTTGAGGTGAAATACGTAAATATGTGAAAAATCACATAGATTATTATTACAAAAAACACTATAAAACCGATATTCAGATTGAAGCCGGTGCGATATTTCAGTACTTTTTTATTCTTTCGGGACACAATTTTACTCCTTAAAAAAGGGATGTGAAATACACATCCCCCTAATTAATCATTTATAAAGAAATGATAACCTTTGCCTTGGCACATTCAGGCAACTTGTCAATATTCCTTGAAACACTTAAGATGAACTTCACCTTAAACTTCTCGCTGATTATATCAAGCTTTTCGATTGCCTTGGTGATATCCCCCTCATCATCAAGTGATGCAATTGTAAGGAAGCTGTCTAAATACATCTCCTCCAGATCATGATCCTGCGATATGATTCCGCATATAAATCCTAAAAATTCATCACAATTGTCAATAGGATAGTCCATAACATTGATTAGTCGAACCTGGTTATTAAGCTCATACATGTGCTTCTGGCTCTTATCAAGAAAAACTATGGAACCTTCATTTCCCTTAATTGATGAATTTACCTTGTCTAACAGCTCTTTTGTCTTGCCCTTGCCCTTTTTGCCGCTGTCATCCAGCAGGTCGGGCAAAAACACCAGCAGCACCAGCACCACGGCACCGGCAGCGGCTTCCAGCCCAAGGCGGGTGTACCGCCGCAGGCCCAGCACGGAACGGTTGCGGATGCGGGCCAGATCCTCCAGCAGGCCCACACCGCCAAAGAGCAAAGCTCCCAGCAGCGCTGTGAGCAGCCGGACTGAGAACAGGCTCTCAGCCCCCAGCAGTTCAGGCTGAGCCACACAGGCGGCTGTCCAGCCCACGCCCACAGCAGCCAGCACCCCCACCATCAGGCAGAGCCCGCCCATCGTGGGCGGCTCATTTTCCTCCTGCTGGACGCGGAACGCCCGCAGCAGCGGCGTCATCAAATTCCCGAGCGCCGCCGTGAGGACGAACCCCAGCGTTGAGGCGACGATCAAGGCAAAACGAATCATAATAACGATACTCCAAGTATTTTACTTTGCGCAGACGGGATAAAACAGGGCCAGCGCCTTTTCCAGTGCCATGCCCCGGCTGGCCTTCACCAGCAGAGCGTCGCCCGGCTCCATCCGGGCCAGCAGAGCGTCTGCGGCCTGCTGGTAATCCTCGGCGTGGACGACATCGGCGAGGCCCGCGTCCTTTGCGGCCTTTGCCGTCCGTGCGGCCTCGGGGCCATAGGTGACAAGGGCGGTCAGCCCGGCCTCTGCGGCCTGACGGCCTCCTGCGGTCTGGTGCGCAGCCTGCAAAAAGAGCTGGACGCCAAGAAGGGCACCATCAAGCTGCTGAACCTCGAGGACGAGCTGTGGACGGAGGGCCGTCCCGCCCTGCCTGCTACCCCGGCGTGGATCCTGCCGAAGGAATATGCAGGCTTCTCCCCCGCTGAAAAGCTGGGCCAGCTGCGTGCGAAGCTCTCTGAGCTGGGCTGCACCGCACAGCTGGTAGGCAAGCTGGACAATCTGGCATGGCTGCTCAATCTGCGTGCGATGGACATTCAATGCACCCCTTACGCAATGGCTTACTGCTATGTGACCCCCGATAAGGCGACGCTCTTCATCGACACCGCCCGCGTCAGCGCCGAGGCTGCTGCGGAGCTGAAGGAAAACGGCGTGGAGCTGGTTGAGTACGACGATGTGCTTACCTTCCTCGCCGCCCAGGCCGAAGAGCAGACCGTTCTGGCCGACCCCGTTTCCGTCAACTACGCCGTCTACCAGACCCTGCAGGCCAACCCGGCTCTGACCGTCAAGGACGAGGCCGACCCCCTGCTGCCCATGAAGGGCGTCAAGAACGAAGTCGAGCTGGCTCACACCCGCGAAGCTCACATCCGCGACGGCGTGGCCATGGTGCGCTTCCAGATCGAGCTGGAGAACCGTCTGGCCGCCGGCGAAGAGCTGACCGAGCTGACCATCGACGAGATCCTCCACAAGTACCGCAGCGCACAGGACAAGTTCCTGACTGAGAGCTTCGGCACCATTGCAGCTTACGGCCCCAACGCCGCCATGATGCACTACCACGCCACCGAGGAAGACCACGCAAAGCTCGAGAAGAAGGGCTTCTTGCTGGTGGACAGCGGCGCGACCTATATGGACGGCACCACCGACATCACCCGCACCTACCCGCTGGGTGAGCTGACGGAGGACGAGCGCCTGTTCTACACCTGGACTTTACAGTGCCACATCGACATCGCCCGGGCTGTCTGGCTGGACTACTGCGACGGCCATATGCTGGACACCATCGCCCGTGAGCCGCTGTGGCGCCACCTCATCAACTACCGCTGCGGCACCGGCCACAGCGTCAGCCACGTGGGCAACGTCCACGAAGGCCCCCACGCCCTGAACGGCCGCAATACCACCGTCTTCAAGCCCGGTATGATCGTCACCGATGAGCCGGGCGTCTACGAGGGCGGCGTCGTGGGCATCCGCATCGAGAACGAGCTGGAGTGCTATCACAAGGCCTCCAACCAGTACGGCGAGTTCCTCGCCTTCCGTCCGGTGACGTTCGTGCCCATCGCCACCTCCCCCATCGTCCCCGGCGTGCTGAGCCGCGACGAGCTGGATTGGCTGAACGCCTACCACCGCGAGGTCTTCGAGAAGCTGGCTCCCCGCCTGACCGAGGATGAGCGCGACTGGCTGGCCAAGAAGTGCGCCGCCATCGGGGCATAAAGAACAAAAAAGCGGGAGGCCCGCAGGGGCGCTCCCGTTTTTGTTTCTCGTCAGGACCTCTGCTCCAGCTCGGCCTTGTGCTCTTTCCAGTAGGCTTTCGCCTCGTCGATGACCTTCTTGAAGGGGCCGGAGGGGTAAGTGCTCTCGGCAATGTCGATGAGGAATTTGTAGAGCTGGGGCCGCACCTGCTCATACATCCCAAGCCGGGTGTAGAGGTCCTTGTAGTAGTGGAACACCTGGATCTTGTTCTGCACCAGAGTGGCAGGCTTTATCTGGGTGTGGCAGATGCTCTGAGGGTTCTGGACGTAGTAGTAGCCGGGCTGCGGGATGGACGCAAAGACTTCGGCGTACTGGATATACTGCATGTTGAACACGAGGTCTTCGGCCCAGCGCATCTCGCTGGTAAAGCGGATGTCGTGCCGGGTGAGGATGTCGCGGCGGTAGAGCTTGTTCCAGAGCACGCTGTAAAAGTAAGAGGCGGGCTTATCCATCAGGCGGCGGGCGAAGGTGTCCTTGTCGTAGACGCCCTCGGGCAGGAAACCGTATTCCCGGTTCTCCGGCGGGCGTGCAACATGCATGACGCCGAGGTCGTCCTGGATTTTTTCCAGCACCTGTTCCGGCTTCGACGCCCCGGCGGGGATGACCATGGTGTAGGGCGAGATGACGAGGTCGGCACCGGTCTTCTCTGCTGCTTCCACCAGCCGGGCGGTGTAGTCCGGGGCGATGTAGTCATCGCTGTCCACGAACTGGACGTACTTACCGCTGGCCAGCTTGAGGCCGAGGTTGCGGGTGTCGGACACGCCGGAATTGGCCTTGTCCACCAGCAGGATGCGGCTGTCCTTTTTGCGGAACTCCTCGCAGACGGGCAGGCTCTGGTCCTTGGAGCCGTCGTTGATGACGATGATCTCGAGATCCTCATACTGCTGGGCACAGATGCTGCCAAGACAGCGGTTCAGATGGCTCTGGGCATTGTACACCGGCAGGATGATGCTGACGAGGGGCATTTCCATAGCAGTTTCTCCTTTTATCGCAATTTTCAAAAATAGCGCCTGTCAAAACGGCATCTTTGCGATAGCGCTTTTTACAGCAATGATACTCCCACCGGGCCGAAAAAGCAAGCACCCGGCGGCAGGCCCGAAAGGGGGCTTCGGAATGATATTTCATATCGCGGTGTGCAGCCCGGACAGCGTCCTCCGCAGCCGGGTGGAGCGGCAGTGTCTCGACTATTATGCCCGGCGGGACGACGCCTGCATCATCGAGCAGCTGGACAGCCCGGAGGCCCTGCTGGCCCGGGACGACGCCGGGGAGCGGTACGAGCTGTACCTCATCGAGCTGCCCAGCACGGCGGCCGCTGCGTCGCTGCGGGCGGCGGCGGCGCTCCGCAGCCGGGGACGCAGGACGCCGATGGCCTTTCTGGCCCACACGCCCGCCCACGCCTACAGCGCCTACCGGGTGGACGCCATGCAGTACTTATTGCTGCCTGTCCCGCCGGAACAACTGGACGCTCTGCTGGCCCGGGCCACCGAGCCGGAGTACGGCCCGGCCATCCCGGTAGCCACGGCGTCGGGTCTGCGGGTGCTGCCCTTCGCGGACATCGAATACCTCGAGTGTACCCACCATGTGGTGCATTTCCACCTCGCCAGCGGCGAGGATGTGCCCTCCCTCTCGGTCCGGGTCCCCTTCGCGCAGGTGGCCCAGCCGCTGCTGGCGGACGAGCGCTTCGTCCAGCTCCACCGCTCCTATGTGGTCAATCTGGCGGCAGTCTCCCAGCTGGCAGCGAGCGAGTTCTGGATGCAGAGCGGCGCGCGGGTGCCTGTGCCGCGCGGACGGGAGCCTGCGGCCCGGACGGCGCTGCGGGATTATCTGGAAAAGCAGTTTCAATAAACAGCAGTGGGGAGGCCCGGAATGAGCCTCCCCACTGCTGTTTTCATGTTGCTGTAATTCTTGCCTTGCGATAAAACCGCTTCTTAAAGCTCCGCCCAGTCCAGCTTCGTCCAGTCGGGGATGTACTGGTCTGCGAGCCGCTGCAATTCCGGCTTGTCGACGGCGCTGCACGCATCCTCGATGTCGATGAGGTAGAAGCCGCACTGCTTTGCGGTGCGGGAGGCGTAGACGGCGTCTTCACAGACGACGGCGTCGGCGGGGTCGCTGCCGCCCAGACGGCCCAGCACCTCATGGAACACGGCGGGGTGGGCCTTGCTCTTCGCGCCCTGTGCGGTGTAGAAAAACTCGAAATAGTCCGCCACGCCCAGCCGGGTGAGGACCTCTTCACACTGGTCAGCCCATGTGTTGGAGCAGATGCACATCCGCGCCCCCTCGGCCTTCAGCCGGGCCAGCATCTCCCGGACGCCGGGCTTCAGCTCGACTTTTTTGTACAGGTCCCGGATGACCTGCCGCATGGCAGGCTCGTAGTCCCGCAGGGTCAGGGGCAGATCGTAGGTGCGGATGAGATATTCCGCGCCCTCCACCATCCCCATGCTCAGAAGAACATCGTGGATGCCGGGTCTTGCGGTGCGGCCATAGCGGCGCAGCAGCTCCAGCGGTGCGCCCTGCCACACCACAGTCATGCTGTCGGTGAGGGTGCCGTCCATGTCGAATATCCATTGTTTGCGGTGCATCTGTGGTCCTCCTGAATCGTTCTGGCAAAGTGAGTTTATTATAGCATATTTTTTGTTACAAAAACAGAGAGAAATCTCCCGGGAAATATGCTATAATCTAGAAAAACCGGAACGCATCAAAGGAGGCGGCAGATATGGCGCAGAACAACACCCCCATAAGGGCGCTGGTGCTGGCAGGCGGCGGTGCACGCGGCAGCTATCAGGTGGGCGTCTGGCGGGCGCTCACCGAGCTGGGCTGGCGGCCCCAGATCATCACCGGCACCAGTGTGGGCAGCCTGA
>OHLN01000673.1_pt1 | contig 16552 bp, 10 predicted proteins | sample 1569071 | NCBI WGS metagenome assembly OHLN01 (sample SAMEA3879594, study PRJEB24766) | human gut metagenome | biome: human-associated habitat; feature: feces | place: USA | collected 1985/1987
ACATCAATAACTTTGATTCCTCGTTCTTTTAATGCCTTTGCAAATAATCCCATTCCAGAAATCAACTTTCCGGTAAAGCTACCATCATATATTTGGTTTACTCCGCAGGTAGGACTTCTGGATTGTAGTATAGCTAACTCAATATCTTCATGTTGAATTTGGGATAGTGCCATTGATACTGATCGTTTATATTCCAAATCAACATCATTTCCATTTTCGTCTGTTACTACACCATTCACAATCTCTGCACAAGGTCTGGGAGTAGCCATACCTGCTAATTGCTCTGGACAAATACAAATAATTTCTTTATCTTTTAAGTAGTTGATAGCTGCCAGATTTTTGTTATTTTTCCCATTATATTTACAATCCACTCCCATAATACAAGCACTAACTAATATTTTCACACTTATCACCTCAAACGGATATTATCGTTGGCTTTATTATACTATGACACGGTGTATCTTGGAATAGATGAATTGTAAATTTGCTGGATACAAGGGGTTTGGGGCGTCCCCAAAGAGAAAATCCCCGGCCCGGCAGGTGCGCCGGGTCAGGGATTTTGCCGGGAGTGTGGCTACACTCCCTATGCTTGCTGTTTTTAGTTCTGGCCCCTCTGTTCCACGCGGTAGTTTACATACTTGCCGCCGGTATCGGCCAAAAGCACCGTCCCGTCATAGGTTTTGCCGGTTTTCATGGAGCGCAGGCCCTTTACCTTTGCCTTTCCGTCTTTGAGCAGCGCGGCGGCGATCTTCGAGGTGAACGTCTTGCCCCGTTCCTCAAAAAATCGGTCATTCTTCCACATGACAAACTGGCAGCTTCGGTTTCCGCAGTAGTAGTTCTTTTTGCCCTCGTAGACGCTTTCCCCGCAGCGCGGACATTTGCCGATAACCACACGCTCGGTTTGAAACAACTTCTGCGCGTCCTCGCTGATCTGGGAGTAGTTTGCAATCAGGCCCCTTGTCATTTCTGCAATGCCAGCCATGAAGCCCTCCGGGTCGGCCTCGCCCTTAGCAATGGCCGTCAGCTTGGTTTCCCATTCCGCCGTGAGCTGGGGAGAAGTCAGCACTTCCGGCAGTACGCACACAAGGTTGTGGCCGTCCTTGGTGGGAAGTAGCTGTTTGCCCCTGCGCTCCACAAAGCCCATCTGCACCAGCTTTTCTAAAATGGAGGCGCGGGTGGCCGGGGTTCCCAAACCTTGGCGCTCGGCGTCCTCCGGCAGATCGTCCGCACCGGCGCGCTCCATAGCGGAAAGCAGGGTATCTTCCGTGTAGGATTTTGGCGGTGCTGTGAAATGCTCGGTGACGGCGGCAGTTACCTTGTCAAAGGTTTGGCCCTCGGTGATCTCCGGCAGTTCCCGCGCAGGCTCCGGGGCAGTGTCGTCGGTGTCTGTTTTGAACGACGCCTTAAATCGGCGGTCAAGCTCTTTCCAGCCGGGGGTCAGGATGGTCTTTCCCTTGGCGGTAAAGGTGTTCCCGGCACAGGTGAATGTGGCGGTGACAGCCTCGTACACATGGGGCGCGGCCACGGCGCACAGCAGCTTGCAGCACACAAGGGACAGCAGTTTCTTTTCGCCCTCGGCCAGCCCGTCAAAGCCTTTCTGCACAAATTCCATTGTCGGGACAATGGCGTGGTGGTCGCTTACCTTTTTGCTGTTCAGCACCCGGCCAAACTGCGGGGACAGGTCAAGCCCCGCCGCAAAGGAAAGCATAGGCCACAGGCCGGACACAAGGCTTTCTGCCGTTGGCAGCATATCATCGGTCAAATACTGGCTGTCAGTGCGGGGATAGGTCAGCAGCTTCTTTTCATAAAGCTGCTGGGCATAGTCAAGGGTCTGCTTGGCGGTAAATCCAAACAGGCGGTTGGCCTCCCGCTGCAAGGTGGTGAGATCGTAAAGGCGGGGCGGCTGCTCCGTCTTTTTCTCACGCTTCACCGATACACAAACGGCCTGCGCTCCTGCACAGGCCGTCTTGGTGGCGTCGGCGTCGTCGGGGTTCAGAAAGCGGTCGCTGGCCGCCTCCATGCCGCCCGCCGCGATATGGACAACGTGGTATTTCTCTTTCTTGAAATTGCTGATTTTAGCCTCCCGGTCAACCAGCATATTGAGGGCAGGCGTCTGGACACGGCCCACGGTCAGGGTCTTGTGATAGAGAATGGAGAAAAGCCGGGTGGCGTTGATCCCCACCAGCCAATCGGCCTGCGCCCGGCACAGGGCCGATTGATACAGGTCGTCGTAGTCGGCCCCCGGTTTCAGGTGGGCAAAGCCGTCTTTGATGGCCGCGTCCTCCATGCTGGAAATCCAAAGGCGCTGAAACGGTTTCTTGCAGCCCGCCATCCGGTAGACGAAACGGAAAATCAATTCCCCCTCGCGCCCGGCGTCGGTGGCACACACAAGGCCGGTAACATCGGGGCGCTCCATCAAAGAACGCAGGGTGTCAAACTGCTTTTTCTTATCGTCAGGGATAATGTACTGCCATTCCTGCGGCAGAATCGGCAGGTCGTCATAGCGCCATTTTTTGAAACGCTCGTCATAAGTCCCGGCGTCGGCAAGGGAAACAAGGTGGCCGATACACCAGCTCACCAGATAGCCGTTTCCCTCCATGTAGCCGTCCTGTTTCTTGTCCGCGCCGATCACGCCCGCAATGCTGCGGGCTACGCTTGGTTTCTCTGCAATTACTAACTGATAGCTCATACTTCGTCCTCCTTATTTCCATCTTCACTTGTCATATCCTCGTCCGGCTCCGGGGCTTCGTCCTCGTCGTCCTCGTCCTCTCCAAAGTCATACTCGGCCAGATCGTCATTGCCTGTGGTGTCGGCTTTTTCCTTTTTGAATTTCAGGAAGTAGAGGGCTGCGCCGCCGCCCAGCAGCACCACCACAAAGAACACCACAAGGCCGCCCATGCCGCTTGGCTTTTCCTCCTGCGGCTGTTCTTCCTCCGGCTGGGGCTTCGGCTCCGGCCCGTTGCAGGCGGTCAGGTTGTTTTTACAGACCGGGCAGGCCGTATTGACGGCCCCAGCTTGACATTTGGCCGTACAGGTGCAGACCTCCGGCTCTTTTTTTCCATCCTCCAACAAGGCTTGCAGGTCGGCGTCGTCCACTTGGTTGAGGAAATGCACCGCTGTTTCCTTGTCCTCGTTGGCCCGGTCGATCAGGATGTAAAAATAATTCCCGGCCTTGGTAGTGACAGTGATAAGCTGTTTATCCCCGAAAAAATCATCCACCAGCGCAGCGTTGCCCTGCGGGGTAACAGGTACGCCCTTCGGCTCCATGCCGCCGGTGGTGGGTTCTTCGGTTTCCTCCGGCACCTCTGCGGGAGCTTCGGTGGTTTCCGGCAGCGGCACAGGGTCAGGGTCAGCGCCCCCGGCGTAGGCGGTAACGGTCGTGGTCGCCATGCAGAGCGCAGCGGCCACAGCCAGCGTCAAGGTGCGGAACAGTTTAGATTTCTTCATGGGCGCTGTCCTCCTGTTCAAAGTCCGGGATCGGGGCCGGGGCCGCCTGCAACGCGCCGCCGCGCACAAAGGCGGCGAACTCCTGCGGGGTCATGTTGAGGCCGCGCACAAGCTGGACGATCTGCAAGTTTTCCTGTTCGGTCTTGGCCGCTTCCAGCTCCCGAAGCTGCTTTTGCAGCTCCGCGATCTTGCCCTTGGTTTTCTCAATATCCTTTTCAATGCGCTCCAATTTGTTCATTGCCATAGTGATTTACTCCTTTCTGGCGTTTAAGGCAACCGCCCGTAACAATAAAAATGCTGCTGCCAGTAGCTTGAATTGAGGTTTGTGTAGGAAATGGGGTCTCCGCAGTGCAGCATGACCGAATTTCCCACATACAGCCCCACATGGGACATCCCGGCAGTGTCATAAGTGCCGACGAAAAATACAAGGTCGCCGGGCTTGGCATGCTCCGGGGAAACGGGAGTGCAGATGTTGTAAAGCCCCTGAGCCGTCTGGCGTCCCACATTCCAGCCGGAATGATTGATAACCCAGCTAATGAAGCCGGAACAATCAAAGCTGGTGCTTGGGGAGCTGCCGCCCCACACATAGGGATAGCCCACATACTTTTCCGCCTCCGCGATCATGGCGGCAAAGGCTTCGTCCTTTAGCGCCTCCGGGGGGATTTCATAGTAGGTTGGCTCTTTCGGGGTGGAGGCGTGGGGATAGCTGCCGTTGGGGAACAGGTCTGGCCGGTTGCCCAAAGTCTGCATATAGGCAGCATAAAAGCCCATCTGTTCCTCGGTGAGAATGTAGATGGGCAGGTGGGACAGGTCGAAGTTTTCCAACTTCACATTGCAGATGTAGTAGGTGTAGGGGACTTCCACGGTGTAGGTGTTTCCCTCGCTGTCCGTCCTCGTTTCAGTGCGGTAGCGGGTTTCCGTTTCGATGGTCTGGGTCAGGATGTACTGCTTTTCAAAGAGCATGGCAAGGTCGCCCTGTACCTCCCCCAAAGTGAACACGCCGTTATGCAGCGCGGAGAGGATGGAGGTCAGCACATAGGGGTCATGCTTGATCTCGTCCAGATCGAAACGGTATTCGTCATAGCCGGGGTGCAGGCTTTCGTAGTTGTCAAGTTCGTGCTGCAAGTCTGCTTCCAGCGCAGCATAGGCGGCTTCGGCTCCCAGCATATCGCTGTCCTCGGAGAGATAGGAGGTGGCGGCAAGGCCCGTCCCGGTGCTGCCAAACATGGCGGTGCAGGATTGCAGGCCGCCCATCACCAGCAGGAGCATGAGGCCCACGCCGCCGACGATCAGCGCCCCTTTCCAGTGCCGGGCGGCAAAGGACGCGGCCTGTCTGCTTTTCTCTGCGGCTTTCTTGGCTGCGGCAGCCGTGGTCTTGGCGGTGCTTGCGGCCCCCTGTGCGGTCTGGCCCGTCGCCCGTGCTGCCTTGGCATATTCCCGCTTGATGTGCTGTTTCTGCCAGAAGCGGGAAACGGGGTTCTTGGTCGCCTGCGCCAGCTCCGGGTTGTCCCGCAGGGATTTTTGATACGCAAACTCGGCGTTGGCGGCGATGGACTTTCGCTCGGCCTTGGCTGCGGCCCGGTAGGGTTTGAGCTTATGACGCCGGATGCCGCTGCGAATGGCTTTTCCCGCTTGGCGCTCGGCAAGTTCTTCTCCCTTATGGCCGCCCTCGACGCCCACATTCTCATGCTCAACCTCATGGATTTTTCCATGCAGATACAGGCCCGCTTCCTCCATCGGACGGCTGGCCGGGTTGGGTTTGAGCTTGGGGGCCGGTTTCTCCACCTTGTCAAAGTGCAGCTTGGTTTTGGCCTTGCCCTTGGCCTCGTCATAGACGATTTCCTTGGTGACGACGCGCTTTTTCGGCAGGGCTTCTTTGGCCGCTTCCAGCTTATCCGCCCGTTTTTCCGCCTTTTTGATATACGGGGCCAACTCCGGGGAGGCCCGTTCCTCGGCGGTAAACTGCAACCGGGAAACAGGGCCGGTGGCCTGCGCCACGGTTTTTCCGGCGTCCTTGGCCGCTTTCTTTGCCTTGTGGCGGTCGTGCAGTTCGTCCGCCCGTTCCAGTATTTTTTTCGCCGCGCCCTCCGGCTGGGCGGTGTATTCCTGCTCGGCCTCCCGGCTGGACACATTGACGCTTTCGCCGGTGGTCTGGTTATCCAGCGTCAGGCCGTCGCGGGTCATGTGCTGCGTTACCTTGTCGCGGGGTTTTAAGGGTTCCATGACTTCACCTCCTTGTGCCTCATACCGTCGCCCCCTCGCCTAACCGGGTCGTCATGATCTGGTAGAGCTGGGTGTTTTTCGGGATGGGGTTCTTAAAGGGCAGGATCACATTTTCGTAAATGAGAAGCCCCTCGCCGGGTTCGGAATTGTCCACATACCGTAATTGCTGGGGCGAAATGTTCAGCCGTTCCGCAAGGATTTTGCGGTCGCCGCTGGCTTGATTGAGCAGGCAAATGAAGTCGCTGTTTTCCAGAATGTTTTCGATCTCCGGGGAGAAAAGCAGGTCTTTGACGTTCTGTGTGGCACCTGTCGGAATACCGCCCCATTTTCTGAACCGCTTCCAAATCTCGCAGGAGAAAGCGGCTGTCTGTTCCTCTCGCAAAAGCAAATGGAACTCGTCGCAGAAGTACCACGTTGCCTTGCCTTGGCTGCGGTTTTGGGTCACACGGCCCCAAATCTGATCTTGGACAATGAGCATCCCCAGCTTTTTAAGCTGCTTGCCCTTGACGAACAGAATGCCGCAGCCGTCTCCGCCGGCGATGCCGCAAACACCTTTGCCATTGCCGTTTACGGCCGCAATGCTTCCGGCAACGTGTGTTCCATGTCCGGTGTCGTAGGTATCTGTCCATGAGATAATGGCGCTGTTCGTTACGAAGTTATAACCGTATCTGTCGTCTTTATATCCGTTTCCGTCATTATCTTCATCGCTATACAGATTTTCCTGTTCGTTCACCCAGATGTTGTCTTTCAGGTCGGGGTGGGTGTACATTACGCCTTCATCCAGTACGGCAACGATGATAGAGGGGTCTCCTTTGCACTTTGCCCATGCCTCTACACAGCCTACGTCGCATCCGGCTATTGATTCTGCTCCATTCTCCGGATTATCAAACGGGTTTGTTCCCGTATTGTTATAGTGCCATTGGAATTGCAATCCCGGATCTGAAAAAGTGCTGTTGGTTGCCGCGCGTGTAGCCGCTTTCTGTTGCAGGGCTGCTTCGCTGATGTAAGTACGGTAGTTTCCGGTGTTATAAGCACGTTTGATGCGGCTGTTTCCCTGTACCTTCGAGATCTCTCCCAAACGACTGAGACGGTTGGCAGCCTGCTGCAAATCCGTATTTTCATCGAATTTCACCAAGTACCACAGGTGCAGTCCGGCGGTGCGAGTACGTTCTTCGTTTCTGGAGTCTACGGGAAATATACGCTCAAAGTGGTATCCTCCTAAAATGTCAAGCACCTCATCGGTAGACGGAATGCCCGAACGGGTCATGGCACTACCGCTTCTTGTGGCGCGTGTCATCGTCCGGTCGAGGATGGCAGTCATTTCAGGCTTGAACTTTATCAGCAGTTCGCCCGAAGTGACGTCTGCCGGAAGTTGAACTTCCGTCTCCTCGGGTGAGGTAGACGGTTGTTCAATGATTTCTTGTTCCGAGCATGCAGCCAGTGTAAGAGCGAACAGTGCTATGTATAAGAATTTTTTCTTCATTGTTTCGTTTTAAAATTATTCTTGTTGATGATTCTTCTTTTCAGAATATCCCGGTCTGTTATCAGTTGTTATTGAGCTACGTATCTGCGGTAGTAAAGCGGATAGGCGGTACCTTGAATTGTTACCTCTGTTCCGGGATCCTTATCGCCGTAATAATACTTATAGTCGTACTTCTGATTGTCTATATTATCAAACAATACGGGAGCTCCTTCAGAGTTTTTACCTCTTTCCTGCTGATTGAAAACCAAGACTTCCGGATCCCATTCCACAAAGTAGGGGTGGAAAAGTATCCATTTGGGCATATCGCCCGTCATGAAGTTCAGGTTGATGGAAAGACTGCGTGCATTGGGCAATACGCGCGGAACATCCTGTCCATGTACTACTTCCTTATATTGTCCGTTCACTCCCGGATAAGTTACCGGATTATCGTTTGTTTTCAGCCAGATACAAGTGTCGCCTACCAGCTTGTCCAAATAATCCTTTTTATCGGTGGAGAAATCATCTTTCGTATAGCGTGTAGGCTTTCCTGCGGCTTGCAGCGCAGCGGTTATTTCGCTATCCGTAGGCAACTGTCCTTCGATGAAGTTATAAGACAGGGACAGGGTAACCAGATTGTCCCAAGTCAGCAGTTTAAAGAATGCTGCCCGTTCTCTGGCTTCTTCGGTGATGTTGACATGCAGTCCGATAGGTCGTCCATTGTATTCGCTGCCTCCTCTGTTGTCCATCTGGCTCAAATCGTTGAAGGAGTCCGTACGGCGGCATCCGCTTAATAATAATGCTCTTACATGCGGGAAGTTTTCTTGGTTCACCACATCCGTAATGGTAGAGAGTTTAGGGAAGTTATTGGAAGATAAATCCAGTACTTCCAGACCTTTTTCTTTACCCTTGCCGCCCAGTTTTATAAAGTTATCGGGCAACTTGATAAGACCATACGCATATACACTTAGATATTTCAGGTGTTCCAGTTCACAAATTTCTTCGCCTAAAAGAACCTCTCGCAACTGGAAGTTGGCATTACTCTGAATACCGAATGATTCCAAATATTTGAGGTGTTTCACTTCCTTAGGAAGGGTTTCGCCTTCTTTCAAGTTCACCATTATGAATTTCACGCTGCGTACGCGACCGATGGCTTCCTGTGAAGGTAAGTCGTCGTCGGTTGCTTCCCAAAGGGTTACATAGTTCCAGTTCTGCATATTCTCGCTGGTGTCGAATGACATTGTAGCCTGTACCTTTTTGTTGATAGTGATGATGGCAAGCGAGTCGCCCGAACGGTTGTCTTCTATTTTCAGAGCCGGTTTCTGGCGGACGGTGAGAATAACCGCATCTATCTCTTTGCCATCGGCATCTTTCAGCTTGTCTTCCTCAGGATTCTGTGGAATCAGGCGGATTTTGGCAACGCGGGTAAAAGGTGCCGTATTCATTTCCCAGCGGAAGCGCACTTTGATGGTACGCGGACGCGCTTTTCTGTCGAGGTTTACTTCCAGGTCGTCGCTTTTGGGCAACGTAAGCCAGTTGGCGCGTTCGGGCTCCATTTCTATTTTTTCCGTATCGTTCATCGGTTCGGCAAACGAGTACTCTATATTCTCCTCATCAATTTTGAAGTGAATGTTGGTAGAGATGGTGGTTTCGAAAAAGCGCTTGTCATACTCGGCTGAGTTCTCAATTTCCACTTCCGGTTCTTTCAGCAATATCTGCTTGTTGAAGCCGAACTGGGTAATCGTAATCAACTTAGGTTCTTGTCCTTCCGCTGCAAACCGTATCTGGGTGGTACGTGCGTTGTTCTCCAATGTAGAATCGATGGCCAGTCTGCAATCTGCCGAACCCATTCCGTTTGCGGGGGAAATGCTGATCCAGGGTTTGGCTGAACCGGCCACCCAATCGGCGTTGGTAGAGACGGCGACTTGCTCTGTACCTCCCTCCGGGCCGATTGTGATTTCGTCCTTGTCGGTGGAGATGTTGTTCGATACTCCTGCTTCATCTTCCTTGCACGAGGTTACGATGCCCGCGCAAAGAGCCAGTCCTATTATTATTTTCTTTGAATATTTCATTTCTTGTGAGTTTATCGTTTAATATCCAGCGCATCGCAACCGCGAATATCCTGCGTCTTATCGTAGAACAGCATGTACATGCCTGCTTCGATGTAGGGGCATACGTAGCTCAAGTCGATGGAAATGTTCGGATTGTCCTTGATGTCCAGTACCGAAATGTTCGGGGTTATCTTCTCGTTTACTTTACGAATGTCGTTCGAGCCGATTTGGAGTTGCGTCAGGCTGGGACACAGGGTGATACCTTCCGGCCATTCGCGCAGGGTGCGGTTACCTTGTGCGTCGCGTTGGTTACGGATACCGAAGCCTTTCAGCGTGCTGCTGTTCAGCGGTTGTGTAGGGAACTTGGAGAAACTGTTGTAGCTCAAGTCTATACCAACCAAATAGGGCAGCGTGGTAGCCCGGAAATCGTCGGACAACTTTGTAAGCTTGTTGAAACGCAAGTCTATCGAAGTAAGCAAATAAGTGTTCTTGAAGTTTTCGTCTTCGTCTTTCAACGAGTTTTTGGGTATTTCTGTCAGCATATTACCCATCAGGTTGATGGAAGAAAGCGGTGAACCGGTTGAGAACAGCTCTTTGGGGAACTTGCTTATCTGGTTGTTTGACAAGTTGATGGAAGAAACGTTGATACCTTTGAAAGGAGTGGCGTCAAGAGGATCGAAATTCTTTCCGTCCACCGAGCCTATCTCATTGTAGGAAAAGTCTATCGCGCTCATCACCGAAACGGATTTGGCATCGAAGATATTAGGGATATACTTCAATTTGTTATGCGCAAAGCTCAGATTTTCCACCTGTTCGGTAAATCCGCAGAAGTTTGCGGGGATTTCTGTGATTTGGTTATATGCCAAATTGAGTGATGCCAATTTTATTTCCGAGCCGAATGCCGGTAACTTGCCTTCAAGTTGGTTGTAGAGACATTCCAGCATGCCCAGTTTTTTCATCTTCTGCAAAGATGTTTCCACCGGGAATGTTTTCAGGTTGTTGTAGCCTATGTAGATAATCTGGATTTTCTCTCCTACCGGTGCGTCTGCGAGGGCTTGCCAGTCGTCTTTCAACTGCTCTCCGGAGATACCTCTGTTGCAGGCAACGTTAATCAGCTGCATTTCGGGCAGTGCTTTTAAGAATGTAGGCAACTTTGTGAGGTTCGGGCAGTTATATACCTCTACGTCTGTCAGATCTTTCAAATTATCCCACTTCAAATCTTCCGTCTTATATTGTTGGGCATATTCGGAGTTTTCATTCTCCCATGCTTCGCAAATGTTTTCGGCGACGAAAGGAGAGTTACCCATATAGAACTGGCGCAGTTTGGTTAAGCGCATCACTGCTTTGGAAACGAATGTGATATTATTGCTCAACTGTCCGATTTGCGTATCTTTCAATGTGATACGGCTGCTTTTTTTGATACTTTTCTGCTGCGGATCGCTGTTGATGCAATCTTTGATAAGGTCGGAGAAATCTTCGCGCGGGTCGTAGTCAACGAATGTTTTTTGGTAGTGCATACGCATTTTTTGCTTCTGCTCGTCACTCATATTCGCTGAAATGCCTTTGGGGCCGAACAGTCTCTCGTTTACTTTCTCCCCATGCGAGCCTAATGCCAGAACTTCCAGTTCTGTGAGTTGTCCGATAGCGTCCGGCACTCTTCCGCTGGCGCCAAAGCCTTCTAAGGAAAGCCCTGTTACACGACCATTGCTGTTGAGCGATACACCGGGTTGGGCTCCCCACATATCCAGTTCCTTATTGAAATTCCAGTTGGCGCCCGGTTGAGTACCAAAGCCTTGTTGGCTCCAGTTTTTGCCGTTCAGCGCATCCCAGATTTCTTTCAGTGCAAGGTAATCCTTGATGTATTCGGCGGTGCGGGACAGTTTAATGGGGACAATGGCGTCGTCAGTGAGTGCATTGTCTTTTACGGTGAACTGTTCGCCTTTTACGGCTTGCGTTTCCAGTGTCTTTACCAGATTTCCGTTTTTAGAATATGTGGTGTAAGAAGTCACCTGATAGTTTCCGGCGGGCAACCATACGGCAGAGTCGCACTTTGCAGTGGCGATGTCCATATACTTGTCATTATCGTTGTCGGGGTTTTGGTGCTCTTTGGACTCTTCCTTGTAAGTCACTTTGAAGCCTTTAATCGTTGTCGGCTTTTTGGTGAACAGGTTGGTTACGGTTATGTCTGCCAGCTTTATTTGGCTGAACAGATATTCTCCCGGTGCACGGGTGCTAAGTCCGTCTTTAATCAGTTTGAACTTAACCATACCGCGTGTCACGGTATTTACGGTCAATGCTTTTTCTTGCAGACCGTCTTGAACTACGGTAAATTCATCATCTTCTTCTACCGAACCTGCCAGCAATTCTTCATCGAGTTTGTCGTACAGGTAGTATCCTACTATTTTGTAAGTACCGGTCAGTAGTTGCAGTTTATCACTGCGCAGGCCGAACTCTGCATTCTCTGCGTTATATGAATTGAGAACCAATGTTTGCGACAGTGTTACACCGTCTCGCAGCATCACTACGTTTATCTTTTTTGCATCCGACAGCAGTTCCAGTTTATCGGTGGCGCGGGTAGCCGCACCTTCTCCTGTGCTTTTGTAGAGTTTGAACTGCACATAGCCGTATTGACCTGTTTGCAGTGCATCCTCTTCATCGGAACATCCCGTTACCGCCACCATCGCCAGCAAGCTGACGATGAGGGGTAAAAAGAATATAGAGCGTATCTTTAATTTATGTAGATTCATTTAATCTATTGTTCGTTATTCTATTGAAAGTTATTTTTATTGAGGTTGATTAACCACTAATAAATATTTCTCATCAGTATTTGTTGTTATGAGTAAAGCTATGGAATAGTTAATATATGTACCCTGTCCGTAGTATACGTATATAGTGCCACTATCTATAGATACATCACTAGCTTCAGTGTCGTTAAAATTAAAATCAGAAGTTGTTTCCGTCAATTCTTCTGCATCGAAATTATAACATTGCAATTTTTTTATAGTATTTTCTGAGGATGCAAATTTAATCATATAAAGTTGAGGAGAAGTAGGCGTTGCCTCCCAAATGTTATTGCCATCTACACCATATAGGTCGGAAACCCAGCCGCTGTTGTTACTATGCAGTGTACAATTAATGTTGTTTAGCATGTTGTCTGTTACAGTAAATACATCAGCAGTAAATTGAACCATTAAAATTTTCTTGTTTATACCATTTTTATCTTTGAAGACAATATAAATGGGATTTTCAGGTACATCAATTGCTATATTATTTTCTCCTGGTTCTGGAACTACCTCTGTGTTTTCGCTGTCATCTTTGGTATTATAAATAGAGTATCCATTTGTATTTGACCAATTACTTAATAATGGATTGATTGACACGTTATTATAGTTTTCTGTTTTGGGAACCTCTACCGAATAAACAGCTGTTACTGAATAATCATGGAACTTATTTAAAATGCTTTCGTCTGTAACTTTGTTGCAAGTAAGTGGCATGTATCCACCTTTTAATATCTCAAAAGATTCTCCATCTGCTTTCTCTTCTTCCTGAACTAAATTAATCAAGAGGTTATTTTGTCCATAAATATAAACCAAATCTTGGTCTCCTTCTTCATTTGTAGTTACAAGATTGGCTACTATATCCTCTTCGATTTGTTCATATTGAGCTTTTGGTATAACGAGGGCGTAACATTCTCTGCTGTTATACCCTTCCATGTCAGGATTGAGTGCATTCACAGTAAGAGTTACTTTATTCCCATTTTTAGTATACTTTATCCATGAACTATAAGAATTCATTTCTTCAATGACTTTCTTACCAGTTTGCCAGTGATTAAAAGCATCCAGTAACACCACTTCATATTCATCTTTGAGTGACACCACAGTAAATTCCATTTTATCATTAAAGGTAATAACGTTTTCACCTCCGTCCATACTTCCTGCTAATTTGAAAGTTTTTCCGTCCAGAGATACGTTCCAACCGTAGCGAGAATTCAGTTCAGGTTCTGTTATATTAATATCTTCAGCTCCCATTCCTTTGAAGAAAACAGGGAAAGAGAAAGATGCGTTTCCTGCTTCGTCAGCGAAAGTGATTACATTCTTGCTGTCTTTGCCAGCTTCAACTGGCCATTTCTCATATTCACCGTTCTCTTTAACTGTTAAACCGTTGGTTGCCTGAATTTTCAGTTCACCTTCTTCTTTATCATTTACTTCACCTGCCATTGAACCACCGTCCAGAATGACCCATTCAGGGAAACTGGTTGCAGCAAAACGGAAGTTGGCTTTTACTGTAAACGATATCTGTTTTTTGTATCCTACTTCAAGACCTTGTTCTGTGGTAATTTCATTTCCCTCAGCATCGTATATTTTCAGTGAATATCCTTTGGCAGAACGTGTTACGGTGGCAATCACTTTCGTTTCGCCGCCCATATCCAATTTCAGTTGCGCTTCACTGGTTTTGCCTATCTCTTGTGCGGCATCCGTAACCTTAATCGTTATACTTTGTTTGCCTGCTTCGCCTTTAACAACTTCTTTATCTTCGCCGTTCACCTCGAACTTACACCAAATGGCTGCCGTAGAACTCAGTTGCCAAGTCATATTGGCGTCAAAGGTAAGTACCTTTGTTTCGCCGGTATTACAGGAAATGGCTTGTTCTTCCGGAAATACCGGGGTAGTGGCTCCTTCTTCTTTATCGTCTGAACAACTTGTGAATGACACAATAAACATCATAGCCAATGCCATGATCCAACTCATACCTTTTAAATTTAATGTTCTCATAATTGTATGGTTTTAAATGTTAATATCCTTGTTCTTTTAATTTTTCCCATTCGGCTTCGCTGATCCATTCGATGATGTTGGCGAAAGTACCTACAACCCCGTAGAGCGAGCCGTCTTTGTTGTCTACGCTCAAAGTGGTGTACTGGAAGATGAATTTTTCGCAGGTGCTGTAATAAGATACGTACTGCGTGGGCTGGCTCATCAGCAGTTTTCCGTTACCATGAATGGTTCCAAACGCTTCACCTGTGCTGGCGCACAACTGCTGTTTCATTTCGATGAGTGGATCGAGCACCTTGTTGCGGGTGAACTTTATCTTGATGTCATAGCCGTCATAGTAGTATCCGCGAAGTACAATGGTGTTCTCTTCACCCTCCACAACTTCCGAGGTTATCAGGCGCATGTCCACATCCTGCATAAACTCGCCGAAATAGGAGGAAGTCACCTTGCAGTGTCCGGTGAAGTCGTTGATGTCGAACGGGCAAATCTTGCGCAACACCACTTTGGTCTCTGTACCGTACATATCCCAGCGGTCGTTTTCCGGAATGATGAGGCGCAGGGCAAAGCCCAGTGAATCGTTGATGCCGATATTCTCGTAAAGGCCTTCTACCTCTACGTTGGCGGCTCTTTCGCCTGCCTTGATGGTTACTGTGTTCGAAAGGATTTTATAATGTTTTCCTTCTACGGCATTACTTTTTTTATCTATTACCTCTACGGCAAAAGTACGGTCGCGGTCGGCAGTCTCGGTGGCTGATACGGGGACATTGAATATCTCATTCGTTTCTTGCACGGGACAATAATAGATCGTGTCGGAAAACATAAGATAATTGGGCCCGCCGTATACCACCCTGTCCTGTTCGCACCCGACAAGGCTTATCAAAGCAGCCAAGGCTGCCATACATCCCATTAATAGTTTCTTCATTATCGTATGTATTTAATCTTATTTGTTACTTTCATTAGGTTCTACCTGCGAACCCGGAGAGTCGAGCTCGTGCTGGGGAATAGGCCATACGAACAGAGGATCGTCTTTCTCCACTTTCAGGCTGCTGCCGTTGGTCAGCGACTGGTCTTGCGGTTTGCGCTTGAATCCCTTGTGCCAACGCTTCAGGTCTTGCAAGCGGAAGCCCTCCATATAAAGTTCTTTCACACGCTCTGCTTCGATGATGTCCATGGCATTCTCCTTGTTCATGGCAGTAGAACCGCCGTACGAAGAATAACGGGCTGTACGGATGGCGCTGATGTCACTGCCCGCTTTGGCATAGTCGGGCTGGTCTTTCTGCACGTAGGCTTCCGCACGAATCAGGTACTGCTCGGACAGGCGAAACACTTTGGGCATGGTGACGTGGAGTATGTTGTACTGCTTCATGAAGTCTTGGTTGCCGAAGTACTTCATCAGCAATGGCCAGGTGAGCCCATGGCTGTATCCGGTGGTGTAGGCCTTGAAGAAAGAAGAAACGCGCAGGTCATTGCTGTCATACAAGTCGATGACCCATTCTGCCGGCACATAGTCCGGACGGAAGTTGCGGAAGTCGTAGTTGGCAAAGATGGTGCCCAGTCTGCCACCGTAAGAGTTTACGGTGAAGCCCACTTTCCAGTGATCGTTGGTCCACATATATTGATAGTAGCTTACGCCCTGTGATACCTGTCTTGTACAGCTTGCCAGCGTATAATAATTGCTTTCTATCACTTTGTCGGAGTACTTGATGGCGTCGTCCCACTTCTTCATGTACAGGGCAATGCGTGCGCGCAGGGCATAGACGGTGTATTCGTTGAAGTAGGTGGTGTCGTAAAGCGTGCCTTTGAAGTCGTCTTCCAGTTTCAGGAGGTCGGCGGCGCGGTTCAGGTCGTCCAGTACGAATTGGTAAGAGTCTTTCAGCGAAGCGCGCTTCATCTCTTCGTTGCCGTTGTAGTGCTCGGTCAGTATCACGCCCAGTTCGTTGGCGGCTTCTTCATCGCTTTCGTAGGCTTTGCAGAAGAGCTTTATCAGTTCCGAGTAGGCGAGTGCGCGGGCAAAGTAGGCTTCGCCGCAATATTGATCCAGTTTGTCGAGGTCGGCATCGACGGTGGTGTTCTTTCTTACGTAGTCCACGCGATCCAGCATGAAGTTACAGCGATTGATCACTGCGTACAGGGCTTGGTATACCGCTTCGATGTCTGTGTTCGTAGCAAGGATATCTTTCCAGCGCCAGATGCTGCCGTATGTATTGGTGTAACCGTTTACGGCGTACACGAAGTCGGCTTGGAGGTCGGGCAGCAAAGTGAGGTTACCGGAATACAGGGCGCTGCTTTTGAAGGCATCGTAGATGCCGATGACTGCCTGGTTTACGTCGGACACCGACCGGATGGCGTTGTCAAAAGGAACTTCGTCTTCGGGCAGTTTGTCCAGACACGAAGCGGCAGACAGTGCTACGGCAGCCAACAGGATATAATTTCTAATTTTCTTTATCATTTTTCTTTCTGCTTATACTGTGTTAGAATGAAACTTCAATACCCAACGTGTATTGGCGTGAAGCCGGGTATTGTGCTCTGTAAATATTGCTTGCCACTTCCGGGTCAAGTCCGTTGAATCCGGTAAAGGTCAGCAGGTTCTGTCCTTGCAGATA
>OHLN01000683.1_pt1 | contig 16315 bp, 17 predicted proteins | sample 1569071 | NCBI WGS metagenome assembly OHLN01 (sample SAMEA3879594, study PRJEB24766) | human gut metagenome | biome: human-associated habitat; feature: feces | place: USA | collected 1985/1987
AGCAGAGAGTGTCTGAAGAGCAAAAGAATATTCTATATCCATTATTTTCAAATATTTATGTGAATTCTGCAACAGGCTTTATTGGCATTAATGCGTCTGGAAAGACCTCTGTCTTAAAGGTTATTTTACTTGCATTGGAAATACTCAATAATGAACCAATTAATCATATTGAATCTCGAGATATATTGGGAGACTCAAGCCAGATTAAATTAAATATGTTTTTTTATTCAAGTAATACAAAAGAAGTATGCCGATTGGAAACAATAATTATTGCTCAGAAGAATAAATCAGAAGGAATAAGGTATAGCATCGGTTCAGAGTCATTGTGGACAAAATCTGCGGATGAGGTTATTACCCGTAAGGCAATGCTTAATTTTGAAGGAAGAGAGCCTATAATGGTTAGAAGCAGCCAGGAGGATTTTTTATCAGATGATGTAAGTATTATGATTGCGAGGAATAAAAAGACTAAGGATAATATGCGTATTGTTAATCTTCTGAAATACACAAATGAAAACGTTTTGCGGATTTCTGAAGATATTCCAGTTGAAGTTATCACTTTTTTGGATCCGACAATTGAAAAATTACACTTTGATGAAAATGACAATAAGATATTAATTCATTTGCAATTCAGAGGCAAAGAGGAAATTCTTTTAAATAATCCGGCAGAGCTTAACAATTATCTTTCATCAGGCACTGTGAAAGGAATGATTATTTTTACATTGGCACAAGAAGTACTACAGAGCGGTGGTTATATTGTAGTGGATGAAGTAGAAAATCATTTTAATAAAGAAATTGTAACAACATTGCTGCGTTTTTTTATGGATAGCAAGCTGAATAGAAATGGTGGAACTCTTATTTTCTCTACACATTATCCTGAATTATTGGATGAATACGAGCGCAATGATGGTATATTTATTACCAGAAATAGAAATGGCATTACAGTAGAGAATCTTTCAAACATACTGAAAAGAAATGATATCAAGAAGAGTGATGCATACCAGAGTGGATTTCTTGAGGGAACAACTCCGACATATGAGGCTTATATGCAGTTAAAGAAGAGTATTGCCTCAACACTTGGGTAGGAGGTGCTGATGGAATTAGCAAATTATAAGGCATGTATTTGTGAGGGTTCAGCCGAAAATGCTATTATTGATATACTTCTGGATTATGATCTTATGATTTTCAAAAGAGAAGAGATGATTGAAGAAGAAGTACTTCGTTGTCGCGATGGCAAGAAGTTTGAACAAAAATATTTGAGAAAAGAGTACCTAAAGGAGAATACACATTATTGGACTTGTTAAGATAGGTATATGTGGATAAAAGGAGAACCCATGAAGGAATACGATAAATATCTAAAGTTATTAAAGGAAAAATATCCTACAAAACAGTCAGTTTACCGCGAACTTATTAACCTGAATGCAATTATGAATCTGCCAAAGGGAACAGAGCATTTTATGAGTGACCTTCATGGGGAATATGATGCATTTTACCATATAATTAATAATTGTTCGGGAGTAATTAGAGAGAAGGTAGCGATGCTGTATGGAGATGAACTTACTGTATATGAGCAGCAGGAGCTGTGCACTCTGATATATTATCCGAGAGAGAAGCTTTCTATTCTTATGGATGAGAATAAGGTGAATGATGAATGGTACAGAAATGTACTTAACCAGCTGATTCAGATTGCAAAGCTTCTGTCTTCTAAGTACACAAGATCTAAGGTGCGAAAAGCAATGCCTGTGGATTTTGCATATATCATTGATGAACTTATTCATGCGCAGAAGGATGAAGATGACAACAGGAGTGTGTACCACAGACAGATTATGGAAACGATTCTGAGCCTTCATAATGGCGATGAATTTCTTGTTGCTCTTACTGATCTGATTAAAAGACTGGCTGTGGACCATCTTCATATACTTGGGGACATATATGACAGAGGATCACATGCAGATAAGATATTAGACCTCTTGATGGAACATCACAGTGTTGATATCCAGTGGGGAAATCATGACATATTGTGGATGGGAGCTTTTTGTGGCAATCCGGTGTGTATGGCACTTGTGGTCAGGAATAATATTAAGTACAAAACTATGTCAATTCTTGAGAATGGTTATGGAATAAGCCTAAGGTTTCTTCTACAGTTCGCAGTTAATACATATTCAGATAAAAATGTTGATGACGCAGTCTATAAAGCTATTTCTGTCATTTTATTCAAGCTTGAAGGGCAGCTTATTAAGAGACACCCAGAATACAGAATGGAAGGAAGACTTCTGCTGGATAAGATGAATCTGGATAAAGGAACAGTAAGAATAGGGGATAAGGATTATTTTCTTAATACAAATGAATTTCCAACTGTTGACATGAATAATCCTTATGAGCTTACTATGGAAGAAATGTTTCTGATGGGAAGATTCAGGGCAGATTTCATTAACAGTATGGCGCTTGAGAGACATATCAATTTTCTATATGACAAAGGCAGCATTTATAAGATTCATAATGGAAATCTTCTGTTTCATGGTTGTGTGCCACTTGATGAACAAGGGGTGTTTGATGGAATTGTTGTGGATTGCAAGTCGTATTCAGGTCGTGAGTATCTTGATTATTGCGAGTCAATGGTAAGGCAGGCAAGAACCGGTGATTCAGATGCAGTTGATTTTATGTGGTTTCTGTGGAGTAATATATTATCACCAGTGACTGGAAGGTGTATCAAAACATTTGAACGAACGTTTCTCGACAAGGATAGAAATGCTGACTATAAGAAGGCAATCGAAGAGAATAAGAATCCATACTATGTTCAGTATGAAAATGAAAGAATCTGTAAAATGATTTTAAGGGAGTTTAATCTTTATAATGAGAATGCACACATTATTAATGGACATACTCCTGTCAGGACAAAAGAGGGGCAGCATCCTGTAAGGGCTGGTGGAAAACTGATTGTTATAGATGGCGGTTTCTGCGAAGGATATCATGCTGCCACAGGAATAGCCGGTTACACACTTATTTATAATTCGCATGGAATGAAGATTAAAGAACATCATCCGTTTATGAGTATTAATATGGCAATTAATAGTAACAGGGACATTGAGTCTGAATCACAGGTTGTTTATGTGGAAAAGCAGCGGGTGTTTGTAAAGGATACTGATAACGGAAAGCAGATTGCGGAGGAGATTAATGATTTAATGAATCTGCTGAAGGTGTATAATTCATAAAATATGTGTAAATATGTAAGATATATAATGATTTCCACTTGATTTCTATCCCTAATAGAATGTAGAATTATAAGATAAATCAGATTATTATTACAAGGAGTTGCAGCATGGAAATTTATGAAATGATTGATCTGCAGGATTGTCCAAGATGTTTTGGACCTTCTATATTAGAAGAGGAAAATCACTCTTATTATGTGATGTGTATGGATTGCGGCTGCCAGTCAGCATCATTTAGTTTTGAAAATGATGAAGACAGGCTTGATGCAGCTAAAAGAACAGCAGAATTGTGGAATAGCGGCAAGGTAATATTCACAGGCCGTTCGGAATAGATATTGGAGGGAGATTTTAATTTATGAAGAGCAAAGAAGAACTTTTTAATATGCCGATAGTTGAACTGAGAGAATATATGAATTCTCTTTCTAATCCGGAAATACAGGAAGTGGCAAAGATATTTGAGGAAGATGATATAGAAAGAGATCCGCTTGAACTTCTTACGGCGTCTAAGCTTTTTGATTATATGAAATATGCAAATGGTTCGGTGAATATTGAGTTTTAGTTGTTTAAGATTTTGAAATGATTTTTCATACGTTGTATGAGAATAAATATTAATCAGGAGGATTATTAATGAAAATAGCAGTAACATACGAGAATGGTCAGATTTTTCAGCATTTCGGACATTCTGAGAGCTTTAAGATTTATGAGGCAGAAGGAAAGAATATTGTCCGTGCAGAGGTAATTGGCACTGATGGAGCTGGTCATAGCGCATTGGCAGCTATTCTTAAGGATAAAGGTGTAGATGTTCTTATATGTGGCGGAATTGGTAACGGTGCAGTCACAGCACTTTCAGAAGCTGGAATTGATGTATATTCAGGAGCAGATGGAGAAGCAGATGCAGCAGTTGAGGCATATCTTAATGGCGATTTAACATCAGCAGGAGTTAATTGCGACCATCATCACGATCATGAAGAAGGTCATGGCTGCGGACACTGTGGAAGCCATGAAGATGAAGAGTCAGGTTGCGGACATTGTGGAAGTGATGAAGGTGAATCAGACTGTGGTAGTGGTTGTGGCTGTGGTACATTTACACCATCATTTGAAGGACCTAATGTGGGAAAGAAGGTAAAGGTTCATTATAAAGGAACTCTTAATGATGGAACACAGTTTGATTCTTCTTACGACAGAGGTGAACCGCTTGAATTTACTTGTGGAGCAGGAATGATGATTCAGGGCTTTGACAAGGCTGTTGCAACAATGAATGTCGGAGACGTTATAGATGTTCATCTTATGCCAGAGGAGGCGTATGGAGAAGCCGATCCAAGAGCTTTCATAACACTGCCTATAAGTGAGCTTCCGGGTGCAGAAGAACTTAAAGTTGATGATAAAGTGTATCTTCAGAATATGTATGGACAGCCATTCCCAGCTAGGGTTGCTGCTTTAACTGATACAGATATCACATTTGACGCTAATCATGAGATGGCAGGAAAAGAACTGAATTTCAGGATTGAGCTTGTAGAAGTATTATAATTGAATAATATTAAGATACCGGCTGGTACAGCTAAATGCAGTATCAGCCGGTTATTTTATTGCCTGGAAACAAGCTCTTTAGTCAGCCGTATCCATTCTTTCAGTTCTTTCCGGTTTTCATCTTCCTTGCGGAAGGCGGCGGAGAATGGTATACGCATGTCTGGGTCGCCAACCTGTAATACGACTGAATCAGGTGAAAGCTTCATTGAAGTAAGATAACTGTTTAGTGTAAATGCAATTCCATATCCCTGTTCAGCAAGTCGGATTCCCGCGTCAATACTGCTTATCTTATAGGTAAGCTCTGGCAGGACATCAGCATAGAAAAGGGCGTCTTCTTCAAGCTGCCTTATACTCTGGTTGCTATGCTGCAGGATGAATCTTTCTTTTCTTACATGCGCAAGATCAAGCCATGGATAGATGCAGGATTCTTTATGCTCTGCAAAAGAGACAGCAGGGTGGCTTTTCGGAAGAATGGCAACAAGACAGTCTTCATATATGATTTCATAGGAAAGTCTGGTGTTGCTCACGCTGTTATATCCAAAGAACATGTCAAGGTCTCCGGCAAGAAGCTGCTCTTCATGGTCTGAGAGATGTCCGTCAACAGCATATACAACTGACTGGGGATACAGCCTGTTAAATGCAGTCATAACAGAAGGAAAGAGAGACTCAACCTGACGGACCATGTAACCGATGCGGAGTTTAACAGCTACATTTTTGCCAATATCAATCATGCGGTCCTCAAGCTCAAAGCATTTCATAGTAATATCTCTGGCAGATTTCACGAATTCTTCGCCTGCATATGTAAGAATCATGCGGCGGCCTTTTCTTTCAAAAAGCTGTATGCCAAGTGAAGTTTCAAGCTGTTTAAGATGTATGCTCAAAGCCGGCTGCGACAAGAACAGAGCATTGGCGGCCTTGGTAAGATTTCCGTAATTAGCAATTGTAAGAACATATTGCATGTCTTTTTCAGTAATCATATGAATTCCCTTTCTAAAATAGTGCATGTTTCAATAATATTGTAATAATTATACATAATTAAAATGTATCAATCAATCGAAACTATAAATTAGATTTATACTTTCGATAAAAACATACAATTTTATTTTTAGTATGATTTATATTAAAATGTATAAAAATATAAATTTGTTATGGGAGAAAATTTCATGGAAACAAAAGCAAAGAAAAAATGGAAAACGCCACATACATTTGTAATACTTGTGGTAATTATTCTTATTGCTGCAGCGGCAACATATATTGTGCCGGCAGGCGAGTTTACAAGATTTAAAGATGCAGCAACAGGCAAGACTTTAGTTGAAGCTGGAAGTTATCACAGAATAGCATCAAGTCCGCTTAATCCGTTAAAGATTCCTTCAGCAATCTATACCGGAATTGTGAAATCAGCGTCAACAATTACATTTATGCTGATAATCGGCGGAGCTTTTCAGGTAATTACATCAACAGGCGCACTTACAGCGTTATGCAAGAAGTTATCTAAGACATTTTCTAAGCACAAATATGTTGTAATTCCTGTATTTTTGACATTATTTTCTATATTTGGATTCACAATGGGAATGTCATCAGAGGTTATGATATTCGTTCCTATCGGAATTACACTTGCGCTATTCTTAGGGCTTGATAAAGTTACAGGAACAGCAATGATTGCACTCGGTGCAGCGGTTGGATTCACAGCCGGATTACTTAATCCGTTCAATGTCGGAGTTGCGCAGGATATAGCAGAATTGCAGTTGTTCTCAGGAATGGCTTACAGAGTATTTATTCTTGTTGTGCTTCTTGCTGCTACAAGTGCATACATAATCTGTTATGCAAGAAAGGTTGCAGCACATCCTGAAAAAAGCGTAATATATGGAATTCCTGAAGACCAGGAGTACACATTTGACAATGCAACAGACACAATTACGGTAAGACAGATTGCAGTTCTTATTGTTATGGCACTTGGCTTTGGAATACTTATATATGGCCTTTCAAAGAAGGGCTGGTACTTTGAAGAAATGTCAGGCCTCTTCATATTTATGGGTGTAATATGCGGATTTATCAGCGGTTACGGTCCTAGCAGAATTGCAAGGGAATTCGGAGAAGGTGCAAAGGGCATTATCGTAGGATGTCTTATAATAGGAATTGCCCGTACAGTTGAGGTAATCTTAAGTGATGCCAATATTCTTGATACTATCGTGTACGGAATTGTTAATATTGTAAATGTTATGCCAGATTCAATTAAGGCTGTCGGCATGTTCTTATGTCAGTCACTTATTAACTGCGTAATTGTGTCAGGAACAGGTCAGGCAGCAGTTACAATGCCACTTATGGTGCCGGTTTCAGACCTTGTAGGAATATCAAGACAGACATCAGTGCTTGCGTTCCAGTTAGGAGACGGATTCTCTAACTCAGTACTTCCAATGTCATCATCACTTATGGGATATCTTGCTGTATCAAAGATTCCATACAGTAAATGGCTTAAGTTCATGATGCCACTGTTCCTTATATGGACAGCACTTGGATGCCTGTTTATGCTTGGTGCATTAATGATTGGATATTAGAATTGATTAGGAGCAGATATTATGTCAGACGATATTAAGAAGCAGCTTGGGGCGGTTATTGACAGCTATAAAGAAGATTTATGCCAGATGGCAGATGAGATATTCGACCTTGCGGAGATAAGCGGGGAAGAGTACAGGACATCTGATATATTGTGCAGTTATCTTGAAAAAGAAGGATTTGTGGTAGAGCGTGGAACAGGACTTGAAACAGCATTCAGGGCAACATGGGATAATGGAAGTGACGGCCCGGTGATTGGAATTCTTGTTGAATATGACGCTCTTGAAAAAATCGGACATGCGTGTGGACATCATCTTCAGGGACCTGCCGGGATAGGGGCAGCAATCGCAGTAAAGAACTGCCTTCAGGATTATCCATGCAGGCTTGTTGTGTATGGAACTCCGGCAGAGGAAACTCTTGGCGGTAAGATAATTATGCTCGATAAAGGTTATATGAAAGAACTTGACCTTGCATTTATGTCGCATGGCTCGCCTAATACATCAGTAGATGAAAAATGTATGGCTCTTGAGAATTTCGTTGTAACATTCCACGGAGTAAAAAGCCACGCTGCAATAAGTCCTGAAGAAGGACGCAGCGCACTTGATGCAGCGTTATTGTCATTCCATGCAATTGAGATGTTAAGAGAGCATGTTAAAGACGACACAAGAATGCATTACACAATCCGTAATGCAGGTGGTCCTCCAAATGTAGTTCCGGACCTTACTGTTGCAGAATATACACTCCGTTCATACAGCACGAAATACCTTGATGAAGTTGTAGAGAGATTCTACAACATTTTAAAAGGAGCTGCGCTTATGACTGGAACAACATATGAAATTCAGAGAGACCTTCCATTCAAGAGCAAGGTTGTGTGCCATAAGGTCAATGATATGCTTATGGCAAATGCAGCATATGAGAATGCCCCATCAATCGCACCACCACGCGAAAGGACTGGCTCAACAGATTTCGGCAATGTGTTATATGAAGTTCCAGGCTCATGTATAAGAATTGCATTCACAGATAAGGATGCACAGCCACATTCAGAAGCTTACCTTAAAGCAGGAAAGAGTGATGCAGCGCATAATGCTATAGTATATGCAGCAAAGATAATGGCTGATTCAATATGCGATGTTCTTGTTAATCCTGAGCTTCTTGCACAGATAAAGCAGGAGTTTGAGGTGGCAAGAGAAAAAGGCTGATTAGTGGGTTTAGCGATAATATTGAATTGAATTAATAGAGTTGTAATCAGGCGGCGGAGAAATCCAAAGCCTGATTTTTTATAAAATAAAATAATATGACAATAAGTGTCTGACCTAACTGGTATTATTTAAAAGAAATAGGCTGGGAGTAATTATGTAGGCAGCTGGAACACCATAAATTATATACAGGATGGAATAATTATGCAGAATGAATTAGAAGGATTATATAACATGCTTGTAAGTCAGACAGATATAATGAAAAATGTGGATGAATTAGTAGAAAAACAGATTGAACATGAGCTGATGCAGTTCAAAGAACTGGCAACATGGAGCGATTATGAATGTGAACGTGATAAATACATGGCAGTTGCCGAAGTTGCGAAAAAAGAAAGCTTCATGGCAGGGTTTAACTATGCAGTGAGATTACTTGAGCGCACGCACAACCCTTAAGACACGTTCCTTTTCTTCATCAGAAAGAGACTGGATTTCTTTCATGATTTCCCTGTCGACTGAAGAATAATCGCCAGTATATTCACCGGACAACACATAATCTACAGTTACCCCTAGTGCATTACATATATAGATAAGTGTAGGCAGGGAAACTTTCACACGGTTATTTTCAATATTGCTTATATGAGAAGTATTGACCTCAGCAACACTGGCAACAGCGTCCTGCGGCAAACCTTTAGATAAGCGTATTTCTTTCAACTTCTTTCCAATACTTTCAAAATCAATATTCTTCATGAAATCCCCCACAATAAAGATGATAAATACAATACATATAATTGTAATATTGATTGGCTGATGATATAATTATCTACAACTAAAACAAAATTAGTCACGGACAATACATTTAAAAAAGATTTCGTTAAATAATCATACGATATGTTCAGGTTCGAATTATAAGAATTAAAAATGTTATGACAAAATATGACACTAAGACATATAATGTCCGACCTGTCTGCTATCATAATAATAAACAAAACGAAGGAGGCAGTTATGCAGGACAACAATATTGAAGATGATAGCAGTGAAGTTTATGTGTATTTGAAAAGACCATTTCTGTTCAATATCAGATACAATTCAAAAGAAATATGGAACAAGATGACAGAGGAGGACAAGGCTCCGTATATTAATTATGAAGAATTTTACGAAGAATACAGGCTTATAAGGCTAAGAAGTATAGGGTATCCGATACTTGCGGTGGTGTATCTGTTTGCAATGTCAGCAATGGTACTTTATATCATATATATGTTTACAGGTTTTAACATATTTTCACTATTTGTATGATGTATAATTATTGAAACACATTTTTGTGAAAATGTTGTATAAAAATGCAGAAAAAGTGATTTTATATTAGCATTTATTATGACAAAGTGCTAAAATATTAACAGATTAAATCGTGAATTGATGAGTGTAATCTTACAAACGACTTAAAGGAGAACTACTTATGGCAAATGACTACAATGACAAGGTAAGTCGGGTATTAAGCCTGTATCAGCGCCTGATGGAGGGGAAAGTGGTTGACAAAGAGGTGGAAGCCGCCAGATATGGCGTATCTGCTAGGTCAATCCAGCGTGATATAAGTGCAATTAATAATTTTTTTGAACAGGAGACTGAAAAGAGCGGGGTAATTAATTCAATTGAATACGATAAGAAAAGGGGCGGACATTATCTCAGTCAGATATACAGGACAAGGCTGACCAATAGTGAGATACTTGCAATATGCAAGATACTGCTGGACAGCAGGGCATTTACCAGAGAAAGGATGGAGCATATTCTTGATATACTGGTTGACCGCTGCACACCGGCAGAAGGAAAGGCAATAGTACAGGACCTTATTAAGAATGAAGAGTTTCATTACATAGAACTGACACATAAATCAGAGTTCGTTGATAAAATGTGGGATATCGGACAGGCAATCCATCAAAACCGTTATCTTGAAATGGATTACAAAAGGACTAAAGACGGAGCAATTGTAAAACGAAGGGTAAAGCCAGTGGCAATAATGTTTTCAGAGTATTATTTCTACTTGACGGCATTTATTGAGGATGAAGATGTTAAAGCTGATTTTGATGTGATTGATGATGCATTTCCAACAATATACCGAATCGACAGGATTGCAGGCTATAATGTTCTTGACAAGCAATTCAAGATTCCTTATGGAAATCGTTTTAAAGAAGGCGAATTCAGAAAAAGAATCCAGTTCATGTATGGTGGAAAGCTTCAAAAGGTCAAGTTCAGATATAAGGGTTCAAGCGTGGAAGCAGTTCTTGACAGACTGCCAACTGCGAAGATTCTGGAAGAAAAAGATGGCGTATACACTATATCTGCAGAGGTGTTCGGCAAGGGCATCGATATGTGGCTGAGGAGTCAGGGGGATATGGTGGAAGTGATGAAGTAAAAAATAATAGATAAGCATACTGGAATTTTTGATTTTGGTGAATATAAAAATATTATAGTGTAATGGAGGAGAATAATGCCAATAAAAAGAGTGCCTATTAATGAAGAACAAGAAGGAAGCGAAGAATATATAAAAAAAAGGGGGAAAGAAACTAAAGAAAATTTCTATATAACAGAACCTAAATATAATTTGGAGGATGTTATTTTGCCCCAGTCGGTAAAAAAAGAAATTGAAAGAATTGGTTCATATTTTAAGTATCATGACAAAATTTTTAAAGAGTGGAATTTACAATCAGTAATTAAACAGCATAATTTAAGTGTTAATTTGTATGGAGAGTCGGGAACAGGAAAAACAATGACTGCTCATGCAATAGCAAAGATGCTTAATAAAAAAATAGTTTTGGTTAATTATGCAGAGATAGAATCAAAATTTGTTGGAGAAACATCAAAAAATCTTGTGAGTTTATTCCATTTTGCTAAGGAAAATGATGCAGTTATCATTTTTGATGAAGCAGATGCACTATTATCAAGAAGAGTGACTGCAATGCATAGTGCAACTGATGTTAGCGTGAATCAGACTAGAAATACATTGTTAAAGATTCTTGACGATTATGATGGTATAATTTTTTTTACAACCAATTTTATTCAGAATTTTGACTCAGCTTTTATCAGAAGAATTTTTGACCATGTCAAATTTGAAATGCCAAATAAAGAAACAAGATATTTATTATGGAATCATTATTTACTTGAAACAATACCATGCGATAACAGAAATGCTGTTTTGAAAAAAATAAGTGAAGTCGAAGGTGTTACTGGAGCGGATATTTCTTCGGCTGTTTTGAAAGCAACAATTGATGCAGCATATAATATACCTTCTTGTATAACATATGAATCACTTTATGAAGTTTTGAAGGAAATACTGAGAGCTAAAAAAGCTGTGAATGATAACTTTGAAGTTACGACGAGAAAAGTATCTCAAGAATATGCGTTAAGTCAAATTAATAAAGGAGAAACAAATGGGATTAATTAGTAAGGCTAAGGAATTATTTTATATAGCAAAAGATAAAATTAAAAATGCATTTGTTAAGGTAAAAAATGCTTTAACAAAGTTTTTTCAAAAGGCTATTGATATGATGAAAAGGGTAATAGATAAAATAGCTGCAAAAGTTAGAGGCGTTATATTGGGTGCAGCTCATTTTTTTAGAAAAATTGGTAACAAATATCAGGAGGGTACTAAGAATTATTCACTTGAAGAAGAACTAGGAGAATGGAATGAAACTACTGTAACGAGAGAAATTGAATTAGAAGATGTCCCGCCTAAATATAGGACATTAGATGATGAATTTGAAATAGATGATACAAGAGAATTAGATGCTGTCATTGCATACTAGGAAGGAAAAATAAATGAAAGATTCATATGAAGATTCTGTTTGGAGCGAGTTGCTAAACTCAATAAAATATTTAAAAGAATCTAAAAAAGGAAAATATAGCCTTGATACATATTTAGATATAATAGGAGAGTATACAGACAGACAGATTAAAGAAGCAGAAGAAAATGGATTAAAATATATGGGAGGAGAGTGTCAAATTATAAATTCACATGATACCGATACATATGATTATATAATTCAAATGTTTTTTTTAGATAGTAAAGGCGAGAAAATAGTAAAAGAAGCAAAGAGAAAAATGCCGAAAGATAAGTTTGTTTCTGAAACAGATGATAAAGTTGGTGAAAAAATCAAGTTTGAAATACAAAAACCGGATTAAATAAGGAGAATATGTATGTGGTATATAATAGGAATAATAATTGTAATAATGATAGTGGGTGGAATTATATCTTGGATAGTCGATTTAGTCGATGAAATCGGCATATTGCCAATAATAGTAACTGTTGTGGTGATAATAATTTTGTCTGTATTTAAATTGTGGCCTTTGGCATTAGGTTTTGCTGCAATCTCTGCTGTTATATATATAATTATTTCAAAGATAGGGGATCAAGTTAAAGAACATGATGAAAGTAAAAGAAAAACAGCTCAAATTAATCAGAAGACTCAGGCAGACAAGCAGATGCATAATAATGATGCTGCATTGATAGGTGAATTATCAAAGAATTGTTATTGGCTAGGTTATATGAATGATGATATGTGGATTAAGAAATTACCTAATTATGTTGGTAGACAATATTCTACTGATTTTAAGACTATAACAAGCAATTTTGCGAAGCAGGTTGAACAACAACATATCTTGCAGAATGATGATTGGTTTGAACCATTTAAGTTATATGTATTGAATCATCCAGGTGGTTCTACAGTAACTAAAATGCTTCACGAAGTCAATTGTCCTCAATTGAAAATGACGCATTGTACGCCAGATGGAGACTTGGTGAATACATGGTTGGTTAGAGGAACAAAAAAAGCAAATAAAGATGTTCCTGCATTATTTTCATCTACATTTATAAAAGAAGTAAATGAGAGTGTATTTACACCTACTCCATATTTGCAAAAATTATATGGTGAAAATAATAGCGAGATTCAAGATATTAATCATGCAACTGAAATTAGTTTTGATGACTTATAGAGGAAAGATATATGAATGTTGAAACATTAATTAAGCAAGAGGCGATGCACTTAAAGAATAGCAGAAGAATTGTTGAAATTGCTCCAGATATTAGTGAAAAACATATAAAAACAATAAAGAAGAAATATGGTAATACTCTTGGAGAGACTTTTGATAAGTACATATTGGTAATGTCTTATACTGGGACGGGATTCTTTTTTTTGACAGGGGATTCGTTTTATTTTAATAATTTTATGCAAGGAGGATTGCAGATAGTCCATTTTAAAGATATTACAGGTATAAAAGCAGAAGTTGGTGGAACATTTACATCTGACAAGATTCATTTCACGACTGTACAAAAGGATTATGTACTTGATGGATGTATAGATGGTGTTAATTTATCTACAATATCATCTGTGTTTAAAAAAATTATCGAACTTGCCCAAAACCGATCAAATGAAGAGTTTACTATTAGTGAGCAGGGAATTTTATCATCACAATTACCTGAAGATATCAAATTATTGTATTTGAAGATTTTGTGTAATTATGCTTATTTGAATGATGAAACAATTGATGTAGAAGAATATAATGCTATTACTAAATTTTCTATTAGAATGGAACTTCATAGCGATACAAGAAGTGTTTTACGTAAATATATGAATGATTATGATGGGAGAATTAAAACGGGAAAACTTCTTGCTTCAATAAAGAAAATAACAGAAAATCAGACGGGATTTTGGGATGTCGTAAAGTATTGCATGATGCAAGATGCTTTGTATATTCACGAAATACAAAAGCATGGTGAAAGATGGGAAGAAGATGGATTTATTGGTAGTTTAATGGAACATTGTTCTCTCAATCCTGAACAGATTAATACTATGGAAAAAGCAGTACGTTTGAATAGGAAGATGCAAAATAAAGATGCAAATATGGAAGAACTAAAGGAAGCGTGGAATAAATTAATAAAATCTATTAAATGTACGTCGGGTTATGTGCCAACATTATATTTATTCTGCTCGGGTTCTGTGTATGGGATAAAGTCATATGATGGATTTTTAAAGAAAAATGAAACAAGTCAAAAAGCTATTAATAAACAAAGAGAATTAATTCTTCAAGAGGTAATTATAAGTAATCAAAAAGCAGTAAATGTTTTAATAGGTGATATGAATTATTTAGCAGAAAGATTAGAGAAGGCGCTTGATGAAGAAGATAAGATTAAGAAGGATTACGAAAAAATAAAAAAACTTTTAAGTCGAATTAAATCTGCAATGCGAACTGTAGAACAAGAGGAAGAATGCACAGAGGCTATTCGGAAAGAGTAGTAAGAGGAGGGATACTGATGGCAAAAAAGAAAATAGCAAACTTAGATTCAGATATACTCTTTAAATTTGGAAATGCTGAGAAAGTACAACAGTCTCAAATCTTTGATGCACAGGGAGAAGCACAGGAAATAAAAGAAGGGTTAGATTTTCTTGATTCGATTCAAGCAGAAAATTATGCGGATGGGGAAATGTTAATTTCAGAATTAGAAGATCTTTTGAGTACAGTTGAGAGTCACAAATTATCAGATAGTGAGCTTAAATCTATAGATGCTTGTTTTGATGATTATATGAATAGTTTACATGACATATCTTCTTCTACAAATTATGATATTAGGAAAACAAAAGAAGTAGTGACAAATAACGATTGGGAATATTATTTTGACAGGGTTACAGAATATGCCAAAGAAATAGGCGTAGATGATAATGAAGATCCATTTTTATCTATTCTTGGAGAAGAAGAATATAGGAATCTTGAAGAAGAAATAGATGGTGAGTTTGCAAAAAAAACAAGTATAAAGAATAAAAATGATTTAAAGTTTCTTGCTATAGCAATTACACTTGAAGTAGCAAAAGGTTTGCTGTTTCCTATTTTAGCAGAAGGAAAGGGATATGGAGACAGTTTTGATTCCAAAGACAGACTAAATCATGATGATAAGTCTATTGAGAAGGCTCACAAAGATGCCAATGATAAGTTCAGAGATAAAAAAAAAGAAAAGTATTCCACTGGGAAATGGGTGGAATTTTTATATCAGACAGTTCCATATGATATTACAGCTGGAACAGGTAATATGTCAGATTTGAATTTACATGGCAGTTCTCATCGGTTATATACACTGGGTCACGATCCGATTTTAGGATGGATATTCGGTACAGCTAATATTTTAACAGATGTTATCACTATATCACCAGGTGCAATAATTCAAGGTAACAATAAATGGAATAAGCTTATTAAAGTTGCAGGTATAAAATCGTATAAGGTTCAAAGAACTCCCAAAATGATGATATTACCTGAAAGAGTGTCAACAGTTAAAATGTTCAAAGATAGTTATGATGTAGCTAGAGAACATCCGTTAAATCTTCCGGCAGCAGTATTTTCAGAGGGACAACATCTTAAATCAGATTTAAATACAAAAATGGGATTGCCAGTTCCATTACTTGAAACATTTGCACCAGACTTTGCGAGCAAACTATATACAAATAATTATGATTTGTTATGCTTTGCTAGAGATATGAAAATAGTAGGAAAATCCGCAGTGGTATCATTAATGATGGATATGTTGATAGGATTAGTTCATGGATTGTATTATAATCAGCAAAAGGATGGCTCAAGAGATTTGTATGAAGTAAGAACAAGAAAAATACTTCTTGTTGCTAATGCTATCGGTACCAGTAGTAATCTGATTTTTGCATACTGCACGCAGAATGTTAAAGCTGTGGATGTAGGAGGATTACTTGTGACATTATCACATTTATTTATGGACACAAAATTTTTATTGAAAATAAAAAAAGAATTTATCGAGAATAAAATATATAGGAATATTGAGAATGA